>OLZN01000050.1_pt1 | contig 19805 bp, 11 predicted proteins | sample 1644441 | NCBI WGS metagenome assembly OLZN01 (sample SAMEA103958148, study PRJEB25191) | human gut metagenome
CTCGAAAACGGTACGGTTATAGTAATCCAGACCGCGCACCAGACGCTGGTTTACGGTGTAAGCGATCCCCGCGCTCTCAAGCAGTTTGCACAGACCGGCAAAGTGCTCACGAGATTCCTCGTCCAGATAATCGCCTAATGCCGGAGCGTCGTTGAGAAGCGCCTGCACTTCCGGATTTTTTGAATCCAGTACGCGCAACGGGTTAGTGTACATGCGGCGTTTGCAGTCTTCGTCCAGCTTTTCTTTATGCTGCTCAAGGAATGCCACCAGCGCATCGCGGTAATTCGCACGAGCTTCCAGCGAACCGATAGAGTTCAGCTCAAGAGTTACGTGCTCGGAAATACCCAGCGCGCGCCACCAGCGGGCAGTGAGCATAATCAGTTCGGCGTCGATATCCGGACCTTGCAGACCGAAAACTTCGCAGCCCAACTGATGGAACTGACGATAACGCCCTTTCTGCGGACGCTCGTGACGGAACATAGGCCCGATATACCACAGACGCTGTTCCTGATTGTACAGAAGACCATGCTCGATGCCGGCGCGTACACAGCCCGCCGTCCCTTCAGGGCGCAGAGTCAGGCTGTCGCCATTGCGATCCTCAAAGGTGTACATCTCTTTTTCAACCACGTCGGTGACTTCACCAATCGCACGTTTGAATAGCGGGGTCTGCTCTACAATCGGCAAGCGGATTTCACTGTAACCGTAGCTGCCGAGCACGTTTTTCAGTGTGCCTTCAATGCGCTGCCAGATGGCCGTTTCGCCAGGCAGGTAATCGTTCATGCCGCGAATGGCTTGAATGTTTTTTGCCACGTTTATTCTCTTTCTGAATATAAAAATGAACCCTCAACGCTTCCCTCAATGTTTCGGGAGCCATGCGGGTTCAATCATACACGGGAAGCGAGGCGCTTCCCATCACGTTATTATTTTTCAACCTGCTGAACGTCAATTCGACGCGCTTCGTCCAGCTGACTGGCTTTCGCACGAATGCGCGCTTCCAGCTGATCGATCATATCGTTGTTGTCCAGACGGTCTTTGCGCACGCCATCTTCATAGAGGCCGCTTTTCTTGTTGCCGCCAGTGACGCCGAGTGTAGAAACCAGCGCCTCACCAGGGCCATTCACCACGCAGCCGATAATCGAAACGTCCATCGGAGTGATGATATCTTCCAGGCGTTGCTCCAGCGCGTTAACCGTACCGATAACATCAAATTCCTGACGCGAACAGGTCGGGCAGGCGATGAAGTTGATCCCGCGCGAACGGATACGCAGCGATTTCAAAATATCGAAACCGACTTTGATCTCTTCGACCGGATCGGCCGCCAGCGATACGCGCAGCGTGTCGCCGATGCCTTCAGACAGCAGCAGACCTAAACCAATAGCGGATTTTACTGCCCCGCTACGCGCACCACCGGCTTCGGTGATCCCCAGATGCAGCGGCTGATCGATTTGTTTTGCCAGCAAACGATAAGACTCAACAGCGAGGAAGACGTCAGACGCTTTCACGCTGACTTTGAACTGATCGAAGTTCAGGCGATCGAGATGATCAACATGACGCATGGCAGATTCCAGCAACGCCTGCGGCGTCGGTTCGCCATACTTTTCTTGCAGATCTTTTTCCAACGATCCGGCATTAACGCCAATACGGATCGGAATGTTTTTATCGCGCGCACAGTCAACCACCATGCGAATACGCTCTTCATTACCGATATTGCCAGGGTTAATACGCAGACAATCGACGCCGTATTCCGCTACTTTCAGCGCAATGCGATAGTCGAAGTGGATGTCAGCCACCAGCGGCACGTTAACCTGCTGTTTGATGAGTTTGAACGCTTCTGCCGCGTCCATCGTCGGTACGGAGACACGGACGATATCAGCGCCAACACGTTCCAGCGCCTTGATTTGATTGACCGTTGCTTCGACGTCTGTCGTACGCGTATTGGTCATGGACTGTACGGCGATGGGAGCACCATCGCCAATCGGCACATTCCCAACGTAAATACGTGTTGATTTTCTACGTTGAATTGGAGCCTGGTTATGCATGAAAAATCTCCCGCGTTACCCGTCTGTTACTGCGCCGGTGATTGTTCGGCATTGAGGGTCAGACGCGCAACCTGGTTAGTTCTGATAAAACGACTCAGATCGACAGGTTTCCCTTGATACTGGATCTGTACTGCGGCTGGCGCACCAATTTTCAGTTTGTACGGTGCCTGGCCGGTTAAGTTCAAATTACCGTCTTTACGCTGCATACCGCTAAACAGTTTTTTACCGGTAGCATCGGTGACTTCCAGCCAGCAATCGGCAGTAAAGTTCATCACCAGCGCATTCGGGTCAACCGCCGGCGTGGTCACGCCAGCCTGATCGGTTGGCAACGGCGCAGCGCCATCTGGTGTTGTTGTTGCCGCTGGTGCCGGAGTCGCAGCGGTATCAACATTTGCCTGCGAAGGTGGAACAACCGCATTCTGTTGCGGATCAACAGCTGGTGCTGGCGCAGTTACGGCAGGTGTTTGCGTGTTGGTTGCGGTGGTATCCACAGGTGATGTCGGCGTGGTCGCCATAGCCTGATCTGTGGTTGTCGACGTATCTAACGGTACACTCTGGCTTTGATTATTATTCAGTTCCGCAGAAGATTGATCGGCCATAGTGGTGATCTCTTCCTGCTGAGCTTTGTGGTCTTGCCACCACCAGGCACCGCTCAGGCCAATAACCACAAACAACACCAGCCAGGTGAAGGTCATCAGCCAGCCGTCACGTTTTTTGCGGCGTTTACCGAGGGAAAAACTCTGCATCGGCGCAACTTTTGCAGCCCGTAGTGGAGCCTGCTTTTCCAGCCCTGGCAGCAGTTCTTCTTCTGGAATATGTACCAGACGCGCATAAGAGCGGATATATCCGCGCAGGAATGTTGAAGCAAGATCGGCAGGTGCCTTATCTTCTTCAATGTCGCGTACCGTGGAAACCTTCAGGCAAAGTCGCTCGGCAACGGCCTGTTGACTAAGTCCTAGTTGTTCGCGAGCATTACGCAGGCGAGCGCCGGTAGTAAGTGCTTCATTTTGGTCGTGCGTGGCTTCAGTATTCATTCGCTGCAGGTACGTTTAAATGAGAATTGAGATGCCGGTGAACCATCATGCCCACCCACACCGCGAAACATCCGTTAAGTTAACCGTTATCATACAGTATAAGACCGTCTGTGTGCTCGTGACAAAGCCCACATTCGCTAAGGCTAACTTACTGTTGCATCGTTACATACTGCCTTAAAGTCAGCAAAAACGCACCGTTAATATTGACCAGACAATTGCAACTTAATACTTCATTCATAAAAGATTACGCCACGGTACATAAAGTAACCGTGGCGTAATGGCTATCAGACCGCTTTAATGTCGATGGCTTCACCCTGCATCCGCTTACGCAGAGTACGTTTCGTACGGTCGATAACATCGCCCGCCAACTGACCACAAGCAGCATCGATATCATCACCACGAGTTTTACGCACAATAGTGGTGAAACCGTAGCTCATCAGCACTTTTGAGAAACGGTCGATACGGCTGTTCGAACTGCGTCCATACGGCGCGCCCGGGAACGGGTTCCACGGGATCAGGTTGATCTTACACGGCGTATCTTTCAGTAGTTCCGCCAGTTGGTGCGCGTGTTCAGTGCCGTCGTTAACGTGGTCAAGCATCACGTATTCAATAGTGACTCGGCCCTGATTGGCGTTGGATTTCTCCAGATAACGGCGCACCGCCGCAAGGAACGTTTCGATATTGTACTTTTTGTTGATCGGCACAATCTCGTCACGAATTTCGTCGTTCGGCGCGTGCAGGGAAATTGCCAGCGCTACGTCGATCATATCGCCCAGTTTATCCAGCGCCGGAACCACACCGGAAGTGGAAAGCGTGACGCGACGTTTTGACAGGCCAAAACCGAAATCATCAAGCATGATTTCCATCGCCGGAACGACGTTGTTCAGGTTGAGCAGCGGCTCGCCCATACCCATCATCACTACGTTAGTGATTGGGCGCTGACCGGTGACTTTTGCTGCGCCGACAATTTTCGCCGCACGCCACACCTGGCCGATAATTTCCGATACCCGCAGGTTGCGGTTAAAGCCCTGCTGGGCGGTGGAACAGAATTTACACTCCAGCGCACACCCCACCTGCGAAGAGACGCAGAGCGTGGCACGGTCGTCTTCCGGGATATATACCGTTTCAACGCGCTGATCGCCAACGGCGATCGCCCATTTAATGGTGCCGTCAGATGAACGCTGTTCTTCAACCACTTCCGGTGCACGGATTTCCGCCACCTCTTTCAGTTTGCCGCGCAACACTTTATTGATGTCGGTCATCTCATCAAAGTTGTCGCAGCAATAGTGATACATCCACTTCATCACCTGATCGGCGCGGAAGGGTTTTTCACCTAAATCTTTAAAAAACTCCCGCATCTGCTGACGGTTGAGATCCAGCAGGTTGATTTTTCCATCTTTCGTGGTGACGTTTTCAGGTGTGACTAATTGTTCAGACATATGCTATTCCGGCCTCGTTATTACACGTTATGGCCCCTGGAGGGTTGAAAAAAGAAACGCCCCGGTGAGCGGCTGCTCGTCCGGGGGCGCTGCATTGTACAAATTCTGGCGCACGGATGCCACGTTTGCACGCGGCATTTACGAAATTATTAACGGGTGCGCGGGCACACTTCGCCTTCGCCGAAGAAATAAGCGATTTCGCGAGCGGCAGATTCGACGGAATCAGAACCGTGGGTACCATTTTCGGTCAGGCTGTCAGCGTAATCAGCACGCAGAGTACCGGCCAGTGCGTTTGCCGGATTGGTCGCGCCCAGCAGATCGCGGTGACGCTGAACAGCATTTTCACCTTCCAGCACGGAAACAACGATCGGGCCAGAAGTCATGAATTCAACCAGACCATCAAAGAACGGTTTTCCATCGTGTTCAGCATAAAAGCCACGAGCCTGTTCAACGGTCAGGTGCAGCATTTTGGTGCCGACAATTTTGAACCCTGCAGCTTCAAAGCGCGCAAAGATACTACCAATCACGTTTTTTGCTACCGCGTTCGGTTTGATGATGGAAAAAGTACGTTCAATAGCCATTTTTACCTCTGTAAATTGTTCTGTTGTTGTCTGTACCAGCGTACGAGATGGCGCGGATTATAATGAGCAACAGGGCCGTTGACTATTGATGAAGGTAACATTTTTTTAAAATAAACCCAGTTTAAGCAACAATCAGGGACAAAACAGACTATTGCATGACAAATTTCACTGTCGCTATTTGCCCCACGTCATCCATCACCAGCAATTGATAATCGCCTTTATCCGTCAAATGCAGGGTCACGTTGCGCCCACGTTCAGTTAACGGTTCGCCATTCAGAAACCACCAGCGTTCACCTGCCCCTCCACTTGATTGCAACGGCAAAGTCGCTTCCGCTGCGCCCGGTAAACGTTTAATAATCGCGCCATCGCGCACACCTGTTAGCTGCAGCGGGAGTTGTGCATCGTGACCGTATGGCGGGCAAATTGTCGAGGCCGGTGGCAAGCGCACAGCGCGACGTTCTGATGCGGGCAGCCAGGGTTCCAGCGGTAGCGGCCAGACATTTATCATTTCTTGTCGCGCCTGAGGGCAATCAGCGGCAACACGTTTGCCGTTTTCATCCAGCCAGATGGGGAAACGAATGCCATTAATGCCTTCCTGCTCCGGCAGTAATAGAGTTGGCGGCTGGCTCCCGTCCAGCAGCCAGGTTGCCAGGCGGCGGCGACAGTTACCGTCACCTTCCGGCAAAGACTGTCCGCCCGGCCAGCAGATAACGCCACGACTTACAGAGTCAGGACGTGGGTCTTCCGGCAAATTCACACTGCGCGACAGTAAGATATTATTAACCTGATTCAACAGCGGTACGGCACTGGCAAAGCCAAACTGACCAACAACGGGCGTGCCGTCCGGTCTGCCAGTCCAGATCCCAATGACATAGCGAGCGTTAACCCCAATCGCCCAGGCATCACGATAGCCATAGCTGGTGCCCGTTTTCCATGCCAGTGGGGCGACGCGCGGCAAGGCACCATCCGGCAAGGGTTGCGCTTCATCAGCCATAATCCGGCGAATGATCCACGCAGCCCCCGACGACATTAAAGGCCGTTCAAGCAGCGGATCGTCAGGCTGTAAGCGCAATTTACCTGCCTTGCCGTGGCGAGCAAACGCGGTATAGGCCGCCGCCATATCTTCCAGTTTTGCACCAGCGCCGCCGAGAATGAGCGAAAGATTCGGCGCAGCACCGTTGGGCAGATACAACGGCAATCCAACATTGCGTAATTTTGCCGCAAACCGTTTCGGTCCATAGGCTTCCAGCACCTGCACAGCTGGTAAATTCAGCGAGCGCACCAGCGCCTCGCTCATGCTGATCGGGCCATGAAAACCGCTGTCAAAGTTGCCAGGTCGGTAATCACCGGTGCGTCTGGGGACGTCTTGCAACAGCGATGCCGGGTGGATCAAGCCTTCATCCAGCGCCAGACCATAAACAAACGGTTTGAGCACCGATCCTGGCGATCGGATCGCATTGACCATATCAACATGACCAAAGCGTGAATCATCGTTGAGATCAACTGATCCCACCCAGCCGCGAACACGCATATCGGTATGATCAACCACGATCATCGCCAGTGAGCTGCGCGGTGGCAATCGTCCTTTCCAGTTTTGCGCCAGTTCTTCCAGACGTCGTTGAAGACCGGCATCCAGCGTAGTAACGATTTTGTCGCTTTTGCTTTTACCGAGCATCATGCGCGAAAACAGCGGTGCCAGTTGCGGCATTTGTCGGGGTGCCAGCCAGATGGGTTCTTCCCTTGACTCTTTTACCCGCTCACGGGACCACACACCTTGCACGGCCATCCGTTCGAGCACTTTATTACGCGCGGCTTCGGCACGCTCCGGCCAACGATCCGGGCGAAGACGGCTGGGCGCTTGCGGCAAAACCGCCAGCATTGCCGCCTCGGAATAGCTTAAATTCGCAGGCGATTTCCCGAGGTAAGCCCAACTTGCCGCACCAATCCCCTGCAACGTACCGCCAAACGGGGCACGGTTAAGATACAAGGTCAGAATTTCACGTTTAGACAGATGCCATTCCAGTTGCAACGCGCGCCAGAGCTGGCGAATTTTGCCGCCAAACGTTTTGGGGTGAGGATCAAGCAGGCGCGCCACCTGCATGGTGAGCGTGCTGCCGCCGGAAATGACCCGACCCGACGTGAGATCTTGCCAGGCTGCACGCGCCACCGAGAACGGATTCACCCCCGGATGCTTCCAGAACCAGCGATCTTCATAATTGATCAGCGCTTCAAGGTAACGTGGAGAAACATCTTCGATTGTTACCGGATAACGCCAGATGCCGTCAGCATCGGCGAAACGCCAGAGTGGCGTACCATCCTGCGCCACCACCACGCGTGCAGGATTCACTTCTTGCAATGGCAGAGGCCAGAGTTTATCTGCTGCCCATGCTGCCAGAATGATGATAAAAGGCGCGGCTGCCAGCATTATCCAGCAGCCGCGTTTGGTTAACAGGCGAGGCATTTACGGTCTGACTATCAACAGATCGTCAGCCGCACCAGTCGCCCGCCATTGAGGAACATACATTGATTCCACCATAGGCTGCGGCACCTGATACGTTCCCGGCGTCACCGCCCGCGCCAGATACACCAGCGTTACCGGTTGATATTCATCAACGGCAACCGCCGCCACAAAGCGATCGTCACGGAACTCTATGTGCTTAATGCTCGCCTGCTGCATCTGGTTCAGCAAGTTCTGCACTTCACCACCACTTTGCTCCAGGCTGGCGCTGCCGTTCGCCAGATTCTGGTTTTCCAGTTCCAGCCCCGCAGGCAACAGATCCACGACTAACGCATCCGGTACACTGTTACTGGCTTTAACCTGCAACCACACCAGCACCAGATCGCCGCTACGTAACGAGTCCAGCGATTTGCTCTTACCGTCAGTACCCAGAATATGACGCTCAATTTGCAGCACATTGCTCGCCGGTAAAGGTGCGGATTGCGGATAACCGCTGGCATCCACACGCAGCCATAACGGCTGATCGCCACTGTTGGTCACCTGCAAGGTGGCAAGTTGATCGCTATTCAGATTGCTGGTTTGCGCTTTCTCGCCTGTCAGCGGCTCAGCAGAGAAAGTGGTTTGCGCCTGCCATTTGCCCGGTAAATCCTGAAGAGTACGGGCAGCCAGGAACAACGCGTTACTTTCCTGCGTCGATAGCCAGCGTTCACCGAACGCCTGCTGCGAAAGTGTGTTCAACAGGGAGTACTGCTCATCGGGTAGCAGTTTGTTCTCTTCCAGCAATGAGAGCATCAACGCGCTGTCGCGCAGTGGACTACCGTAATCACCCAGCCATATCCGCTCATCACTATTACGCGGCGTTTTCAGCGCCAGCACAATCGCTTCTTCACCACGCATTGCATCACCCATGGTTTTCAGCGCAACGCCAAGTTGCAGCAGCGGTAAACCAGAAGCGGCATCTGCACGATGCTCCCAGATTTCACGCAGCGCACCCAGTGGTGCTTTTTGCTGACGGGCCAACACCAGCGCAGCGTAAGACTGTACGGCGAATTTACTGGCTTTGAGATTATCAGCGTACGGGATCGACATCATGCCCGGATCTTGTAAATAGCGCAGCAGACGCTCATTACCCCGGTTAATGGCGTCTGTCGGCACGCTGTAACCCTGTTCGCCTGCGCGGACCAGGAAATCCATCACGTAAGCCGTCAGCCAGTACTCTTCGTCACCGTTTTTATCCCACAACGCAAAGCCGCCGTTATCACGTTGCATTTGCAGCAAACGGGAAATGCCGATATCGACCGATGCACGGCGTTTCTCATCACTGTCGCCTTTGATGCCCAACGCCTGCAGTTGGGCTGCATTGGTATAAAGTGACGGGAACAGGCCGCTGGCGGTTTGCTCGAGACAGCCGTACGGATACGCTTTTAACTCTTTGATATAACGTGCGATGTTCAGCGGTGGTTTGCCACTCAACAACAATTGCCCTTCCAGCGTAACAGGCGAGAAGTTTTGCAATCCATCAGCCGGGAGCGCCCAGGTTTCACCAGGCTGTAACGCCGTACCGTAATTGACCGTTTGTGCCGGGAATGCCGGACGGACGCCGATTTTCCACTGCTTATGCTGATCGGCAACGGTTTCCCCCGGTAACGCTAACCCGCTAATGGTGGCCTGAATGTCTCCATCGCCATAACCCGGCAATGCACGCACCGGGATAAACAGCGTAGTACGCACCCCTGGCGCTAATTCAACAGGTGCGGGGGAATTACTCACCAGTTCAAGCAAGCCACTGGCGGTCAGAGCAACATTAAGTTTTTGCGGTTTATCGGTAAGATTAGTGATATCCAGCGTCAGGCGCGAGGTATCGCCACTCGCCATAAAGCGCGGCATGTTCAGTTCAGCAATCACCGGTGCGGCAACAATCACTTTGCTTTCGTTGCTTCCGAAGTCATCTGCCGTCCAGGCTTGCGCCATGACGCGCAATTCACCGTTAAAATCGCCAATTGGCAGTGTAACCGAGCCTTCGCCCTGTTCATTGAGCGTTACCGGCAGCGCCTGCTGCGCGACAATATTGACGTGATTGACCGGCGGTTTACCACCACGTTTCAGCTCATCACCATCGCCACCAAAACGCAGAGCTGCCAGACGCCCCTGACCTTCAATGACCTGACCGTAAATATCGTAAATGTCTGCGCCATAGCGTTTCTGACCAAAGAACGCCTGCCACGGATCTGGCGTGACGTAATCAGTAATATTCAGCACACCGCTATCAACCGCAGACACCAGCACATTCACCTGTTTTGGCATCTCACCATTTTTATTGCTGGCTTTAATTTTCACGGTTAATGGCTGATTGGGGCGCATTTTGGTGGGGGTTTCCAGCGCCAGATCGAGGCGACGGTTTTCATCACCAAGCGGCAGATGCAACACCCCAACCGCGCGTTTTGGCGTCGCGGAGCGAGATTTATCGCCAGGACGTACCACCAGCGTACTTAAATACAGATCATGACGATTCCAGGTTTTATCGACCGGAATCGTCAGATCCAGCCCTTGAGCCGGAACATCAATCTCTTGCCACCACAGCGGCCCTTCACTGGACTCGACCATCGCATAACCTTTACCCGCCGTTGGCGCGGCAATATGCAACTTAATGGTATCGCCAGGGCAATAGCTGGCTTTATCCAGTTTCAGCGTGACACGGTCGGGTCGCACTGCACCACCCCCGTCGCTGTTATCCTGCCAGCTATACCCAGCCCAGAAACGCACACTACTGACCGCTTCATTCGGCGCTTTAACTTCCAGACGATAAGCGCCCCACTCTACCGGGAAACTGACCTTACCGGTTTCGTCCGCTTTCAGATCCAGAGTTTGTTCATTTTCGATCAGATCTTTTTGATCAAACTGTGACTGCCAGCCTTCATATTCCGACCAGTTCCAGTAGTAATCGCGGCGTTCGCGAATCAAGCGCACCTGCAAGCCCGACACGGCTTTTTTCACGCCTTGCGCATCGCTATAAACGATGTCAAAAGCGGCGTTACTACCTTCATCAACAATGGGCTGTTTCACCGTGCTGTCGGTGCGATAATCGTAAACCGATTTCGAGGCGAACTGCGGACGGATCCCTGGCAATGCATCAGCAGGCCAGATAGCCTGCTCAGCACGGCGCGTCACCGGGCGACCGCCCGATTCCAGCAAACTACCCTGGAAAATAACCTGTAATGGGGAATGTGTTTCCTTCCACTGGCTTTCTGTAGAAACTTCGCCGCGCCCTTTATCATCCAGCGTCAACTGAACTTCATCCAGCGTGCGGGAAAGATTTTCGGCAGCTATATCGCCGAATTCAAAACCAGGTAAGGCTGACACAGCTTCACGCAGTGGGCGCAGGAAAAGTTGCCCTTGCAAAGTATTACCATTAGCAGGTGCACCATACAGGTAGTACCCCACCACGGAGAATTTCACTTCATCTTTCGGCGTTAGCGGGGTTTTCTCACCGGTCAGATTCAGCGCCATACGCTCTGGCATAAAATCTTCGACGTGGAAATCCCACATCCGATACTGGTTATCGCCCGTGTTAGCGCGAATATGCCACATACCGGTTGCCGCATTGCTATCGAGTGGCCAGGTAAAGTGGTAGAGGCCATTCTCCGGCTGACTAACGACGCTCCTGAGTACCTGCCCGTCGGGTTTAATCACGTCTAACTTGATGGGTTGATCGGGCAATGCTTTACCGTCTGCATCACGCAGCAAACCATTGAGGATGACCGTTTCACCCGGGCGATAAAGATCGCGCGGGCCAAACATGAAAAACTGTTTGCTATAGCCCGGCGCGCCAGCAATGTTAAATTCCGCTAAGTCCAGCGCCGGGAGTTTTAAATCGAGCAGCGTTGTCCGACCGTTTTTACGCGCCAGCAGTAATGCCGCGTTTTTATCATTTTCCAGCTGCACATGCCCCTGAGCGTCACTGGTTGCCTGAGTCAGAGTCTGCCCTTTCTCATTTAATAAAGAGACTTCAATTCCTTGCTGGGCCGCGCCGTTTTCCAGACTTTGGGTAAAGATATCCAGACGATTGTGATAACGGTGAGCTGAAACGCCAATATCACTTAACGTAAACAGCGTCGCGGGATTACTGTAATCGTAACGTCCAGCCTGATTCATCACAGCCAGATACACGCCCGCCTGCTGAAGCGGTTTGATATCGCCCAGCGGCAGCAATAATTTTTCACGGGTGTTACGCGCAGGATTGAGATCAAACCGTCCGGTGTAGACCAGATCCGCCATCTGCAGCAGTTTATCTGACTGCCAGTTCGCCAGCGAATTGCGGTATTCCCACTGGCTAATGAAAGCGGGCAGTGATTCTGGTTTCACACGGAAGAAGTTAACATCGACATTGTTAACGTTAAGCGCCATTACCGGCAGCCCTTCAACGACCTTACCAGGAAGCAACGAACCACGACTGGCAAAACCGACGCTGGGTTGGATATCGCGGGTAGTTATAGTTTTTTCGTCATCTTTACTAAAGGTTGCGTTATTGAGCGCTTTGACCTCCTTGCCAATAGTGACGATCAAATCACGTTTCGGTTCGAGGTGGCGTAAACGCAGCTCTTTAAGATTATGTGACAGCTCCCAGGCACCATCCACTTTGCCGCTTTTTTTATCGACGACATGAATAACGCGTGAGAAATCCTGATCCGGGTCGAGAGGGATGGAGAACGTCAGCACCAGCGTGGCTGCGCCATCGAGTTGAACTTCAGAGAGATCCAGCAATGTCAGCGCCTTACCGGCACTCTGTTGGGCCAGTTTTTGTCGCTCCGGCGCGGAAAGTTTTGCTGAACTCACGTTTTCTGAAGAGGCCGCTTTAGTAACTTCAGAAGGCGCATCTTTTTTCACCGCTGTTGGCGCGTTATCGTTGTTGTCGCACCCTGCCAGCGCCAGCATTAGCATGCAGGCGGCTACGCGTAACTTTTTCATTTTTCATCCCTGCCACAATGGCCCGTTAGCAACGTCGAATAATTATTATGCGTGAGAATTTACGTTATGTAATTCAGTATCACGCCCATACAATCCGAATTTTAGTGAGAATTGTGGCTCAGACAGCCAAATCAGCCTCTTTTGCTTGTCGCTTTTCACTAAACATCCGACAATTTAGCCTAACCCCGGCAAAAATGGAGATGCCTATGTCCACGACATGGTTTGTAGGAGCCGACTGGCTCGCCGAACATATTGATGACCCGGAAATTCAGATTATCGATGCCCGCATGGCGTCGCCTGGACAGGAAGATCGTAACGTTGCTCAGGAGTATCTGAATGGACATATTCCAGGCGCAGTGTTTTTTGATATCGAAGCGCTTTCTGATCACACTTCCCCGCTTCCGCACATGCTGCCGCGCCCGGAAACGTTCGCCGTGGCGATGCGTGAATTAGGCGTTAACCAGGATAAGCACCTGATTGTCTATGACGAAGGTAATCTTTTCTCAGCCCCACGAGCATGGTGGATGCTGCGCACCTTTGGTGTAGAGAAAGTGTCGATTCTGGGTGGTGGACTTGCAGGCTGGCAGCGTGATGATCTGCTATTAGAGGAAGGCGCAGTAGAGCTGCCGGAAGGAGAGTTTAACGCCGCGTTTAATCCTGAAGCCGTGGTGAAAGTAACCGATGTATTATTGGCAAGCCATGAAAATACGGCGCAAATTATTGATGCCCGCCCGGCTACACGTTTTAACGCAGAAGTTGATGAACCTCGCCCAGGTTTACGTCGCGGACATATTCCCGGTGCATTGAACGTTCCGTGGACGGAACTGGTACGTGAAGGCGAACTAAAAACGACCGATGAACTGGATGCGATATTTTTTGGTCGCGGTGTCAGCTACGACAAACCAATTATCGTCAGCTGCGGTTCTGGTGTAACAGCAGCCGTGGTTTTGTTGGCACTTGCGACGCTGGATGTGACAAACGTGAAACTGTACGACGGCGCATGGAGTGAATGGGGCGCACGGGCAGATTTACCGGTTGAGCCCGTAAAATAAGCTTTTTACAGGCAATAAAAAACCGCCGAATCTGGCGGTTTTTTATTGCTGGTCTGGTTCGCGGCCTTTCCAGCAGGTTGTATTACCGTAGTAATGCAAGCGCGTCTCAGCGGACACAATACTCGCCAGTAACTCTCTTTTTGTCAAGTAAAAGAGAGTTATTATTGTTCTGTTAGTGTATTATCCACTGCGGCCCTTTCCGCCGTCTCGCAAGCGGGCGCTGGCTTAAGGAAAGGATGTTCCGCGACCGTTAGGGCAAGCGCGTCTCAGCGCTTGCTATCGCGGCAATATCGCCAGTGGTGCTGTCGTGATGCGGTCTTCGCATGGACCGCACAATGAAGATACGGTGCTTTTGTATCGTACTTATTGTTTCTGGTGCGCTGTTAACCGAGGTAAATAATAACCGGAGTCTCTCCGGCAACAATTTACTGGTGGTTAACAACCTTCAGAACAGCAAGTAAGCCCGAATGCCGCCCTTTGGGGCGGCATGTTTTAAATTATCCGGTTCTGTTTAAAGTCACGCAAAAAACCACCCCAGCGACGTTCATAGAATGGCGCAATATGTTCGGTAATAAAGTGGCTAATACCTTTTTCCCCTTTTTTCACCTGACAAATATCGATGGGTTCATCGCCAGGTAATGTATCGGTCGCTACACTTCCCGCCGCCTGAATAATTTCTTCGATATCACCATCGGCTTCAATGCCAATAAGTAAATTAGGCTGTGCCTCTTCGTTCTCTTTAATTGAACAAATAAAAGCACGCTTCACCGGCTTAATGGTTTTAAATAAGGTGGTAAGTGAATCAATCATTTGCGCTGGCGGCTCTGCGACCTCCGATAATATCAGCGATTCACCGCCTTCCAGTACTTCCTGGCTACTCAGCGGATTCCCTTCTTCACCAATCAACAAACTGATTTCACGCGGCATAAACTCTTTACCGGTTGGCAGTTTGGCATTAAGGAAGAGCGTTTCGCCAAGGGTCATCTCAAACAATGTGCGAACGGGCATTACGACAAATGCCTGTTCGTCTTCAACCGCCTGTTGAAGTGCTTCTAACGAGGTAAAAAAAGGAATGACGCTGGTGCCGTCTTCTTTTTCCCAGTGCTGTAAATCAAGCGCGCTATCTTCAACTACTGCCTCGCCCTGCGCCGCCGTACCAGGCACCCAGACGGTGGATTCCAGTAGAGTACGGAAAAAGGCCGGGCGGTGAGCCGGTTCGGTTGCTGCTTTTTCCAGCAGGTCTTCAAGTTCGTTTTTTGTTTCGGACATAAGAACCACAATTCATTCAACGTTCGGGGAGCAAGTGCCTGATGCGCCACGCTTATCAGGCCTACAAGGGAGTCGCAATCTATTGGATTTTCGCAATTTGTAGGCCGGATAAGGCGTTTACGCCGCATCCGGCATATTAGTTTACGCCGTTAACAGATTAGCAATCGTGCGCACACCAAGTCCCGTAGCACCCGCAGACCACTGTTCAACCGGCGCTTTACGGTAAGTCGCCGAGCAGTCGATATGCAGCCAGCCTTGCTGATAGTTCTCAACAAAGTGCGACAGGAAGCCCGCCGCTGTGCTCGCGCCTGCCGGATACGCCGCGCTTCCGGTGTTGTTCAGTTCGGCAAAGTTAGACGGCAATTGATTGCGGTGGAACTCCGCCAGCGGCAGACGCCAGAACGGTTCATTCTCCTGCGCGGCACTCGCCAACAAGCGACCGGCAAGCGCATCGTCAAAACTGAACAGCGCGTGATAATCATTACCCAGCGCGGTTTTCGCCGCCCCGGTGAGGGTCGCCGCATCAATGATCAGTTCCGGTTTCTGCGCACTGGCATCAATCAGGCCATCGGCCAGCACCAGACGCCCTTCGGCATCAGTGTTCATCACTTCAACTTTTTTACCGTTGCGATAGGTAATAATATCGCCCAGTTTGAACGCGTTGCCGCTGATCAGGTTATCCGCACAACAGAGGAACAGCTTCACGCGCTTGTTCAGTCCGCGCGTAATGGCAAATGCCAGCGCCCCGGTAACCGTTGCCGCGCCGCCCATGTCCGACTTCATCGAGTCCATAAACGCAGTCTGTTTGATGCTGTAGCCGCCGGAATCAAAAGTGATGCCTTTACCAACCAGGCACGCGTACACTGGCGCTTCTTTATCGCCAGTTGGGTTGTAATCCAGCGCCAGCAATACCGGAGAACGTTCTGAACCGCGCCCGACCGTGTGCAGCCCCATATAACCTTGCTCACGCAGATCTTCGCCTTTGGTGATCCGGTAAGTCACACGATCCCCTGCGACGTTGCTGATCAGATCAACAGCACGCTGTGCCAGTTGCGATGGCCCCAGCTCTTCTGCCGGTGCGTTGATGGTGTCACGCACCCAGTCGATGATCATCAGGCGGTTATCCAGTTCCTGACGCTGGGCATCGTCCAGATCCGGCCACTCCACTTTACGTATGCCTTTCGGGGCTTTGTAACCTTGCCAGAATGCCCAGCAGCGATCCGCATCCCAGCCTTCACCGCTTAACTGAACATGCTTGATGCCCAGACCGTCAATCTTGCGCGCCGCACGCTGGATCAACCCCAGATCGTCTGCCCCGTTCAAATGCAGGGTAATGCCATCATTATTAATGCTGTAAGTCGCTTTTTCTCCCCAACGTGCGTCGGCAGGTTGGGTCGAGAGGGTAATCTTCATCGCTTCTGTCATTTTAGTTATCCTTATTCGTTTAACAGCAAAACGGGCTACCCCCAGGCAGCCCGTTCATTTACTCGGCCTCGTCAAGCCAGACCAACAAAATCGCTTCGAGGATTTTCTCGTTGGATGCCTGCGGGTCGTCGTCGAAATCTTCCAGATCGCAAATCCACTGATGCATATCGGTGAATCGAACCGTTTTCGGATCAAGATCGGGATACGCATCGTACAGTGCTTCGCCAATTTCGCGGCTATCCGTCCACTTAAGTCCCATACTAACCTCTGTTAATGCTCACGCGCATGGTTGATAGTGTAACGCGGGATTTCGACCACTAAATCTTCGTCGGTAACGCGCGCCTGGCAGCTTAAACGGCTTTCCGGCTCCAGTCCCCAGGCTTTGTCCAGCATGTCGTCTTCCTGCTCTGAGCTTTCCGGCAGCGAGTCAAAACCTTCACGAACGATGCAGTGGCAGGTGGTGCAAGCACAGGATTTTTCACAGGCGTGTTCAATCTCGATACCGTTACGCAGCGCAACGTCGAGAATGGTTTCACCACTATTCGCTTCCAGAACAGCGCCATCAGGGCAGAGATCCTGATGAGGCAAAATAACAATCTTTGGCATATTAAACCTCGTCCACGGAATGGCCTTTCAGCGCACGACGAACCGACTGGTCCATGCGGCGAGCAGCGAAATCCTGGGTTTGTTTGTCTACGTTTTTAATCGCTTGTTCGATGGCGTCAACATCATCGCCCTGCGCCACTTCACTCAGGTGAGCGGCAGCATCGTCAATGACCTGACGCTCTGCGGCGCTTAACAGCGCGGCATCAGCAGCCAGCGCGCCGTGCAGACTTTCCAGCACACGCGCCGCTTCTACTTTTTGTTCTGCCAGCATTCGGGCTTTTACGTCCTGCTCGGCATAGCTCATTGAGTCTTTAATCATCGAGGCGATTTCGCTGTCGGTCAGGCCATAAGAAGGTTTGACCTGAATAGACGCCTCAACGCCGGTGGATTTCTCCATCGCCGTCACGCTCAAAAGACCGTCGGCATCGACCTGGAACGTCACGCGAATATGCGCGCCGCCAGCCGGTAGCGCCGGGATACCACGCAGTGCAAAACGCGCCAGCGAGCGGCAGTCCTGCACCAGTTCACGCTCACCCTGCATTACATGGATAGACATCGCCGTCTGACCATCTTTAAAGGTGGTGAAATCCTGGGCGCGAGCCACCGGAATCGTGGTATTACGCGGAATCACTTTCTCCACCAGGCCGCCCATCGTTTCGAGGCCCAGCGACAGTGGGATCACATCAAGCAGCAGCATTTCGCTGTCTGGCTTGTTACCCACCAGAATATCCGCCTGAATCGCCGCGCCAATAGCGACGACTTTATCCGGGTCGATGGAAGTCAGCGGTGGACGACCGAAAAATTCGCCTACCCGTTCACGCACCAGCGGCACGCGAGTAGAACCGCCCACCATCACCACTTCCAGCACTTCATCAGCTTCTACACCCGCGTCTTTCAGCGCGCGACGACAAGCCAGTAAGGTTCGTTTTACCAGTGGCGCGATCAGTTCATTGAATTGTTCACGGCTGATTTCGCCCTGCCAGCCCGCAACGTTAACGGTCACGGAGTCCGCATCACTCAGCGCGATTTTGGCCGCAATGGCGGCATCCAGCAGTTCACGCTGAACGCGGTTATCGCTACGATCAGGAATGCCCGCCTGCTCGCGAATATAATCCGCCAGCAGATGGTCGAAATCATCGCCGCCGAGGTGGGTGTTGCCGTTGGTGGCAAGGACTTCGATAACGCCGTCGCCGATGTCCAGAATGGAGACATCGAACGTGCCGCCGCCGAGGTCATAGACCATGATCTTCTGCGCCTGCTCCTTGTCGATGCCGTAGGCGAGCGCCGCGGCCGTGGGCTCGTTGATGATGCGCTGGACGTTCAGCCCCGCGATCTTGCCCGCGTCCTTCGTCGCCTGCCGCTGTGCGTCGGTGAAATAGGCCGGGACAGTGATGACGGCGTCGGTGACGGGTTCGCCGAGGAAGGCTTCCGCGTCCGTTTTGAGCTTTTGCAGGATCATCGCGGAAATTTCCTGCGGCGTGTATTTATGGCCGTCGATGGAAACCTTGTAGTTGGTGCCCATCTGGCGCTTGATGGAAGAAATGGTGCGGTCATGGTTCGTGACGGCCTGCCGCTTTGCGATCTGGCCGACCATGCGCTCTCCGGTCTTGGAAAACGCGACGACAGACGGCGTCGTGCGTCCGCCCTCGGCGTTGGGGATGATAACAGGCTCGCCGCCCTCCATAACAGCCACGCAGCTGTTGGTGGTGCCGAGATCAATACCGATCGTTCTGGACATACGGAGTTCCTCCTGTGAGATAGGTGCGCTCAATACCAGCTGCCGGAGCCTGTGTCGGAGCCGGTCTGCGACTGGCTCTGACCAGAATAGGTTCCGGAATCGCTGTAGCTGTAATTGCGGTAGTAGTACGGGTCATAATACGCGCCGCGATAGCCGCAGCTGCCGAACAGCATGGCGACGATCTGGATCAGCAGATAAATGCCGAGCAGCCGCACAAGAAAATTCCCGCGGCGGCGGGTGCGGTGATACGTCCAGCGGTAGCCGCCGGGGGCGTCACTGCCGTCCTGCTCCTCGTCAGAAGAACGGTAGGTGTACCATGTCTGCCAGCCATTCCCGGATTCCTGCTGCCAGTCGTCCGACTGGCTCTGCGCGCCCCAGGAACGGAAGAGATCCTCGAAGGGATTGTACTCCTGATAACCGGCCTGGCTGTATTGCTGCCGGGCCTGCTGCTGGGCTTGCTGCTGCGCCTGCTGCTGACGGTAAGCCTGCGGGTTCTTGATCGCGTCATAGGCCGCGTTGATCTCGTTCATTTTCTGCGCAGCCGTCTTGTCGCCGGGATTCAGATCGGGATGGTATTTCTTTGCCAGCCTGCGGTATGCCTGCCGGATTTCGTCCTCCGATGCGTTCGGAGACACGCCCAGCACCTGATACGGATCTGTTCCCATGCAGTTCACTTCCTCTTTGTTTCGATTATGCTGATTATAGCGCCTTTATTCGGGTGATTTGTAAAGCATTTATAAACGATATGCAAAAAAATTGCGGACTTCACAAAAAATGCAGGATTTTCGAAGTCTGTCCGCCGCAGAAATCAAAAAATTCCCGGCTGTCCGCACAATGCGGGCGCCGGGAAACAAAAATCGGGAGCTGGCAGACGCACAGCTCCCGATTTACCGTCCCAACAGCCAATCAACCGACACGTGCAGCGCGTCGGCCAGCGCACAAAGCTCCTTGTCTGTCACGGGGCGCTTTTGTCCTTCCAGCAGAGATAATGCCGGGACGCTCAGGTCCACGCCTGAAAGCTGAAGCTGCGCAAGCAGCTCGATCTGCTTCATCCCGCGCGCAAGCCGCGCCTGCGTGACCCGTGCACCGACAAGATTTTTTGTGCCAAGCTCCAGTTTCCTCGTTTTCAGGCCAACACCCCCCGCTTCCGGTTTGATTATACGAAAAGGATGTGTTGACATATTTGGTATTACCAAATA
>OLZN01000063.1_pt1 | contig 17067 bp, 9 predicted proteins | sample 1644441 | NCBI WGS metagenome assembly OLZN01 (sample SAMEA103958148, study PRJEB25191) | human gut metagenome
TTTCAATATCTTTGCATAAGAAAAGCTGCACTCGGCAATTTGAAAGCAAGCTTTCATTACGCTCGTTTGCATTTTCTTTGTACAAGAATTTAATAAAGAACATATTAACATTATAAAAAGTAGACATTATGAAGGAATTAAAAGGAACAAAGACAGAGAAGAACCTCCAGGAGGCTTTCGCTGGTGAGTCACAGGCTCGTAACAAATATACCTATTTTGCAAGCAAGGCAAAGAAGGACGGTTTTGTACAGATAGCTAATATCTTTGAGGAGACAGCTGCTAACGAGAAGGAGCACGCTAAGTTGTGGTTCAAGTATCTGGAGGGCGGTGCTATCCAGGATACAGAGAAGAACCTGGAAGCTGCTGCCAATGGTGAGCACGATGAGTGGACCGATATGTATCCACGCATGGCAAAGGAGGCTCGCGAAGAAGGTTTCGAGGAGATTGCTGCTAAGTTTGAGATGGTTGCTGAAATCGAGAAGCACCACGAGGAGCGTTATCGCAAGCTCTTGAAGAACGTACAGGACAAACTCGTCTTCTCTCGTGACGGCGACTGCATCTGGCAGTGCTCTAACTGCGGACATATCGTAGTAGGCAAGAAGGCTCCTGAGGTTTGCCCAGTCTGCAACCACCCACAGAGCTACTTCCAGATTGAAGCACAGAATTACTAATTCTTGCTTGAGACGAAATATCTAACAGAACATATATAAAAATAAGAGAGGGTGTGTCATGACCTTATGACACACCCTCTTTTTTATGATTTAGCTTGAACCATTTCCAACATGATTTCTATCAACCTTGGAACACCATACTGTTCTATCTCGTCCTCTTTCACCCAGATATAATCATCAGGGAGCAGGGGGCGAGTTTCTGTTTCCTGCAGATAGAAGTCGGCAAGGAGGATGCGATGGGTAAGTACATGCTTCACATCCTTAGCCAGGAGAAAAGGATTATGGACAAAGGCAGGCAGTTGCGGAGCATCTGATGCGTTATATGGTTCCCACAATCCTTGCCAGATATCACCCTCACCGCGACGGTGGATAGCCACTTCGCCTTTACACCTTATATATATATAGGAGAGATGGCGCGTTTTCACCTTCTGTGTCTTGTTCTTCACCGGCAACTCCTCTACCCTTCCAGTCCTCAACGCCTCACAGGTTTCGGCAAGCGGACAGACAAGACATTTTGGAGATTGAGGAGTGCACTGGATAGCTCCGAAATCCATCATACCCTGGTTATAGGCAGCAACAGGCGATAATGCTGTATCAGAAAGTTGCTGAGCAGACGAAGCAGGCAAGAGTGATTGAGCCAACGCAGCAAACTCTTTTTTCCCCTGCGTTGAGTTGATAGGAGTATCTATTCCAAAGTAACGTGAAAGAACCCGGTACACATTGCCATCTACTACTGCCGCCGGAATATCAAAGGCAAAAGAACCGATGGCTGCTGCAGTATAATCGCCCACCCCTTTCAAGGCTTTGATACCTTCAAGCGTATCAGGGAAATGACCGAGCTCCACAATCTGTCTGGCAGCAGTATGAAGGTTGCGGGCTCGCGAGTAATACCCCAATCCCTGCCAGAGTTTCAAGACATCATCCTCGCTGGCAGCAGCCAAGTCTTCAACCTTGGGATAGGTCTTCAAAAACCGCTCCCAATATTTCCATCCCTGGGCGATGCGGGTTTGCTGAAGGATGATTTCGCTCAGCCAGATGGCATAAGGATCCTTGGTTTCGCGCCAAGGCAAATCCCTACCATACTCACGAAACCAACGGATAATGACAGCCGAAAAACTATTCATAAAATTCAATGTTCAAAGTAATTACTGTTCCGGATATTGCTCGTAAATCTTCAGACCGAACTCATTCGCCAAGGCATAGGCATGCTCCATGATATCGGCGAGAATGTGCTCGTAATTCACCCATACCTTATCCTTAATGAAGAAATAGAACTCGATAGGGAGACCGCATTGCGTGGCTTCCATGTGGCGCACCATCAATGTGAGATCGGTATTGACCTCCGGACGCTGGCGCAGATACTTCTCCATGAATTTACGGTAAAGCTGGAGATTGGTAGGGGCAAGGGCTGCAGGATTCTTTAAATCCTCAATATCCTTCCCTTCTTGTATATCTTTATCTATCGCCTTCTGCAACGACTCCTTCAACTTAAACGAATCTTCGGTGGCGAAATGCTTGGCAAGCAGATTACGTTTTAATGTCTCATCCACCAGACGGACACTACGGAAATCGAAGTAAACCACGCGCTTTACTCTTCGTCCACCACTCTTCTGCATACCAATCCAGTTCTGGAACGAACCATTCACCAGGGTAATAGGCGAAATGGTAACGATGGTGTTATCAAAGTTGCGCACCTTCACGGTCGTGAGTGACATATCCTCAACGATACCATTGGCATCCACCGACTTCACCGTAATCCAGTCGCCCTTATGCAACATATCATTGCTGGTAAGACGCACACCAGCCGCCAATCCCGTGATGGTATCCTTAAAGACCAGCATCAGGACTGCCGAGGTAGCACCCAAACCGGCAAAGAGGGTCATCGGGTTCTTGCCCAACAGGATGGCAACCACCACCACGCCAGCCACAAAGAGCATCAATACCTTGAGAACACCGCAGAAAGTATGGAAATACTGCTGAGCCGACGAGCGTCGTTCCTGAGAATCCTCCAATCCTTTGAAAGACCCGATGAAGACCAGAGCCGTACGCACCGACATCACCACGATATAGATGCCCGTAACCCGCTCCAATATCTCCTTGAATATCGGATACTCCAGATAAATCAGCGGCATGAGCGACCATATCACCACAGCCGGCACAATATGGCAAGCCGAGGTGAGCACCTTCTTGTTCAGCAGAATATCATCCCAAGTGATGTCCGTCTTATCAGTAATCTTACTGATGAGCGGAACCAGTATCTTGCGACACAGGAAATCGCTCAACATTGCCAAGAGGATGGCAGTAATGGTGAGCAAGATATGGCGCAGCATCGGCACGAAATCACCAGTGACTCCTGCCCATGTTATCATTTCATCTACAAACTTACGAATTTCCTCCATAAAACTATTAACTATCAACTATAAACTATCAACTAACGCTCACGGTTGGCAGAGCAAAGTACATACTTTATCTGCAAAGTGTCTGGCATTATTGCCATGCATGATACCATTGTTAATGATGGCGAAACAGAGTTCATGACCATTGGCTGCGGTACAGTAACCCGCCAATGAGATGATGCCCGTCAGCGTACCCGTCTTCGCTTTCACATTGCCATGCACAAAACTGTTTTTCATACGCTTTTTCAAGGTACCGTCAACCCCACCGATAGGCAGCGAATGCTTCAGATGGTCCATGATATTACCGTTGAGATAAGCATAACGCAGCAGTTTCACCTCCAGTTCGGCACTGAGATAATTATAGAGCGAAAGTCCCGAGCCGTCAGCCAGTTTATATCTTGCCGGATCGAGTCCTATCTTGCGGATAAGCTGTCTTTCCACATTCCGGGCACTCTTGGCACTCGCCCATTTATTTCCCGTAGAAGCCGCAATCTGATAATACATGCTCTCGGCATAGAGATTATCACTCTCCTTCATCATCTTGTGCAGAATCTGATCCATCGTATGGAATCGGGTACAGACCGTAAAGGCACTCGCAGGGCAAGTCTTCTCTGAAGCCCCAAAGCAGGAATATTCGATGCCCTCCTCACGGAGCTTGGCAAGAAACTTATCCATAAAGATATCCTTGCGCTGGAACACCAGTGGCGAAAGCACCGGATTGTCATCATCCCAGCACCAGCCTTCACCCAACAGGTCGGCATCCTTCAAAGAGCGGTCGGCATAGATGCTGCCACGGATGGTGTCAACACCCATATCCTTCAGACTATTAACAAATGCCGACATATCATCGCTGTTGAAACGGGGATCCATGCCGCCTATACAATAGACATCACCCGTCAACACCCCATTCTCAATGGTACCGGTATATTTCAGAGTGGTTTTAAACTGGTAAGAACCGCCCAACTTATCGAGCGCCGTAATGGCAGTCAGGAGCTTCATCGTACTTGCCGGACGCATCAGCTGTCGTTCATTTCTCTGATAGATACAAGAGTCAGCAGACAGGTCCCAGACCATCAGTCCTACCTGTGATGTTTCGAACATCTTGCTCTCAAGGAGTTTATCAATACCCACCTTCACCGATTCGGGCCAAGGCAATTCCTGAGTCAGCGTATCCGCTGTCAGGGAATCAACGAGTGTAGAATCGGAAACATCCTTCTCATCAACCGTTTCTATTCCCTCATCTTCAATCACATTCTGGGCCTGCACCGGTACAGAGATCCATACCATCATCAGACCCAACAGCATATATATTATCTTTTTCATCACAATCAGTTCACCGGAACATAAAAGAAATTATTTATTTTTGATTCTCTCCATAAACGCCTCTTCATTATCCGGCTGAACGGTCACAATATTCTTATGTCCGTATTCGATGACCACACAATGGTCTAATCCGAAGAAAGTCTTGGCTATGTGTACATCAATGACATCACATAGCGGCACATTTCTGTTGGAAGAGAACCTGCCCTCATTGATGATGAGATATTCCATCTCCTCATCCAGGTCTATCGGTTTTACCATCTTGAAGGTATAGGTTGTATTCAGTATGCGCTCAATCATGCCCACGATGATGATAGCCACAAAGATGCCGATGATAGCCAGTTTGACCCAGAAGAAGTAGAGAGCCAGGATTGCGAACACCGCCACACCGATACGTGCCGTCAGCGTAAAGCGCTTATGAAAAGTTCTATCTGCCATAACTTTGATTTATTACCTTATATTATTGTCGTTTTTACGACCGTTTGATAGTCTAAAAGACTATATAACCTTAAATTTCGCTGCAAAATTACAAAAAATCCCTCTCTTATTACTCATTTTAAAGATTAATTATTACTTTTGCAACGAATTAAGAATTAATTCTGAGAGAATGGGGTTGTTTTATAGATAAAAACACCTGTTCTTAATATTGAAATTAGATAAGAATAAACTCAATGGTTTATAAGTATGATTTTCTGATTATCGGCTCAGGAGTTGCCGGTATGAGTTACGCCCTGAAAGTAGCCAGAGCGCATAAAGGTAAGGTGTGTATGATTTGCAAGACCTCGCTCGACGAGGCTAACACGTCATTCGCACAAGGTGGTGTGGCGTCAGTTACCAACTTGGAAGTGGATAACTTCGACAAGCACATACAGGATACAATGATTGCTGGTGACTATATCAGCGATTATAAAGCTGTGAAGCAGGTTGTCACCATGGCACCAGAGCAGATTCAAGAGCTCGTGCAGTGGGGCGTCAACTTCGATAAGCAGCAGGACGGCAAGTTCGACCTACACCGTGAGGGCGGTCACAGCGAGTTCCGCATCCTTCATCATGCAGATGATACGGGTGCAGAAATCCAGCGCGGTCTGATGGAGGCTGTGCGCAACTGTCCGGATATCGATATCAAGGAAAATCATTTTGCAGTAGAGATTATCACCCAGCATCATCTCGGTGCCCGTGTTACTCGCCGTACACCTTATATTAACTGTTACGGAGCCTACGTTCTGAATCCTGAAACCCAGAAGGTGGATACCTATCTGAGTAAGGTTACCGTGATGTGTACCGGTGGATGTGGTGCCGTCTATCAGACTACCACCAACCCTGTGATTGCCACTGGCGATGGTGAGGCGATGGTATACCGTGCCAAGGGAACTGTAGCCGACATGGAGTTTGTCCAGTTCCACCCAACCGCTCTTTATCATCCGGGCGAAACCCATCCTGCCTTCCTCATCACCGAGGCTATGCGTGGTTATGGCGGCATCTTGCGTCTGCCTAACGGCGAAAGTTTCATGGAGAAATATGATAAGCGATTGAGTCTGGCTCCTCGTGACATCGTGGCTCGTGCCATCGATAAGGAGATGAAGATTCACGGATTGGATCATGTCTGTCTCGATGTAACCCATAAGAATCCAGAGGAGACCAAGCGTCACTTCCCTAATATCTACGCCAAGTGTCTGAGCATCGGCATCGACATCACCAAGGAGTATATCCCTGTTCGTCCTGCCGCTCACTATATGTGTGGTGGTATCAAGGTTGATTTGAACGGCTGTTCAAGCATCAACCGTCTCTATGCTCTGGGCGAGTGTTCATGCACCGGTCTGCATGGCGGTAACCGTCTTGCCAGCAACTCGCTCATCGAGGCTGTGGTTTATGCCGAGACTGCTGCCAAGCACAGTATTGAACATGTAGATGAGTACGACTTCAATGAGAAGGTACCAGCATGGAATGATGAAGGTACTTTGACCAACGAAGAGAAGGTGCTGATTACACAGAGCGTGAAAGAGGTGGGCGAATGCATGAGCAACTATGTAGGCATCGTGCGCAGCGATCTCCGTCTGAAGCGAGCATGGGACCGTCTCGATCTTCTCTACGAAGAGACAGAAAACCTCTTCAAGCGTGTAAAGGTAAGCAAGGAACTCTGCGAGCTCCGCAACATGATTAACGTGGGTTATCTCATCACCCGCATGGCGATAGAACGCAAGGAGAGCCGTGGTCTCCACTATACCATCGACTATCCTGTTCATGCTTACGACAAGAAGTAATCAAGAATTATCAGAATATTAAAAAGCTCGGATGCTTGTGATGCATCCGAGCTTTTTTTTATTTTCAAGAATTTGAGAATTAGAGAATTTTTCTTTCTACCTATTGGTTCTAGTGAATTTTCTTTTTATCTCGTCAGCGAGAACTTGATGCTCAGGCCGAAATCCTGTGTGGTGGTAGGATAACTGCTGCTCGACAGGAGCGGGGTGTTGGTCTGACGGTCATAATAGAAACTCATGGTAAGGAGTTTGCTGAAGGTATAATCGGCAGAGAAACTCAGTTTCAGAGCATTGTTGCCGCTGCTGGCACTGCTTACCATTGAGGCTATATCACGAACGATGGCTGCCTGCTTGCGGAAACTGAAGTCAAGACGTAGATTCAGATCATGGTTGGTACCATTCTGAACCGTCTTGGTGGTCGACGCATTCTTATTGGCTGCATTCTTGTTGCCGCCCTTCGACTTGGAACGGGAGGCCTTGGCGCCCCAACCGAAAACATCGAAGTTGTTGATGCGGTAACCCATACCGATTACCCAGTCCTTACTCAATGCCTCGTTCAGCTGCACACTCGTCATACTGAGGTTCAATACACGGGTCTGGCGATATTCTGCCTTCACCGTCATATTATTGTTGAATGTGACATCCATACCCAATAATGGCGAGAACGACTCGTTGATACTTACCTGCGAAATGTTGAACATGCTACTTGGAGATGGATTGCCCGTAGTGGCATCACTCACGAAGCCGAGACCGTTCATATACTCCTGGAAGGTGCTGTAACTGTTGTAGCTGCCAACCGCAAAGACGCTTTTGTAAGAGTGGTTGATGTTGACACTCTTGAAGTGCTCGTTGAACCAAGGCAGACGTCCCAGTCCGCTGTAACGGATGGTCCAGTTTGGCAACATCCGGCTCAATGCCGGGAATACCGAAAGCGAATTGCCACCCATCGAGGTATAAGCCTTGAGGAAGGCAGGAATCATGACATCGCTGCTATACTGGTTGACCGGCGTGCGGGAAGCATCAAACTTGCCGCCAGCCAGAGCCGAACCTGTCGGATAAACGGTACCTGCATACTGCGCCTCTACCCTATCTCTGAAACCAGCCAGCGAGTTGACAAACTTCTCGAAGGTCTTGCTGCGATAACCCGAATTGGCATTGCCCATTCCCTCGAAAGCCGACCCCAGCGAGATGGTAGTCATCTGGAAGGCTCCACTCTGGGTAGTTGGCGTTCCTTCATACATATACTGTATGCTCTTCTGCGTGGTCTTGGTACGTGTGGCTGAGAGATCAATCTTGAAATCCTTGATAGGCTCCAGGGTGGCACGCAACGTAAGATTATCCGTTCTGCTGGTAGTAGCAGGTGTTGCGATACTGTCGTTGCAGAGCAGCCAGTCGTTGTTTCTAGCCTTCTCGATATAATCGTCGCCAACCATACCGAAGGCGAAGTCAAGACCCGGTGCCATCTGTCCCACCTTCTTCTGTCCGAAGGCATCACCCACACTAGGCAAGAAGCCCGGCAGGGTGAGCTGATAGCTGCTGCGATAGTTGATGCTCACATTGCGCACCATCATTGCCAGGCGACTAGCCAACTGCAATCCCTTATACCATTTCTTATCATCAAGCGGTTCCTTAGCCAGTACGGAGAGTTTCACCTTCATGGCAGTATCTACCTTTGAGATGATTCTGATCTGGTTATTATCCACCTTTTTATATTTAAGCGGGAATACCTTGCCGTCTTCCGTCTTGGCATTCACAATCAGTCGCTTGGTATTTTTGCCGTGGCGTATCTTGAATGTGGTATCAGGCAGGAGGGTGATTTCCCGTTCGAAGGCACGCTTGTTCTTAGGCAGCGCCTTCTTCGGATCAGCCGCCTGTTCCTTTGCTTCCTGCTTCTTTTTCTTTTTTTCCTGCTTCTTGCGCTGCATCTGTGCCCTACTCTGGGTACGGTCAAACTTATCGTTTACCTTCTTCAGGAAAGGCACATGGTTGTAGAGTTTCACCAGGTTGAAGTTTCCGTTCAATGTCAGTTCGCGCTGGGTATTGATGGTATTTCCATACGAGTTGCCCTCCTCATCCTCTGTACCGCGCTCCCAAGAATAGTTGGCATTGTAAGAGGCATCGCTGTTCACCCAGTCGAAGACAGGCAGCAGATTGAGAGGCAACCTATAAGATGCCTGGAAATTCTGACTATAGTCGAGCGGTGCACCCCAGTGGCGGATGCTGGTCCATACGGAGTCCTTCCAGGCATGATACTGGTCGGCATAAAGATCCTTGTTGACCGGTGTATAAGGTTCCTCTATCTGTGCATGGGTAGCACTCTGGAAGTTCATGTGCAGGTTCTTGGTCAGATCCCAGTTGATGGAGAACTCACGGTTCCAAAGGAACTGTTCACTGAAAGTGAGCGGCAACTTGGAGTCTACTCCGGCAGATCCACTCATCAGGGTTTCCATATCGCGCTCCTGCAACTCGTAGTAGTCGCGCGTCATCTCGGTATTGAAGGCTATGTTCTGCGGCAGCCAGTTCAGTCCGAAACGTTTCAGTATGTCGAGCCACTTACTCTTGTTCTTCAGTCCCTTGAATGGTTCCCATGCCTTATAAACCGGGCTCCACGAATAATCCAGGGCTCCTCGCCAGTTGTCCTTGCGCTCATACATCGTCGTTTCACCCGTAGTATACTGATGCTGATGACTGTAGGTGAATGAGAAGTTGGCTGGATCGTATGGCATCGGATGGCGCTTGGTAGCTATACCCACCCGGGCATTCGAGATGGAGAAGTTGGTCTGCGTAATCTTAGTGGCAGCGATATTCTCGATAGAATCGCGCTCGTGCTTAGAGCCGGCAGCATCGAGGGCATCCTTCAACTCCATATCGGTATCCAGCGGATTATACTTAGGAGTGGTCTTCTCCTTGGTAACACTATAATATAAAGGTATGCTCACCTTCGCCTTGTCAGGGAAGAACTTACCCATTTCGAGCGATGTGGTCACACTGTAGGTACCGTAATTATCGGTGGTGCGACTTGCCACGCCATCTTCCAGACCGCCGAATCCCTCGCTGATGTATCTGCCGGTGGCATTTACGCTACCCAGATCGGAGAGTTGTATGTTGAGGTTGGCATTGGCAGCCCAACCACCCGAATTATTATGTTCCTTGAGTCGGAGTTCGTTTATCCATACCTCACCACTCTTGATGTCGACAGAATTGTTTCTCACACCCAGCATCATGGTCTTCACCTCGCCGAGACTCGGATTACCCACGATGGTAATCTTGTTCTGCGGATGTTCTGCATCCATCATGGAATAAGGAGCGAGATAAGAAGCCACACCCTGTGCCTTCGCCTTGTTACGGTTTTTCTTCAATGCCGTAAAGACACTCAGCGGCACATCGAGCATATTCTCCTCAGGCCATACCGCCTTACAGTCGGCAAGCACATAGCGGTTGTAGTTGGAGCGTGGCTCGGTGAGCTTCAGTGGGATTTCATACTCGTAGTAATTGTTCTTGTAATCGCTACCCAGACGGATGAAGACTGAGAGATCACCATCCTGCAGACGGGTAGTATTCTGCTCCAGGGCATTGGCATGGGCAAACATCTGGATGCGCTTGTACTGGCGCAGATCAAGGGTAGAATTCTTATAAACCGCCTTCGCCTCGCCTGTGCTCATATTCTTGACCACCAGACTCAACGCCTGCTCGTTTGCCTCAACCAACTGAGGCTGACTAGGATCCTGTTCGCGCTTGATACCCGGAGGCAAGACATAGTTGACCGGTGTCTTCTCGCCGTTCTCCTCCAGACTCACGCTGCTTGCGTCGAGGGTTCCGCCACTGGCTGCGCCGAGCGGCTGATCATAGGTACGCCACTTGCCCATCACGAGGTCGAAGGTACCGAAACGCAGCACGATAGGTTTCTTGAAACCGGTGAGGAACATACGCATGAAGCGGATGCTGGAGAAATCGTTGATGTTGCCCTGACGGCTCTCAAACTCATCGATAGGTATGCGGAACTGATACCAGGTAACGGTAGACTTGGTATTATCACGCCAGGTCTGGCTGTATTCACGCTTATCTACAATATGATTATTACCCACCACGAGATCTTCCGGACGGATGCTGACACGGTACTGGAAGTATTTCTCATATTCGTTGAGCGTATAATCCTGGTTGATATCCTCGACATCCGGCGTTGACTTATAAGAAGTATCATAGCTCTCAGAACGGCTGTCGCTGTCAGGCGAGTTGCCCTGAGGATTGTTGATATACTTATATCGCTGCAAGATAGGAGCACGCATCTCATCCCAGTCGGAACCGCGGAAATAGTGGTAGTCATCACGTGCCGGATCGGCAAAGATGCTGTCGAACACCGCCTGGTTCACCTTGCCCTGAATCTGGTCGAGATAAGCACTCTTGTAGAATTCCTGCTCCTCGGCATCAGTCAGTCCGTTGAAACCCACATCCTGCAAGGCTCTGCTGCCACTGGTGGTAGCAAAGGCATAGGTCACGGTGCTCTGGGTAGGAATCTTACCCCACTGGGTATAGGTGTAGCTCTTGCTGCCATCTACCGGCATGCCACTCTCATAGAATTTCTTGCCATCACGCAGGATATCCTCGCTCACCTCGCCCAGGTTGATGTAGAAATCGCCACCATAATCGGCAGCATCAGCCTCTTCGCGGGAATAGATGAACGGATCGAGCATCCAGAACTCGATGTATTCGATGTTTGCCTGCTCGAAATCGTTGGTATCCAGTTTACGCATCATTCCGCCCCAGTTGCGCTGCGGATTCTGCAGGGTTCCGTCAGCCTGCAAATCTGTTACATTGAAGTTGTATGATCCCGGCTCACTTGGATAGTAAGCCAGATTGAGTACATTCAGGGTATTGGTAGCGCCCTGATAACTGCTCTGGTCGCGCAATGGGAAGAGCTCCTTGGTATAGACCTCGCGGACATAATGGTTACTCAACTGCTTGAGGTCGCCCTTGATATGTCCCGGAGTGAGCGAACTTCCACGGCGGGTGAACAGCGGATCGATGGTATACCAGGCTAGGCGCGAACGGTGGAAACCGCTGCTCAGACCGGTCTTATCGCTGTAATCGTCCTTGAAATTGAGCGAAGGCACACTGGATATAAACCAGGAGGTAGGAGTCGTTACATCGATGGTGGTCTTCGTACCCTCGAAGTCATCGATATAAGATGCATTGTCCTGTGTGCCACCTGCCTCACCGGCAATGAGCTGGGCAAATTCTCCTGTAAAGGATATCTGCGATGGCTGGGTGAGGTGCAGGAATGGTATCTTGTCAAGCACATTGGTGAGCCACTGACTCTCCTTGCGCCAGTTGAGATTGATGCCCCAAAGGGTGTTCTTCAGCGGTTCGGAGCCCATGGATACCTTGGTGGTAAGCGCCTGTTCGGAGAGGTGCTGGATAGTACCGCTCAACTGGAAGTTCTTGGTAAAATCATACTCCCAGTTCAGTCCGAACATCGTTTTTCGCGTTTGTCCGAAATCGGTATTACTCTCCAGAGAAACGTTGACAGCCGTACCGGCATCAATGATGCTCTGGTTCAGGATGGTCACCTCACCGGCACTGTAATCTACCGAATAGTCGGTGCCCTCTTTCAGGGTGATACCGCCTGCCGTAACGACCACCGAGCCCTGTGGCACATTGTAGGCATCGAGCGAGATGACATTGGCTGCAGAGCCCTTGAACTGTCCCACAATCTGATACTTGTTCTTTTCGGCTATCTGCTTGGCTACGGTCTTCGTACTGTCATAAAGTTCGGTAAAGGCATACTTTTCAGCCTTGTCGGCAGCCACGCCCCGCTTGACCAGATAATCACGCATATAACTGCCGAAAGGCTCTACCTTCGGAATGAACACGCGTCCGTTAGAGATGGTATAGCCTTCTACATAATCGAAATATCCATTACTGTGTGCCTTGTTGTTGTTATCCAGACGGTCGGCGCCCAGCACACGGATGATAGGCTGCTTCTTCACCTGCTGCTCAGGGATATAACTGAGATATACGCCGGTGGTATCGCTCTGGTATTTCACATCCAGGCGGAACTTCTCCTTCTCTACGGTAGAAGCCAGATAATAAACGTTCTTCATCATCAGCCCCCAGTTGCCCTGTCGCGGATTGTTACTGGTATTTTTGAGCGATTTCACGAAGAGTGCCTGCTTGGTATCGCTGAGATCGGATGCAAACTCGCCCACCTGATAGGTAACACCTCCCGATGTATACTCATAGGCTACAGCAAGTACCTGGTCGGTCTGCAGACTGGTTTTCAATGAGATATAACCCAAAGCGGTATTGACCGTATACTCAGAAGAATTGAGCAGACGGGCACTCTCCAGTTTCTCATAATCGGCTCCACCAACCAGTCCGCCTCCATCGAGAGTGGTTGCAGCCTGGTCGATGTCACGGGCAGCAGCATATTGGCTGTTCATCGCAGCATACTCAGTATTCGCCTGGTTAGAAGGCACCTGTCCGCTCGCCGTCCACATCGGGTTGCTCAGTTTCTGGTTCTCGCCCAGGTCGGTCAGGGCTACGATGTTTCGGGTATTGGTGGTATTGCCGGTTTTGTTGGTAACCCACACCTCCACACGGTTGATGGTGATGCCCGTGGTGAGATTAGGAAGTTTCTGCATCCAGGCATCATAATGATTTCTGAAATACTGGGAGAGGAAGAAGTGGCGGTTCTCCTCATAATCGGCTACATTCAACTCGAAAGGAGTGAGCTGTACACCGCCCCTGGTAGATACGCTCTTCGATGCACTTTTCTTCTGCGAAGCCACCATCTGCAGCTTGAGTTTGCCAAACTGCATATCGGTTCTAACACCAAACAGACTGCTGGCGCCTTTGATGAGCGAAGAGTTGGAAGGGAAGGAGACATTGCCCGCCTCAACGAGTTTGATGATTTCATCTTCCTTGCCGTCGTACTTCAGTTTCATGTTCTGTGCATCGAAATCGAAGGTGGCATCGGTGTTGTAATTCAGGTTCATGTTCACCTTATCGCCCACCTTTCCGTTGACGTTGAGATTGATTTTCTCATCAAAATCCATCATCGTCGTCTTTCGGTTTCGGATAGGCAACGAAGGATTGTCGATGCTCTTCTTGTTGATACCGAACTTAAGTTCGGCAGAACCCTGTGTCTTCACTCTGATGCCACCAGGACCGAAGATTTTCTCTGCAGGTCCCAAGTCGAAGTGCATATCTGAGAAATCGAACTTCTCCTTGCCTTTTGCCTGGAAGATTTCATCGTTCTGCTTGCGGAAGTAGCTGTTGCGCTGCTGCTGTTCGGTCCATGCAAGATACTCTTTCGGAGTGAGCATGATAGGAGCCGAAAGCCAGGTTGAGCCCATGCGGTTGCCGATGATATAGCGGTCGAGGGTATCGTTGTAGACTACCTGATATTGCAGATTATCAGGACGTTTCAGGTCGAGCGGACTCTGATAGAGGTCGCTCAGGGAGTAAGGTTGGGTGCGCTGAATCTGCCAGCGGGTATGCAGCAGCGAATCGGGAATGGTATCTTCATCGAGCTGCACGGGCTGGACTGTGCTGATATGGTTTTTCTTTTTATCGTCCTGAAGTTGAGGCAAAGCTATCGCATAGCCGAAGGTTGCCACCATCAGCCAAGCCAATAGAAAAGATATGAATCTTTGCTTCTGTTTCATCGATAAAAAACTCCTAACTTATTTGATTTGCTTCAATGCCAGTTTCACAACCTGTTCTACCGGGAGATCAGGCTGTGCCTTGAGGATATCTACTACTACCTTGGCAGATGGTGCCGGCGAGAAGCCGAGCATGGTGAGGGCGCTTACCGCCTCATCCTTTACGTCATTGTTCACCATCACCACATTGCCTCCGCTGGCTGGCAGTTCGTCAGCAATGCCGAGGCTCACGATTTTATCTTTCAAGTCGATGATGATTCGCTGTGCAGTCTTCAGTCCGATACCCTTCACGGTTTTCAGCATCTTGTCGTTACCAGTAGAGATGATTTCGCAGAGTTCGCGTGGCGAGAGTGAAGAGAGAATCATACGGGCCGTATTTCCGCCTACTCCTGAAACGGTGATGAGGAGGCGGTAGAGTTCACGTTCCTGTTTGGTAGCAAAGCCGAAAAGGGTGAAAGAGTCATCTCTTCCACCAGCCACCAGCACTTCGTGAACATAGAGTTTCACTTCCTGTTTGCCCTGAATGGCAGTATATGTATTGAGCGATATATTGAGTCCGTAGCCCACCCCCGCAGTCTCAACAATAGCCAGTGCAGGTGTCAGCTCTGTCAGATCGCCATGAATATATTCTATCATTTTCTTTTTCTCCTAATTAAATTAATATATTAATAACGTGCGAAGGGCGGGATTATTGTAATAGAATTCCATAAAATTACGTCCCGACGTAGCATGTAATACGTCCCGACGCAGAGCCAGAGACGTCGGGACGCAGCAAAAGCTACGTCCCGACGTAATTCAAAGCACATCGGGAGGTATCGGAAAGGGGATGTATGATGTTTCGCAACAAAATAACGAAACTGTAAGGCTCTTGCAGCAGAAACCTTACAAATCTCCGCTTATTCATACCTAAAAACTATGATTTTACTACTTTTTGCAACTTTTATGAGTTAAAATTCTATTAAAACGTCACGTATTTCAAGAAAAAGCTATACTTTTGCAACCGGAAATAGAATAAAAAGCGGAAAACATATCCGTTGGATGACTAAACCGCAACAAATAAAAGAAATAAAAACAACAAAATAAAAGAAATAAGACAATGAAGAAATTTAGAGCAGCCGTAGTAGGATACGGCAACATCGGTAAGTTTACTGTTGAGGCACTCGAAGCAGCTCCTGACTTTGAGATTGCAGGTATTGTACGTCGCCAGGGTGCCAAGGACAAACCAGCTGAGTTGGCAAACTATGAAGTAGTAGATGACATCACCAAGTTGAAGGATGTAGATGTTGCTATCCTCGCAACCCCTACCCGCTCTTGCCCTGAGTATGCAGAGAAGATTGTTGCTCTCGGTATCAACACCGTAGACAGCTTCGATATCCACACCAGCATCCTCGACTACCGTACCAAGCAGATGGAAAACTGCAAGAAGGCTGGCAAGGTAAGCGTTATCTCTGCTGGTTGGGACCCAGGTTCTGATTCTATCGTACGTGTTCTGATGGAGAGCCTTGCTCCTAAGGGCTTGACATACACCAACTTCGGTCCTGGTATGAGTATGGGTCACTCAGTTTGTGTTCGTGGCAAGAAGGGCGTAAAGGAAGCGCTCTCTGTAACCATCCCATTGGGTGAGGGTATCCACCGCCGTATGGTATACGTAGAGTTGGAAGAAGGTGCCAAGCTTGAGGATGTAACAGCCGAAATCAAGGCCGATCCATACTTCGCTCACGATGAGACCCACGTATTCGCCGTAGCATCTGTAGATGATGTAAAGGATATGGGTCATGGTGTGAACCTCGTTCGCAAGGGTGTATCTGGCAAGACCCAGAACCAGCGTTTCGAGTTCAATATGAGCATCAACAACCCAGCCCTCACCGCTCAGGTATTGGTTAACGTGGCTCGTGCTTCATTCCGTCTGCAGCCAGGTTGCTACACCATGCCAGAGATTCCAGTTATCGATATGTTGCCAGGAACCCGTGAGGAAATCGTTGCAACACTCGTATAATTGGGAGTGAAGAACGAAGAGTGAAGAGTGAAGAATTCACTTGCATCACTATAATAAAACGGCTCGCAAGAAGTTTCGATTTCTTGCGAGCCGTTTTCCATTCAACTAAAACCACTTATAATAACCCTGTCATATACAATGGCAAATAAGTAATCCCCTCCTCTACTTTCAAATCAGCCGTATGCAAAACATACGGAGTGGCCAGATAACTATCATATTTAGCGATGCACTTTTTGAGAGAAGTGAGCGTGTATCTATTAGTTGACTTCACTTCTATCGGTGAAATATTATGCTTTGACGTTATTGTATCTTTGGCTATCAGGAAATCCAGTTCCATCCTTTCTTTGGCATCATCCTTACTATATTTGGAAAAGAAATACAGCTTATGCCCTGCCGAACGTAACATCTGAGCCACAATATTCTCAACTATCATTCCGCCATTGAACTCCAGTTTATCTACCAGAAGCTTGTTATATAAGTTTTCAGATACTATCGTATTTTCATTGAAAGCATGACTGATGAGCAAACCCGTATCAGCCATATAGCATTTCAATGTCGTATCATCGGTATTCATTCCAAGACCGATGCTTGGCTCTGTCGTATTATAGGCCATATTGACTATCATGGCATCTGCCAGCCAAAAGAAAGCCGTTTCATAATCCCGCATTCTCGCCCCTTCTGTAAGTGCTTTCAACATAAATTTCTTCTCATGTTTTTGAAGCTGAGAAGGAATTGTATCAAAAATCTGAGTAACTTTAAATA
>OLZN01000083.1_pt1 | contig 15498 bp, 10 predicted proteins | sample 1644441 | NCBI WGS metagenome assembly OLZN01 (sample SAMEA103958148, study PRJEB25191) | human gut metagenome
TAATACGAGAAAAGGGAATTTTTTGCTATCTTTTTTGACTATTACCTCAAAAAAAGCAAAAAATTCCCTTTTCCCGCTCAGCTATTTGATGATGTGGAGTTTAACAAGCTCTATTTTACGGGATGTTGACTTGATAATCTTGAACTCAAAGTTATCAAACTTAATCACCTCGTTGAGTTTAGGAAAACTCTGATATTCATGCAATATCAAACCGCCTACAGTCATATATTCATCACTTTCCGGCAGTTCAAGACCAAACATATCGTTCACCTTGTCAATCTCCAGTCGTGCAGAAAGAAGATAGTCACCATCATCGGTTTTCTTAGCTACATATTTGGCTGAATCGTGCTCATCTTCTATATCACCGAAGATTTCCTCCACGATATCTTCCAGACTCACCAAACCGCTAGTACCACCAAACTCATCTACAACGATACCTAAAGACTTCTTCTGCTGCAAAAAAGTCTGCATCAGTTTCTGCGCCTGCATCGTTTCCGGCACAAAAGGAAGTGTACGGATATGATCCTGCCAACGTGAAGGATGATGGAACAGTTCGGAACTGTGAATATATCCCGCAATATGGTCTATATCCTCTTCATATACAATGATTTTCGAATTACCACTCTCTATGAATTTCTGCTGCAGTTCTTCGAGAGAAGTATCCATTTCAACAGCCTGAATCTCAGTACGGGGCACCATACAGTCGCGTACTTTAGTATCAGAGAAATCAAGGGCATTCTGGAATATCTTCACCTCATCATTAATTTCATCTTCATTGGTAGCGTTATCGATACTTGACTGCACAAGATAATCAAGGTCTACCTTAGAAAAGCCTTCATCCGCCCCCTCGGTATCCATCTTCATACCTATCAGACGCAGCAGGCACTTACTCAAGAAAGTACTGAACTTGCTGATAGGCCACAATACCACATAGCACAGATAAGCTACCGGACTGAAGATAGAAAGCAAGCGGTTCGGGTTAGACTTGAAAAGCGTCTTTGGCAGAAACTCACCTGTAAAGAGTACTATCAGCGTAGACAGAATGGTATCTGCAGGCACCGTAAAGGCTGCATCAAAACCAGCGAAAATCGTATTGTCGAAAAGACGGGCTATCAGGATACCATAAACTACAAGGGCTATATTGTTGCCCACGAGCATGGTACTGACAAAGCCATTCGGATGATTATAAAACAAAGATAACAGTCGTTGCGTAAGGCCGTTTTTCTCCTTATCCATCTCCGCCAACATACGGTTGGAAGAGACGAAGGCAATCTCCATTCCACTGAAGAATGCTGAGAAGACCATCGTAATGAGAATGCCTACGACTAAACTCATATCCACCTGTTCATTCATTATATCTTTTTCTTTTTAATTAGTGCATGATAGGAATCGTAGTGGCTCTGACAGGTGTAGCCGGCTGACGGAAGTTATTCTTGACAGAATCAGGCTGGCTGCTCAACGTATCGGCACCACCACCTCCTGTCAGGTCTCCCTTTTCAAAGCTACCCTTCGAATTGCTCACATAATAGCGCGTCATCTTTTCATCACTCCAGAAATGAGAACCCTGTAGCGTTCTTTCAGGAGTAACAAGTTTGCTGAATACGTTACTTGACAATTCGTGCTTATTCTGGTCCCAGGTAAGTTGCTCACTATTGAAGCGCAACCCATCTTTGGTCAGGATACTCACCCTACCATAAAGTTTCCATATTTTCTGCTGATCATAATAATAAGCTGTATCACACTGGATATAACTATTAATATGGAATTTCTCATCAAACTGCTCCAGCAAAAGTCCCTTATCAAAGATCCACAAAGATGGATTCTTGCTGGTATTCACCTCCCACCGTTCTGTTACGATGCGATATTTCATAACTCCCGAGTCGCTTACCAATGTATTTACACCATACGACGTCATCATCGCCACCGAGTCTTGCGGACGGATGGCGGGCGCAGTATGTTCTACCTGGTTCTGGCAACCAGCCAAAATCAGGAACATCAGGATACCGACAACATAAGAGCCTTTTATTCTATACATTATTATATAGAGATTCTATACATTATTATATATAAGCGGAAGATTAATCCATCTTCCACTTCTTAAACCAATCCTCGTTGAATGTGAATCCGATATTGATACGGAAAGAATTTTCCTTAATCAGATCCTTAGCTGAACTCTTCACCCACTGACCGCTGATATTCAGCATAGAGCGGTTGTTGTAAGCGTTCATGATAGGAATACCGAAACCAGCACTCACGGAGATTTCCTTCGGACCATCAACACCATTCATCTTAAAATAAGGTGTGGCATAGCTGGCACCTACACGATACTGAACACGCTTGAAGAAAGCACGGCTACGCTCTCCATAGCAATACTGGGCACCAAGATTAAACTTGCTTCTATCTTTGTAGATGCCATCCTGCAAAGTGTAATTGGTACCATCAAAACTAGGATAACCCAAGCTACCCCACTTCTGCAGACTGTAATCAAAGCCAACCTTCCACTGGTTGTTATGATTCCACATCACACCCGCACCAATCATGGTAGGCAACTTGTAAGCCTTGCCGATAGAGTAAGCGGTGGTATCGGTAACACCATTCTGGGTATCATTAGAAATGATTTTCATATCAGCAGAAGCTCCCAGACCATGTCCTGGTGAGAAGGTGACACCTACGGTAGCCCAATCTTTCTTTGAGAACTGATGGGTATACTGTACACCGAAATCAACCTTATAGCTGTTCACCTGCATAGAATAGTAGCGGGTGAGGGTCTTGTAATAAGAATTGCTGTAGCTGTTTGCTACACTTCTGTCTATACTACCCCAGAGATATGAGAAGTTGGCACCTACGGCCAAGCCCTTGACCGGTTCCCAACCCGCACCGATGTATGCCTGATGCAAACCACCATCGCCGGAATAGGTATTGGTATAGTAAGCCTCCTTGTCTGCATTCACCCATTCTGATGCAGAATAATTATAGCCAACATTGGTAAAAGGAATGATACCGAAGCTCATACCTACATGTGGCAGCAAGCGGAAGCCTGCAACAACATACTCAAAATTTGAGTTATTGGCATTCTTCTTCACACCATTCTCTTCAAAATTTGTCACCTGACCAGAGATGCCGGCATCAAGGATGAAAGTCATGGAATCGAGCGAAGCATAAGATGCAGGGTTGAGATAGTTCACCTGATTATGCTCATGAAAGCCGAGACCGACTCCATTCATACCGCGATTAAAACCAGAAGTCTGGTCCGACAAGATGCCAAGACCATACTGGCTGTATGGCGAATTAGTACCACTTTGGGCATTAACCATAAGGGCTGAACCCAACAATAGGGTTGCTAAAAAAAGCTTTCTCATTCTTTAATAATCATTCAAAATTATATTCAGAGTGCAAAAGTATTAAAAAAAATCTAGAAAAAAGAAGGATAATTGAAAATAATAAGGTATTTTTGCATCGTGAAACGTTTTAAGCATATTTTTAGTGCCATTTTAGCAGGAATTTTAATCAATTTAACTACTGAAGTGGCTGCACAGGATTTTTCAAGAGACAAGGACTCTGATATTTCTGTGCAGAACAGTCGTGTCAATGAAGAAGCTACTGCGTGGCTCGATTCTGTTGACATTTCTCTCCTGACTTGCGGACCAGGTCAGGAGGTGTGGTCGTATTATGGACATACCGCTCTCCGCATCCAGAACAAAGCTATGGGAACGGATGTTGCCGTCAACTGGGGTATGTTCAGTTTTAACAAAAGTTGCTTTGTACTCCGTTTTGTTTTCGGACTCACCGACTATCAGATCGGCATCTACCCAATGAGCGACTTCATTGCCGAATATGCACATGAAGGCAGATGGGTAAGACAGCAGCGCCTCCGTCTCTCCCGTACAGAGAAACTGGGAATTCTGAGAAGCATCGACAAGAATGCACAGCCGGAGAACCGCGTATACCGCTACAATTTCTTCTATGATAATTGTACGACCCGGGCACGCGAGATGATTCTCTCCAACATTGGGAACCAGAGTACCAACTTTAAAGATATCCCTACCACTTCTACCTACAGGGAAGAGATTCACAAGCTCAACGGACAGCACCGCTGGGCAAGATTCGGCAATGACCTTCTTTTGGGTTGTCAGGCAGACCGCCCTATCACACAAAGAGAATGGGAATTCTTGCCAGACAATCTGAGCAAAGACTTTGCCACAGAAGGAAGAACCGACTTTATTGATGCATCTCAGACTGCAGACGGCAAGACCAATGCAACAAGTGCCAGCGGCTATATCACTCTGGTAGATGAAACATCCGATATTATCCCTGCCCAGGCACAAATAACAGACGATACTCCTGTTACACCACAAATGATAGCCATAGCCCTGGCACTCATCATCATAGGAACAACGGTAAGAGAATGTGTAAAAAAGAAAAACTACTGGTGGTTTGATGCCATCCTGCTTGTTCTGACAGGATTACCGGGACTGATTCTCTTTGCCATGATCTTCTCGCAGCATCCTACCGTACAGATAAATTTCCAGATTCTGATACTGAATCCGCTCAACCTCATCTTTGCCTGGAAGACTGTCAAGAGGATGAAAGCAGGTCGTCAGTATTGGTATTTCGAACTCCTGGGATGGCTTCTGCTCATAGCCCTGTTCATGCAGATATGGCAGAACTATGCTGAGGGTATGAGTATTTTGGCACTTTCTTTGCTAGCGAGATACTGCGTCAAGTCGACCATGATGGATTTAAGTCCAAACAATTACGGTCTGCAGAAGCATATCGTAAAGAAATTCAGAAAGAATAAATAGACATTAAAATATACGTAAGGAAACGATTGGTACAACATCGTTTCCGAACAGAAGAAGATAAACAACAATGATGGTAAACAGATATATCACAGCCCTTTTGGTTGTCCTGGCGGCAACCGGCATGGAGGCGCAGACTTATCAGCAGGCGCTGAAGTTTGCGCTTACGGATATATCCTACGATGAATTCATCCAGCAACCGGAGGCGAAGGCATTGGAGGAGGACATTCTCTGCGTGCTCAAAGCCATCAAAGCGGCATCAGAAGATGAGAGCATCGCAACGCATCATCCTATCCTGTCGGCAATACTTGCCGCCAATTCTTCTGACATTCTGACAGACATTCATTCACATATTTATTATGATTCCCCTACGGAGCATAGATACAAAGTTCCGTATGGGAGTATTGTTATTCGAGGTCCAGACTGCTGATTTTATGCTTTCAGTAAGCAAAACTCAGAAGATTTGCCATAAAAACAGGTAATAATTGGCAATTCCTTGCAGATTTACAGATATTTTTAGTAAATTTGCAAGCTAGTAATAAACAACAGGAGATTTTACTCCCAAACATCATCGAATAATAATAAAAAATAAATATACAATGAACTTTAACAAAATTCTCCAGTCATTGTTTGGCAACAAGTCAACTCGCGATATGAAGTTGATCCAGCCAATCGTAGAAAAGATCAAGGCAGAGTATCCTAAGATGCAGGCCTTAAGCAATGACGAACTTCGTGCAAAAACAAAAGAACTTCAGAAGTACGTACAAGAGTACGCTAAGGAAGAGAAGGCTAAGATTGCTGAACTCAAGGCTAAAATTGAAGACACTCCTATCGATGAGCGTGAAGGTATCTTCAACCAGATCGACAAGTTAGAGCAGGAAGCACTCGACAAGTATGAGGAAGCCCTCAACGAGGTTTTGCCTCAGGTTTTCGCTATCGTTAAGGATACTGCTCGCCGTTTCGCTGAGAACGAGGAAACAATAGTTACTGCTACCGACTTCGACCGCGAGTTGGCTTCTAATCCAGCTAACGACTTCGTTACCATCGATGGCGACAAGGCTATCTATCACAACCACTGGACAGCCGGCGGTAATGATATGAAGTGGGAAATGATTCACTACGATGTACAGCTCTTCGGTGGTGTTGTTCTCCATCAGGGTAAGATTGCCGAGATGGCTACCGGTGAGGGTAAGACCCTTGTAGGTACAACACCTATTTTCCTGAATGCCTTGACTGGCAATGGTGTTCACGTCGTTACCGTGAACGACTATTTGGCTAAGCGTGACTCTGAGTGGATGGGACCTCTCTATATGTTCCACGGTCTCTCTGTAGATTGTATCGACAAGCACCGTCCTAATTCCGACGAGCGTCGCAAGGCATACCTGGCAGATATCACCTTCGGTACCAACAACGAATTCGGTTTCGATTATCTTCGTGATAACATGGCTACCAACCCAGCCGATCTGGTACAGCGCCAGCACAACTACGCCATCGTCGATGAGGTCGACTCAGTGTTGATTGATGATGCCCGTACCCCATTGATCATCTCTGGTCCTATTCCAAAGGGCGACGACCAGATGTTTGAGCAGTATCAGCCATTGGTTGAGAAACTTTATGAGGTACAGCGCAAGCAGGCTACAGAATTGCTCGCCGAGGCTAAGCAGAAGATTAACGAAGGTACAAAAGCTAAGAATCAGGAACTCCTTGATGAAGGCTTCCTCGCACTCTTCCGTTCTTACAAGGCATTGCCTAAGAACAAGCCATTGATCAAGTATCTTTCTGAGGAAGGTATCAAGGCTGGTCTGCTGAAGACCGAGGAGTACTACATGGCAAACAACAACCGTGAGATGCCTAAGGCTACAGAGCCATTGTACTTCGTAGTAGACGAGAAAATGAATTCTGCCGACCTTACCGATAAGGGAACCGACTGGTTGGCTAAGCAGGTAAACGACAAGGAACTCTTCGTATTGCCTGATATCACAACAGAAATGAGTGAACTCGAGGCACGTACAGACCTTACCGACCAGGAGCGTCTTGACAAGAAAGACGAGATGCTGGCTCACTATGGTGTACAGAGCGAACGTGTTCACACCTTGCAGCAGCTCCTGAAGGGTTACACCATGTTCAATAAGGACGACGAATATGTTGTCATGGACGGACAGGTGAAGATTGTGGATGAGCAGACAGGACGTATCATGGAAGGCCGTCGCTGGAGCGATGGTTTGCACCAGGCTATTGAAGCTAAGGAGCACGTAAAGGTAGAGGCTGCTACACAGACCTTTGCTACCATCACACTTCAGAACTACTTCCGTATGTACCACAAACTCGCAGGTATGACCGGTACAGCAAGTACAGAGTCAGGTGAGTTCTGGGATATCTACAAACTCGATGTTGTTGAGATTCCAACCAACCGCCCTATCCAGCGTAAGGACTTGGATGACCGTGTATACAAGACTGCCCGCGAGAAATATCGTGCAGTTATCGACGAAATCGAGGAAACACGTAATGCTGGCCGCCCAGTCTTGGTAGGTACAACATCTGTCGAGATTTCTGAGTTGTTGAGCAAGATGTTGAAGATGCGCAACATTCCTCATAATGTATTGAACGCTAAGCTGCACCAGCAGGAGGCTCAGATCGTAGCCGAGGCAGGTCGCTCAGTAAACGGTAAGGGTGCCGTAACCATCGCTACTAACATGGCAGGTCGTGGTACCGATATCAAGCTGACTCCAGAGGTAAAGGCTGCAGGTGGTCTTGCCATCATCGGTACAGAACGTCATGAGAGCCGCCGTGTAGACCGTCAGCTCCGTGGTCGTGCCGGTCGTCAGGGTGACCCAGGTTCTTCTGTATTCTATGTATCATTGGAGGATAAGCTGATGCGTCTCTTCGCTTCTGAGCGTATCGCCAAGGTAATGGACCGTCTCGGTTTCGAGGATGGCGAGCGTATCGAGAGCCCAATGATCAGCAAGAGCATCGAGCGTGCTCAGCGCAAGGTTGAGGAAAACAACTTCGGTATCCGTAAACACCTCTTGGAGTATGATGACGTGATGAACCGTCAGCGTACCGTTATCTACGAGAAGCGTCGCCACGCCCTCATGGGTGAGCGTATCGGTATGGATATTGCCAACATCATCTGGGACCGCGTATTGAACATCGTCAACAACAACGACTTCTTCGGTGCCAAGGAAGAGTTCCTGAAAGTTCTCGCTATGGAGATTCCATTCAACGAGGATGAGTATGAGAACGGCAGACGTGAGGATTTGGCTGAGCGTGCTTTCCAGGAGGCTATGGCTACATTCAAGCGTAAGACAGACCGCATCCAGGCTACAGCTATGCCTATCATCAAGCAGGTATACGAAAACCAGGGTGCTATATACGAGCGCATCATGGTGCCTATCACAGACGGCAAGCGCATGTACAATATTCCTTGCAACCTCAAGGAGGCATACGAGAGCGAGGCTAAGAACGTAGTGAAGGAGTTTGAGAAGAGCGTTGTTCTCCAGATTATCGATGACGACTGGAAGGAGAACCTCCGCAAGCTCGACGAACTGAAGCACTCTGTACAGAATGCAAGCTACGAGCAGAAGGATCCTCTCCTCATCTTTAAGTTGGAGAGTGCCAAGGTTTGGGATGCCATGATTAATGACATGTACGACCGTATTGCAAGTATCCTGATGCGTGGTCAGATTCCAGTAATGGAGCAAGAGCAGCCAGTTCAGGAGGCAGCTCCTGAGCAGCACACTCAGCAGAACTATGTAGAGAGCAAGGTAGATTTGGATGCAGAGCGTGAGGCACAGGAGGCAGCTGCAAACCAGGATACCCGAGAGGGCGCACAGGTAAACCGCACTCCTTACCGTGCAGAGCACATGCCACGTCCTAACGACCCATGTCCATGCGGAAGCGGCAAGAAGTTTAAGAACTGCCACGGCAGAAACCTGTAATCACAGAAAATGATGATGCTCTTATATATAATAAGGTATAAGAACATCCATCATCAGAAATAATGATAAGAATACCTAGATTTGATGATACTCTCATCATTTCTAGGTATTTTTGTTTTAAAACTACATTATTGCTACCAAGTTGCAAAAATTATTAGTATTTTTGCAGTCGAAAAGAAAAAGAGTTGACCATTAGGTCATGCCCCAAAGAAAAGAACAAGATTAAAACAAGGAAAGATATATGAAATTATCAGAACTTAAAACAGGTGAAAGCGCCGTTATCGTCAAGGTATCAGGACACGGTGGCTTCAGAAAGAGAGTCATTGAGATGGGATTCATCAAGGGCAAGAAGGTAGATGTACTCCTTAACGCCCCACTCCAGGATCCAGTAAAATACAAGATTATGGGCTATGAAGTTTCTCTCCGCCACAGCGAAGCCGACCATATCGAGGTGGTTTCCATTGATGAAGCCAAGAACGATGCAAAGCTCAGCAAGGCGGAAGAAGAAGACCGCCAGCAGGTAATTGACTCAAAAATAGTAGATTCCAACGATAGCGCCGAGCAGGCGCTCGGCGACAAGATGCTCGTGGCTGAAAGAAAAGACAATGCCAGCAACGAGGCTTTGGCTGAGCAGGAAGCAGAACGACTCCACCGCGTCATCAATGTGGCACTGGTAGGTAACCCAAACTGCGGTAAGACTTCCCTCTTCAACTTCGCATCGGGTGCTCACGAACGCGTAGGCAACTATAGCGGTGTAACCGTGGATGCGAAAGTAGGTGAAGCCGATTTCAACGGCTACCACTTCAATCTGGTAGATTTGCCGGGTACCTATTCCCTCTCGGCTTATTCGCCAGAAGAACTCTATGTGCGCAAGCAGCTCATCGAGCATACGCCGGATATCGTCATCAACGTCATCGACACCAGCAACCTGGAGCGCAATCTCTATCTCACCACACAGTTGATAGATATGCACATCCGCATGGTCTGCGCCCTCAATATGTTTGATGAAACCGAGAAGCGTGGCGATAACATCGACTACGACAAACTGGGCGAACTCTTCGGTATCTCGATGATTCCTACCGTCTTCACCAATGGCCGAGGCGTGGACAAGCTCTTCGAAACCATCATCGAACTCTACGAAGACAAGGAAGATTCCAGCGCTCACTATCGCCATATCCACATCAACCACGGACATGAGATAGAGCACGGCATCGAACATATCCAGAAATATCTGAAGGCAGATGATTCCATCCGCCAGCGCTACTCTACCCGATACCTCTCTATCAAGTTGTTGGAGAATGATAAGCACGCCGAGGAATACGTAAGCCATCTGAAATCGGCCAAGGAAATCTTTGCAGCCCGTGATGAGGCAGCCAAGCGCGTGAAGGAAGAGACCCTAGAGGATAGCGAAACCGCCATCATGGATGCCAAATATGGTTTTATCCATGGCGCATTGCAGGAAGCAGGCTATGAACCGGGCAAGGCGAAGGATACCTATCAGGTAACCCACCTCATCGACAGCATCCTGACCAATAAATATGTAGGCTTCCCAATCTTCGTTCTCCTGCTGTTCATCATGTTCTCAGCCACCTTCGTACTGGGCGAGATTCCTAAGGGATGGATTGAGGACGGCGTGGCATGGCTGGGCGAGTTCATCAGCAATACAATGCCGGATGGACCAGTGAAGGATATGCTGGTAGATGGTGTGATTGGTGGTGTAGGTGCCGTGATTGTCTTCCTGCCACAGATTCTGATTCTGTATTTCTTCATTTCTTATATGGAGGATTCAGGATATATGGCTCGTGCAGCCTTCATCATGGATAAGCTGATGCACAAGATGGGCCTGCATGGCAAGTCATTCATCCCGCTGATTATGGGATTCGGATGTAACGTACCTGCAGTGATGGCAACGAGAACCATCGAGAGTCACCGTTCGCGTCTGGTTACGATGCTGATTCTGCCATTGATGAGCTGTTCTGCTCGTCTGCCAATCTACATCATGGTCATCGGAACATTCTTTGCCATCCAATACCGTTCACTCATCATGGTATCGCTCTATCTCATCGGCATCTTCCTAGCCGTGATATTGAGCCGCATCTTTGCCAGTTTCGTGGTGAAGGGCGAAGATACCCCATTCGTAATGGAGCTGCCTCCTTACCGCTTCCCTACCTGGAAGGCGATAGGCCGACATACCTGGGAGAAGGGTAAGCAGTACTTGAAGAAGATGGGTGGTATCATCCTCGTGGCAAGTATCATCGTTTGGGCTTTGGGCTACTTCCCTCACGACTCCAAGCTTGATACGCAAGCACAGCAGGAGCAGAGCTACATTGGACGCATTGGTAAGACCATCGAACCCATCTTCACCCCACAAGGTTTCGACTGGAAACTGGATGTGGGCTTGGTTTCCGGTGTGGGTGCCAAGGAGATTGTAGCCTCAACAATGGGCGTGCTCTACAGCAACAACGACAGTTTCTCTGATGATCAGGATTACAACGATGAAGACGGAAAATACGAAGTCTTGAAGAAGCAGATGACTTCCGACCTGAAGAAGACCTACGGTTACAGCGATGCCGAGGCAGCAGCGAAGGCAACGCTCACCGCCTACTGTTTCCTCCTCTTTGTATTGCTCTACTTCCCTTGCATAGCCACCATCGCTGCCATCAAGGGCGAGACGGGCAGTTGGAAATGGGCAGGCTTCGCCGCCGGATACACCACGCTATTGGCATGGGTAGTATCAGCCCTGGTCTTCCAGATAGGAAGTTTGTTTATCTAATCAAGGTGTCTGCTTTAAGAAAACAAACAAAGAGAGCGCACAACACCTGAACGACAGCCGCACAACAGCTGAGCGACGCTCGCACAACACCTGTTGTGCAAGCGCACATCAGCTGTTGTGCGGCTTACTATATAATATATCCAGAAGACTTATTCTATATATCTGAAAGACTTCAAGTAACTATTCGGAAGACTTTAGTCATATACTAGAACGTTATCAGTCATATACCTGAACGACATCAATCATATCATTAGAAGACATCAACCGTTTCCTTATTCAGGATAATCTCTTTCCTACCTTTGCGGCAACAAACGCTATCATCAGACCCAGGCAGGCGGCAATGCTGATGGCAATGCGGAGACCGGTAGCCTCAGCAAGCCATCCGATAACCGGAGGTCCTACCAGGAAACCGAAGAAACTGATGCTCGAAACGATGGTAATGGCGATGCTCGCCTTGATGGTTCCCAGTTTTCCGGCGATACTGTAACAGATAGGAACCGACGAAGAGATGCCGAAACCTACCAGCAGGAAACCCAAGGTGGCAGGAATGAGATAAGGCAAAGCAGCAGCCAGCCACAAACCGCCCAATATCAAACCACCACAAACCTTCAATACTCTGGCTGGGCCGTATTTCGTAACAAACCCATCAGCCATGAATCTACCCAACGTCATCGCACCCATACCAGCCACATAGCCCACACGGATAAAAGCCTCATCGGGTTTTACTACTGATGAAAAATATACGCTACTCCAATCGTAAACGGTACCTTCACAGAACATGCCTGCAAATCCCATCAGTCCCAAAAGGAACAGAATCGGGTCGATGGTCTTGAAAGAAAACTTCGGCACATCCTCCTCTTCTGCTTTCGCCATGGCATCATTAATCAGAAAGCGGAAACCGACAGCAACGATGAGAATACTCAGAGCCAGGATAGTTCCAAAGTGGACATCTATCGGGAGCAAAGTGTTGGCAAAGATGGCACCGATGATACCACCGGAGAATCCACCCAGACTCCACAGACCATGAAACGACGACATGATGTTGCGCCCATACATCTTCTCTACCAGACATGCCTGCGTATTGGTGGCAATGTTCATCAGATTCGCCATCATTCCGAAAGCAATAAGACTAAAAATCAGATGAAAAACCGTAGTACTGCTACCGATGCAGAAAAGAACCAGGGCATAGAGCACCTCAGAGAGAACCAGCATCTTCTTGCTGCCAAATCTACTCACCAGGATACCCGAGAAAGCCATCATCAGAAGTTGGCCGATAGGAATGGCGAAAAGCACCGTTCCCAACTGGCCGTTGCTCAGATGCAACATCTGTTTTACATCCGGAATACGGCTTGCCCAACTGGCAAACACTACTCCCGGCACAAAATAATAAGCCGCAACCGCCACTCGCTTGCGCGCCAAATCACTTAAATTACTCAAACTGACTGTCATCCTTAATAATATACCTATTATAAATACTCATTTCTATTAGCGGCTGCAAAATTACAAAAAAAAACAGAAAAAGACTGATATTTGAACAATAAATGTTGCGCCGTTTGAGATTTTTGCCGTACCTTTGCACTCAGAAAAAGAATTAAAAACAAACTAGCAATGAAGAAACAAACAATGATTACCCTGGCACTCGCCCTCACTCTGGCGATGCCAACCCTACCCGCCTTCGCCCAGAAGGAGATGAGCAAGAAAGAAATTGCCGAAAAAGAAAAGGCTTTCAAGAACCTTCAGCATCCTTGGAAGGGAAAGAAGGTGGCTTACTTCGGCGACTCCATCACAGACCCTAACATCAAGGCATCAAAAGTAAAATACTGGGGATTCCTGCAGGATTGGCTCGGCATCACCCCTTACGTTTATGGTGTGAGCGGCAGACAGTGGAACGATATTCCCCGTCAGGCAGACCAACTGCAGAAGGAACATGGTGATGATTTCGATGCCATCCTCATCTTTATGGGTACCAACGATTACAACAACGGTGTGCCTGTAGGCGAATGGTACACGGAGACTTTCGACAGCGTGAGAGTTGCCCGCCACAAGCCAAGCGAAATGGTACAGCGCCGCCACCGCCACTTCTGCATGGACAAGAATACATTAAAAGGTCGCATCAACATCGCCATGTCGAAGTTGAAGCAGATGTATCCTACCAAGCAAATCGTGGTGATGACTCCTGTGCATCGTGCTCTCTTTGCCAGTGGTGACAAGAATATCCAGCCAGACGAGATGTACGAGAATGCGCGTGGTATCTTCTTCGATGAATACGTGAAAGCTATCAAGGAAACAGGCAATGTCTGGGCGGTTCCGGTCATCGACCTCAACTCCCTTTCCGGTCTCTTCCCTCTTTACTATGCTGGTGCGCAGATGTTTAACAAACCGGATAGCGACCGTCTTCATCCTAATGATGCCGGGCACTCCCGCATGGCTAAGACCATCATGCAGCAGCTATCTGCATTGCCTTGCGTATTCTAGAAATCCGTGGCATCATTTTCTGCCCGCGTACTTGAGCATCTATACCCACGTACAGTAATCAATGCCTCGTTTCTCACACTCTCCTCGCAGGGCGGCGAGGAAGTAGCTGCGCTCGCTGCCCCAACCACGAACCTTGCGCTCATGATCTACGGTCTGCTTCAAGCGCTCATCGCTGTAAGCGGCAAAACGGGCTGCATACTCTGAAATTCTTGACTCGGCATAACCTGCACCAACAGTTGATGACTCGGCATTAGCTGCCATTACATTCTCATTGTTCTTTAAATCTGAATTTGGATTCATAAAGATAATTATTTTAAGTTCTTAAACACTTACACATTCTTTTACCACCGTGGTTATCTCTATGTGAAACTCGGTTGGTGTGCCACAACTGGGCAACTCTTAATGCTTGATTTCGGTTGCAAAAGTACATCATTATTCTGAAACCACCAAATTTTTATGGATATTTTTTGAAAAAATCTTTCATTTTATCCATCATGGTTGGTTGTTGAAAGCATTATTCCTTCAGCCAACCACCTATCAGACTGATGATTTCCTGTCTTGTAGGCTCTGGAAACGACAAGATGCGAGTTTTGTGCGAACCGCCATGACACATATAAACATGCAGGTTCTGGTTTACATGATGCAGATAAGGAAATCAGAATACAAATCCTGCATTGATATAGAATCCTACATTCTTACCCAAGCTAGAATAATTAGCCTGAATGCTTACCGGACCCAATACGAAATCATAGGATGCTCTCAAGGCTCCTCCCCACAAATCATCACCGATGAGAATATGAGAAAACTTGCGGGCTTCCTTGCCATACTCTCCCAGAGCGGCAAGATAGAACTTTCCTTTCACCCGATAGCGGAAACCGAGCTGACCAGTCACCACATTGCGCTCCAGCAGATGGACATGCTGCGCACTCTCCCATGCCACTTGCCAAGGCAGATAGTAACCGTCAGCTACTCCACCTGCATAATTCTGATAAATGGCTGGTACGGAACTGCCAAACAAGAAGCGGCTCTTGAGCTTAGGGAGCAGATAGAATCTGGAATTGAGACGTACGGCACATTCTCCTTGAAAAGCAGCTTCAGCAAAAGGATTACCATCAGCATAATGTATTCCGTCATCCGTATGCAGAATGCCCTGAACCTGAATGCGGCTACCACGGGTCGGGAAATAGCGGCGGTCGTAAGTATCCATCACAACAGATGCAAAGTAGTTCAGGAAATGGTCTGACGAACGTGTCTGGATGCTTCCGTCGCGTTCGAACATATCAGAATGATAATGATAATAATCAAACTGCACTCCCGACTTCAATCTGAAATTACCGATATCGCGGGTATAGAATCCAGCAAAAGAATGCGAAAGAAACTCCAGGGCATCCAGCTTATGCTTGTCCGCATAAAGGTCGAAATCATAATGAGCCATACGATAGGAAATGCCTATTTTCGCTCCGAAAAGGTTGCCATAGGCATATTTCATTTCCAGATAGGGATTACGGGAAAT
>OLZN01000087.1_pt1 | contig 15349 bp, 17 predicted proteins | sample 1644441 | NCBI WGS metagenome assembly OLZN01 (sample SAMEA103958148, study PRJEB25191) | human gut metagenome
AGCAGTCTGTCAGTCAGTGCGTGAAGCCACCACCGCCTCCGGCGTGGATAATGCAGCCTCCCCCCGACTGGCAGACACCGCTGAACGGGATTATTTCACCCTCAGAGCGCGACTGATAATAATGCAAAAACAACTTGAAGGGGCACAGCTATACATTCGAGAGCAATGCCTCAGATAAAAACCGGCCAAGGATAATCCGCTGAAGATTCGCCGGTGGCTAAAGTGTGCCAAGAGTTCAATTTACGCAATTACTCCTGTCGATGCTATGTACCGTCTTTGTGAAGTCAATGGATACCTGATTTATTTCTGTGCGCTGTATCGTCGCTGTACTCTTGCATTAATTATGACTGTAGCCTGACGGGGAACTCCTTCTGCACAAGTGTGGGGGAATAATCAAAAACGATGCACACCGGGGTTACCGGGTACACATATTTCATCATGCCAGCGAGTCCGGTTCTGGCACGGAAGAAACCGGACGTTATGATTTAGTGCGGAAATATTTGTGTAGTGTTCTGAATGTTCTCAGTAAAGAGTAATGAATTATCAAAGGTATAGTAATACCTTTTGTTTTCGTGGATATTTGTAATCCATCTGAAAACCCCTGCTGTAGCAAGATTTTTCCTGTATTCGTAAAATGATAACTCTCCTGATTTGAATCCTTTTAAGGTGGCTTCTATAAGGCATTTATTTTTTGAAAATCTTACATTTACAACCTTACCCTGTCCTTTTATTAAAACCGTATTATCGTTTTCAAGAACAAGATGAATATTCTCTGTGGCTAAATAGTAAATGTAATGTGAGACATTGTGACGTTTTAGTTCAGAATAAAACCAGTGATAGTTTAAATTATTTCGCACTTTATCGAATATTTGTTTAAAAATGGCAATCTGAGCCATTGTAGTACCTTCCATGTGATATGAGGGGGGGTAGTCTGCACGATTATCTAAATTGCTTCAATCTGGTCTGACCTGTTTTCTGAGCAATTCAGTAATGTCACTCTTTTCTTTGTTTGCTTCAGGCGAAACTCTTTTTTCTGAGCACAGTCTCCGGCGGCAGGCTTCAATGACCCAGGCTGAGAAATTCCCGGACCCTTTTTGAACAAGAGCGATGTTAATTTGTTCAATCATTTGGTTAGGAAAGCGGATGTTGCGGGTTGTTGTTCTGCGGGTTCTGTTCTTCGTTGACATGAGGTTGCCCTGTATTCAGTGTCGCTGATTTGTATTGTCTGAAGTTGTTTTTACGTTAGGTTGATGCAGATCAATTAATACGATACCTGCGTCATAATTGATTATTTGACGTGGTTTGATGGCCTCCACGCACGTTGTGATATGTAGATGATAATCATTATCGCTTTACGGGTCCTTTCCGGTGATCCGACAGGTTACGGGGCGGCGACCTCGCGGTTTTTCACTATTTATGAAAATTTTTCAGGGAAAATCGTGTCGGTACTTCTCGAATATAACTTTTTGTTTTTTTTAATATTGCATTCATAAATGTCCGACATGAAAGTGTCCGAAAATGCCTTTTTCTGGCGTTTTCATGTCGGGCCTTGTATTTGATAATGGGTTGTTCTATGAAGGTTAATAAAAAGAGGCTTGCCGAAATTTTTAACGTGGACCCGCGGACGATTGAACGCTGGCAGTCTCAGGGGCTCCCTTGCGTCTCCAAAGGCAGTAAGGGCATTGAATCTGTATTTGATACTGCCATGGCAATTCAGTGGTATGCGCAGAGGGAAACTGATATCGAAAACGAAAAGCTCCGCAAAGAACTGGCCGATTTGCGTGCGGCAGCGGAGTCAGATTTACAACCCGGCACCATTGACTATGAACGCTACCGGCTCACAAAAGCGCAGGCAGATGCGCAGGAACTGAAAAATGCCCGTGAAGACGGAGTAGTGCTGGAAACTGAACTGTTTACCTTCATTCTGCAACGTGTGGCACAGGAGATTTCGGGGATACTTGTGCGTGTGCCGTTGACATTACAGCGTAAATATCCGGACATTTCACCATCACACCTTGATGTGGTGAAAACTGAAATCGCGAAAGCCTCCAATGTTGCAGCTAAGGCCGGTGAAAACGTGGGCGGGTGGATCGATGATTTCAGACGCACAGAAGGCAGCTAATGCAGCCGGTGCGATAGCTACAGGGCTTTTATCTCTCATTATTCCTGTTCCACTGACGACAGTTCAGTGGGCCAATAAACATTATTACCTTCCTAAAGAGTCGTCTTATACCCCGGGGCGATGGGAAACACTGCCGTTTCAGGTTGGCATCATGAACTGTATGGGCAACGATCTGATTCGCACGGTTAACCTGATTAAATCTGCCCGTGTTGGTTATACAAAGATGTTGCTGGGAGTGGAGGCTTATTTTATTGAGCATAAATCACGCAACAGCCTTCTTTTTCAGCCCACGGACTCAGCTGCTGAAGATTTTATGAAATCTCATGTTGAGCCAACGATAAGGGATGTTCCTGCATTGCTGGAGCTGGCTCCATGGTTCGGAAGAAAACACCGCGATAATACGCTCACCCTGAAGCGTTTTTCCTCCGGTGTGGGGTTCTGGTGTCTGGGTGGTGCGGCAGCAAAAAACTACCGTGAAAAATCCGTGGATGTGGTCTGTTATGACGAGCTTTCCTCGTTCGAACCGGATGTTGAAAAAGAGGGTTCGCCAACCCTGCTGGGGGATAAACGTATTGAGGGCTCTGTATGGCCAAAATCCATTCGCGGCTCGACGCCTAAAATCAAAGGCTCCTGCCAGATCGAAAAAGCCGCTAACGAGTCGGCCCACTTCATGCGTTTTTATGTGCCCTGTCCGCACTGTGGGGAGGAGCAGTATCTGAAATTTGGCGATGATGCCTCGCCTTTCGGTCTTAAGTGGGAGAAGAATAAGCCAGAAAGTGTTTTCTACCTTTGTGAGCATCATGGCTGTGTGATCCATCAGTCTGAGCTTGACCAGAGTAACGGGCGGTGGATCTGTGAAAACACGGGCATGTGGACCCGTGACGGCCTGATGTTTTTCAGCGCCCGGGGTGATGAAATTCCGCCGCCGCGCTCCATCACTTTCCATATCTGGACGGCGTACAGTCCGTTCACCACCTGGGTACAGATTGTCTATGACTGGCTGGATGCACTGAAAGATCCCAACGGCCTGAAAACCTTTGTGAACACCACGCTGGGCGAGACCTGGGAAGAGGCTGTGGGCGAAAAACTCGATCACCAGGTGCTGATGGATAAGGTTGTGCGTTACACGGCGGCGGTGCCTGCCCGGGTGGTTTATCTGACGGCGGGCATTGACTCGCAGCGAAACCGTTTTGAGATGTATGTCTGGGGATGGGCTCCGGGAGAGGAAGCCTTTCTGGTGGATAAAATCATCATTATGGGGCGTCCCGATGAGGAAGAGACGCTGTTACGTGTGGATGCGGCGATCAACAAAAAATACCGCCATGCAGACGGAACCGAAATGACCATTTCCCGTGTCTGCTGGGACATCGGGGGGATCGATGGCGAAATCGTTTATCAGAGGTCAAAAAAACACGGTGTTTTCCGGGTGCTGCCGGTAAAAGGCGCATCTGTCTATGGCAAGCCGGTGATCACCATGCCAAAAACCCGCAATCAGCGGGGCGTGTATCTGTGCGAAGTGGGGACGGACACCGCAAAAGAAATTCTCTATGCCCGTATGAAAGCCGATCCCACGCCTGCGGATGAAGCCACGTCGTATGCCATCCGTTTTCCTGATGATCCGGAGATTTTTTCGCAGACAGAGGCGCAGCAACTGGTCGCGGAAGAGCTTGTGGAGAAGTGGGAAAAAGGAAAGATGCGTCTGCTGTGGGATAACAAAAAGCGGCGTAACGAAGCGCTGGACTGCCTGGTGTATGCCTACGCGGCATTACGTGTGTCCGTGCAACGCTGGCAGCTTGATCTGGCTGTACTGGCAAAATCCCGGGAAGAAGAGACGACCCGGCCAACCCTTAAAGAACTGGCAGCGAAGCTGTCCGGAGGAGTGAATGGTTACAGTCGCTGAACTGCAGGCGCTGCGTCAGGCGCGCCTTGATTTATTAACCGGTAAACGGGTGGTGTCTGTCCAGAAAGATGGTCGCAGAATTGAATATACGGCAGCTTCTCTGGATGAGCTTAACCGGGCGATCAATGATGCGGAGTCGGTACTGGGGACAACCCGCCGTCGCCGTCGTCCGCTGGGAGTGAGGTTATGAAACGAACGCCTGTCCTGATTGATGTGAACGGCGTTCCGCTTCGGGAGAGCCTCAGCTACACCGGTGGCGGTGCAGGATTTGGCGGGCAAATGGCTGAGTGGTTGCCACCGGCGCAGAGTGCCGATGCGGCCCTGCTGCCCGCGTTGCGTCTGGGGAATGCCCGGGCAGATGATCTGGTGCGCAATAACGGAATAGCGGCTAATGCGGTGGCTCTGCATAAGGATCACATTGTCGGGCATATGTTTCTGATTAGCTACCGTCCGAACTGGCGCTGGCTGGGGATGCGGGAGACCGCGGCAAAAAGTTTTGTCGATGAGGTGGAGGCGGCCTGGTCAGAATACGCAGAAGGGATGTTTGGTGAGATCGACGTGGAAGGGAAACGCACGTTTACGGAATTTATCCGTGAAGGTGTGGGCGTTCATGCGTTTAACGGCGAAATCTTTGTGCAGCCGGTCTGGGATACGGAAACCACGCAGTTATTCCGTACGCGTTTTAAAGCCGTGAGTCCGAAACGGGTGGACACGCCTGGACACGGTATGGGGAACCGTTTTCTGCGGGCCGGTGTGGAGGTCGATCGATATGGCCGTGCCGTTGCGTACCATATCTGTGAGGATGATTTTCCTCGCTCCGGGAGTGGACGATGGGAACGGATCCCGCGTGAACTACCCACCGGGCGTCCGGCCATGCTGCATATTTTCGAGCCGGTGGAGGACGGGCAGACCCGTGGGGCTAATCAGTTTTACAGCGTCATGGAACGGCTGAAGATGCTCGATTCCCTGCAGGCAACACAGCTTCAGTCGGCCATAGTGAAGGCGATGTATGCAGCGACGATTGAAAGTGACCTTGATACCGAAAAGGCCTTTGAATATATCGCCGGTGCGCCGCAGGGGCAGAAGGATAATCCGCTTATTAATATTCTGGATAAGTTCTCCACCTGGTATGACACGAATAGCGTGACGCTGGGCGGTGTCAAAATTCCGCACCTTTTCCCCGGTGATGATCTGAAACTTCAGACCGCGCAGGATTCAGACAATGGATTTTCGGCGCTTGAACAGGCGCTGCTGCGGTATATCGCCGCCGGTCTTGGCGTTTCCTACGAACAGTTGTCCCGTGATTACTCGAAGGTCAGTTACTCAAGTGCCCGCGCCTCCGCCAATGAGTCGTGGCGCTATTTTATGGGGCGGCGAAAATTTATTGCGTCCCGGCTGGCCACGCAGATGTTTTCCTGCTGGCTGGAAGAGGCACTTCTTCGGGGGATTATTCGTCCGCCACGGGCACGTTTTGATTTTTATCAGGCGCGATCAGCCTGGTCACGGGCTGAGTGGATTGGAGCCGGAAGAATGGCCATTGACGGGCTCAAGGAGGTTCAGGAATCAGTGATGCGCATTGAGGCCGGACTGAGCACGTATGAGAAAGAGCTGGCGCTGATGGGCGAGGATTATCAGGACATTTTCCGCCAGCAGGTCAGGGAATCTGCAGAGCGGGAAAAAGCCGGACTCTCACGTCCGGTGTGGATAGCGCAGGCGTATCAGCAGCAGATAGCGGAGAGTCGCAGGCCGGAAGAGGAGACAACACCACGTGAGACGTAATCTTTCACACATTATTGCCGCAGCATTCAATGAACCGCTGCTTCTGGAGCCCGCCTATGCGCGGGTTTTCTTTTGCGCGCTCGGGCGCGAGATGGGGGCAGCAAGTCTTTCGGTACCGCAACAGCAGGTACAGCTTGATGCTCCCGGGATGCTGGCTGAAACGGACGAGTACATGGCCGGAGGTAAACGACCGGCCCGTGTTTACCGGGTGGTGAACGGTATTGCGGTACTGCCGGTGACCGGCACGCTGGTGCACCGGCTGGGGGGGATGCGGCCATTTTCCGGAATGACTGGCTATGACGGCATTGTCGCCTGTCTTCAGCAGGCAATGGCAGATAGCCAGGTGCGGGGCATACTGCTGGACATTGACAGTCCGGGCGGGCAGGCCGCCGGCGCGTTTGACTGCGCTGACATGATTTACCGCCTCCGTCAGCAGAAGCCGGTCTGGGCACTGTGCAATGACACGGCCTGTTCTGCAGCCATGCTGCTGGCGTCGGCCTGCTCCCGACGGCTGGTTACCCAGACATCCCGTATCGGTTCCATTGGCGTGATGATGAGCCATGTCAGCTATGCCGGTCATCTGGCGCAGGCCGGTGTGGATATCACGCTGATTTACTCAGGGGCGCACAAGGTGGATGGCAATCAGTTTGAAGCGTTGCCGGCAGAGGTTCGCCAGGACATGCAGCAGCGGATTGATGCGGCGCGCCGGATGTTTGCCGAAAAAGTGGCGATGTATACCGGTCTGTCTGTTGATGCCGTCACGGGAACAGAGGCTGCCGTTTTTGAAGGTCAGTCCGGCATTGAGGCCGGGCTGGCGGATGAATTAATCAATGCGTCGGATGCCATCAGTGTGATGGCCACGGCGCTGAACAGTAATGTCAGAGGAGGCACTATGCCGCAATTAACTGCAACGGAAGCCGCCGTGCAGGAGAACCAGCGAGTGATGGGGATCCTGACATGCCAGGAAGCGAAAGGACGTGAACAGCTTGCCACGATGCTGGCAGGACAACAGGGCATGAGCGTTGAACAGGCCCGGGCGATTCTGGCCGCGGCGGCACCGCAGCAGCCGGTGGCATCCACGCAGAGTGAAGCCGATCGCATTATGGTGTGTGAAGAAGCGAACGGTCGTGAACAACTGGCGGCAACGCTGGCGGCGATGCCGGAGATGACGGTGGAAAAAGCCCGCCCGATCCTGGCGGCTGCACCACTGGCGGATGCCGGGCCCTCGCTTCGTGATCAGATCATGGCCCTGGATGAGGCAAAAGGGGCAGAAGCGCAGGCTGAAAAACTGGCGGCCTGCCCGGGAATGACCGTGGAGAACGCCCGGGCTGTGCTGGCTGCGGGATCAGGTAAGGCCGAACCGGTCTCTGCATCCACAACCGCCCTGTTTGAACATTTCATGGCGAACCATTCACCGGCAGCGGTACAGGGTGGCGTGGCACAGACGTCAGCAGACGGTGATGCGGACGTGAAAATGCTCATGGCCATGCCATGAAGTCAGTGCTGACCATCAATAGGAGGTTTTTACAATATGGTGACGAAAACCATCACTGAACAGCGTGCGGAAGTACGTATTTTTGCCGGTAATGATCCGGCTCATACCGCCACAGGCAGCAGCGGGATTTCTTCTGCAACACCGGCTCTGACGCCCCTGATGCTGGATGAAGCCACCGGGAAACTGGTGGTCTGGGACGGACAGAAAGCCGGTAGTGCGGTTGGCATACTGGTACTGCCGCTTGAAGGCACAGAGACGGCGCTGACGTATTACAAGTCGGGAACCTTTGCGACGGAGGCAATCCACTGGCCTGAAAGTGTGGATGAACACAAAAAGGCCAACGCCTTTGCTGGCAGTGCCCTGAGTCACGCGGCGCTGCCGTAACACGTTATCAGGCCACCATGGTGACCTGACTGATTTCTGAATGAAAGGAACTGATTTATGGGATTGTTTACGACCCGCCAGTTACTCGGTTATACCGAACAAAAAGTTAAATTTCGTGCGCTGTTTCTGGAGCTGTTTTTCCGCCGTACGGTGAATTTCCACACCGAAGAGGTGATGCTGGACAAAATTACCGGAAAAACGCCGGTGGCGGCCTATGTCTCCCCGGTTGTTGAAGGAAAAGTGCTGCGTCATCGTGGTGGTGAAACCCGCGTGTTGCGTCCGGGCTACGTCAAGCCGAAACACGAATTTAATTACCAGCAGGCGGTTGAGCGCCTTCCTGGTGAAGATCCATCTCAACTGAATGATCCGGCTTACCGCCGTCTGCGTATCATTACCGATAACCTCAAACAGGAAGAGCACGCCATTGTCCAGGTGGAAGAAATGCAGGCGGTGAATGCCGTGCTGTATGGCAAATACACCATGGAAGGGGATCAGTTTGATACTGTCGAGGTGGATTTCGGGCGCTCTGAAGGAAATAACATTGAGCAGGCTGACGGTAAAAAATGGTCTGAGCAGGACCGTGATACGTTTGATCCGACGCATGATATTGACCTCTACTGCGATCAGGCCAGCGGCCTTGTGAATATCGCCATTATGGACGGTACGGTCTGGCGTCTGCTGAATGGCTTTAAGCTGTTCCGCGAAAAACTGGATACCCGTCGCGGCTCAAATTCACAACTCGAAACGGCAGTGAAAGATCTGGGCGCAGTGGTGTCCTTCAAGGGGTATTACGGCGATCTGGCCATTGTGGTGGCGAAAACGTCTTATATAGCAGAAGACGGTATCGAAAAACGTTATCTTCCAGATGGCATGCTGGTTCTGGGGAATACTGCTGCAGATGGGATCCGTTGTTACGGTGCCATTCAGGATGCTCAGGCGTTGTCCGAAGGTGTGGTGGCCTCTTCCCGTTATCCGAAACACTGGCTGACGGTAGGGGATCCCGCCCGTGAATTTACCATGACGCAGTCCGCGCCGCTGATGGTGTTGCCGGACCCGGATGAGTTTGTGGTGGTACAGGTGAAATAATCCGTGAGCGGGGGCGAAATGCCCCCGTGTCTTTTTTCACAGGAGGCTGAGATGGCAACAAAAGAAGAAAATCTGAATCGTCTTCGTCAACTGGCTGACCTGCTGGGGCGCGAGGCGGATATGTCGGGGAGTGCTGCGGATATTGCTCAACGTGTGTCTGAGTGGGAAGAGGAGCTTGCTGTTTCCCCGGAGGGCATTATGCACTCTGATGAGAGCGGGGCTGATCAAAATCACACAGACGATGGTGAGCAGTTGAACAACACGGATGCTCCGGATGATGTTAAAGCCGTCCGGGTACGGAAGTGCCTGCAAGTAATGGGGTATTGCCCGGAGACAGGTCGTCCCGTTGAGCTGGCGTTACGGGGTATGCGTGTTCTGGTGCCATCATCACTGGCAACGGCCATGATACAGCACGGAACGGCTGAATATGCGTGATTTTCAGAATGCCTTTGATGCTGCCCTCGCCGGGGTAGACAGTACGATCGTTGAAGTGATGGGGCTCTGTGCGCAGTTCACCTCGGGGGCACAGTGTGGCAGCGAAGTTCAGGGGGTTTTTGATGATCCGGAGTCGCTGGGGTTTGCCGGTGGCGGGGTCCGTATTGAAGGAAGCAGCCCGTCATTATTTGTGCGGACGGATACGGTTCGTGCCGTGCGGCGTGGTGACACGCTGACCATTAATGGTGAGATATTCTGGGTGGATCGTGTTTCTCCGGATGACGGGGGCAGCTGTTATCTCTGGCTCAACCGTGGTCAACCACCCGCAGTTAACCGGCGACGATAAACGCAGGGTGAAATTATGGCGATAAAAGGGCTTGATCAGGCGATTGACAATCTGAGCCGGGTTCGTAAAAACGCCATTCCGGCGGCTTCAGCAATGGCCATTAACCGCGTGGCCACAACGGCGATTAATCAGTCTTCATCACAGGTTGCCCGGGAGACAAAGGTTCGCCGGAAACTGGTTAAGGAACGGTCCAGACTGAAACGGGCGACGGTCAGAAATCCGAATGCCAGAATTATCGTTAACCGCGGTGATCTCCCTGTGATTAAGCTGGGGATCAGGATGCTGGGGCGTCGCCCGAACAGCATACTTAAAGCCGGTCAGCATCGGTATCAGCGGGCATTTATTCAGAGATTAAAAAATGGTCGCTGGCATGTCATGCAGCGTGTGGCCGGGAAAAACCGTTACCCCATTGATGTGGTGAAAATCCCGATGGCGGCCCCACTGAAACAGGCATTTGATGAGAATGTTGACCGTATCCGGCGTGAACGCCTGCCTAAAGAACTGGCATACGCGCTGAAACAACAACTGAGGATTGCAATAAAACGATGAAACACACTGACATTCGTGCCGCAGTGCTGGATGCACTCGAGCAGCATGAACACGGGGCGACGCTGTTTGATGGTCGCCCCGTTGTTTTTGACGAAGAGGATTTTCCTGCGATCGCGGTTTATCTGACGGATGCAGAGTATACCGGTGAAGAGCTGGATGCAGATACCTGGCGGGCCACGCTGCATATTGAGGTGTTTTTACCGGCACAGGTACCGGATTCAGAGCTTGATCAGTGGATGGAAAGCCGGATTTACCCGGCGATGACCGCGATCCCGGCACTGGCAGGACTGATTACCACGATGGTTACGCAGGGCTATGAGTATCGTCGTGATGACGATATGGCGTTATGGAGTTCTGCAGATCTGACTTATTCCATTACATACGAGATGTGAGGACGATATGGCAACACCAAATCCCCTTGAGCCGGTAAAAGGTGCCGGTACCACTCTGTGGGTTTACAACGGCAAGGGTGATGCTTATGCAAACCCGTTGTCAGACGATGACTGGCAGCGACTGGCTAAGGTGAAGGATCTGACGCCGGGCGAGATGACGGCAGAATCCTACGATGATAACTACCTGGATGATGAAGACGCGGACTGGACCGCGACCGGGCAGGGGCAGAAATCTGCAGGTGATACCAGTTTTACGCTGGCCTGGAAACCGGGAGAGGAAGGCCAGAAAGGGCTTATAGGCTGGTTTGAAAGCGGCGATGTCCGGGCCTATAAAATCCGTTTTCCGAATGGCACGGTGGATGTGTTTCGTGGCTGGGTCAGCAGTATCGGTAAGGCCGTGACGGCGAAAGAAGTGATCACCCGCACGGTGAAAGTCACTAACGTGGGTAAACCTTCTGTAGCGGAAGAACGCAGCAAAATTACGCCGGTCAGTGCGATTAAGGTGACGCCGACATCCGGTACGGTGGCAAAAGGGAAAACAACCACCCTGACGGTTTCTTTTGAGCCGGAAAGTGCAACCGACAAGACGTTCAGAGCGGTTTCCGCCGATCCGTCGAAAGCCACCATTAGTGTGAAAGATATGACAATTACGGTAAACGGCGTGGCGACAGGTAAGGTGCAGATCCCTGTGGTGAGCGGAAATGGTCAGTTCGCCGCAGTGGCTGAAGTCACCGTTACTGAAGCGGGCGCTGCAGGGTAAACGGAGGTAATACATGTTTCTGAAAACAGAACAATTTGAATATAACGGTGTGTCTGTCACGCTTTCCGAATTGTCTGCGCTGCAGCGTATCGAGCATCTTGCCCTCCTGAAACGGCGTGCAGAACAGGCAGAATCCTGCGGCAACCTGCAGGTAAGCGTGGAAGATCTCGTCAGAACCGGCGCGTTTCTGGTGGCGATGTCCCTGTGGCATAACCATCCACAGAAAACGCAGTCACCGTCAATGAATGAGGCCGTGATGAAGATAGAGCAGGAAGTGCTCACCACCTGGCCTGCCGATGCCATTGCCCGGGCGGAAGACGTGGTGTTGTGCCTGTCCGGGATGATCGAAGCTGTTCGTCCGGATACTGATATTACTGAAGTGGCGAAAAATAACACGCTGACTGATGATGATTTTTCTGCGGGAAAGTCTTCGACGGCGAGCTGAACTTTGCCCTCAGACTGGCGCGTGAGATGGGGAGACCCGACTGGCGCGCCATGCTTGCCGGGATGACATCCACCGAATATGCCGACTGGCACCGTTTTTACCGCACGCATTATTTTCAGGATACCCAGCTGGATATGCATTTTTCCGGGCTGACGTACGCTGTACTCAGCCTGTTTTTTTGCGATCCGGATATGCATCCCTCTGATTTCAGTCTGCTTGTCCCCCGGCATGAGGAAGAGCAGGTGGAGAGGCCGGATGAGGACAAAATGCTGATGCAGAAAGCGGCAGGACTTGCCGGAGGCGTCCGGTTCGGTGGGGACGGAGGGCGCGATATTTTATCGTCTGCGGATGTGGCGGATGTCATGGTGGATGATGCCGCATTAATGATGGCTTCAGCGGGGATTCCGGGAGGTGTGAGATATGTCCCAGCCGGTTGGTGATCTTGTTATTGACCTGAGTCTGGATGCTGTCCGTTTCGATGAGCAGATGAGCCGGGTAAGGCGTCATTTTTCAGGTCTGGATACCGACGCCAGAAAAACCGCCAGTGCTGTTGAACAGGGCCTGAGCCGCCAGGCGCTGGCTGCACAAAAAGCCGGGATTTCCGTCGGGCAGTATAAAGCGGCCATGCGAACCCTGCCCGCACAGTTTACGGATATCGCCACGCAGCTTGCCGGTGGTCAGAATCCCTGGTTGATCCTGCTGCAACAGGGCGGTCAGGTGAAGGACTCCTTCGGCGGGATGATCCCCATGTTCAGGGGGCTTGCCGGTGCGATCACCCTGCCGATGGTCGGGGTCACCTCGCTGGCGGTGGCGACAGGTGCGCTGGCGTACGCCTGGTACCAGGGCGACGCCACGCTTTCAGAATTTAATAAAACGCTGGTCCTTTCCGGCAATCAGGCCGGACTGACTGCCGATCGTATGCTGACGCTCTCAAGAGCCGGGCAGGCAGCAGGGCTGACGTTTAACCAGGCGAGAGAGTCACTGGCAGCCCTGGTGAATGCCGGTGTGCGTGGTGGTGAACAGTTTGATGCCATCAACCAGAGTGTCGCGCGTTTTGCGTCTGCATCCGGTGTGGAGGTGGATAAAGTCGCTGAAGCCTTCGGGAAGCTGACCACTGACCCGACGTCGGGACTGATGGCGATGGCGCGCCAGTTCCGTAACGTGACGGCAGAGCAGATTGCGTATGTTGCACAGCTGCAGCGTTCCGGAGACGAGGCCGGGGCATTGCAGGCGGCGAACGATATCGCCACGAAAGGCTTTGATGAGCAGACCCGTCGCCTGAAAGAAAACATGGGAACACTGGAGACCTGGGCGGATAAAACAGGGAAGGCATTCAAATCGATGTGGGATGCCATTCTGGATATCGGTCGTCCGGAATCCTCAGCGGATATGCTCGCCAGTGCGCAGAAGGCATTTGATGAGGCGGATAAAAAATGGCAGTGGTACCAGAGCCGGAGCCAGCGCCGGGGAAAGACCTCCTCTTTTCGTGCGAACCTTCAGGGGGCATGGGATGACCGGGAAAATGCCCGTCTGGGTCTGGCAGCGGCCACGCTGCAGTCGGATATGGAAAAAGCCGGTGAACTGGCGGCAAGGGACAGGGCTGAGCGTGAGTCGTCACAGCTGAAGTATACCGGAGAGGCGCAGAAGGCGTATGAGCGCCTGCAGACGCCGCTGGATAAATATACCGCCCGTCAGAAAGAGCTGAATAAGGCCCTGAAAGACGGAAAAATCCTGCAGGCGGATTACAACACGCTGATGGCGTCGGCAAAAAAGGATTATGAATCGACGCTGAAAAAGCCGTCAGGTGTGAAGGTGTCTGCCGGTGAGCGCCAGGAAGACCGGGCGCATGCAGCCCTGCTGGCGCTTGAAACCGAGCTCAGGACGCTGGAAAAACACAGCGGTGTGAATGAGAAAATCAGCCAGCAGCGCCGGGATTTATGGGAAGCGGAAAGTCAGTATGTGGTCCTGAAAGAGGCCGCCACGAAACGGCAGTTATCTGAGCAGGAAAAATCCCTGCTGGCTCATGAGAAAGAGACGCTGGAGTACAAACGCCAGCTGGCTGAGCTGGGAGACAAGATTGAACACCAGAAGCGGCTGAATGAGCTGGCACAGCAGGCGGCGCGGTTTGAACAGCAGCAAAGCGCGAAGCAGGCGGCAATCAGCGCAAAAGCCCGCGGCCTCACCGACCGTCAGGCGCAGCGGGAGTCGGAAGAGCAGCGCCTTCGTGAGGTGTACGGTGATAATCCGGCTGCGCTGGCGAAGGCCACATCGGCACTGAAGAACACCTGGTCTGCGGAGGAGCAGCTTCGTGGAAGCTGGATGGCCGGGATGAAGTCCGGCTGGGGAGAGTGGGCGGAAAGTGCGACGGACAGTTTTTCGCAGGTTAAAAGTGTGGCCACGCAGACCTTTGACGGTATTGCACAGAATATGGCGGCGATGCTGACCGGCAGCGAACAGAACTGGCGGGGATTCACCCGTTCCGTGCTGTCCATGATGACAGAAATTCTGCTTAAGCAGGCAATGGTGGGGATTGTCGGGAGTATCGGCAGCGCCATTGGCGGGGCTGTTGGTGGCGGCGCATCCGCGTCAGGCGGTACAGCCATTCAGGCCGCTGCGGCGAAACTCCATTTTGCAACCGGAGGATTTACGGGAACCGGCGGCAAATATGAGCCAGCGGGGATTGTTCACCGTGGTGAATTTGTCTTCACGAAGGAGGCAACCAGCCGGATTGGCGTGGGAAATCTCTACCGGCTGATGCGCGGCTATGCCACCGGCGGTTATGTCGGTGGCACCGGAAGTCCGGCGCAAATGCGGCGTTCAGAGGGTATCAGGTTTGAGCAGAACAACAACGTGGTGATTCAGAACGACGGTACGAATGGTCTGCCAGGTCCACAGATGATGAAGGCGGTGTATGACATGGCCCGCAAGGGTGCCCGTGATGAAATCCAGGCACAGATGCGCGATGGTGGTCTGTTCTCCGGAGGTGGACGATGAAAACCTTCCGCTGGAAAGTGAAACCCGGGATGGATGTGACATCGGCTCCTTCCGTCAGGGAGGTGCGCTTTGGTGATGGCTATTCCCAGCGTGCGCCTGCCGGGCTGAACGCTGACCTGAAAACGTACAGCGTGACGCTGTCTGTCTCCCGTGAGGAGGCCACGGCGCTGGAGTCGTTTCTGGCTGAGCACGGGGGCTGGAAGGCCTTTCTGTGGACGCCGCCTTATGAGTGGCGGCAGATAAAGGTGACCTGCGCAAAATGGTCGTCGCGGGTCAGTATGCTGCGTGTTGAGTTCAGCGCAGAGTTTGAACAGGTGGTGAACTGATGCAGGATATCCGGCAGGAAACACTGAATGAATGCACCCGTGCGGAGCAGTCGGCCAGCGTGGTGCTCTGGGAAATCGATCTGACAGAGGTCGGTGGAGAACGTTATTTTTTCTGTAATGAGCAGAACGAAAAAGGAGAGCCGGTCACCTGGCAGGGGCGACAGTATCAGCCGTATCCCATTCAGGGGAGTGGTTTTGAACTGAATGGCAAAGGCACCAGTACGCGCCCCACGCTGACGGTTTCTAACCTGTACGGTATGGTCACCGGGATGGCGGAAGAACTGCAGAGTCTGGTCGGCGGAACGGTGGTCAGGCGTAAGGTTTACGCCCGTTTTC
>OLZN01000098.1_pt1 | contig 14375 bp, 10 predicted proteins | sample 1644441 | NCBI WGS metagenome assembly OLZN01 (sample SAMEA103958148, study PRJEB25191) | human gut metagenome
GAATTGGTTATTAGTAGTACCATCGTCAGAGATATAATACTTCAAGCTACCATAAGTAGCATCAAAACTGCCTGCCTTAACTGATACCACCTTACCCTTGGTGTAAACTTCCTGGTCTGCGCTACCGCCATCTTCGATATACTTAATGATACCGGCAATGTTGAATGGGTCTGCAGCAGTACCTGTACCCTTAGGCTCGCCAGCACTTGGAGCTTCAGGCTGAGTAGGCAGTGTATAAGGCTCTGGTACGTCCTCACAGCTAATGAATGTGAAGGCTGCCATAGCCACCATCAAAACTGAAAATATATACTTTTTCATATTGTTGTCTTTTTAAATATTGTTACTATATTGATAATCAGTAATTACTTGATAGAGATGAGATTGCCACCCTTAATCTCTTTGGTGCCGTTATAATCAAGCAGGGTGCCTGATACAACCACCTTCTTGCCTGGTACAAGGATACCCTTGGTTTCCTCTGTCCACTTTGCACCATCGATGTTGAAGCAACGGAATACCTCGAGGGTCTTGCCTTCTGTATCCTTACCGTCGTCAGAGATAACGAATGTACCATTACCATACTTGCCAGTATCTACATCTTTCACCTTTACGATGATACCGGTAGCATAAACCTTAGCATCGCCTGCTGTACCGGCATTGATCTTCTCCAGTGCCTGAGCCACAGTGTAAGGCTTCTCCAATGTACCGCCTGTTTCTGATGCCTTCAGATCATCCGTGCTGCGAATCACAATCTGCCAGGTGTTATTGTAACGGGTGAAGATACCGGTGATATTGAATACACCCTGTGGAACCACCTCGTTGGCAAACTTAGAATAACCTGAGTTGCGCACTACCAGATTGCTGCTGCTGATCTTCTTGCCCGTTTCTGCATCAATCAGTTCCAGACTCGTATTGGTATCATCTGGTGCCCATACGTTAGTACCGTTGGCAGAGGCAAACTTCACCTTCTTCAGGGTCATCAGCTTGCCCACGTTAGCATCCATATAGGCTGCATCAGTAAGCTTTGTCAGGTCAAACTCCTCTGGCACTACCGTGCTTGCATCAGCCTCGCCAGGGTTCAGAATCTTGAAGTGCTCGTTCCAGATGGCACGCTCTATCTTGCCCATACCCAGACTTCCGTCTGAGAGCTTGGTATTCACACCGCCAATCTGAGGCAACTTCTTGTAACTTCCGATATAGAGCCCCTTCAGATTTACGAGAATCTCCTGACCAACAGGAAGATAACCTGACAGGCCACTTCCGTTGATGGCAATGATGATTGCGCCGGATGCATCCTGTACGCTCACCTGGTTGTAGATATTGCCACTGACATCATTGCCCGTCACTACCGCCTTGATCATCATGTCTTTCTCAATCAGCTTGTAGCCATTGTCGCTGTTGATAACCGTAGCAAACTGGGTCTTCAAATCTGCTATGCTGATCACATTCTTCTCCCTCAGGCTGTTGTTGCCCCATGGAGATGCAGGCACCTTCTCGGTCAGGTCTGGGTCAGCATAACCGTCGCCCATACACGACCCCAGAGTCAGTGCCAGGAATGTCAATGCTATGAATTTTATCTTTTTCATTGTTCTTTCTTTTTATTGTTATAGAGAAACGGGATTGCTCCCTGTTCTTTATGTTAAAGAGAAACTGCTCTTTAGAATCTGTAAGATACCTGGAACATGCCGTTGGTACCCCAGGTGTAATACTTCTTAGGATTCTTAGAGAACTGGTAGAGGCGTGGATTCTTCATGTTGCCGTTAGCATCCACTGTATAGCTTGAACGTGAGTTCTGCTCATATCCGCCTGTTACGATGGTCTGGTTGTTCAGCAGGTTGGTAATCATGAGGTTGAAGTTGAGAGAACCCTTCTTCAGTCTCACGCTCTTGCCTATGCTCAGGTCAACCATCCATCCTCCGTGACCCTTCTCCTGGGCTACAGCATCCTCAGTCCAGCTCATACCGTCGAGTGTAGTAGGAGCAAAGATTTCAGGGAATGCCTTGTGGGCAGCCTGGCGGTTGGTCAGCACCTTCTCATATCTGTAGCTTGGAGAATAAGAGAGGTAGATGCGGTCGTAATAGTTGGCATTGAGGTTGACGAACCATCCGTTTACGTGGGCATCGAGACCGATGCTTCCCACTGTGAGCGGTGTGCCACTCTCGCGCATATTCATCACGTAAGCCTTGTCCTGGTAAACCTCAGCACTCTTTGAGAGCATGTATACGGCGTTTACATTGTTGATGTTCTTCGCCTCGCTCATAGCGCCCAGAGTCTTCAGGTCGAGCCATGAAGTGAGCTTGATCTTAGCGCCCACCTCTACACCATAGTATTCCTTCTTCAGTCCGGTCATGCTCACGTAGGTGAATGAGTTCTCATCATCGTTGTAGAAGTTCTGCCATTCCGTAACGTTCTCCAGTCGGCTGTAGTATCCGCTCACGTTGGCACTCAGCCATGCGTTGCGATACTGGTAGCTGAATTCAGAGCTGAAGATACGCTCGTTCTTGAGGTTAGTCACGAAGTCGTTGCTGATTTCAGGCGAAATGAAGGCTGTGTTTGCCATCGGCGCACGCAACTCGTATCCGGCTCCGATGCTGAAGGCATGACCTCTGCCCATATCCACGTTCAGGCTTCCCTTTACACCACCGTCCAGGAAGTTGGCTGTGCCGCTCTTGCCCTGACTGTTGTTCGGTGCCATACCGTTGCGCATGTAGCCTCGGCGGTTCATTCCGGTATATCCGATACGTCCGCTCAGCATCGCCTTCATGTTGTAGAATTCGGCTGTATAGGTGCTCCATGCGTTTGCCTTGTTCACGTCGATGCGATAGTCGTAACCGAACTTGTCGCCCTCGTAAACCAGCTTGCCTGTGTTGTTAGGACCGGCTGTGTTCAGGTCGTACTGCACACGTGGGTCGGTCTTAGGATAATCGCCCAGGGCATAGGTGTTGATGTTGTGGAAGATGGCACCGCCCAGCATGTCTTCCAGGGTCTGATAGTGCTGGTTGGTACTCTTTCCGAGCATGATACCCGTAGCCAGGTTTGATTTCTTGGTCAGCTTGGTGTTCAGAACGGACGACAGGCTCAGGGTCAGGTTGTCGTTGTGCTTAGCCTGAACATAGTATAGCAGATCCTGTCCGTTCTTGGCTGCCTGCTGGTTGGCATAGTACAGGCGGTCCCAGTTAATCTGTCGGTTTGCCTTGCTTGCCTGCCAGTAGTTTACGGCGTTGTTCCAGTTTTCCCAGGTATACATGTTGTTGCCGTTCTTGTAGTCGCCCCATACATAGTAGCTGGCTGATGGCATGTTCTTCCAGTAGTCTGGCTGTGGATTCTCTGCGTTGTTGTAGTTGAGCTTGGTGCTCTTGTACATAGAGTATTTTCCGAACACCGATGTGGTGAGCTTCATCTGGTCGTTGATTTCCCAGTCCCATGTAGCGATAGCCGAAGGGGCAAAGTCGTTCACTATGCGTGAGTTTCTCTTGTGTCCGTTCTGGTATCCCCAGTATGGGTTATACTGGTAGTCGTTTGCCAGCCAGTAAGCCTCGTCGGTAGATGCTCCCTGGGTGCTTCTTTCTGTCGGGTTACCCCATGTGGAGAAGCTCAGCGAGTGGCCGTTCATCCACTTCTTCTGTACACCGAAGAAATAGGAGAGGGCATTGTAGATGGTTCCCTCTACGTATCCCTGGTTAGCCCAGCGGTAGGTGAGACCGGCTGTAATGGCCCATCCCTTCTCGTTGAATCCGCTGGAGTAGGAGTAGAGTCCGCGCAGAGTATAGTTGCGGTTGGCAACACCTACGCTGGCATACTGGCCTTCCTGCATGCTTCCGGCACGGAAATCATAGTTGTTGGAGCCTGCCATGCCGGTCATCGAATAGCCGTTGGCTTCGAAAGGCAGGGCAAAGTCTACGTTTCTGGAGAATCGGTTCAAACCGCCGATATTGGAGAAACGGAACTGTCCGGTCTCCATATCGTTCATGGAAGCACCGTTGATATAGACATCGTTGTACTTCTGGTTGAAGGCACGGTAGCGGAAACGTGCTGGCGAGAACAGGTAACCTGCCTGGCTCGCGTATACGTTGCTGGTAGAATTGAGAATGGTGACATTGGATGACATGTCATCGTCCTCGCCCAACTGTGCCTCGGAGAAGGTGAAAGCATTTTCGTCGAGTCCCTGGGCTATGTTCTGGTCAGTCTTTTCGTTCTGAGCCATAGCCAATGAACACGAGAAGAGCGCTAACATTGCTAAGTTTACTTTCTTCTGCATAGTTTATATGTATTAAGTATTAATAAACCGGCAACAGCAGTCTTTTTGAGCAGTGATGATATATGTCCCGCCAGGTCTTGTTTGGGCGATAAGGGGACTTACCGTGGTCCCTGGTCTTGTGTCTTCTGTTCCGATTCAATGTGTTTAATGCTGCAAAGTAACAAAAAGTTTTTTGAAAAATGAATTTATTTATGTTAAAAATGCATGAAATCTGAAAAAATATTCGTTTTCATGGAGATATTTCCGGTTTTTTAGGTATCTTTGCTGCCTGTTACCTCACCGCGTTAAGGTGAATATATATAATAGGTATACATTAATAATTAATATTAGTATGAGAAAACATTTGCTCTTGCTGGCTGCCCTCCTCATGATTGGGTTGGGCGCTACGGCACAGAAAAAGAAGTCGCAGACTTCCGGTAACAAGCAGTATCAGGTGTATGCTGTGGGTTTCTATAACCAGGAGAACCTCTTCGATACCTGCCATGATGCCGGTAAAAATGATTATGAGTATCTCCCTGCTAAGGGATGGAATGGTATGAAATATACCAATAAACTCAAGAATATGTCGCGTGCACTTGCTGACATGGGTACCGATGTGCTGCCTAACGTGGGTTGTGCCTTCATTGGTCTGGCTGAGGTTGAGAATGCCAACGTGCTGAAAGATCTCACCGCGCAGCCGCCTCTCAAGGCAAGAAACATGCAGTTCTGCCATATCGAGGGTCCCGATAAGCGAGGCATCGATTGTGCGCTGCTCTATAATCCGGCACTCTTCACGGTGAAGAACACCCGATTGGTGCCTTACGTACAGGAACTCGCCAAGGATTCAGCCTACAAGACCCGTGGTTTCTTCACCGTGCGTGGTGAGTTGGCGGGCGAGGATGTGGCGGTTATCGTATGCCACTGGCCAAGCCGTTTCTCCGGTTCGTTCTATCGCGAGAGCGGAGCGCGCCAGACTAAGGTGGTAAAAGACAGTTTGCTCCGTCTGAACCCGGCGATGAAAGTGTTCGTGATGGGTGATATGAACGATGATCCTACCGACGCCAGCATGCACAAGGTGCTGAAGGCGAAGGCTGAAATCAGCGAGGTGGGTGCCGATGATATGTACAATCCATGGTACAACATCCTGGCCAAGGAGGGCAAGGGAACCCTGTTCTACAGCGGTTCATGGAATCTCTTCGACCAGATTGTCATCACGCCTAATCTCCTGAACAAGGATAGTAAGAACAAGGACTACAGTTCTCTGAAGTTCTGGAAGAACCACATCTTCCGCCGCGATTACCTCATCCAGCAGGAAGGTCAGTACAAGGGTGCTCCTTTGCGTACCAAGGCAGGCGGCAGATGGCTTAACGGCTACAGCGATCACCTGCCGGTAGTAATGTACCTGGTGAAGGAAAAGAAGTAGAAAATGGTTGAAAATCATCCTTTTGAGCCGTGGCTGCCCGATAATGCGCGGCTGCTGATGCTCGGCACGTTTCCGCCTGCAGCGAAGCGGTGGTGCATGCCCTGGTATTATCCCAACTTCCAGAATGATATGTGGAGGATATTCGGGATTATCTACTTCCAGGATAAGTTCCATTTCGTGGATGTAGAGAAGAAGACCTACCGCCTCGATGCTATTAAGGAATTTCTCAGGGAGAAGGGTGTCGCCATCTATGATACCGCACAGCAGGTGATACGCACCAAGAATACGGCATCCGACAAGGACCTGCAGATCGTGCAGCCCGCCGATCTCGACGGCATGCTCCGCCAGCTGCCCCATTGCAGGGCGGTGCTTACAGCCGGCCAGCTTGCCACGAAGGTATTTTCAGAACACTTCGGCATCAAGGAAAAGCCTGAGATGGGAGGCTATGCAGAATTCCAGTTCGAGGGTCGCAGACTCCGTCTGTACCGCATGCCATCCAGTTCCCGTGCCTATCCTATGGCAGTGGAGAAGAAGGCTGAATTCTACCGCAAGATGTTTGATGAAATCTTATAGAAAGAATATGAAAGATAAAGTGACCGTTATTGGCATTGCGGGAGGCACAGGCTCCGGCAAGACTACTGTGGTGAAGAAACTCGTAGAAGTGCTGCCGCCTCATTATGTGGCTGTGGTGCCCCTCGATTCATATTATAACGATACCTCGCAGATGACCGAGGAAGAACGTCATCGGATCAACTTCGACCACCCGTCGGCATTCGATTGGAAGCTTTTGCACCAGCAGCTCGCTGATCTGCGTGCTGGCAAGGCGATAGAGCAACCTACCTATAGTTATATCAAATGCAACCGTGAACCGGAAACGATTCACGTTGACCCCAAGCCGGTTGTGATTATCGAAGGCATCATGACGCTGGTGGACAAGAAGTTGAGAGACCTGATGGACCTGAAGGTGTTCGTGGATACCGATGCTGATGAGCGCCTGATACGCAACATTCAGCGTGATACCATCGACAGGGGTCGCACCGTATCGATGGTGGTAGACCGATACCTCAAGGTCCTGAAGCCGATGCACGAGCAGTTTATCGAACCGACCAAGCGCTATGCTGACATCATCATTCCACAGGGTGGCGAAAACCTCAAGGGCATCGGTATCCTCTGCAAGTATGTAGAGGGACTGATAGAGCAATAAAAATATTTTTGCTCAAGCATTGCATTTCTTTAATGCAAAACAAAGTTTAATTAGGAAACAGGGCGGCCTTCTTCGTGAAAAGAGGTCTGCCCGCTTTGTTTTTATCCCAGTCGGCTATTCAAGTAGTTCAGTTAGCTAACTCAAGTAGTTCTGTCAGCGAATTCAGCCGTCTCAGTTAGCTGATTCAGCCGTCTCAATAAGCCTACGGATACGTCTGCGCTAGCCGACGCAGTAATATCCGTACCCCGACGCAGTAATATCTGTATCCCGACGCAGTAATATCTGTAACCCGACGCAGTAATATCTGTAACCCGACGCAGTAATATCCGTACCCCGATGCAGTAATATCCGTGAGCCAGCGCAGCAAAACGTGTGGTCCGTTTTCGCCAGGTCCCATAACCATATTCTGCAAAGATCTTCTTGCTTTTTGCAAGAAGATAAGCTGAAAAACGTGATAGATGAAGACTATTAGTGATGGATAGCGTGATGGATATTGTAAATATTTTATCCATCCATCACGCTTTCCTAAATAGATAATTCTCTTATTATCAGGTGATTAATATTTTGAAAAGAGAAAAAGTGAGAGATGTGAGGGATAAAACTTTAAAGATTATTCCTCTTCCTCCTTCTCAAAAGCCTCTACGAAAGGCTGGTGGAAACTCTGGAAGATGCGGAGATACTCGGCTCGCACCTCATCACTCTCCTCAAAAAGATTCAACTCGCCACGCTTGTGAGCCTTCAGCATACTGCTGTAACGGCGAATCTTACGCTTGTAGTTCCTTGCCATCAACGCATCTGCCTGAACAGGATTCTGACTGACATACGAAAAGGCACAAAGCTGCTTCATGAACATGTCGAACACCGGATTGTCATGACTCCAGTCGTCCTCACTCAGCCAGAACCACTGGAAATGATACTTCTGCTCCAGTGCCATCAGATGCTGCCCCAGCTCGTCAATCTCCATGCCCTTCTGCATCTGCTCCTCAGCAAAAGCTACCAGAGATGCCGCATCTACATTCAACTCAACCTCGTGAGACAGCGTGGTGCCCTCAACCTGAATGCGCCAACGGTGATTCCTGTTCTTGATGAGCGCAGAATTCGTGTTCATCAGCAACTCAGAAAGCTTGCCCTCGGTAGGAATCTGATCTACTACCGAAAGACGGTCGCGCTGGTTGCGAACCACCAGCTGATGGTCCTCATGGCGCAATACACACATGTAAACCAGCCTGTTGCTGTCGAGCTGAAGGGTGAAACGGTCGTTGTTGTCATCGCCCACAAATTCGTAGGTGTAGTCATCCACCTTATCCTGCGGAATGCTCAGCTCGCCATGCACCTTGTTGCCCTCGGCATCGTAGAGCGAGAAACCGATGTAAGGAATCTGAAGACGGAGGACAACCGGATTGCCGCCGTCCTCAGGAATCAGGGTAACAGCCAGTCCGTCATCGCCGAAATCATCCTTGCGGCATACGAATCCGTCATCCGTCTTCTCAGCCTTCTCCACCTTCACCTCGCCGTGGCGCCACCAGAAATCGAAGGTGATGGTCTGGTCGTCCTCAGCGGCTACACGGATGAAATCCTCGATGTCCTGACCCAGGTAAATCACCTTGGCAGGCTCAATCTCCTCATCGTCATCGCCCAGCGCTCGCACCCACATCTCGCCCGGAACAGGATCATCTTCCCATTCGGCATCAGCAGGGGCTGCAGTAGATTTGAAAACGAGGAAAACCATTCTTTCTTCTTCCCTCGTGCCATCTTCGCGGCACGTGAAGCACTTCGCCTCCTTAGGGATGAAGAATGGGGTTAACAGGTACGGGTTTTTGCATAATGCGGTATACTCTACCTCGGTCCATGCCGGGAGAGCGTGTGTATTTGTCTTGTCTGTCATATTCTCTTGTTGCATATAATTCTTGAGTTGGTCCTATTTCTTTTCATCATCCGGCGTGTGTGGCAGGACGAGGGGGATGTTGATCCCAAAAAACGGTTGCAAAGGTAATGCAAAATCGAGACACTACAAAATATATCACCTATTTTTTTAATTATTTTACGATTCAATATTTGGTGCTTCCAAAAAATAGTTGTAGTTTTGCATCTGAAATAATGAATAGAAAGATGAAAGTCAAGACAATACTCACACTGGCGCTAGCCGCCACAACCCTCGCAGCATGTCATAGGGGAAAGAAACCACCACGTATGGACAATTCGAAACTCGCCATCAGCCTCTCGAAACCGGCAAAGGGCGACAGGGCTATCTACGGACTTGCCTGCCTGGGCTGCTCGGATACCGCGCTGGTACTGCTGCCCAACGGAGGCGGCGACCCCGTAAGATACAACATTCTGGATGCCACTCGCAACCATCAGGTGTTTGGAGATATAGAGGTGGGCGACTGGGTTTGCGTGATGCCATGCGAGGAGAAGGATGAGAAGAACCGTGCCGACATGGTGATAGACCTGGACCAGCTGAAGGCCACCTGGACCTATCCGGTGATGCCGAAGCTGCGCGATGTATCGCATCTGAGCAAGCGCCAGCAGGCGAGAATCCTTGCCAATATGCCCGACAGCATCGTAGAAACCTATATGGTGCCGCGCCAGTATGGCTTCACCCTGAAGCGCATGAGCGAGGCGATGGCCGTAGGCAGGGTGATGATAAACAAAGATGTGGACGACGACAGCCCGGTAGAATATCCTGATGTGCCTCAGTATACGGAATGGCATGCCTATAACGGCAAACTGATTCTGGTGCAGGGCCGCCGCGAGTTGGAGGGCGTGGTGATCAACGGAAAGACGAAGCGCGATACCTTCACCTTTGTATATATGAAGGGCGACAGTCTGGCTCTCTCTGATCGTGAGGGCCGCATCCAGGGTTTCCACCGCTCGCTCAATGCGATGAAGGCCAACGCCAAGGCCCATGCTGCAGCCGAGAAGCTGAACAGCAAGATGAAGAAGGAAATATTGAAGTAAATTACATAATAAATATAAAAAAAGAGGCGAATAGGACGATTTCTCAATTTTTTTGTCTAATTTTGCACCTTGGAATTTAATTCATACATCGAACATAAAGAAAAAGAACAAGAATAATGAAGAAGAAAATTCAGTTCAGTCTCGTTTATCGAGACATGTGGCAGAGCTCTGGTAAGTTCCAGCCACGCAAGGATCAGTTGGCTAAAATTGCCCCAGTTATCATCGAAATGGGATGCTTTAGCCGTGTAGAGACTAACGGCGGTGCCTTCGAACAGGTTAACCTCCTGGCAGGTGAAAACCCTAACGATGCCGTACGCGCATTCTGCAAACCTTTCAACGAGGTGGGCATCAAGACTCACATGCTCGACCGCGGATTGAACGCTCTTCGTATGTATCCTGTGCCTGACGACGTGCGCGCCCTTATGTATAAGGTAAAGGCTAAGCAGGGTACCAACATCACACGTATCTTCGACGGACTGAACGATGTGCGCAACATCATTCCTTCTATCAAGTGGGCAAAGGAGGGTGGCATGACTCCACAGTGTGCACTCTGTATCACTAACTCTCCTGTTCATACTCTGGAATATTACATGAACATCGCCGACCAGCTCATCGCTGCCGGTGCAGAGGAAATCTGTTTGAAGGATATGGCAGGTATCGGCCAGCCAGCATTCCTCGGCAAACTCACCAAGATGATTAAGGACAAGTATCCTGAGATCATCATCCAGTATCACGGCCACTCAGGTCCTGGTCTCTCTATGGCTTCTATCCTCGAGGTCTGCAACAATGGTGCCGACATCATCGATACAGCCATCGAGCCATTGTCATGGGGTAAGGTTCACCCAGACGTAATCTCAGTTATCAGCATGCTGAAGAACGAGGGCTTCGAGGTGCCTGAAATCAACATGAGTGCTTATATGAAGGCTCGTGCTATGACTCAGGAGTTCATCGACGAGTGGCTCGGCTACTTCATCAACCCAGGTAACAAGATCATGTCTTCATTGTTGCTCGGTTGCGGTCTCCCTGGCGGTATGATGGGTTCTATGATGGCAGACCTCGGCGGTATGCGTCAGACCATCAACAACATCCGCAAGAAGAAGGGTGAGGAAGAGTTGTCTATGGACGACCTGCTCATCAAGCTCTTCGACGAGGTAGAGTATGTATGGCCACGCGTAGGTTATCCTCCATTGGTAACCCCATTCAGCCAGTATGTAAAGAACATCTCACTGATGAACCTCCTTACCATGGAGCAGGGCAAGGGGCGCTTCGTAATGATGGACGACTCTATGTGGGGTATGATTCTCGGTAAGAGCGGTAAGATTCCTGGAACTATCGACCCAGAACTCGTAGAGCTCGCCAAGAAGCAGGGTCGCGAGTTTACAGATGTTGATGCACACACATTGCTCACCAACGCCCTCGACGACTTCAAGAAGGAGATGGACGAGAACGGTTGGGATTACGGTCAGGACGACGAGGAACTCTTTGAGCTCGCTATGCACCCAGAGCAGTATCGCAACTACAAGAGCGGACAGGCAAAGAAGAACTTCCTGGCCGACCTTCAGAAGGCAAAGGATGCTAAGCTCGGTACAACCCTTACTCCTGCACAGCTTGCAGAGTTCAAGCACGCCAAGGCAGATGCCATAGTGGCACCAGTAGCCGGCCAGCTCTTCTGGGAATTCCAGGGCGAGGGCGAGTGCCAGCCAGCTGTAGAGCCATACATCGGCAAGGAATATAAAGAAGGTGATGCCTTCTGCTATATCCAGGCTTCTTGGGGCGAGTTTGAAACCATCCCAGCTGCATTGGGCGGCAAGCTCGTAGAAATCAATGCCAAGCAGGGCAGCAAGGTGCGCAAGGGCGATGTTATCGCTTACATCGAGCGCGATGCTGAGTAAATATAATAGAAATGAATTATCAAGCTATTATTGATAAGTATTATCCTGAGGATAATGAGCTTCGGCATATCCTCATTACACATAGCCAATCTGTAGCGCGAAAAGCGCTACAGATTGTTTCGTATCATCCCGAATTGCAACTCGATGCCCAGTTTATCGAAGAAGCAGCTATGCTCCACGACCTCGGCATCTTCATGACCGATGCCCCAGGCATACAGTGTTTCGGCTCGCAGCCCTACATCTGCCATGGACGACTGGGAGCAGAAATCCTGCGCAAGGAAGGATATGAGCGACATGCCCGCGTATGTGAGCGCCATACCGGTGCAGGCATCACAGAGGCACAGATCATAGCACAGAACCTGCCCCTGCCACATCAGGATTTCCTGCCGGAAACCATGGAGGAGAAGGTGATTTGCTACGCTGATAAATTCTTCAGCAAAACTCACCTCGACCGGGAAAAAACAATTGAGAAAGCAGAAAAAAGTCTCATGAAGTTCGGAGAGGAAGGAGTAAAACGCTTCCAGCAATGGGAACGCATGTTTGAATAGAATTCTAATTTATTGAATGAGAAAACAATCGACGATAGCTATGCTGCTGCTCGCTGCCATCTCGTGTATGATGGTGGCTAAACCAGGTACGCCCGATTCGAAAAAGAAAAAGAAGAAAACGGAGAAGACGGAAACCGTTGACAGCGTGGGGGACAGTGTGTTCGTAGACTCGCTGGGTAACGAAATAAAGCCCAAGCTGAAACAGGCTGACGACACCACGCAGATGGACTCGCTGCAGAAAGCTATATGGAAACATAATAAAGTGGTGGATGACAGTATTCGCCTTGACAGTATCGCCAGAAAGAAACAGGGTGGAGTAGACGCACCGGTTAACTATCAGGCGGACGACTCTCTCGTATATGATGCCAAGAACAAGGTGGCATATCTCTACGGAAACTCCAACGTGAAGTATACCAACATGGACCTCAGTTCCGACCGCATCTCCATGGATATGGACAAGAGCAACGTGAAGGCGATGGGTACACCCGACAGTACGGTGGAGGGAGGCATCAAGGGCAAACCTGTCTTCAAGATGGGTAGCAACACCTATGATACCGACACCATCAAATTCAACTTCAAGAGCAAGAAGGCCCTTATTAATAATGTATATACAGAACAGCAAGACGGATTCCTGACCGGTGTGAAGTCGAAACGCGACTCATCGGGAGTCATCTATCTGCAGCACGGAAGGTATACCACCTGCGATAATCCGCATCCCGACTTCTACATCTCGCTCTCCCGAGCCAAGGTAAGGCCGGGCAAGGATGTGGTATTCGGACCAGCCTATCTCGTGGTGTGCGATGTGCCTATGCCGCTTGCCATCCCTTACGGCTTCTTCCCGTTCACCAAGAGCTACAGCAGCGGTTTCATCATGCCAACCTACGGCGATGAAACGGCACGAGGATTCTATCTCAGAGATGGCGGATATTATTTCGCCATGAACGATAAATGGGACCTGAAGCTGCTGGGCGAGATTTATACCAAGGGATCGTGGGGACTCTCGGCAGCCAGCAACTACCGAAAGAGATACAAATACTCGGGTTCCTTCTTCTTCAGTTACCAGGATACGAAGAACGGCGACAAGGGAATGCCAGACTATACCGAGCAGGAGAGCTTCAAACTGCAATGGAGCCACCGCCAGGACAGCAAGGCAAGCCCATACAGTTCGCTTTCGGCAAGTGTGAACTTCGCCACATCGAGCTACGAACGCAACAACCTCAATTCGCTCTACAATCCGCAGACGATGACGCAGAGTACGCGAACCTCATCTGTTAACTGGAGCACCTCGTTCTCAAGCATCGGTATGACGCTCAGTTCCACCGCCAACCTCTCGCAGAACATGCGCGATAAATCCATCGCCATGACGCTGCCCGACCTCAACATCAGCATCTCCCGCTTCTATCCGTTCAGAAGAAAGAAGATGGTGGGCGATGAGAAATGGTACGAGAAGATAGCCATGAGCTATACGGGACACATCTCTAACAGCATCAATACCAAAGAGGATAAGCTGATGCACAGTTCACTCATCAAGGACTGGCGCAACGGATGGCAGCATCAGATACCGGTGAGCGCTACATTCACGCTCTTCAAATATCTCAATGTGAACCCATCGTTCAATTTCACTGACCGTATGTATACCAACAAGGTGGAGAGATCATGGGATGAAGCCAGCCAAACGGAGAAATGTGATACCATCTACGGTTTCAACAACGTATATAACTGGAACATGAGCGTAGGTCTCTCTACCAAACTCTATGGTTTCTACATACCAAGCCGCAAGCTCTTTGGAGATAAAATACAGGCTGTGCGCCACGTGTTTACGCCTACGGTGAGTTTCAGTTATGCCCCAGACTTCGGAGCTTCACGCTACGGCTACTGGGACACTTACCAGAAGACCGATGCCGACGGAAACGTATCACTGGTGAGCTACTCGAAGTATGCCAATGCCCTTTACGATGCGCCGGGCAAGGGTAAGAGTGGTAATATCTCGTTTTCCCTGGGCAACAACATCGAGATGAAGGTGAAGAGCGATAAGGACTCTACCGGATACAAGAAACTCAGTATCATCGATGCGTTCGACATCAACATGAGTTACAATACCGCAGCCAAGGTTCGC
>OLZN01000111.1_pt1 | contig 13716 bp, 9 predicted proteins | sample 1644441 | NCBI WGS metagenome assembly OLZN01 (sample SAMEA103958148, study PRJEB25191) | human gut metagenome
GCATGCGGGTGGGGTGGAGATAATATCGACCTGGTGATGAAACGGGAGAATCTCTCTTTTTCGGAGGCTTGCCAATGGCTGTGCAGAAGATTCAATATCAGCGCCGGTAATCATTCTGCGGGAAACCGTAAGGAGGTGCTTCATCGGGATAAAGCTGTTGCTGAGCATAGAAAATCTGAATGTGATACGGACAGACTCAATCTCAGAGGCGAGTTTCAGCATAAGCCTGACGTAGATTATCTGATGCGTATGCTCATGGGTAAGAAACTGACAGATAAAGCCAGGGATTTCCTGTTCTATCAGAGAAAGCTGCGCCCGGAATATATCTATTGGTGTAGAGTGGTGAGCACAGATTTCTCCATTGCTGGCTATCGCTTTGGTGGAAAGTTTTTTGATGGTCCTTCCCTGTTGATTCCCTATTATGACGTTCATGGCAATCTGCTGACGGTTCAGAGCAGATATCTGGGAGATAAGACTGAAGAAAAACCGCGGTTTAAGTTTGCACCAGGTAGCAAGCCGATGGTATATGGGATGCAGATCTTGCCGCAGGTGACAGAAAAAGAGCCATTGGTTATTACCGAGGGATGTACCGACTGCTGGAGCGCTATGTCTATGGGTTACAAGGCAATAGCCATCCCGAGTGCTACGCTTTGTAATGAAGAATGTCGCAATCTTTTAGCGGGAAGGAATCTTCACATGTGGCCTGATCAGGACAAACCGGGCCTCGGTCTTTATATGAAACTGAAGGAAATGTTCCCTCAGCTGGTGTACCATCAGTTGCCGGAAGGTTGCAAGGATTTGTCTGATTATTACCAGTCGTTTTACGTTCAGAAAATGTGAAAGTGAATGTGAATTTCAAATGTTTTTCTATTGTTGTTTTTAAGTTGTTGCGTGTTATGATGAAGTTGTTTTTAAATCGTTTACGTAGAGATCATGGCGCCATTGTTGGTCGCCTTAGTCAGGAAGTAGTTAATCGCCAGGGTATTGTTGTAGGCCATCAGTACATTTGTGATACGATGGAGCGCGAGGGTGGCTGTCTGGAGCCGGGTGAATATCACATCATGGTGGCTAAATGCAAATGCTTCGCCCGCCAGATGCTTTTCCTCGAACCGATAAGGGATGATTCTTCTTCATCTTCCTCTCTTCCTCTCCCCGAAACCTGCAAGCTTTGCCGCATGGAGCGCAAGAGTCATGAGTTCGGGTGTCTGGAAGAGCTTTATGCCCTTCCTTGTCCCATGATGCAGCCGGGCAATGGTCCGTTCCGGCTTCGCAAGGGCGGTATCCTCATCGGTGAGGCCCATGCTCCCGGGTTCGTTCTCAAGAGTCAGGAACGCTTCCTCCAGCTCTTCGACCGGGTGAAGAAGGCGATGGTCAGGGGCAGCGAGGTAGTGGTAGTGATAGAATAGAAAATGGGGGGGGTAAGGGACATCTTGGCAAGAAAAACTGCATTTTCTCGGTTTCCCAGAAGTTTCATTGCGTAAAAATCATCATATTATTTTCAATTATTCTTAGTCCTTATAATCTACCTTGATCACGATGACGCGGATGGTCTGGATAACCTCTCTTGCAGCCACATTTCTGTGCTGGATTATGACAGCAGGTATGCGCACCGGCGACCATTGATGTACTGAAAAAAAGGGCTATGCCACAGATAATCTTCTTCATTTTGACTTATTAAATTGTAGCGTTAGTTAAATTTGAGGGCAAAAGTACAAAGAATATTCGAGAAAACAAACGGAAAATGGAGATTTCTTCGTATCTTTGCACACATATTTTGTAAGATTATGACAAAACTGTATATTCTTTTGTGTGGGGCAACGGCGGCCCTGCTGATGGCGGCATGCCAGGGAGGAAAGACGGCTGCTGCTGATGCGGAGGCTGGCGATACCCTGGAGATGAAGTACGCCAAGTTGCTTACCATCGTGAAACATGGTGATGGGGAAGAGAGTTCCGATGCTGCAGAAGGCATTGATTATCAGTATGCTGAGGCAATCATCGCCAACCCCTGGAAGGCGGGAACGATGCTGCATCGCTACATCCTGATTCCGAAGGGAGAGGAGGGGGATAAGACGGTGGCGATGCTTGCCAGAAGGCACAGCACGGGGGCGAGATGCACTACCGATACCGTGCGTACACCGGTGGAGAGGAGTGCCGTTTTCATCGCTCCCCATTGCCAGCTGATGTACGAAATGGGCTGCCAGCAGGCCATCCGTGGTGTCTGCGATCTCGATTACATCAATATTCCGGATGTAAAGAAGAGGGCTGCTCTTTCCGGGAATACTTCTGCTCAGAATCCTATCGAGGATTGCGGTTCGAGCATGGCACCCGACATCGAGCGCATCATCGCCCTGAAACCCGAAGCCATCCTACTTTCGCCTTTCGAGAACAGCGGAGGATATGGCAAGCTCGACAAGCTGCACGTGCCCATCATCGAGGCTGCCGACTATATGGAGTCTTCGCCACTGGGCAGGGCGGAATGGATGAAATTCTACGGCATGCTCTTTAAAAACGACGGGAATGCACCGAAGACCGCTCTTGCTGCATCTTGCGAACCAAAGGCAGATTCGCTCTTTGCGAAGATAGAAAAGGAATATCTGAAGCTGAAAGCTGAGGCAGCCGGGTATCCGAAGGGCCTCTCTATCCTGACCGAAAGAAAGACGGGAAATGTATGGTATGTGCCTGGAGGTCAGAGTACTATCGGTATTCTGCTGAAGGATGCCAACGCCCGTTATATCTTCGAGGACGATGAACACAGCGGAAGTCTGGCGATGAGTCCGGAGCAAATCTTGGCGAAGGGAAAGCAGGTGGATGTATGGGCGTTCAAGTATTTCGGTGGTGCCCCTTTGTCGCAGGCTCAACTGCTTCAGGAATATGACGGCTACAAGGCTCTTGCTGCCTTTAGCCGGGGTAATATCTATCAGGTAGATACCTCTACGGTACCTTATTTCGAGCTTACGAGTTTCCATCCCGAACTGCTGCTCAGAGAGTTCATCATCCTGGCTCATGGCGAGCGGTTCGGCAAATTGAGATTCTATAAGAAATAGGGCTTTAATCAGAGATTTTACAAGAAATAGTTTTAGTGAATGAAAACCATCGTTTTAGGGACAATCGCCATTATCATACTGTTTTTCGCCAACCTGGCATGGGGGAGTGTAAACATCCCGTGGCAGGACGTGGGGGCGATTATTTCGGGCTCTCAGACCGACGAAACCTACCGCTATATTCTGTTGGAATCGCGACTGCCGGCGGCGATTGCCGCTTTGCTTTCGGGCGCAGCCCTCGCCACGAGCGGCTTGCTCCTGCAGACAGCCTTCCGCAATCCTCTGGCGGGTCCTGACGTATTCGGTATCAGTAGCGGAGCCGGACTGGCGGTAGCCATCGTGATGCTTGCCTTTGGCGGCAATATTGCCCTGGATGATTTAGGGGTAGGTTTTCTGGGCGATGCCGGCAACTATGCCATCGGCGGTTTCCTGGCTATCCTCATCGCAGCCTTTATTGGGGCTATGGTGGTGATGGGCATCATCACCTTCTTTTCTGCCATTGTGCGCAGCTATACGGTACTGCTCATCATCGGACTGATGGTGGGTTATCTTGCCAGCAGCGCCATCTCTTTGCTCAATTTCTTCAGCACGGCAGAGGGCGTGAAATCGTATATGGTTTGGGGCATGGGCAGCTTTGGCAATGTTTCGAGCCAGCAGATGATGTTCTTCATCCCGTTGGCCCTCATTGCCCTGGCTGCGTCTCTGCTCCTTGTAAAACCGCTGAACGCCATGCTGTTAGGCGAACAGTATGCCGAGAATCTGGGCTTCAACATCAGGCGTCTGCGCATCGTTCTGCTCATCATCACCGGTCTTCTTACGGCTGTGGTTACCGCCTTCTGCGGTCCCATCGCCTTCATCGGTCTGGCAACGCCGCATATCGCCCGCCTCATCATCGGCACGGAGAATCATCGCCGTCTGTTGCCCGTCACGATGCTGATGGGTGCAGCCATTGCCCTTCTCTGCAATCTCTTCTGCACCCTTCCGTCGGACGGTGGCATCATCCCCCTGAATGCCGTCACCCCGCTGTTCGGCGCCCCCGTCATCATCTATGTGTTGGTGAAAAAGCGCATCTAATTGCATATAAAAAAGCGTTTCTAGTTCGAAGAGATGAACCAGAAACGCTTTCTTTGTTATACTATGTTTTACTTGCGGAAGTTCTGTTACTTATTCACGACATTAATCGGATTGCCCTCGAGAAATGCCTTGACGTTGGCGGCAACCTGCTTATTCAGGCGCTCGCGAGCCTCGTAGGTGGCCCAGGCAATATGAGGGGTGAGGTAAGCATTAGGCTCGCCGAAGAGCGGATTCTCCTTTGATGGCGGCTCCTGAGCCATTACGTCGGCACAGTAGGCACCCAGACTGCCTTCGTGGAGGGCAGCAGCTACGGCCTCCTCATCTACCAGCGGACCGCGACCCGTATTAACCAGGATGGCGGTATCCTTCATCTTCTCCAGACTCTCCTTATTGATGAAATGATAGGTGTCATCAGAAAGCGGACAATGGAGCGAGAGAATATCGCTCGTGGCAAGCAAACCCTCCTTGCTCACCTTCTGGATCCACTCAGGCAGATTGCTCGAATTCTTGCTGGTGCAGGCACAGATGTTCATGCCAAACTGGCGGGCGATGTTGGCAACTTTCATGCCGATATTGCCCAATCCCATGATACCCAGTGTCTTGCCGGCAAGCTCCATCAGTGGGGTATCCCAATAACAGAAATCCTTATTGTAAGCCCAGCGCTCGTTGCGGTTCTCCTGGGTATAATGCTCTACGCGGTTGGTTACGGCAAGGATGAGGGCAAAGGTCATCTGCGCCACGCTGTCGGTGCTGTAGGCAGGAATATTGGTTACGATGATGCCCTGTTTCCTGGCAGCCTCGATGTCTACCACGTTGAAACCGGTAGCCTGGATACCGATGTATTTCAGTTTAGGAAGCTGCGCCAGTGTCTCTGCATCTATCTGCACCTTGTTCAGAAGGATGATGTCGGCATCCTTGGCACGTTCCACTTTCTCTGCATCTGATGTGCGAGGATAAACTACCACCTCGCCCAGTTTCTCCAGAAGATGATAATCCAAATCTCCCGGGTTTGCGGCATAGCCGTCTAGAATAACAATCTTCATAAATTTTTCCCGTTTTCTGTTGTTATAAAATTCAAGACCCATCTGTCCTGACAAATCTGAGTCTGAGTTTATTTTAATGGGAAAAGCCTTCCCCTTGAGAAAGAGAAAGGCTTTTCCGTATGTATGGTTTATTCGTTCATCAAGTAGTTCTTGAATGATGCGAAATCCTTGGTCATCTGGATGCTCTTCTTCTCACCCTTCATGAATTCTGCAAGGCGTGCAGGAATCTCTATGTCGCTGTCAAGGATGCTGTCTACCTTCTCCTTGAACTTGGCTGGATGAGCGGTCTCGAGGAACACGCCAACCTCACCTGGCTTCAACTGCTCCTTCAGGGCGCGATAGCCGCAAGCTCCGTGAGGGTCAAGCACATACTTGGTTTCATTGTAGCACTGCTTCATGGTTTCTGCAATCTGCTCGTCCTTGTATGTAGCACCACCGATGTAGGCTGCGATGGCATCATGATCGCCCTTGTAGAGGTCGTAGATGCGGGCAAAGTTTGATGGGTCGCCTACGTCCATGGCATTGGCGATGGTCTGCTTGCTAGGCTGTGGATTATACTTGCCTGTCTGCAGATACTCGTAGAAGATATCGTTGGCGTTGTTGGCTGCGATGAAGCGGTGGATAGGCAATCCCATCTCATGACCGAAGAGTCCGGCTGTGATGTTGCCGAAGTTGCCGCTAGGCACGCAGATAACCAGCTTGTCGGCGAGACCCTTCTCCTTCATGCGGGCATAGGCATTGAAATAATAGAATGCCTGAGGCAGGAAGCGGGCTACGTTGATAGAGTTGGCTGAGGTGAGCTTCATGTGCTTGTTGAGCTCCTCATCCATGAACGCAGACTTCACCAGTGCCTGGCAGTCGTCGAATACGCCATCTACTTCGAGGGCTGTGATGTTCTGGCCGAGGGTAGTGAACTGGCTCTCCTGAATCTTGCTCACCTTGCCCTTAGGATAGAGCACGTAAACATGGATGCCGTCAACGCCGAGGAAACCGTTGGCAACAGCCGAACCGGTATCGCCCGATGTAGCTACGAGCACATTCACCTCTTCCTTGCCCTCCTGACGTACGAAGTACTGCAGGAGACGGGCCATGAAGCGCGCACCCACATCCTTGAAGGCGAGGGTAGGACCATGGAACAGCTCGAGAGAGTAGATGTTTGGCTCTACCTCGACTACAGGGCAGTCGAATGCCAGGGTATCGTATACAATCTTCTTCAATGACTCGGCATCAACGTCCTCGCCAAAGAAGGCATCAGCTACCTTGTAGGCAATCTCCTGGAAGGAGAGTTTCTCGATGTTGTCGAAGAAATCCTGTGGCAACTTCTTGATGATTTCCGGCATATAGAGGCCACGGTCTTCTGCCAGACCTTTAACTACCGCCTTGTGAAGGTCGGCGATGGGTGCTTTCTTATTTGTTGAATAATATTTCATTTTTTACTTTTAACTTTGAGATTTGAACATTAAACTTTATGATTAGCTTTGGGGACTATCATGAAGCCGTTGATTTTAATTGATCGCCATGAAGGCATTCATGAATTCCTGCAGCTGCAGCATGCCGTAACCGCCACTCACGCAGCTTACCTCATCATACTTCTCTACGCTATCCGGCTCAATGCCAGGGTAATAGATGATGAAAGGTACAGGCTCCTTGACGTGGGTACGAATCTCTACCGGAGTAGGATGGTCGGGGAGAACTGCGATGCATACCGGCTCGTCCCAGGTGCTTACCTCATCGAAGATAGGCTTGATGAGTCGCTGATCGAGGTTCTCGATAGTCTTCAGCTTCAGTTCCAGATCGCCATCATGACCTGCCTCGTCGCTCGCCTCTACGTGAACATAAACGAAGTCGTCGCCGTCCTTCAATGCCTGGATAGCTGCAGCTGCCTTGCCCTCGTAGTTGGTATTGGCAAGACCGGTAGCGCCCTCAACGATGATGTTGCGCAGACCGGCGTAATGGCCGATGCCTCGAATCAGGTCTACGGCAGAAATCACAGAACCCTTCTTGATCTGTGGATACATCTGGGAGAGGGTGAGCATGTGCGGACGGTAACCGCCGCCCCAAGGCCAGATAAGATTGGCCATTCGTTCGCCACGCTCCTTGCGCGCCACATTGAAAGGATGATTCTCCAGGAGTTCCTGACTCTCGAGAATCAGCTGGTTCAGAAGGTCGGCTGTATCACGACGGCTGATGTGACCCTCATCGCCTCCAATCTCCGGCAAGATAGGTTTCACCATCAGCTTATTCCATTCCTCGTTGGGATGATCATGAGGTGGGGCACAGTCGATATGCTTGTTTCCGTGCTTCACCACCAGAAGATGGCGATACTGGATGCCGGTAACAAACTTGACATCAGGATATTTCTTGCCGAGGGTATCGTTGAGATACTTGATGAGCACATCCGCATCTTCCGTTTCCAGGTTACCACCGTTGTGGGTGATAATCTTGCCGTCCTGCACATTGATGATGTTGCAGCGCAGGGCAAGGTCGGTAGGCTCCAGTTCATAGCCGATGCTGGCAGCCTCCAGCGGTCCGCGTCCTTCGTAAACCTCGTTCTGGTCATAGCCCATGATAGAGCTGTTAGCTACCTCAGAACCCGGATGGAATCCATCTGGCACGGTAACGAGTCTTCCTGTCTTGCCCTTCTTGGCAAGCATATCCATATAGGGTTTGTTGGCGTATTGCAGGAGAGTCTTTCCACCCAGTCTTTCTACCGGGTGGTCAGCCATTCCGTCGCCAAGAATGATAATATGTTTCATCTCTTCTTTTAATGTTAAGTGTTAAATGTTAGCGATACTCATGATGTTGGCGAATACACCGGCAGCAGTTACGCTGGCTCCGGCACCATAGCCCTGAATCATCATAGGGTATTCTTTATAGCGTTCGGTGGTGAGCAGCACGATGTTGTTGGAACCTTCCAGATTGTAGAACGGATGCTCAGGACCTACAGCCTGCAAACCTACGCTTGTCTTGCCGCCATCCAGGGTAGCAACGAAGCGCCAGCGTTTGTGCTCTACATCGAGCGCCTTGCGCTTAGCCTCGAAATCGGCATCGAGCTCAGGAAGTTTCTTCCAGAAGTTGTCGAGCGAACCCTTGAAGTATTTGTCTGGCACGAAGAGGTTTTTCTCTACATCTTCCTGCTCTACGCGGTAACCTGCCTCGCGGGATAGAATCACCAGCTTGCGAATCACGTCCATACCGCTCAGGTCGATACGTGGATCAGGCTCGCTGTAGCCCTTCTCCTTAGCCAGTCTCACGGTCTCAGAGAATGGAACAACGCTGGAGATGGCGTTGAAGATAAAGTTGAGCGTACCCGAGAGAACTGCCTCAATCTTAAGGATTTTATCTCCGGAGTTGCGGAGGTCGTTGATGGTTCCGATGATAGGAAGACCGGCACCTACGTTGGTCTCGAAACGGAATACTACACCACGCTGGATGGCAGTCTTCTTCAGTTTCTCGTAGTTCTCATATTCGCTTGATGCAGCTATCTTGTTGGCTGCGATAATGCTTACGTTGTGCTCCAGCAGACTCTGGTAGAGAGCGGCCACATCCTTGCTGGCAGTACAGTCTACAAACACGCTGTTGAAGATGTTCATCGCCAGGATGGTATCGCGCAGAACCTCTGGAGTGCTTGGGTCTGATTTCTTCAGTTCCTCGCTGTAGTTCTCGAGATCAATACCATCGCGGTTGAAGATGGCGTTCTTGGAAGAAGCGATACCCACCACGTTGAGCTTCAGTTTGCTGCGCTCCATGAGGTCGGCATACTGGTTCTTGATCTGCTCGATGAGCTTTCCGCCCACGGTACCCACACCGCAGATGAAGAGGTTCAGCACCTTGTATTCTGAAAGGAAGAAACTGTCGTGGAGCACGTTGAGTGACTTTCTCAGATAATCGCTCTTCACTACGAACGAGATGTTGGTCTCTGAAGCACCCTGTGCACAGGCGATGACGGAAACACCGCTACGGCCGAGGGTTCCGAAGAGCTTACCGGCGATACCGGCAGCATGCTTCATGTTTTCACCCACGATGGCGATAGTAGCCAAGCCCTTCTCTGCGTGCATTGGGAACATGGCACCATCGGCAATCTCGTTGTGGAACTCATTGTTCAATACCTTTACAGCCTCTTCTACATCCTGCTCGCGCACACCGATAGAGGTTGAGTTCTCTGATGATGCCTGTGACACCATGAACACAGAGATGCCCTCGTTGGCAAGAGCGGTGAAGATACGGCGGTTTACACCAATCACACCGACCATGGAAAGACCGGTTACGGTGATGAGCGCTGTACCGTTGATGGAAGAGATACCCTTGATAGGCTTCTGGTCGCCATCTATCTTGTTCTTGATGATGGTGCCCGGAGCATCTGGGTTGAAGGTGTTCTTAACCTTGATAGGAATATTCTTGACACAAACCGGGTAGATGGTTGGAGGGTAGATGACCTTTGCACCAAAGTTGCAAAGCTCCATCGCCTCAACGTAACTCAGTTCGTTGATGGTATAAGCTGATTTGATGACACGTGGGTCAGCGGTCATGAAACCGTCTACATCAGTCCAGATTTCGAGCACTTCTGCATCGAGGGCAGCTGCTATGATGGCAGCTGTGTAGTCGCTACCGCCACGGCCAAGGTTGGTGGTGCGATCTGTGTTCTTGTCACGACTGATAAAACCCGGAACGAGAGATATGCGTGGAATTTCTGCAAAGGCTTCTTTTACCAGTTTGTTGGTCAGCTCGCTGTCGAGTACATGCTTGCCTTTGCCGTTCTTGCGCTCAGTCTTGATGAAGTTGCGGGAGTCGAACCATTTGGCTCCACGAATCAAAGTGGCAACAATCTTGGAACTGAGTCTTTCACCATAACTCACGATGGCATCCTGCGTTTTCTCGCTGAGGTCGTGGATGAGGTACACACCAAAATAGATGCTCTTCAACTGCTCGAAGAGGGCATCAACCGATTTGAATAAGTTTTCTCTGTCTGTAGTGTCGGTGATGATGGTATCTATCATCTTGTGGTGGCGATCAACCATGGCTTCGAATTCTACTTTCCACTGTTCATCACCCTTGAGGGCAAGTTGAGAGGTTTGCAAGAGTTTGTCCGTGATACCGCCAAGCGCGCTCACGACAACCACTACACTCTGTTTCTTAGCCTCGTTTTCAACGATACGTTTCAAGCTGAGGATGCTTTTTACGGAACCAACCGATGTTCCGCCGAATTTTAATACTTTCATATGTTCTTGAATTTTACGTTGGTAATGTAATGCCTCCCCCGAAACGACCGGGGCCGAAGCAGAACTTGAGGGCAAATGTACGAATAATATATCAAACTGCCAAGGATTTTAACAAAAAAGTAGCATATTGTAGATAAAAAAGCTATTTCAGTAGATAATTATAGGCTCTTCCTCTCCCTTATACCTTATTATATATATAAAAAACGTTGAAATGTTTGGGTGTTTCGGATTATTTGCTTAATTTTGCGCTTGCAATTCAATGCATAAAAGACATAAGCATAACAAACATAAGAAGGAACGAATGAAATATCTTTTATTCTCAGATATCCACGGCTGTTTGCCAGCCCTGGAAAAGGTCCTCGATTTCTTCGAGGCTGAACATTGTGACATGATGTGCATCATGGGGGATATCATCAATTATGGTCCCCGCAACCGCATTCCGGAAGGAATCGATCCTAAGGGTATCGTAGAAAGACTGAATGCGCTGGCAGATAAGATTGTCGCTGTGCGTGGCAACTGCGATGCGGAAGTAGACCAGATGCTCCTCGATTTCCCTATCATGGAGACCTATGCCTTGCTGGTAGACGGAGGCAAGCGCTATCTTCTGACTCATGGACATGTATACAATAAAGAGAACATGCCGAAGGGTCCTTACGAGGCTATGATCTATGGACACTCCCATCTCTGGGAACTCTCTCATAACGAGAAGGGGCAGGCCATCGTAAATACCGGCAGCATCACCTTCCCGAAGGGTGGCAATCCGCCAACCTTTGCAACATTGGAAGATGGTAAGTTCACCATGTATCAGCTGGATACGCTCGAAGTGCTGGCTACAATGGAAGCATGAAAAAGTGAAAGTGAAAAGTGAATTGTGAATGTAATGCGAAATCCGTAATATGGAATCGGTCACTTGTCACTTTTATAAAACTAATCATAAAGTTCAAAGCTCAAAGTAAATGATTCAAGAATACCAGATAAGAATTCTGCCCGAACAGGCAGCAAGCGAGGAAGGCATCAAGCGTTATCTCGCCAAAGAAAAGGGATTGGATGTAAGAACGCTCAACCAGGTGAGGGTTTTGAAGAGAAGCATCGATGCCCGTCAGCGCACTATCTTTGTCAACCTGAAGGTGCGTGCTTATATCAACGAATTTCCGCAGGACGACCAGTATGTCCATACCGAATATCCGGATGTGAGCAGCAGACCTCGTGTTATCGTTGTGGGTGAGGGACCTGGCGGTCTCTTTGCTTCCCTGCGCCTGATAGAACTGGGTTATCGTCCTATCGTGCTGGAGCGAGGCAAGGATGTGCGCGAACGCAAGAAGGACCTCTCTAACATTACCAAGACTCAGAAGGTAGATGGTGAGAGCAACTACTGTTTCGGTGAAGGTGGAGCCGGTGCTTATAGTGACGGCAAACTTTATACACGAAGCAAGAAAAGGGGAAGTGTAGATAAGATTCTGAACGTATTCTGCCAGCATGGTGCCAATACCAATATCCTGGCAGATGCCCATCCGCATATCGGTACCGACAAGTTGCCACGCGTCATTGAAAACATGCGCAACACCATCATCAAGTGTGGCGGCGAAGTGCATTTCCAGACCAAGATGATTCGTCTGATCCTTGAGAGTGAAGGTAAGCTGACGGCACCTGATGCCGCAGCTGGCGATAGGGTGATAGGTGTAGAAGCCGTGAATCTGGCTACGGGTGCTGAGGAAACTTATCGCGGACCGGTTATCCTGGCAACAGGCCATAGTGCCCGCGATGTATACCGCTATCTCGCTTCGGCAAAGATAGATATCGAGGCAAAAGGCATCGCCGTAGGTGTGCGTCTGGAACATCCTTCCCAACTCATTGACCAGATTCAGTATCACAATAAGAGTGGTAGAGGAAAATATCTGCCTGCTGCCGAATATAGCTTTGTTACTCAGGTAGATGGCAGAGGTGTCTATAGCTTCTGTATGTGTCCGGGCGGTGTGGTGGTACCGGCGGCTTCCGAACGGGAAACGATAGTGACCAACGGCATGAGCTACCACGCCCGGGACGGCAAAAACGCCAACGCGGCGGTGGTGGTCAGCGTGGGAGCTGAGGATTTTGCGGGTGACCCGCGCAGGGCCATCGCTTTCCAGCGGGAGCTGGAGGCAAAAGCCTACGCTGCAGGCCGCCGGGGCGGGGCGTATGCGGCCCCGGCTGAGAACGTGCAGAGTTTTCTGGAGGGCAAAGGCCAGCTGAACATCGGCCGGGTGGAGCCTACCTATGACCGGGGCGTTGTGGCTGCGGATCTGGGAGCTTTGCTGCCCGGGGAGCTGGCCGATACTCTGCGGGCCGGTCTGCGGGCGTATGAACGGAAAATTGCCGGTTACACCGCCCCGGAAGCCATCCTCACCGGCCTTGAGACCCGCACCAGCAGCCCCGTGCGGCTGAAACGGGAGGAGACCTTGGAATCGGCCCAGCTGGCGGGGTTGTACCCCTGCGGCGAGGGGGCCGGATATGCGGGCGGCATTATGAGCGCCGCCGTGGACGGCCTGCGGGTCGCCCGTGCGATCATCGGCCGGTATGCACCGGCAGAAGGGTGAGAAATACTGATGAACCATCGTGAAAACGATTCAACACAAGAAAACGAGGGAAAACAGGTGCAGCAGGAGCTGGAAGAACAGCTGCGCGCCTTTGGCAACACCATGTCCGATGCCTTTGCCCATGGCTTTGAGGGAAAAGGCATGGACATCGGCGACCGGGCCTTTGGTGTGGGCAAGGCCGCTGTTCATGCGGCCTATTACGGCATCTCGGAGGCGGGCAAGGCCATGCGGCAGGCCCGGGACAGCTACTACCAGAGCCAGCGGCAGGCCCATGCCAACGGCGGCACGGCAGAGCAGTACGCCGGGATGCCCCAGTGGGCCAGAAATTTCTTTGCATCGCGCCCGGAGCTGACCCCGGTGGAAAAGCTGCGAAAATGCGCCAAGGAGCGTTACAGCTCGGGCGTGGCTCTGCTGGCTGTGGGCATCATCGGCCTGTGCCGGTGCGACAGCCGCCAGCGGAAGCTGATCTGGGAGCAGATGGGGGACTTTTTCCGGTCGGAGACGGAGCAGGCCTTCGGCCCGGATACGAAGCTCCCGGAGCTGGTCATTGACGAGGCAGACATTCGCCGCAGTCAGATGATCGACCGCCACTGGGAAGAATTCCAGATCAAGAATTACCGCCAGGGCGTCCATCAGGGCGTCCGGTTTAGCGCGGCCAACGTGGAGCTGACCCACAATTTTGAGGAGCACGTGGGCCGGGACGTCAACGACACCATGACCCGGTCCGTGAAGGCTTTCGGCGGTGTGTGGCTGATCTGCGAAACGG
>OLZN01000112.1_pt1 | contig 13679 bp, 8 predicted proteins | sample 1644441 | NCBI WGS metagenome assembly OLZN01 (sample SAMEA103958148, study PRJEB25191) | human gut metagenome
AGCTAAAAATAGAATAAAATGGGAAGTTTCTGGAACGATTTAAATATATTTGTGTGAGTTATGATTGGCGTAAAAATAATAAATAGCGCACCAGAAAGGTGCGCCAGAAAATAATGATCAGGACTTTTTACGCGAGGCTTTTTTACCCCCGCTGGCTGCGCGTTCAGCTTTGATTTTCTCCAGCAACGCGGCGGCGCTGTTTTCACCGCTGATTAATTCCGGGTTTTCGGCCCGCCACTGGGCGGTGAGTTCACCACGGAACGCTTTTGCCAGGATGGATTGCGTCAGATTGTTGACGCGGGCTAAGGCGTTGTTGACCTGTTTTTCTATTGTGTCGGCGTAGGCGAAGAGTTGCTCGACGCGGCGAACGATTTCAGCTTGTTCGGGAAGGGGGGGAACAGTTATTGGGTATGCAATTAATTTCTGTGCATTAATATTTGATTGACTGACCCCATCAGATTTAACTGAATAGCAATATTGTCTCCCCAAAATGCTATTTAAATGGTAGTTAAGATAGTCAGGGTTTAAATCAGGTAAACATTGAACCCTAATCAAATAACCTGCATAAATAGCTGGTTGCTCTGATTTATATATGGCTGTTTTCCCGACAAGTTCAGGACTATTTGTACGATTGAATAATACATCATTGTACTCAAGTTTATACTTTTCAATTTCTATGGTATCTGACGTATAGACTAGATCCGTCCAGTCCAACTTTCCTCCCTGAAGATTGCCCATTCTTAATACAGGAATGAGTCCTTCTTTATTAGACTTAGATGACGTTCCGTAACTTGGTTTTTTTATAAACTCCCCAAGTTTGCCTTCTCTCCACCCAGACAGGCTTGAATTATCTCTCCAGTCTTCAGTTAGTTTTCCTCTCACCGCTGCACCCAGAACCGCCTGACGAAAACGTTTCAGGATTTGTGGGATTTGCTCAAGACGTGCTTTGGTGCTGTCTACCTGTGCCAGCAGCGTATCGAGTTTTTCAGCGATGATTTTTTGTTCGGCAAACGGTACAAGAACAAATGGTAATGTTTTCGCAGAACTACCAGAAATTTCTTTAAAAGTTGTTCCTGTGCCCATTTCCTCTGCAATATGTCTGATGTTGCGGAGAAAGTAATATGCATAATCAGGAAAAATGTCTGAAGGAAAAGCAAAACTTTTGAAACCCTGGTTAGTCGCAATCTCATTTGCAGCAATAGCAACATATCCAATCGGTGCCCGGCTACTAAAAAGTATAGTGCCTTTGGGCATTAGTTTTGCTGAACAAGAGGAATAGCCTAGTGTAGTTAAATCTCTGGCACCATGTGAGATATATTTCTCTTTATAACCGCTCAAATCGGCAGGCGTAAGCCAGGCGACTCCCTCACCCGAAGGTGCAAAATTTTCAGCGACTCCCGATTTTGGTGTCCCACCAGAGATGACATCAGCAATGTCGCCTATTTCAATCTGTTCCCACCCCTCCGGCAATTTCCCAGCACTCATTCCTTCACCCCACCAAATGCTTCTTCCAGCAACTGGCGCTGCGCATCCGCCTCATCGCTCGCCCCCAGTTCACGCATCAGCGCATCCAGTTCAGACAGCGCCTGTACCAGTTCACCCATCGCTTCTGCCGCTAATACATCCGGCTCCGGCAGGTTGTCGGCATCAATACTGTCTTTATCTTTCAGCCAGGAGATATCCAGCGAATCGGATTTCGCGGTGCGGATCCACTCGCGGCTGAACTTGCGCCAGCGGCTGGTAGCAAGATGCTGGTCGGTGTTTTTGTTCTCTTCGCTGTCGGCAATTTCCGTCTCTTCGGCGTTAAAACTCCATTCACCTTCAGTGCGCGGGCTTAAGCCGTGCGGGTCTTCGCCAAACACGCGCTCAAACGGTTGCAAATGCTCGTCGGTAAACGGCGTGCGTTTACCAAAGCTCGGCATATTGGTCCGCAGGTCGTACACCCACACGTCATCGGTGCAGTTCTTATCCTGATTCGGGTTCGCCACCGTCCCTTTGATAAAGAACAGCACGTTGGTCTTCACGCCCTGCGCGTAAAAAATACCGGTCGGCAGACGCAGAATAGTGTGCAGATGACACTTATCCATCAGGTCACGACGGATGTCCGTACCTTTGCCGCCTTCAAACAGCACGTTATCCGGCACCACCACCGCCGCACGACCGCCGGGGTGCAGCGTTTCGATAATATGCTGCATAAAGCACAACTGTTTGTTGCTGGTCGGGTGAACAAAGGTGCGGGTAATGTTGGTGCCTGCGGCGCTGCCAAACGGCGGGTTAGTGGCGACAATATGCGCCTTCGGCAGGTTTTCGCCGTCGCTGCCCAGGGTGTTGCCCAGACGGATTGCGCCGCCGTGGTCGAGGTTGCCTTCAATATCGTGCAGCAGGCAGTTCATCAGCGCCAGACGACGGGTGCCGGGCACCAGTTCGAGGCCGATAAACGCGCGGTGGATCTGGAAATCCTGCGTGTCGCCATCAAGGTCGTCCAGATCGTTAGTCTGCGACTTAACGTAGCGGTCGGCTTCAATCAAAAAGCCCGCCGTACCGGCTGCCGGATCCTGTACCACTTCACGTGGCTGCGGTTTCAGCAGATGAATAATGGTTTTAATCAGCGGACGCGGGGTGAAGTACTGGCCCGCGCCAGACTTGGTTTCATTGGCGTTCTTCTGCAGCAGCCCTTCGTACATATCGCCGAAGTCATCGCGCGACTTACCGTGCGCACCGTTGTACCAGTCCAGTGAATCCATATTGCTGACCAGTGCGGTTATTTGTTTCGGCTCGGTGATGGTGGTACTAACATTATGAAAAACTGCCTGTACCAGCTTTTTGTCATCTTCGCCTAAATGCACGAGCATTTTTCGGTAGAACTGCAACTGCTCCTGGCCGATGCGGGATTTCAGGTCATCCCAGCGGTAACCTTCCGGCAGGTATTCCGCTTCCTGCCCGGTCTCTTTACACATTTTCAAAAACAGCAGCGAGGCGAGTTCATTGACGTAGTTTTGATAGGAAACGCCGCCATCGCGCAGGTTGTCGCACAGCTTCCACAGCTTCGCGACCAGATCGTTATTGTTCATTGTGAGTTCCGTAAATTAAACAACGGCCCGCATTGTTTGGGGCCGCAGAAGAAGAAATTGCCGAGGGTAATATACACAAAATCATTCAGGTTGCATCAAGGCGGCAAGTGAGTGAATCCCCGGGAGCGTACAGAAGTACGTGACCGGGGTGAACGAGCGCAGCCAACGCAGAGGCAGCCTGAAGGATGAAGTGTATACGTGTCAGGCCAGCTCGTCCCAGATATAATCGCTGAATTTATCAAGCAGGTTGTCGAGATTATCGTCAAAGGTTCTTTGTAGCATCGCCTTACCGCCGCGGCGGTGGAAGTTGCCGGTTTTGAAGACATCGTCGTCGAGCACCACTTTCTCTTTCAGCGCCTGCGCTAAACGATCGAGCCAGCTTAATTGCTCGCTGCTCCAGTCGTTTTCACCCTTAATGCGCGTCAGCGCGTGATCGACACGTTCCTCAAACGGTTTCAGCGCATCGCCCACCGCAGCGCGGCGAATATGACCAATCAGCCGGGCGGCGATATCTTCATTGCGCGTCTCTTTCCATGCTTTGCGCAGGGAAGATTCCTCAAAATGCTGGCGGTCAAACCACTCCTGGAGCTCGACCAGCCCTTTACGGGTGAGATCGCGCGGGCGATTGATCACCGCCTGCAATGCCGGCTGCGCGTTCGGGGAACGTTGCACCAGCGAGTCAAAGGCTTCGAGGAAATCCTGCGGCGTGTCGTAATCACCGTACAGCGATTTTACACTCACCACTTCATCGTCGATATCGAGGAAGATCGGCGCATCATTCAGGTTGTTGATGTCCGTTTTCAGCTTTTCCAGACGGGCGATAAAGCCAGGCAGTTTGTTAAAGACTTCGGCGCTCCAGTGCGGCCCTTTTTCCCGCAGGCGCGAGGCGAAGCCGTTAAAGTTCACGCCCGCCGCGTCCTGGCATAGCTCATCCAGACGACGCACCTGTTTATCTATCGTTTCGCTGCGGTCACGGTTAAACGTGGCCAGGCCGATGATGCGCTGGAGCTTCGCCACCAATTGTTCATGGCTGTGCTCGGCAAAGCTACGGCCATCCGCTTCGGTGATTTTATAGGTTTCTGAATCGGTAATTTCATTGACCAGCGTTTGCAGTTCCACCTTCGGACGCACCACCACCGGACGCATGGTGTCGACGCTCTCCAGCGTGCTGTAGATATCGACACAGTCGAAAATCTTAAAGCTGGTTTTATTCACGTCCGGGCATAAGCGCGTGGCGCGGCCTTTCATCTGCTCGTACAGAATACGGCTGCGTACTTTACGCAGGAACACGATATTACAGATCGACGGAATATCGACGCCGGTTGTCAGCAGGTCGACGGTTACCACGATATTGGGCAGCCGCTCTTTATTGAAGCGGGTGATCATGGTCTGCACTTTGCGCGCGTCTTTATCGGCATCACCGGTGATCTTGATGATCGCGTCGTGCTCCAGTTGCGGATACTTTTTCTTGAACGCGGTACGCAACTCTTCCACCACCATATCGGCATGGGCATTGGTAACGCAGAAGACCAGCGTTTTTTGCGACCCGGTCGGGTCAAGGTAGTTGGTGAGCTCGTTACAGACGGCGCGGTTAAACGCCGGGATCACCAGGCCACGGTTAAAGTCGGCGACCTCAAAATCCTGATCGTCTTCCAGGGTATCGTTGATCACTTCTCCCTGCGGGCTGATGCGCTCTACCTGTTCGCCCTTGGAGAGATAAACCCCCTCCTGGGCGTTGCGGGTGATGATCTGAATCGGCGGATCCTGGTCGATCAGAAAACCGTCGATAACCGCGGTACGGTAGGTATAACGGTAAACCGGCTCGCCGAAAATCTGCACCGTATGCAGCGCCGGGGTGGCGGTGAGGGCGATTTTTACCGCATCGAAGTGATCGAGAATGCGACGGTAGGCAGAAACGTAATCCAGCTGGCTGCGGAACTGCAGCTCGCCTTCGGTCTGCTCTTTATCGAGAATATAGCCGCGATGCGCTTCATCGACGACGATACAGTCGTAACGGGCCACCGGCATCGGTTCATCTGATTGTAGGGTGCGTTTCACCAGCGACTGTACGGTGGCAACGTGAATTTTGGTGCTGTCTTCGGGGAATTTATCCGTCAGCCCTTTAATGTCGAAAATGCTGTTGAAGGTGTCGCCGTTAATACGCGTATCTTCAAACGCCCCCAGTGCCTGCTCGCCAAGAGAACGGCGATCGACAAGGAAGAGAATGCGTTTAAAACGCTGGGACTGGATCAGGCGGAACATCATGGCAATTGCGGTGCGGGTTTTACCGGTACCGGTCGCCATCGCCAGCAGGATCTCTTGTTGACCCTTGACGATTGCCTTTTCCACCGCGCGGACGGCATCTTCCTGGTAATAACGCAGGCCCAGCTCGCTCATGCCCGGGTTATCGGCAAACCACTGATTCTGTTTTTGCGGTTCGCTGCCGAGCATTTCCAGCAGCTCTTCCGGGCGATGCCACTCGGGTAAGGCTTTCGACATATTGCGGGTATCACGCACGTCGCGATACCAGATGCCACTTTTAGTCTTCATTGCTGCGCGATATTCGCGCCCGTTGGTGGAGTAGCAGAAGGGGATTTTAAACCGTTGTTGGCCGCTGGTGTCCTGCCAGCTAGTTTCATACTCCGGCACAGCTTCATGCACTTCATCCGGTGAGTAATGCTCAAGCAAGGTTTCCCGCAGGAAGCCATTATCGAAGCATTTGCTGTAGCGATACGACTCATTGAGCTTGCCGGGAACGTCGATATTTTTACGTTTCGCCTCTACCACCGCGATGGGCTTGAGGCCGACAAACAGCACATAATCCGCAAAGCCCTGATTACCCGTTTCATCTTTCCCGGTCGGCCATTCGGCAATGGCTTTATTGACGCCGGGTTCCGGGCGTGCGCCTTTGGAGAAGCGCAGGGTTTTGCTATCGGCCTGCCAGCCTGCTTTACGCAGTTGCGCGTCAATCAGGAAGCGACTCTCTTCTTCGCTAAGGTTGAGTGTGCGCTTGATGGCCTGATCGGTAATTTCTTTGTGGTAAGCCTTACGTTCCTGTTCGGTCTGTTTGGCCAGCTCCGCGTTCTTCTCGGCGAGCTGTGCTTCCAGCGCCGCAAGGCGAGCCTGGGTTTGCGCTTCTGTTTCCTGCTGTTTGCCTTCCAGAATGGCGATATAGCCGTTCAGGGCAACCAGCTTCTGCTGTTGCGCTTCGACTTCTGCCTGAGTCTGCGCTTTTTCTCGCGCCTGCTGTTCAAGCTGTTGTTTTAGCGTCAGCACTTCCTGGTGATAGAGGTTTTCGCCACGTTCCGGCAACACAAATACCGGCACCGGGAAGTCATAATCTTTGGTGACCAGACGGTAGTACCAGACAGCCAGGCGGAACCCGAGTCGCAGGCACATCTGGGCATCGTCGAGATCGTTATGGTATTCGTGCACCGCCTGGTTACCAATGCGGCGTAATTTGTGGAATACAGAGAGAATGTTGTCATCAACGAAGGCGATTTTGCCGAGTTCGCGCAGGAGATCGTGTTGATTCTCACAAGGGGGGATGTTGAGTAACAGACCAAGATGTTTCGCTGTAGCTTCGCCAAACATACGCATTTTAATCAGCGTCGTGTTGGGATCATCCGGGTAGTTATTTTCCGCCGCACAGGCGATGGCATAAGTGAAGTCGTTGACGCCCTTCAGGAATTCGAAGTTGGATTTATTCATCATTGTTATTAATCCATTGCTGTGTGGGCCTGTCCAAATATTTAAGGCCCATAACGCCCTATCTTAGCTTTCTGTACCTTTCCGGGCAATGACCGGAGTCACAGCAACTGACTCATTTCTAACGTGTTCGTCTATTTTGGTAGTGTTATAGTAGCCGAAAAACATCTACCTGATTCTGCAAGGATGTACTATGACGGTTCCTACCTATGACAAATTTATTGAACCTGTTCTGCGTTATCTGGCAACAAAACCGGAAGGTGCAGCCGCGCGTGATGTTCATGAGGCTGCCGCGGATGCATTAGGACTGGATGACAGCCAGCGATCGAAAGTCATTACCAGCGGACAACTTGTTTATAAAAATCGTGCAGGCTGGGCACATGACCGTTTAAAACGTGCCGGGTTGTCGCAAAGTTTGTCGCGTGGCAAATGGTGCCTGACTCCTGCGGGTTTTGACTGGGTTGCGTCTCATCCCCAGCCAATGACGGAGCAGGAGATGAACCATCTGGCCTTCAATTTTGTGAATGTCAAACTTAAGTCACGGCCGGATGCCGTCGATTTAGATCCGAAAGCCGACTCTCCCGATCATGAAGAACTTGCAAAGAGCAGCCCGGACGATCGGTTAGATCAGGCGCTAAAAGAGCTTCGTGATGCGGTGGCTGATGAGGTTCTGGAAAACTTATTGCAGGTTTCTCCTTCGCGCTTTGAAGTCATTGTTCTGGATGTTTTGCATCGCCTGGGGTATGGCGGCCACCGTGATGATTTGCAGCGTGTTGGCGGTACTGGAGATGGTGGCATCGATGGTGTGATATCGCTTGATAAACTTGGCCTGGAGAAAGTTTATGTTCAGGCAAAACGTTGGCAGAATACTGTAGGCAGGCCAGAATTACAGGCATTTTACGGCGCACTGGCTGGGCAAAAAGCGAAACGTGGGGTGTTTATTACCACTTCTGGATTTACTTCTCAGGCGCGTGACTTTGCCCAATCCGTCGAGGGTATGGTGTTGGTTGATGGGGAACGCCTGGTGCACTTAATGATCGAAAACGAAGTAGGGGTTTCTTCACGTTTGTTGAAGGTGCCGAAACTGGATATGGATTATTTTGAGTGAAATATCAGGCCGGATGCGGCTGCGCCTTATCCGGCCCATAACCCCTTACTTCCTCAACCCCGCAAACGCCGCCCGAATCTCATCCTCCGGCAGCTGAATCCCGATAAACACCATCGTGCTATGCGGTTTTTCATCGCCCCACGGCCTGTCCCAGTCGGCGCTGTAGAGGCGCTGGACGCCCTGGAACAGCAGGCGGTTAGGTTCGCCGTCAATCCACAGCATCCCTTTGTAACGCAGCAGTTTATCTGCCGATTCCAGCAGCAGGTTTTCCATCACGCGGGAAACTTCGCTGATATCTACCGGGTAATCCAGTTCCACCACAATCGACGAAATATCGTTTTGTTTGTCCGCGATAAAGTGAAAACGTGGCTTGGTGCTGACGACGTTTTCTTCCAGCATAAAACCGTTGGTGTTGAACAACAGGCCCAGGTCGATGTCGCCGTGGGTGACGGTGTAGACCGGTGCACGGGCGTTGATGCGCGCCAGGCGTTCACGCAGTTTTTCTGCTTCGCCTGCGACGTCGGTTTTAGTCAGCAGAATACGGTCGGCGTAGCCAACCTGGGACTGGGCGATGGTGAACTGGTTCATCTGCTCATCGGCATGTACCGCATCCACCAGCGCAATCACGCCATCCAGCAGGTAACGCTGGCATAAAATCTCATGGGAGAAAAAGGTCTGAATAATCGGGCCGGGATCGGCCATGCCGGTGCATTCAATGACCAGACGGTCGAACTGAATATTGCCCTTGTCGAGATTATCCAGCAGGTCGAGTAGGGCGTCTTCCAGCTCGTTGGAGCGCGAACAGCAGATGCAGCCGTTGGTCAGCGTTTTGATCTGCGTGGCGCGGTCGCCAATCAGTTGATCATCAACGGAGACTTCGCCGAATTCGTTTTCAATCACGGCAATCTTGTAGCCGTGTTGTTCGTTAAGAATATGGCGCAGCAGGGTGGTTTTTCCTGCGCCTAAAAAACCGGTGAGTAGGGTAACTGCAATCGGGTTCATGCTCTCTCCATTAACAACAGCGCATACCGCCTTTACCATCGCCGCCGTAGCGCGCGTTCTGGCGTTCGCGGAAGAATTCTTCATAGCTCATGTACGGCTTGTCGGGATGGTTGGTCTTCATATGCTCGACGTAGTTGTCGTAGTCTGGAATGCCAATCAACATCTTCGCCGCCTGGCCGAGATATTTTTTTGCCTGTCCTAAGTTACCAAACATTTTGCCTTCCAGATATGCGTAAAGCCCGGAAGGTCCGGGCTGGGGATTTGCCGGATGCGGCGTAAACGCCTTATCCGGCCTACGATAGACATTTTGTAAGCCGGATAAGGCAACCGGTTAGTGGTGCGAAGAGATCTTCACGCCGCCTTCCGGGATTGGAACGTACGGTGTTTCTTTGTCAGTACGTTTGTCGCTGTTACGCACCTTCAGCCAGGTTTTGAAACCGTAGAAGATGATGCTGTACACCACAATCAGGAACAGAATACTCAGGCCTGCGTTGGTGTAGTTGTTCACAACGATGTGGTTCATGTTGGCAATCTGCTGCGCCGTCAGGTCAGTACCGTTAGCAATCTTCTCTTTGTACTGGCTCGCCATGTAGAAGAAGCCTTCCATCTGCGGGTTGGTGCTGAACAGTTTCAGGCCCAGCGCCCAGGTGGTGCAGATAAGCAGCCATACTGCCGGGATAACGGTAACCCAGATGTATTGGGTGCGCTTCATCTTAATCAGTACAACGGTGCCCAGTACCAGCGCCACGGCTGCCAGCATCTGGTTGGAGATACCGAACAGCGGCCACAGGCTCTTAACGCCGCCCAGCGGATCGACCACGCCCTGATACAGCAGGTAGCCCCACAGACCCACACAGCCCGCAGTACCGATGATACCGGCAACCAGAGAGTCGGTTTTTTTCAGGAACGGGATGAAGTTACCCAGCAGGTCTTGCAGCATAAAGCGGCCAGAACGGGTACCCGCATCCAGCGCGGTCAGGATGAACAGGGCTTCGAACAGAATACCGAAGTGATACCAGAAGCCCATGTCAGCCATCGGCAGCACTTTGTGGAACACGTGAGCGATACCTACCGCCAGCGTTGGCGCACCACCTGCACGGTTCAGGACAGAAGGCTCACCAATGTCTTTCGCGGTTTGCAGGATCTGCTCTGGCGAAATCACGAAGCCCCAGGAGCTGACGGTCGCTGCCGCGTGTGCGGTAACGTCTTTCAGCTGTGCCATGATGATCGGCGCGTTCTCGCCACCCATTTCATGCAGGTTAGGCATGGTGATGCCGAGGCCAGCAGGCGGGGTGTTCATCGCGAAGTAAAGACCCGGTTCGATGATGGACGCAGCAACCAGCGCCATAATCGCCACGAAGGACTCCATCAGCATTGCGCCGTAGCCGATGAAACGCGCGTCGGTTTCATTAGCCAGCAGTTTCGGCGTCGTGCCGGAAGAGATCAGCGCGTGGAAGCCAGATACCGCACCACAGGCGATGGTGATGAACAGGAACGGGAACAGAGCGCCTTTCCACAGCGGGCCAGTACCGTCAATGTACTGGGTCATGGCAGGCATTTTCAGTTCCGGGTTCAGCACCACGATACCCAGCGCCAGGCCGACGATAACGCCGATTTTCAGGAAGGTTGCCAGATAGTCGCGCGGTGCGAGGATCAGCCACACTGGCAGCAGTGCGGAAACAAACGCATAGCCAATCAGCGCGAAAGTAATGGTGGTATCTTTAAAGGTCAGTGCCGGACCCCAGTACGGATCGTGAGCAATCACGCCACCGAAGTAGATAGAGGCAACCAGCAGCACGATACCAATGACAGAGACTTCACCCACACGCCCCGGACGAATAAAGCGCATGTAGATACCCATAAACAGCGCAATCGGTACGGTTGAGCAAACGGTGAAGACCCCCCACGGACTTTCGGCCAGGGCTTTAACCACAATCAGTGCCAGAACGGCGAGGATGATGATCATGATTAAGAAACAGCCAAACAGCGCGATAGTCCCCGGTACTGGTCCCATCTCTTCTTTGATCATCTCACCAAGAGATGCGCCGTTACGGCGAGAGGAGATAAACAGCACCATAAAGTCCTGAACCGCACCGGCCAGCACGACCCCCGCCAGCAGCCACAGCGTGCCAGGCAGGTAGCCCATCTGCGCGGCGAGAACCGGACCCACCAGCGGACCAGCACCGGCGATAGCGGCGAAGTGGTGACCAAACAACACGTAACGGTTGGTCGGAACGTAGTTCAGACCGTCGTTGTTAATAACCGCAGGCGTCGCGCGCGTGGGGTCGAGTTTCATCACCTTCTGGGCGATGTACAGACTGTAGTAGCGATACGCCACCAGATACACCGACACAGAGGCGACCACGATCCACAGGGCGCTGACGTGCTCCCCCCGACGTAATGCAACTACCGCGAGGCAGAATGCACCGATGATTCCGAGAATCACCCAAGGTATGTGCTTGAATATCTTTTTAGTATCCATAGTAAAACCTGGCATGTATTGATTAATAGTTGGCCGAAGCCGTTCTAGGTTTGCGTTGCGTTTGAGGAGGTAAATTGACCGCTATCCTGCAGTGATGTTGCCAGAGTTACGCGCGCGTAAAGTAAGGTAAATAACTGAGTGGTTATTTTAGGGACGTAAGCGGTCAGGAATGGCGGTGAGCGGCAAAGGCGTCGTTTAAGTGACCATAAATATGTGATTTATATCACATATTTATATTGCGAATAATTTATGTAAATAATGGCTTTTTAAATTCAGGGGGTGAATAAAATTACTCGGCGTCATCTCCGCGGGATTTTCATAAAGTTTTTCCTTTCCAGGCCGAAAATCTTGCATCGGTCCACAGGAAAGAGAAACCATGTTAAAACGTATCAAAATTGTGACCAGCCTACTGCTGGTTTTGGCCGTTTTTGGCCTTTTACAACTGACTTCAGGCGGTCTGTTCTTTAATGCCTTAAAGAACGACAAAGAAAATTTCACTGTTTTACAAACCATTCGCCAGCAGCAATCCACGCTGAATGGCAGCTGGGTCGCTTTGTTGCAGACGCGTAACACCCTCAACCGCGCGGGTATCCGCTACATGATGGATCAGAACAATATTGGTAGCGGTTCAACCGTTGCTGAGCTGATGCAGAGTGCCAGTATTTCGCTGAAACAGGCGGAAAAAAACTGGGCGGATTACGAAGCGTTGCCGCGTGACCCGCGTCAGAGCACCGCCGCAGCGGCAGAGATCAAACGTAATTACGATATTTATCACAATGCGCTGGCGGAGCTGATACAACTGTTAGGTGCAGGCAAAATCAACGAGTTCTTTGATCAGCCGACCCAGGGATATCAGGACGGTTTCGAGAAGCAGTATGTGGCTTACATGGAGCAAAACGATCGGCTCTATGATATCGCCGTCAGCGATAACAATGCCTCCTACAGCCAGGCGATGTGGATTCTGGTAGGCGTGATGATCGTCGTACTGGCGGTCATCCTCGCCGTCTGGTTCGGTATTAAAGCCTCGCTGGTAGCGCCAATGAATCGCCTGATTGACAGCATTCGTCATATTGCAGGCGGCGATCTGGTGAAACCGATTGAGGTGGATGGCTCTAATGAGATGGGGCAACTGGCAGAGAGTTTGCGCCATATGCAGGGAGAGCTGATGCGTACCGTCGGTGATGTGCGCAACGGGGCCAATGCCATCTATAGCGGTGCCAGCGAAATCGCCACCGGCAATAACGATCTCTCTTCGCGCACCGAGCAACAGGCCGCTTCGCTGGAAGAGACGGCAGCCAGCATGGAGCAACTGACCGCAACGGTGAAACAGAATGCCGAAAATGCGCGCCAGGCCAGCCATCTGGCGTTAAGTGCTTCCGAAACGGCGCAACGCGGCGGCAAAGTGGTGGATAACGTGGTGCAGACCATGCGCGATATCTCCACCAGTTCGCAGAAAATCGCCGATATTATCAGCGTAATTGACGGCATTGCCTTCCAGACCAATATTCTGGCTTTGAACGCGGCGGTTGAGGCTGCGCGTGCGGGTGAGCAAGGACGCGGTTTTGCGGTGGTCGCGGGAGAAGTGCGTAATCTGGCCCAGCGTAGCGCTCAGGCTGCTCGTGAAATTAAAAGCCTGATTGAAGACTCGGTGGGGAAAGTGGATGTTGGCTCTACGCTGGTCGAAAGCGCCGGGGAAACAATGGCGGAGATTGTCAGTGCCGTGACCCGCGTGACGGACATTATGGGCGAAATTGCTTCTGCTTCTGATGAGCAGAGCCGTGGTATCGATCAGGTTGGCTTAGCGGTTGCTGAGATGGACCGGGTAACTCAACAGAACGCCGCGCTGGTGGAAGAATCTGCCGCCGCCGCCGCCGCGCTGGAAGAACAGGCCAGTCGCCTGACCGAAGCAGTGGCAGTGTTCCGGATTCAGCAACAGCAGCGTGAAGCATCGGCTGTGGTAAAAACCGTGACGCCAGCTACGCCGCGCAAAATGGCCGTGGCAGATAGCGAGGAGAACTGGGAAACGTTTTAACGTAATGATGCCGGATGAGTATTTCATCCGGCGTTTTTATTATTAAACCAGGAACAGTGAAATCGCCGGGATATATGTCACCAGCATTAGCATTAACAGTAGAGCCGCCAGTAGGGGCAGGGATTGTTTAAAGAAATTTCCCACCGAAACTTGCGTGATATTACATACCAGCAGCATCACGGTACCTACCGGTGGCGTGAATGCGCCAATCGACAGGTTGAAGATCATGATGATGCCAAAATGCACCGGATCGATGCCAAAGTGTTCGACCACCGG
>OLZN01000117.1_pt1 | contig 13088 bp, 8 predicted proteins | sample 1644441 | NCBI WGS metagenome assembly OLZN01 (sample SAMEA103958148, study PRJEB25191) | human gut metagenome
CCCCACAGCCCAGTTTCTCTGCCAGCGTTACCGCCAGAATAATTGCTGAGTAAGCATCGTTACACTGACCAGCATCTACCAGACGCGGCAGACCTTCGATATCGCCAAACTCAAGTTTATTAAAGCGATATTTACCGCAAGCGAGGGTCAGGATCAGGCAGTCATCCGGCACGCTGGTGGCGAAATCGGTGAAGTAGTGACGCTCGCCGCGTGCGCCGTCACAGCCGCCAAGCAGGAAGATATGACGCAGTTTTTCACGGCTCACCAGATCAATCAGCGTATCGGCTGCGCCAAGCAGTGTCTGGCGACCAAAGCCCACGGTGATCAGGTGCGGAATTTCGCTGTACGGGAAGCCCGCCATCTGTTGCGCCTGGGCAATGACTGCAGAGAAATCTTCGCCATCCAGATGACGCACACCCGGCCAGCCAACGATGCTGCGGGTCCAGATACGATCGTCATAAGCGCCTACGGTTGGGTCGATGATGCAGTTCGAGGTCATCACGATGGGGCCTGGGAAACGAGCGAACTCCACTTGCTGATTCTGCCAGCCGCTGCCGTAGTTACCGACCAGATGCTTGAATTTACGCAACTCCGGGTAACCATGCGCAGGCAGCATTTCGCCGTGGGTGTAGACATTAACGCCCGTGCCTTCGGTCTGTTCCAGCAGGTTGTAGAGATCTTTGAGATCGTGACCGGAAATCAGAATGCATTTACCCGCCGTCGCTTTGACATTGACCTGGGTTGGGGTCGGGTGACCGTATTTACCGGTTTCGCCTGCATCCAGAATGCTCATCACTTTGAAATTCATCTGGCCGATTTCCATTGAACACTCAAGAAGCGCGTTCATATCGGCAGGCCAGGTCCCCAGCCACGCCATGATTTTATGGTACTGGGCATAAATATCGTTGTCGTATTGACCGAGAACATGCGCGTGTTCCATATAGGCCGCCGCACCTTTCAGGCCATACAGGCACAGCAGACGCAGGCCGAGAATGTTTTCGCCAATCGCCGCTTTATCTTTGTTAGGGGTAAATTCTGCTGCCTGACGTTGCAGCTCGCCGAGATCGTCGCTCACCAGTTGCAGGTCAGCCATCGGGTTATCGACGCGGGCGTTGGCATCTACAGCCAGGCATTGTGCTTTCAGCGCCTCGCGCAGGGCAATCGCTTCACGAGCGTAGCCGACAATACGCGGAGAATCGAAGTTAACGTTGGTCAGGGTTGAGAAAAAGGCACGTGGCGCAAAGCTGTCTACATCGTGGTTGATGATGCCGTATTCACGTGCTTTCACTGCCCAGGCCGAAAGCCCTTGCAGCGCCGCGATGAGTAAATCCTGAAGGTCAGAGGTTTCCGCCGTTTTACCACACATCCCCTGCGCGTATGAGCAGCCGTTTCCTGCCGGAGTACGGATAGTTTGTTCACATTGCACACAAAACATGATCACACCTTTTAAAGTTATATTTAATATACATGTTTAAGGTTAAGACGCTTAACGCGGGGATAAAAGAGATTTTTAATGCAACTTTAAGGGAGATTGATTTAGCGCAATTTTGGCGGCAGAGATCTACCGCCAGAGAGGTATTATGCAGAGAAAAAGGCGATGAGAATCGGCACTAACAGACTAAGAATAAAACCGTGAACAATCGCCGCCGGGACCATATCCAGCCCGCCTGTACGTTGAAGAACGGGCAGGGTGAAATCCATCGACGTCGCACCGCATAAGCCCAGTGCAGTAGAGCGGCTACGGCGAATCAGCCCAGGGATTAACATAATAGCAATCAGCTCACGGGCCAGATCATTAAAAAACGCCGCGCTCCCGATTACCGGACCAAAAGATTCGGTCAATAAAATACCGGAAAGAGAATACCAGCCGAAACCGGAGGCCATTGCCAGCGCGGTATTGATGGGAAGATCAAGAATAAAGGCGTTAATTAAACCACCAATTAATGAACTGGCAACCACCACCACGGCGACAATCATTCCCCGGCGATTAAGGACAATCTGCTTTAAGGTCATGCCATTATTGCGCAACTGAATACCGACGAGGAAAAGTAGCAGAATTAAGGTGTATTCACTGGCTTCGGTCGCGTGTTGTAAGAAAGCCAGTCCACTCAGACCAATGGCAAAACCAATCACTACTACGCCGCACAGTTTTAGCGACTCCAGCGCCATCGCAATACGCGACGGGAGTTTTTCTTGATGATGGTGGTTGCGCCATGGCAGGCCGCGCTCCAGCCACATCAGGGCGGCAATATTACACAGTAAAATAACGGTAATACTGACGGCAGAATAATGCAGAATTGCCAACAAGTTACTGGCGAGGTTATCGAGAAACGCCAGACTGATACCCATAAAAAAGAGAATAAGGTAAACCATCCAACTTAATAGCTGATTAATAACTCTTAATGCAGCTTTTTGGCGAAGCGGAATGAGGTAACCCACAATCAGGGGAACCAGAATGATTAACAGCCCAGAAAACATGAAAACCCAGTCCTTGCAAAGAAGATTCGAAATGCGCGATGACACACTACTGAAAGCAGAAGGACGAGTAAAGTTGCAATTAAAAGGAAATGTTATGCATCAGAGGGGGATTTTTAATTCTATATGAGTGTTTAGCGTTGTTGCGCTCCTTTCATGTGCAATGCCATATAAAGCCACTGGCGCAGGGAGCGGCCAGTCGCCGCCGCCCCCTGCACCCCCGGCCTTCGGGGAACGCCTCGGCGATTTTAACGCCACCAACACCCGTGCGGTTTGTAACGTCGAAGATAAAACCACCAGGGCAGACAACATGCCAATGCTAATTAATCGCGTTTTTCCAGTAGAGTCCGGTAAATCAGACCACCGATAATACCGCCGACAATTGGCACCACCCAGAAGAACCACAGTTGTTCTAATGCCCAGCCGCCCTGGAAGATAGCAACCGCAGTACTGCGCGCCGGGTTAACGGAAGTGTTAGTCACCGGAATACTGATTAAGTGAATCAGGGTTAAGGCCAGACCAATGGCAATTGGCGCAAAACCAGCAGGAGCGAATTTGTCAGTTGCGCCGTGGATCACCAGCAGGAAACCTGCACTCAATACCAGTTCAACTACCAGCGCGGAAAGCATGGAATAACCGCCTGGTGAATGCTCGCCATAACCGTTAGAAGCAAAACCGCTGGCTGCCGCGTCAAAACCCGTTTTACCACTGGCAATTAAATACAGCAGCGCCGCCGCAACAATACCGCCGACAACCTGGGCAATTACGTAGCCAACGACTTCTTTTGCCGGGAAACGTCCGCCAGCCCATAAACCAATAGTGACCGCCGGGTTAAAATGACCACCAGAAATATGACCAACAGCAAAGGCCATTGTCAGAACGGTCAGACCGAACGCCAACGCCACGCCGGCAAAACCAATGCCTAATTCCGGGAAGCCTGCGGCCAGTACGGCACTACCACAGCCGCCAAAAACAAGCCAGAAAGTACCAAAACATTCAGCTGCTAATTTTCTGAACATATCCACCTCAATTAAAAATTGACCCTGTGAAAAATATGGTCGTTTTATAGGGTCGTCGTAAAAAAGTGACGACGGAAATAATGCGCGGCTATTTTAAAAACGAAGGCAAGTCATTCACCAGATAAATAAATCCAGTAAATTTGATTTAAGGCAACAGCGGGTTGCCCCATATAGTCATTTGTCTGATTGACAGTGTAGTGCAAGCGAAAGATTTAATCCTTTAGGCGTAATAAAAAATAATTTATCATGCTAATTATTTGATTTTGTTGTTTTTGCAGGCTTATCAGCAAGAGGGAGTATAACGCGATTATTCGCTCATTTTTCAGACATTTGCCATGCTTAAATGTGATGTCATCACGTATTAGCATGGCCTTTCCCGTTATACTGCCAGCGTAAAGGATAAGTCACATATTTCTGGAGGGGATATGATTCTTGAGCGCGTTGAAATTGTGGGTTTTCGCGGTATCAACCGTTTGTCGTTGATGCTGGAACAAAACAACGTCCTGATTGGGGAGAACGCGTGGGGTAAATCCAGCTTGCTGGACGCCTTAACCCTGCTGCTATCGCCAGAATCAGATCTCTACCATTTTGAGCGCGATGATTTCTGGTTCCCGCCGGGAGATATCAACGGGCGAGAACATCATCTGCATATTATTTTGACCTTCCGCGAATCGCTGCCAGGCCGACATCGGGTTCGCCGCTATCGGCCGCTGGAAGCGTGCTGGACGCCATGCACCGATGGTTATCACCGTATTTTTTATCGTCTGGAAGGGGAGAGTGCGGAAGACGGCAGCGTGATGACACTGCGCAGTTTTCTCGATAAAGACGGACATCCGATTGATGTTGAGGATATTAACGATCAGGCTCGTCATCTGGTGCGTTTAATGCCGGTGCTGCGCTTGCGTGATGCCCGTTTTATGCGCCGTATTCGTAACGGCACGGTGCCAAATGTCCCCAATGTGGAAGTCACCGCGCGCCAGCTCGATTTCCTCGCCCGTGAATTATCCTCACATCCGCAAAATCTCTCTGATGGGCAGATTCGTCAGGGACTTTCCGCAATGGTGCAACTTCTTGAGCATTATTTTTCTGAGCAGGGAGCTGGACAGGCGCGATATCGTTTAATGCGGCGGCGAGCCAGCAATGAGCAACGAAGCTGGCGCTATCTGGATATCATCAACCGGATGATTGACCGACCTGGAGGGCGCTCGTATCGGGTTATTTTGCTCGGCCTGTTTGCTACTTTATTGCAGGCAAAAGGCACATTGCGACTGGATAAAGACGCCCGTCCATTGTTGCTGATCGAAGATCCAGAAACCCGTTTACACCCCATTATGCTTTCAGTTGCCTGGCATCTGTTGAATCTTCTGCCATTGCAGCGCATTGCCACCACCAACTCTGGCGAGCTGCTTTCGTTAACGCCGGTAGAGCATGTTTGCCGACTGGTACGTGAGTCCTCGCGCGTTGCCGCCTGGCGTCTGGGACCGAGTGGCTTGAGTACCGAAGATAGCCGACGCATCTCCTTTCACATTCGTTTTAACCGTCCGTCATCGCTGTTTGCCCGCTGTTGGCTGCTGGTGGAAGGGGAAACGGAAACCTGGGTTATCAATGAACTGGCGCGTCAGTGCGGACATCATTTTGATGCCGAAGGGATCAAGGTCATTGAGTTTGCCCAGTCCGGACTAAAGCCACTGGTTAAATTTGCCCGGCGAATGGGGATTGAATGGCATGTACTGGTCGATGGCGATGAAGCAGGGAAGAAATATGCCGCTACGGTACGCAGCCTGTTGAATAACGATCGGGAAGCCGAACGAGAACATTTAACGGCGTTACCGGCGCTGGATATGGAACATTTTATGTATCGCCAGGGATTTTCCGATGTGTTCCACCGCGTGGCGCAAATCCCGGAAAATATACCGATGAATCTGCGCAAAGTTATCTCGAAAGCGATCCATCGCTCTTCCAAACCCGATCTTGCCATTGAAGTGGCAATGGAGGCCGGACGTCGTGGTGTGGACTCCGTACCGACGCTGCTGAAAAAAATGTTCTCACGCGTGCTGTGGCTGGCGCGCGGTCGGGCCGACTAACTACAAAACATCGTGGCCATTTGTGGCTGAATAGCGTCGAGCATCTCATAGCGCCGACGGTATTCAGCCCGTTTTTTACTGGCGATTTCGGCAATCTCTTTTCGTGCTATCTGTGCTGGAAGGCGGTAATGGCGTTCAGCATCACATACGCCGCCAACCGATTCCCAGAAAGCGTTGTAATCGGCATGGATCTTGCCCTCTTTATCGCGATAACGCAGGCTGCGGTAAATATGCGTTTCATTGCTGACGGCAATAATCTGCTCTACCTGCAAACGTTGGGCAAACAGACAGGCCGCTTCCATCACGAGGCGTTTGGGAAATAGCCCGTGGCAGGCTTTCGTCGCATTCTGGATTTCCTGGTGTGGAATTTCCCATTTTGCGCCTTGCAGTCCGCCAATAAACATCGTCCTTTTCCCCTGATATTCACACAGGGTAAAAGTGAGCTCTGCCAGAGGAATACCTTCGCTGTTGCGGAACAGGATGGTGCTGTCACCTTCTTTATCCATTGAGATCATCATGGTCAGCTCAAGCGTGAACTGCTCGCCGTTTTTGCCTTCCAGCTTCGCCAGTTGCAGCCCGGGGGTATTCAAATATAAGCTGAATTCTTCCGCCGACATACACCCGCGGAGTAACGCATAATGGTAACGTAACGCCTCCAGCAATTGCTTACGGCTAAGATTCGCCGCAAGGTAAGGGCGATGTAGACGTACAGGCAGTCGCGGCTGGCGCGTTAACAACACATTGAGATTAGGCCAGTGGGAAAGTTCGTTCATCCACTCAACGCTTAAACGCGGCATAATCAACGAGCGCAGCAAAAATTTCTGGCGAAAACTACGGCGATGCCAGAATTTACCCGGCCGACACTGTCCTCGTGCCAGACTAAGAAAAAGTGACAGGCTGCTGAGAGATTCAGATGGCGTAAAGGTCCGTTCAGTTAACTGCGACATATTCATGAAATCAATGGTTATACATGACGTCGATTTAACCATTGCGTATCTTAACCAAACATCAATAGTGTGATTATTAACGTAAATTTTAGGGTTTTGTTGATATTTCGTTGAAGTTAATGACCCGGATTGGCATATGGAGTATTCAGAATATTTATGAAAAAGCGGAAAACCGTGAAGAAGCGTTACGTTATTGCGATGGTGATAGTCATCGCCGGGCTGATTACGTTATGGAGAATTCTTAACGCACCCGTGCCGACTTATCAGACGCTGATTGTGCGCCCCGGTGATTTACAGCAAAGCGTGCTGGCGACCGGAAAGCTGGACGCGCTGCGTAAGGTTGACGTGGGCGCGCAGGTCAGCGGTCAGTTGAAAACGCTGTCGGTGGCGATTGGCGATAAAGTAAAAAAAGACCAGCTTTTAGGGGTTATTGATCCTGAACAGGCTGAAAACCAGATCAAGGAGGTGGAAGCAATGCTGATGGAGCTACGCGCGCAGCGGCAGCAGGCGGAAGCGGAGCTGAAACTGGCGCGGGTGACGTATTCCCGTCAGCAACGTCTTGCACAAACGCAAGCGGTTTCACAGCAGGATCTCGATAACGCCGCGACGGAGATGGCTGTGAAACAGGCGCAAATTGGCACCATTGACGCGCAAATCAAGCGCAATCAGGCCTCTCTCGATACGGCTAAAACCAATCTCGATTACACCCGCATCGTTGCCCCGATGGCCGGGGAAGTCACGCAAATCACCACTCTGCAAGGCCAGACGGTGATTGCCGCACAACAAGCACCGAACATTCTGACGCTGGCAGATATGAGCACCATGCTGGTAAAAGCGCAGGTTTCTGAAGCGGATGTAATCCACCTGAAGCCGGGGCAAAAAGCCTGGTTTACGGTGCTTGGCGATCCACTGACGCGCTACGAGGGGCAAATCAAGGATGTGCTACCGACGCCGGAAAAGATTAACGACGCTATTTTCTATTACGCCCGTTTTGAAGTACCCAACCCCAATGGTTTACTGCGGCTGGATATGACCGCGCAAGTGCATATTCAGCTCACCGATGTGAAAAATGTGCTGACGATCCCTCTGTCGGCGTTAGGCGATCCGGTTGGCGATAATCGTTATAAAGTCAAATTGTTGCGTAATGGTGAAACACGCGAGCGTGAAGTGACGATTGGCGCACGTAACGATACCGATGTTGAGATTGTCAAAGGGCTGGAAGCGGGCGATGAAGTGGTGATTGGTGAGGCCAAACCAGGAGCTGCGCAATGACACCCTTGCTCGAATTAAAGGATATTCGTCGCAGCTATCCTGCCGGTGATGAGCAGGTTGAGGTGCTGAAGGGCATCAGCCTCGATATTTATGCTGGTGAGATGGTGGCGATTGTCGGCGCTTCGGGTTCCGGTAAATCGACCCTGATGAATATTCTCGGCTGCCTGGATAAGGCCACCAGCGGCACCTATCGCGTAGCCGGTCAGGATGTTGCCACGCTGGACGCCGATGCGCTGGCGCAACTGCGCCGCGAGCATTTCGGCTTTATTTTCCAGCGTTACCATTTGCTTTCGCATTTAACCGCCGAGCAGAACGTTGAAGTACCCGCCGTCTATGCCGGTCTTGAGCGGAAACAGCGGCTGCTTCGCGCCCAGGAGTTACTGCAACGACTGGGGCTGGAAGACCGTACAGAGTATTACCCGGCACAGCTTTCGGGTGGCCAGCAACAGCGCGTCAGCATCGCGCGGGCATTGATGAACGGCGGTCAGGTAATTCTTGCCGATGAACCGACCGGCGCACTGGACAGCCATTCTGGCGAAGAGGTGATGGCGATCCTGCATCAGCTGCGCGATCGCGGGCATACGGTGATTATCGTCACCCACGATCCGCAGGTTGCTGCTCAGGCCGAGCGGGTGATCGAAATTCGCGACGGCGAAATTGTGCGCAATCCTCCCGCCGTTGAAAAAGTGAATGCTACTGGCGGAACGGAACCTGTTGTCAACACGGCGTCTGGCTGGCGGCAGTTTGTCAGCGGTTTTAACGAGGCGCTGACGATGGCATGGCGGGCGCTGGCAGCGAATAAAATGCGTACTTTACTGACCATGCTGGGGATTATTATCGGTATTGCGTCGGTGGTTTCCATTGTCGTGGTGGGCGACGCCGCTAAACAAATGGTGCTGGCGGATATTCGTTCTATTGGTACGAATACTATTGATGTCTATCCCGGGAAAGATTTTGGCGATGACGATCCGCAATATCAGCAGGCGCTGAAGTACGACGACTTAATCGCCATCCAAAAACAACCGTGGGTTGCCTCTGCCACGCCCGCCGTCTCGCAAAACCTGCGCCTGCGTTATAACAATGTTGATGTGGCTGCCAGTGCCAATGGCGTGAGCGGCGATTATTTTAATGTCTATGGCATGACCTTCAGTGAAGGGAACACCTTTAATCAGGAGCAGCTGAACGGTCGTGCGCAGGTCGTGGTTCTCGACAGTAATACTCGCCGCCAGCTTTTCCCCCATAAAGCAGATGTGGTTGGCGAGGTGATTCTGGTCGGCAATATGCCCGCCAGAGTCATTGGTGTGGCGGAAGAAAAACAGTCGATGTTTGGTAGCAGTAAAGTGCTGCGTGTCTGGCTGCCATACAGCACGATGTCCGGGCGAGTTATGGGGCAGTCGTGGCTGAACTCCATTACTGTCAGGGTGAAAGAAGGCTTTGACAGCGCTGAGGCGGAACAGCAACTCACGCGTTTACTTTCACTGCGCCACGGTAAGAAGGATTTCTTTACCTGGAACATGGATGGCGTCTTGAAAACCGTTGAAAAGACCACACGTACTTTACAACTGTTTCTGACGCTGGTGGCGGTGATTTCGCTGGTGGTGGGCGGTATTGGTGTAATGAATATTATGCTGGTGTCAGTGACCGAGCGGACGCGGGAAATTGGCATTCGCATGGCTGTAGGTGCGCGAGCAAGCGATGTTTTGCAACAGTTTTTGATCGAAGCCGTACTGGTTTGCCTGGTTGGTGGCGCGTTGGGAATAACACTGTCACTGTTAATTGCTTTCACCTTGCAGCTTTTCTTACCCGGCTGGGAGATTGGTTTTTCACCGTTAGCGCTGCTGCTGGCGTTTCTCTGCTCGACGGTCACCGGGATTTTATTTGGCTGGTTACCCGCACGAAATGCGGCACGACTGGATCCAGTAGATGCTCTGGCACGAGAGTAATTTTTGAGATAAAAATGCCAGCCGATCGGGCTGGCATTTTGCCTTTAGGATGTACACAATGAGACAGAAGAGCTATGCGACTGCCGCTTCTACTTCGACGGGCACAATAACACTGGCGTGATTGCCTTTTGGCCCCTGGTGGACATCAAACTGAACGGATTGTCCAGCTTTTAGCGTTCTGTAACCATCCATCTGAATGGTGGAATAATGAGCGAAAATATCTTCGCCGCCGCCTTCAGGGCAGATGAAACCAAACCCTTTGGCATTGTTGAACCACTTAACAGTACCCTTTTCCATGCTTCGACATCCTTCGCAAATCTTATACAAGTAAGATGGAATAAACCGGGGTCAGAGAGGGGGCTGTTCAAAACCTCGCCAACTCTAGAAATACAATTTAGAGAATTAGGGCGAGCCGTCAAGCATTTGACAGGGGCCAGGGGGCAGGTATGAATCAAAAATTTGAAGCAGTTAACGCTATTGACAGGAATGTGACAGATGTCGCTGATGCTAACGATAGATGATAGTTATTTATCATCTAGTGTTCGCGGGTGTTCGTGGTAGTGTTTTGTGTGCATTCATTGCTATGATTATAAAGGAAAATTTTGTTTTCCTTGTTCGCTCTTGTTCGTCACGGTTTGCCCTTGTACGATGCACGGTGTAGTCAATGGTGTAGTTAATTTTGATGACCGGAAACGCGAAACATGAGCAGCGCAATTCATAGACTTAGCGACACTCTTTTACGAAAATTAAGCGGATCACCAACCACAAAAAACGCCTTTTTTAATGACGGTGGCAATCTTAGCGTAAGACATTCCACCAGCGGCCTGTTAACCTGGTATTTCACTTACAGGGCCGGAACTGGTAGGCAGGTATCACCGGAACGTCTGAGACTGGGCAATTATCCCGATCTGAGCCTGAAAGCAGCCAGGGAAAAAGCAGCACAGTGTCGCGCCTGGCTGGCTGAGGGGAAAAATCCGCGCTATGAGCTTAATCGTGCTGTACAGGATGCGTTAGCCCCCGTGACAGTTAAGGAAGCGCTCACTTACTGGCTTGAATCGTATGCAAAGGAAAAGCGCACTGACTACGAATCACTGAAAAGCCGGATCAATAAACACATAATCAGCCAGATTGGCGCTTTGCCGTTGGAAAAATGCGAGCTACGGCACTGGTTGGCATGTTTTGACCAGATGGCAAAGCGAAGCCCAGTATCTGCCGGATTTTTGCTACAGGTATGCAAACAGGCGCTTAAGTACTGCCGAAAACGACGATACGCAATCAGCAACGTTCTTGATGATATGGTTGTCGGTGATGTGGGAAAAAAAGCAGAAGTGAGCGAGCGCGTACTAACAAATAAGGAGCTTGGGGAATTACTCCGCGCCCTGGATGACAAAATATTCCCGCCATACTACAGCGCCCTAATTCGCCTCCTGATTGTTTTTGGATGCCGTACCACTGAGCTAAGGCGCTCTGAGGTGCAGGAGTGGGATTTTAAAGAAATGCTCTGGACAGTACCGAAGGAGCACAGCAAAACGAAGGTCGCCATATTCAGGCCAATACCGGAAAGCATTTTGCCGTTCGTCACGCAACTGGTGGAGCAGAACAGACACACAGGCTTATTGCTTGGTGAACTGAAAGGACAATCTTCGGTAGCAGAGTACGGAAGAACAGCGCACAGACGAATTAATCAAGCCCCCTGGACGTTACACGATATCCGGCACACATTTACAACCATACTGAACGATTTAGGCGTGGATCCGCATATTGTCGAGCAGCTTACAGCCCACCAGATGCCAGGGATGCAACGAGTCTATAACCACTCCCGCTACCTTGATGCAAAACGTGATGCTCTTAATCTATGGGTAGACCGTCTCGAGCTTCTCCAGAACAATGATGAAAAAATCGTTGTTATGACCCCGCGAATTTACCCCCAAAATTCTTGACAAATTACGGCTGTTTTTTCTTTAAGAGATTACAGCCGTGAATAGATCTTAGAATATCGGGGAATATCTGCAAATATCTTCTCTTTATATGTGTCAACTATCGAAAAAAATTGAAATGTCTTCTTCTGAGTTCTTATTCTCTGTTTCTTGATTGTTCCAACACCTGATGTTTTATCTATTTGTTTTTAATGAGGTAATTCAGGTGTCATGCCAAATGACGACATTTTTTGTTGCGTCGCTTAAAAACTCGTGACACGATTTTAAACACTAACGAGCTTCTACGAACCTTAGCGAACAAAGCCTTTAGCATGGTTGTGTTTTTAATTTAATAGGTGAAAAAGAATCTAAGTAATATCCGATCTCATATATCTACAGCTAAGAGAAAAGTTTATATACGTAATTTTTATGTAGGTTTTTGTATGCGTGAAATAAATGAAGATCGCGTAATCCGTGAGGATGAATGTCGTAAGTTAACTGGAGTGTGTCGCACTACACGCTACGAACTGGAGAAAAAAGGGAGCTTTCCGTCTCGCCGTAATCTTGGTGGGCGTTCTGTAGGTTGGCTGCTGTCCGAGGTTATGGAATGGGTTAAAAGCCGGGATCGCATTAATTCAGGTAAGGCAGCGTAAAGGGGAGCATATGACATATAAAACAAAGGCGACCGGGGGCGGTCGCCAATGGATACACACTAAACTTGAACGCATCACCAACAATGCCACATTTGCGGCTGGTGGGCAATGCAATCAGTCTGGTTCAGTTCGTTGCCATACCTGCAATGAGCGCTTTTCCCTGTACTCTTTAAGGAATTGCTCAAGGGCAAAAGCACATGGCGCGAATCTTTCTGATTCATGCTCTATCTTTCTGCGCCGTCTTTTCCGTGCCGGTGATAATGTTTTGGTCAATTCTTTATCGGTCATTGTGTTGTCCTGCATAGCAATGCGCCGTAATACCTTACACCACGGCGCTGATGGTGATTACTCTGGTTCTTTGGCCTTGCGCCGCTGGCGATATTCAACTTCTCGTTTTAATGCCGCAGTAACAAATTGCCCCGTACTTTCGCCAGGCATTTTTACCGCCTCAACATTGTTCATAACTTCATGCGGAACCCTTGCCGCAACGGTTTGTGATTTTGCGTTTACTGCTTTTGTCGCCATGTGGTGTACCCCTCATAAAAAACAAATGCAGTATGCAGGAAAAAAAATAAGTGTTCAACACTTGACGTGTTTAACACCTGGGTTTAAATTGGTGTTCAACACCTTGTTGGCGCAAGGTGCAGAAACGACGAAACCCGGCAGTGCGCTAACACTAACCGGGCTTCTAACCACCAACGATAGCGAAAGTATCGAGGTAGCTATGAGAAATCATACCACACACCCGCAAGGGCGGGACTCGCACAACCTGAATAAAT
>OLZN01000144.1_pt1 | contig 12130 bp, 10 predicted proteins | sample 1644441 | NCBI WGS metagenome assembly OLZN01 (sample SAMEA103958148, study PRJEB25191) | human gut metagenome
CCGGGTGCTAACCCGATGCACGGTCGTGACCAGAAAGGTGCTGTAGCGTCTCTGACTTCCGTTGCTAAACTGCCGTTTGCTTACGCTAAAGATGGTATCTCCTACACCTTCTCTATCGTTCCGAACGCACTGGGTAAAGACGACGAAGTTCGTAAGACCAACCTGGCTGGTCTGATGGATGGTTACTTCCACCACGAAGCATCCATCGAAGGTGGTCAGCACCTGAACGTTAACGTGATGAACCGTGAAATGCTGCTCGACGCGATGGAAAACCCGGAAAAATATCCGCAGCTGACCATCCGTGTATCTGGCTACGCAGTACGTTTCAACTCGCTGACTAAAGAACAGCAGCAGGACGTTATTACTCGTACCTTCACTCAATCTATGTAATTAGATTTGACTGAAATCGTACAGTAAAAAGCGTACAATAAAGGCTCCACGAAAGTGGGGCCTTTTTTAGCACGAGAGCCTTTTTTGTCAGCTATCTATACTTTAAGGTGACTGCCAAAACAGACTCGACGTAGCCTTCGAGCTGCGCACCAACACGGCCTCAGATGGGCCACATCTGGAGAAACACCGCAATGTCAGTTATTGGTGACATTTTTTGATATCTAATCACATGAAATAAAAGGATTTATTTCTGGTCACGTCCACACATTGACCACATCGACAAAAAAGCCCCTCGACTGAGGGGCTTCCTGTTTGTAATTACATCCACATAATTTGCTGCCCTGACGGCAACGGGTGCGGCCTTACGGCGTGGACTTCTCCCGGCTTCACGATGTATCGCTGTACCGACTCATAAGTTATGAACGTGGCGCTGCAATTCACGTTCTGACACTGGTGATAACGCTCTTTTGTCGTGTCAGTGATATAGCGGCTTGTACGCGCATGTGCGGCATGCTGGCATAAAGGACAATGAAACATCGCGAGCACCTCTTCCGGTTTTGTTGATGGTGCCATTTTAGTTAATTTATCCTTATAAAACAAACAGATAAAATAAAAACATCACTCATCATCTTCTGTTTCGTACTCCACATCAGAAAGCCTGACCTCAAGCTCTAAGGACGTCGTGAAGCCGCTATTATTCAGAAAATGTGTCACCTTAGTGATTGTCCAGTCCTGCTCGTCTATGACGCGCTTAAAGCCTGACACTTTAACCGGTGTTTCCGTGTAAATATCTGCCCGACCGGTAGCCAGGCTGATGGAGAACTCCGCCACACCCCGTTGCAGTTTATCCCACTTCGCCTGAGCGGCGCGCATGGCCTGCGCTTTCGTGGCATATACCGTGGTCAGGGCAAAAACGTTGTCAGCCTCACCGGCCATGTATTCACCTTCGCGCGCTTCCGGTACTTTTGGCGCTTTCTTCTGCGTGACCGGTTTCGCTTTCGGGTGCTCCAGTGCGCGCAGGTGTTTCTCTTTCTTTTTGCGTTTCAGTTTTACCTTCTGCTTTTGCGGCTTCGGGTCTTTGGTGTGTAACCACTTTGCCGTTACGCCGGTGTAGGCTCCACGGTCAGCAATCGCAAAATGATGACGGTCGCCGTCGCTGCGGGTGATGGTAATCTGCGGGATTTTTTTACCGCTGGCCGTCACCCCCTGCCCCGCTTTGAGAAACAACAGTTTTCCCATTTTTACCGACACCTCACCGCCGTTGCGTTCTGCAAGACGGGTCAGGAATTTCGCATCAGACTCCTGCGACTGGTCGATGTGCGGGATTTTAATTCCGGCCAGTGACGGAGCGACACTGGCTTCCAGCCTGTTACGGGAGGCTATCGCCTCAACAATCGCACCGAGCGTGGTGTCATGCCAGGAGCCTTCACGGCGGGAATTGAGCGTCCCGCGAAAATCTGCACTCCGGGCGCGGATGGTGACCACATCCGGCGCGCCCCGGTGTTCAACCTCATCAACGGTAAATTTCCCTTTGCATACCAGGGCAAAACCTTTCCAGCCGATATACACCGTCAGGACAGCGCCACGAACCGGCAGCCCGACCTGCCCGTCGGCATCGTTCAGTTCAATATCAAGCTGGTCAGCCTCAAAGCCCCGGTTATCCGTCAGGGTCATGCTCATCAGACGGTCGCTGATATTGCCGGTAATATCCCTGCTGTCGAGCATCAGCATGTAATCCGGCGTCAGCGTACTGCCTGCATCAAATGTCAGTGCATCCAGCATTATCCCGCCCCCGTCATACCCGTGAATTTAGTCGCCATACTGCCAGCCTTACCGATGAGCGATTCCGCCTGTTTACCGATATCGCCATAAAGCGCGGCCAGTGATTCATCAACGCGGGTGAGCGACAGCGTAAAATCAATTTTCCGGGGTGTGCCGTCTGCAAAGAAAATACTCCCTGTTTCACTCACCCTGCTGATGACATACATGCCGTAAATCATGCCGGTGCCATCCAGCAACGGCCACGCCCGTCCCTCCTCTGCCATCAGCCTGAGCGTGGTCATCGTCAGCTTTCCGCCGGTCAGTTCGGGATAAAGCACACCGGCAAGCGTGATGTTTTCCTCGCCAACACCGAGAAACTGGAAGGCATCCCGTTTACCGATACGGGAATTTGACGGCCAGCGATAATCTGATTCACGCTGCATGGTCTGGTGTGGCAGCGTCTGGCGCATAAAAACAAACATACCTAACGCGAGCATCATTTTTCGTCACCTCCTTAACCGTCATGCATCATGCTGGCACGGGCGCGCGCACGTTTATCCCGCTCGTATTTTTCGAGCGCATCCTGTAACTGGCGGTCAAGCTGTGTCCCCGGCGCAGTACCACCCGTCAGGCTGATGTGATATTCGTTTTTACTCTGGTCCACATAAGAGCGGCCAGCCGGTGCCGTGACCGGCTGATAAGCCTGATAACCTGCATAAGAGCTGGTCGCCGGAATATAACCACCGCTGCCATACGTGGCGGCTTGAGTTCTGGCGGCGGTCTGGTCAAGTGTGTCTGACTCTTTGTTGATGACCCCGAGCTTTTCCAGTACCCAGTCAATGCCGCTGCGCAGTTTGTTGAACGCATTAAGCGGCAGCATCAGCGCGTCAGCCAGTGCCTGCCCGAACATGACGCCCGTGTCACGGCAACGGTTCAGGGTGTCCTGTGTGGCTTTGACCGGGGCAATCAGGTTTTTAAACCACTGCCACGCGGCCTGTAACTTTTCGCCCAGCCAGTCAAACACCGGCTTAAGTGGCGTGAACAGTTCCCCCACCGGCGCAAATGCCGCTTTCAGCCCTTCCACCACACCGCCAAAGAATGCGCTGACAGGCTCCCAGTATTTACGGATAAGCAACGCCCCGGCGACAATGGCGGCCACCACGGCCACAACCGGCCAGCTAATCGCCCCGATGGCGGTCATAACAGCACTGCCAACCGTCGTGAAGATTGCACCCATTGCGCCTGCTGCCGCGATGATGGCATTGATGCCGGTGATAACCGGCCAGGCTACAAGACCAATGGCACCGATGATGCCAGTCAGCGCCAGTGCGCCACCGACAATGAGGCCGATGGTTGACGCCAGTGATTTGTTTTTCTGTATCCAGCCGTCGAGTTTTAACACATACTTTGTGGCCGTCTGCGTAAGCTTACGCAGTGCGCCTTCCTGCTGGTCAAACAGGTCTGTCCCCACCGCCTCATAAGCGGACTGAAACTCCTTAAAGTCACCGCCGAGGTTGTCCTGCATGATATTTACCAGCTCGGCGGTCTTCCCGTCTGAGGCTTTAAACGCAGCGGTCAGTTTGTCCAGCTTTCCGGTTGAGGCGGCAGTCATCAGCACGGCGGCGGCTGAGCTGGCCTCCTCCCCGAAAATGGTTTTCATGTATTCAGCCTGCTGGGCAGTACCGAGCCGGTTTTTCTCAAAACTGGCCTGCATTTCTTTCAGAATGGTAAATACTGGCCGGGTGTTTCCCTTGCTGTCTGAGGTTTTCACACCAAGCTCTTTCAGTGCATCCCATGCTTTTCCCGTCGGTGCCTGCAGGCGGCTTAACACGGCACGGCTTCCCGTCCCCGCCATTGAACCGGTAATTTTTGCATCATGCAGCGCCCCGACCATTGCGGCGGTTTCTTCAATGCTGACACCGGCATTTTTTGCCACAGGTGCGGCATAGGTCAGCGCATCGCTCATGCCGTCAAAATCGGCGGCGGTTTTGTTCATCGTCATGGAGAGAACATCCCCGATATGAGCGACCTTATCGTTTGAAAGCTGAAAGGCGGATTTCATCCCCATCAACAGGGCGGCGTTTTCTTCCATCGTGCGGCGGTTCGCCAGCGCCATGTTCAGCGTGACCGGCGTTGCCGCCTGAATGGCATCAACATCCCCACCGGCTTTCGCAATAATAATCTGCGCACCGGCTGCATCATCTGCCGAGGCGGCGGTATTGTCGCCGAGCTGGCGCGCCTGCTTGCGGAGTGCGGCCATTTCGGCGGAGTCTTTTGCCACACCTAGCACGGCCTGCAATTCTGAGTTTTTCTGCGCAAACTCATAACCGGGCATCAGTAGCTTAACACCGGCCATCGTTCCCGCCGCCGCAATCCCCACACCGGCAGCGCCCACTGAGGCCATATTTCCGGCCAGTTCCTTTCCGGCCTGATAACGCTGTTTGACTGCGTTAAGTTTTGCCTGTTGCGCACTGACACGCGCCAGCGCGTCGCGCTGACGGTTAAGCTGTGCGGTGGTTTCACTGATACGGTTTTTCAGTCCCTGCTCATCATGTGCAAGATTGCGGGTATTAATTCCCACAGCGGCCAGTTCCCGCAGCTGGCGTTTAACGGAATCCGTCAGGCGGTTATATTTCGCCTGTAAGTCCTCCGCCGCACGCTTTGCGGATTCCAGCACTTTCGCCTGAGCACGGGTCGGTCGTTCGGTATTTTTAAACTGTGTGGCAAGGGCTTCGGCTTCCTGCCGCGCCTTTTCAAGTGCATGACCAGTCACGGCGAGCTGTGCACTGGTCTTGCGGAACCCCTCAATACGGGATGCGTGACCGTTCAGCTCGCGCAGTGATTTTTGTGTTTCCCGGATATCCCCCGACAGCGACTTGCTCGCTGTACGGATGGATTTAAACGGGCGGGATGCCTTGTCAACAGCCCTGAGCAATACCTGTAATTTTACATTGTTACTCATTCGTGTTTCCGCTTCGCCGGAGCGCCTTTTCGCGCCATGTGATGAGTTCGGTCAGGCTCATGGGATACAGTTCTGATGGCGGCCAGTGAAATATCACTGCCACATCCGCCATCAGGTCATCGACCGAGAGGTTTTTCGGAAACGTCACTGCACCGAGTTCGGCGACAAAAAACCGACCACCTTACCGGCCAGCGCCACAAGGTCAGGCAGTTCCAGCGCGGCGACTTCCTGCTCGGTCAGCATCGGTGCCGTCATGCGCGGCAGCACCTTAATCAGTGCATCGACTTCGGAGTTCGCGACCGCTGCCAGACTGACACCGCGCAGCGTCCCGGCATTGGGTTTCATCAGCGTGACCTGTTCGATAACCTGCTCACCACGCTTGACCGGATTGTCCAGGGTAATCACATTTTCTTTGTTCATGGTTTTCTCACTTCTGAATCGGGGTTAACCGGTCAGCCTGGCTGACCGGATGAAAATCACAGGCCGATATTGCGGCGGTGTTGCTCCAGCCGGTCGACGCCGTTCACCTTCTCAATCATGTTGATGGTGTCAATTTCGACCAGCTCCTTACCGTCCATCGTCAGCCGGAAATAAGTGCAGACCACGGAGATTTTCGACTCGGTATCTTCTCCCTGTTTCCCCTCGCCGGTGTCGATTTCTTTCTGACGTCCACGCATGACCACCTCGACGGCCACCGTTTCGCCGGTATCGTCGCGCTGGTAAGAGCCTGCAAAACGAATCGGTACGGCATCCACACCGGTTGCGGCGTAAAGTTCCCAGATAACCGAATCCGGGAAGCCCCCGAGCGACCACTCCATTGACAGCGCATCGTCATCAAGGCCGAGGTCTACCGGTGCGCTGCCGTTCATCCCCGCACCGCGATAGTTTTCGAGCTTACGGGTCAGTTTTGGCAGCGTGACGGACTTTGCAACGCCCTGATAGCTGTAGCCGTTCAGAAAGACGTTCATTAACTTGAGTTTGCGCGGCATTGCCATCGGTCAGGCTCCTTAATTGCTGTTAACCGAGGTGACCAGATTTGCCAGATATTTATCAGTAATACGCTGGCGCAGGGTCAGGTTTTCGAGAGGAGGCACCGGGGTATAGTCATAGTCGATATACAGTTTTCCGGCCTTGAGGGTTTCCGCATCGTTGGATTCTTCGCTGAACCAGCAGGTCGCATCCACGATATAGCCGTTTGTTTTCAGCTCACGGAATTTGGCATTGATGCCGTCAACGATGTCGCGAATCAGCGTTGCGGTGATGGGCTTATCCACCGCCCACATGTGCGCCTCAGCCATCGTGTCGGCCAGCACCTGCGCGGTGCGGGTGTAGTTTTCAAAGAGGAACAGTGGGTCATCAGAGCAGGTACGGTTACCCCAGAAGCGGAAACCGTCACGGCGAATCAGCGTTGTGACACCTGACTCGTTCAACAGGTCAGCATCGGTGCCGGACTCCTGCAAATCCCAGAATACAGAGGCGCTGATGCCGGTAACACCGTTTACCCCGACATTGGACAGCGTTTTATGCCAGCCCTGCTCCTGGTCGATTTTAGCGCGCAGACCCAGCGCACGGGCGGTGGCATACGCGGTGGCGGTGGTACTGGTGACCGTATCCCATGCGAGGAAATCCGGCCAGATGACCATCAGCTCACGCTGGCTGAAATTCTGGCGGTAGGCTTTCACCTCGGAAATGGTTTTACAGCCCCATGCGCTGATATACCCGAAAGCGCGCAGCTTCTGACAGACTGATGCCAGTGCAACAGCCACCTCTTTGGTGTCCAGTCCCGGCACGCCGAGAATACGCGGTTTAACACCGGTTACCGACTCCGCCGCCAGCAGGGCTTTCAGTCCGGTGTACTGACCGTTTTCGTCGGTGGTGCCGATGATATTGGAAACGGTCTGCGCGAGTTTCGTTTCTTCGTCTTCGCCGGTGCCGTCTTCCACACGCACGACAACGGTGACCGGTTTTGACTGGTCGGCGATGGCCTGTAACGATGCCGCCAGCGTGCCTTTTTTACCGGCCTTTGCAATTGCGCTCTGGGCATTGGTAATCAGCACAGGTTTATTGAGGGGGAAGGTTTCCGCATCCGCATCGCTGGCCGTGCAGACCATGCCGACAATGGCAGTGGATACGGTGGAAATGACGCGGGTGCCGTCGTTAATCTCCAGCACCTGCACGCCATGATGATAGTCACTCATCCGTTTAACTCCGTGGTTAATGGGTGCAACTATTTTCTGTTGTGCAGAGCATGAGACGCTATTTGACCTGGCTGGTCAGTGGATGAAACAACAGATAAAGAAAAGGCGGGCAATTCGCCCGCCTGTCCTGATTTGAACTCACTCATTTTCCGACTGACAATTTACATAGCCCAAAAGTTATCAAATCTGACGGTCTGCTTTGAACAAGAAGCGGACATTTGCCTGTCAGGATATATACCGCTCTGCGGTTATTATCCAGAATCAATAATTCATCTGAGTTGGATTACATATAAAACATAGTTACCCCATGAATAACCATTAGCAGATTATCAATTATGTAAATCTTTTGTTTTATGTTCTTTGGCGTGTTGTGACAACAAATGGCTATAGCGTTTAAGCAAAATATTAGAAAGATTAAGCTCATTCATGAAGTGTTCTTCTAATAAGTAACCATCAATATCAACTTTAATATCATTACCACTTTTCATCTTCTGTAACGTAGATTTTACACGCTCCAGCAGGATGCTTTGCTCATGGTAATAGTCCATAAGAAGAGTAACATCCTCTTTATCAAGCTTACTTAATTCGCTGAAGTAGGATTTAAACACTTTATCAGTCTGGTTTAATGCAATCTGTAAGCGAGGCCCCCCTAATGATTTGACATTAATGGCAAAAGGCTCGCCAACAAAATGCTCCGAATTTTCGTCAAAGCCAATATATCTCGTTTTATCAAGAAAAGTGAGAGCGCGATGGTTATTAGCGATTTCATATGCAAACATTGTTCTGATACTGTCCCTCTCAGCCTCCATAGTTATATCATCACGATGATTTGTATAAAATATATTTCCAACAAAGAGAACCATAGCAAGAATCACTGAACTTGCCTCCCAGTTAATATTTTTTAATCGTCGCTTAGTAAACATACCGCACCTTAATTATCAAAAATATTCCTTCAGTGTTATCTGGTTAGCCTAAACCAAGTCATTAAAGTCTGCAGGATATCATATACATAAAATGTATTGATTAGAATTTGCACTAATAAAATAATGCTTTACTAAAATCTACTCCAGACACAGAGCGGCCTGTCAGATTAGGCTTTACTCTGTGCCATAGATACGTTTGCTCACTCCAGAGATCATACAACTTATTGCGGCATTTCCGGCCATTCAGGATTTGCAGGATCCACACGACTGACCAGAACGCTGTAACGCTCCCATGCATCCAGTCGGCTACGCTCCTCATCTGTTGCCATGTTCAGTCTGACCGCGCGCTCCAGCGGCAAAATCACGGATTCAGCATCTGCAAGAAGTCTGGCTTTCCGGTTTTCTGCCTGCTGCAGCAATTCCTCTGCCGTATAAATGCGTTTAATCACTTTGCCGTCCTTAAACATCCAGCCCCCTGAAATGTCCGCCCGTCGGTTAGCAGTAATATCCGCCACTTCAACAACACTTAATCCATCCGGTCTGATAGCTGTCACATCCTTTTCCACATAGCGGATAATATTATCTTTGTCGTACGCTATTTTTATCGTGTCATCAGCAAAATACTTTTGTTCTTCGTACCAGTTCTTACCATCTTCTGAAAAAAACCAGACAACATCAAAACCCTTTGTCAATTGATATTGTTCAACCGTTTTTGGATTACCCGCCGTAATATTTTTTAAATGCTGCATAAATTATACCTGCGCCACGTTATACCATGTCCCGTTAATGTATTTCTGAACCGGTCTGTAATATACACCACCAATGTTATCGGCAGAGTTTGAGCCGGTATCCTGAACAATAATGCCGGAATATACACACCCGGACGGTGCCTGATGTGTCCATGTCATGCCATTGTTCGCAGGTTTGTATGTGGCAGCACCACCAAGCCGGATATCCCGGACATAGCGGGAATCAAAGTTACCGTAATCCGAGGGATTAACACGCCCCGTAATATTTATGGTTTTATTACTTTGAATACTTCCCGAGACAAAGCGCATAACATGGACGCTATTAGCATAAACATCCAGATTACCATCACCATTTTGTTTAAAGCCCGTGTCATTATCACCCAAAACAATCGAATTACCGCCAAGAGCACTGGATGTTCCTATACCCAGAGCACCATTCAATTGACCACCAGATAACGGCAGTGCACCGACATCTCCCGCTGTAGGTTTTCGCGTTGTGGTATAAAACTCAGACCAGTCAGCCTCGAATCCGTAACCGTCACGAGCAGAACGATAAAAAATACCGCCGTTCTTATAATTAACGCGGAACTGGGCGGCGGGACAACTTCCTTCACCGATATTAAAATGAAGAATTAACGTTGATGCCCCACCAGTAGTTGCGTTATAGGCTCCGCTACTCCAGTTCCACCCAACGGCTTTATCATTCGCAACGGTGTCTCCTGTTTTTCCTGAAGCAAATGCACCAATATTTTTCGGCGTCAGGTTAATATCTGATGTTCCATCAAACGAAACGTTATTAATTTTACGGGCTGTTTTCAGCTTTGTTGCTGTCGCCGCATTGCCGGACAGTTCACCAGAAAGGCCAGCACTGAATGTCTGTTTCGCGCCCCATGTCTGGGCTTCGTCAATGATTGGTACTCGTCTTGCTGTGATCGTGCGGCTTCCCGGATTTCCTGAAATACGCACCATAAAAAATCGGTAGTTCGCTTTACTTACAGTGCTGCGCCATACATGCATTGAGCGCCCCGTACCGGAATCATCACTCGGACCAACTGCGATGTTTATCAGGTTGCCATCAATGACGCCCCAGTCCATACCGTCGGGAATATTGGTCATATTATCCAGCCTAACGGTTATCAGACTGCCCGGCACAAAATCGTAGGTCTGCCAGTCCAGGCTGGTGAGCTTTGCCACAGCACCGCCGATACCCAGATTCAGGGGAAGTGAATACGAGGTGTAGACTTCCCGCCATTCGCTCCATGAGCTGCCGGTAAAGACGCGCTCAAAGGTGCGGCCTTTAAGGGTTGTACCTGTTCCGGCAGTTGTATAACGCTGCCATACATTAACACCATCAAACCGCCTCAACACTTCCAGAATGCCGAGTACAGTCACGCCGTTTCCGTCCAGTACTGGACCGTTGGTCGCTTTACCTGTAACGCTGTAAATACCTGGTGAGGTTACATCATTCAAATCACCTTCGTAATAACGACTCTCTGACTGATGACCGACTCTTAACCACGGTTCCCACTGCGGATTTGATGCATCCCAGCTTGCCGCAAGGCAGCGGACATACATATTTCCACGGCGAGTGGTATAACGTTGCGTTCTTCCATAATTTCCGCCTTCGAGGATCTCAAGCATCCCCTGAGCAAAGCCGCCTTCCTCTGGATAATTGCGTTCATATGAAGCTATAGCCGAGCTACTGTTACGCCATAAACCAAGATGTTCGGCGGCTCCAAGCGTATTCAGGTCTATAGTCGTACTCAAAGGGCGGGTAGCTGATTGAGTGTGACGCCATATGCCCCACGGACCATCAGAGCCATTCCACTTATTGGCGAGTCTGCGTATGTATACATTGCCGTCTCTCGTGGTGAAGCGTTGCGTACCTGCAAAATTGCCGGCAGCAAAAACCTCAAGCACACCGACAGCATTATCTTCCGGGAAATTTTTCTCCAGTGTTGCGTTAGTTGAGGTAGCTTTAGACCAGATTCCCAGATAAGCCTTAACGGGACCAAATGTATTCAGATCAGCATCAAGCGGCATTTCGCCATTGTTTTTCATAAACGTCAGGCTGGTAACGCCAACATTGTCCAGAAAAGCGTCCTTATCTGGAATATCGCCACCGTTCTGGTCTTTCTGCAGACGTTTCTCAGCATTGTCATAGGCTGCTTTTACTGCCTTTGGCGTTGCAGCCTGCTTTTCACTGGTGCTGTTTGTTGCACTGCTTAACTGAGTAAAACCTTTTTCTGTCAGCGTGGCGTCAGGATGGCGGCGGGACTGCTCATGCTCTGCGATTTTGTCATCGACGTAATCCTGCGTCGCCATCACTGTGCTGGCATCAATACTCAGCTCAACGGACGCCACGTTGCTGAGAATAATAACCATGCGGCAGGTCTGCGCACGTCCGGAGCCTTCAGCCAGTTCTGGCTTATAGCTTTCTGCCATGTTGGATACCGCAATCAGTGTTCCGGCATCGTCATACAGACCAAGCTCACGCATCCAGAAGCCGCCCACTTCTGGCGGAACAACCAGTTCAGCCACGATATAGTTTTTATTCTTGTTATCCACACTGACTTTATTCAGGGCATGACGCCAGACTTCATGCACCAGTTTCGTCTGACCGGCATCCGGCACCGGCAATTGGCCATTACCGTCACCCACAGCCATTGCAGACAGGTTTACTTTTTTCCCGCCGGGAACAGTGGCGGCTGCCAGCTTCGCGGCTCCGGCAGTAGTGATAACGGTTTTAAATTTCGTGCTCATTGTTTCTCACTTATCCGGGATAAACAGTAATAACATCACCATCACAGACCACACCGCCTGTATACAGACAGCCGGGAATGTCCTGGATAATGTTCAGACCGATAAGGTGGCGACTTGCGGGTTTGGCATCGGCAATAAGCCGTTCCATTTCCAGATACATCTCCTCCGTGATGCCGCTTTCCAGTACGCCGATATCAAGGCGGAAGGTTCCGGGCGGGTCGTTTGTCTCCCACCATTCCTTTACGTTAATGAGATAGCCGAGCGGCTCCACCACACGCCGGATTGCGCCGACAGTGCCTTTATGACAGTGGATGAAATAGGCATCGCGAATAACGGCGCGTTTTGTCGCTTCCGGCCACTTTTCATCCCACCTGTCGACCGAAA
>OLZN01000147.1_pt1 | contig 12059 bp, 7 predicted proteins | sample 1644441 | NCBI WGS metagenome assembly OLZN01 (sample SAMEA103958148, study PRJEB25191) | human gut metagenome
TTCGTGACCCAGAAGGCCATCACCAGCGTGGCTGCGGTTCCGGTTCGGGCGGGGGAACGCAAATTGCTCCGAAGTATCGTGGATAATATGAACCGCGAAGAGCTGGACGCGCTGGAACGGATGCCTGTTAACTTTGCAGCAAAAATTCGTGCATACGTCATGCAGCTTCAAGAGGAAACTGCACGGGAAAACTTCTACAAGTGGCTGGAAACGGAGAAAATCGTATGTGAACCCCGCTTTCAGTTGACGGAGTATATCACCCTCCCGGATAGCACTTCTTCAATGAGCAAGAGCCTGTACCAGACTGAGGGCAAGATGGATGGTCTGGAATACAAAATGGCTCTGGCAATGACCAACATGGACAATATCCGCTGGTGGCATCGCAACCCGGAGCGTAACAAGTTCTCGTTCTGTTTGAACGGCTTCCGCAACCATTACCCGGATTTTATCGTCCGCACGACCAGCGGAAAGATTTTGCTGATTGAAACCAAAGGCGACCAGCTGGAAAATGCAGAGTCCAGAGAAAAAATTCGTCTGGGTCGTGCATGGCAGGATGCCGCTGGCAAGCAGGCATACCGCTATTATATGGTGTTCCAGAATAAAGATTTGAACATGGAGGGAGCATATCGCTTTGATGAGTTTTTGACGCTGCTGAGGGAACTGTAAACAGAACCGAGGCTGTGGCTGAGAGGTAAAATTATGGGTAAAGGTAAGAAGAAAAAGCCGATTTCTCCGAAGAAAAGTATTCAGAGCCTTCAAGAATCAAGAGATGGTGGTCAAATTGCGCTTAGAGGATATACCTACCATGTGCAGCACCTCTGCGGCTGCGAAGCAGTCCGCAGAGTAGTCTGCTTTGTTGTGATAGGTAACTTTTTGACGTAATCTCCAAGTTTTCCCCCACCTCACGCCGGGCGTGCACCTTTCAGCGCACCCGGCGTACCATCAAATCGATTTACTTTCTTCCTTCAGATTTCAACACTGCTGTGTTCTCACGGACACAGAGTGGTTGTAAATTTCACAGTTTAAGTTTTTCGCGGTATTTCATGATTTTGCCTACCGTCTTTGCATCAAGTTCAGGCGGTATTGGACTGTTGTGAACCATGCGGTGGCATGGTTCACACAGCCAAACCAGATTTGGCACTTTATTGATTCTATCAAGTGGAAGCTTGTTTTTAACGTGGTGACAATGCTTTTGAAGCACGGGTGAGAAGGCATTTCCACAGCATTTACATTTTCCTTTGTCCCTGCTGTAAGCATACTCCCGGTTCATATAATACTCAAAATTCATCCTTCCCTTTGCGTATGCTGACATTGCAATATCGTTCGGGGAGTTAACGGATGGACGGTCACATGGCAGTGGCTTGTGCTTAGCACGATAGCTCACATACCGTCTGCGCCCTTCCACTGTATACGGCGTCATTTTCTGGTCAAATGGCTTGGGTTCATAGTGACTATGCGTGATGAACGCATAAGTTATACCAAACCATTTTCCTTCGACCCATACAGCAAATGTCTTACTGTCGTAGCCCTTGTGTCGGTCAGGAAGATTGCAAAGCACCTTCAGCGGCACCTGCATGGAGTTGTACCGTTTGGGGTACAGCTTTTTCCATACAGTCAGTGCAGCGTTGTTTACTCTGCGGTCTATCGCATGGTAGGCATGAGAGCAGATGGATGTCTGCAAGTACTGTGCCATACCCATAATGACAGAGTTGACGTACTGAATTTGCGCAGCCTGCACATTGACTTTTTGACAAAGTTCTATGCGGTGCACTTCTTCGAGCAGTTTCTTAATCTTCTTTCCTAACCGTTCCATATCCGGCAGCGGCTTTCCAACCAGATGTTTCGTCCATGTTGCCGGGTCAGGAGTTTTCCGTTTTCGTTCGGCCTTTACCACAAAGCCAAGAAAGTGTATACCGTTTGTCCGCAGGTCTGTTACATAGGTCTTTTCCTGCGACAATTCGAGTTTCATTCTGTTCCGAAAATATTTTGTCAAGACACGTTTCAAACGGAGTGCTTCCTTCTCCGTTGACGTCAGAATCACCCAATCATCGGCGTAGCGATAATTGTACTTTGGCGTTACACCAGCCCATTTCAAACGCCTTGTGTCGTTGCCTTTATGCTTGCACTGTCTGTGCGGCTCCATATACATACGACCAACATACCAATCGAAATCGTTGAGATAAACATTGGATAAAAGCGGTGAGAGGATTCCTCCCTGCGGTGTACCAAGCTCTGTTGCATGAAACAGGTCATTTTCCATATATCCAGCTTTTAGCATCTGACTGATAATTTTCAGCACACGCTTGTCATGGATACCGATTCTCCAGAGTTTTTGGAGCAGCAGGCGGTGATTGATATTGTCGAAGCATCCCTTGATGTCACCCTCAATAGCCCACACGGGTTGGTCGGGCGATTTACATCCAGCATTTATGACATTGATGATACCCCGGATTGCGTGTTTCTGTGCCCGATAGGGGCGAAAGCCGTAGCTTTGCGGATAAAATCTCGCTTCACAGATCGGCTCGATAATGATACGCACGCACTCCTGTATGATCCTGTCCAATACAGTGGGGATACCCAGCGGTCTTTTCTTGCCGTTACTCTTTTCGATATATTCACGGCGGGCTGGTTTGGGGCGGTAGTTGCGAAAACTCGATTGAATCAATAAAATAAGCTCATCTTTGGGCATTTGAAGGTATTTGTCCATTTTTATCTTATCCACGCCAGCAGTTCTGCTGCCTTTGTTGGACTTGATATTGTGGACGGCAGTTACAATGGTCACTTCATTAGCCATCGCTTCCACCAGACCGGTGAACGATACTCCTTGACCGGACTTCTCATAGAGAAAATCCTGAATCTTTTTAAGTTCCGTTTCCGTTGAAAATCTGACGTTCAAATGCACAAGGTTTTCACCTCGCAGTTCGTCACCCATCTTTCAGGGAGTTATAGGATTTTCGTTTTGTGAAATTTACAAATCGATTTGACTCGTATCCTTCGCCATGGAATATTTCAATTCCGTATGACTGGCATTACCCAGCCCAGACTACTATGATACGGCTGACTTCCTGTTGTTTTCAATGCGCTGTAACGCTCCAACAATAGGCTCTCAAACGTTCCCTAATCTCTATCCTTATTCTGAAACCCTTAGGCCGCTACCTTACACCGGGAAAATCTAACCGTGCTTTGAACCACAGTTGCTGCACGGTTCCTGATGGGGATTTCATCCCACAGGGCGTGTACGGAAAAACCAGCCACACACACTTTTTCCAAGGTTCACCCTTTCGGATGGAGTCAACTCTTACGATGCTGCATAGCTTTCCCTAACGGATAGCCATGGGTTTCGGAAGCCCGCACCATTATTGTCCATGCCTCTTTGCAGAGGTTTAGGTTTTCAGGTTACGCCTTCACCACGCTCTGTACAATGCACACTTACAGGTGGCAACGCACAGTGGAGTATTAGCTCTCGTACTGTCTTGAATTTTGACCTATTCTCTGGAACTTTGTTCCTCGACATTGGTTCTGTACGGCAGAGGAATTTCACCCCTGATTTTGAGATTAAAGTTCTCTGTGATATTTTCTTATTGCTAAGTGCAATCACATGGTGCTTTTCGTCCTTGCTGTCAACAAGGGCTTATGCACAACGTTTCGCACGATTCTTAAAGGCATGTGCTTCGTCTACAAACAGTCGGTCTACGCCCAGCTGCTCAAAGGTAATCACATCGTCTTTTCGGTCGGTTGCCCGAAGTTTCTCCAATCTCGCCTCCAATCCTTTCCGGGTCTTTTCCATCTGTTTGATGGAGAAACGTTCGCCATTCTGGGATTTCATCTCAGCAATGGCGTTTTCGATTTCATCAATCTGGGCAGTCAAAATCCGCTCCTGCCGTTCTGCGGACACCGGAATTTTCTCAAACTGGGAATGCCCGATGATGACTGCATCGTAATCACCAGTAGCAATTCGTGCGCAGAACTTCTTTCTGCGGGCAGTTCCAAAGTCCTTTTTGCTTGCCACCAGCAATTTTGCACTCGGATACAGACGCAGAAACTCGTTTGCCCACTGAAGGGTCAAATGATTCGGAACGACAAACATGGATTTCTGGCACAGTCCCAGCCGTTTTGCCTCCATAGCAGAAGCGGCCATCTCGAAAGTCTTACCGGCACCCACTTCGTGGGCCAGCAGCGTATTGCCGCCGTACAGCACATGAGCAATGGCATTCTGCTGGTGTTCCCGCAGCCGGATTTCCGGATTCATGCCGCCAAAGCGGATATGAGAACCATCATACTCACGGGGACGAGTGCTGTTGAACAGCTCGTTATACTTTTCCACAAGTTCCGCGCGGCGATAAGGGTCTTTCCACACCCAGTTCTGGAACGCATCCTTAATGGCCTGCTGTTTCTGCTGGGCGAGGGTGGTCTCCTTTTTATTCAGAACCCGCTTCTGCTTGCCGTCTGCATCCTCCACGGTATCGTAAATACGAATATCCCGCAGATTCAGCGTATCCTCCAGAATTCGGTAGGCATTGGCACGGCTGGTGCCGTAGGTCATATAGGCATGAACATCATTCCGGCTCGGTGTACTCTTGCCGGTAATTTGCCATTCTGCCGTCATGGGAGAGAATTTCACTTCAATATTTCTGCGCAGATAGAACGGCGGTTCAAAGGTTTCTTCCATAAACTGCTGGATATAATCCCGATTGACCCATGTGGCACCAAGGCGCACATCAATCTCCGACGCATCCAGGTCTTTCGGCTGTGCTTTCTTCAAATATTCCGTGTTTACCGCAAAGGCAGGGTCAGAAGCCGCAGCCAGTTCTGCCACGCGGAGTTTTTCCCGGACATTGCCGGACAGATATTCATCAGCCGTCACCCAGCCGTTTTCCTCGCCGCCCTGCGTCATCGGATCTTTGAAAATGACACCATGCAGTTCCTGCTGGATTTTTTCATATTCTCCCGGTGTACCTAAAAGCTCCGACATATAGGGCAAATCCACTTTGCCGCGCTCTCCGATGGAGATTGCCAGAGCCTCTGCCGGAGTATCTACGCTGGTAACAGCCCGTTCCGGTCGAATCGTCCGTTTGGTGAACATATCCGCCTTGGATTCCAGCCTGCCGTTTTCATCTACATTTTCCAGAGAGCAGAGCAGATAATAAGACGAATCTTCTGAAAAAGCCTGCGCATTTGCACGGGAGTTGATAAGCCCATACTGATCGGCGAATCGGTCATAGGCTACATTCAGTTCCCGCTGTTTCTGGGCAATCGCGTCCTCCGGATAATCGTTCAGCTGATAGTCGATCAGTTCCTGCACAATGGTACGAAGCTCCACCATGCCCTTGATCCTGCCGGTGGCTGTCGCAGAAAGGTCAGCCTTTCGCATGATGCTGTTCTCACGGAAGTAGACATCCCCATCCACCACCGCATAGGAGAAGTTCTTTACATTGGGGTCTGCCGGAATGGTTTCGCCCTGCAAGGACAGTTCTTCCTCCGGTGCCAGCTCCTGCGCTTCATAGTGACCGCCGATATGCTGCACAGCCTCATGCAGCTGGTCTCCCAGATCCTCATCCGGAATCGGAATGACCGTACATTCTTCCTTGCCGTACTGGGTACTTTCCGTTGTAATCTCACCCAGCACCATTTCCGGGTGGTCAACAAAATAGCTGTTGAGGGTAATACCCTCCGATGTCAGCCCCAGATGCACCCAATCCGGTTCGATATCAATTGGATGGTCTCTCTTTTGCAGAAAAATGATATCCGACACTACATCTGTACCGGCATTGGCACGGAATGCGTTGTTAGGAAGTCGAATGGCTCCCAGGAGTTCTGCCCGTTGCGCCAGATACTTTCGCGCGTCCGGATTCTTGGAATCCATCGTGTAGCGGCTGGTAACAAAGGCCACGATGCCACCGGGACGAACCTGATCCAATGCCTTGGCAAAGAAATAGTTGTGGATAGAAAATCCGAGTTTATCATAGGGCTTATCGCTGACACGGTAGTTGCCAAAGGGCACATTGCCCACGGCCAGATCATAGAAGTCGCGCCGGTCGGTGGTTTCAAAGCCTGCCACCTTGATTTCTGCCTGCGGATACAATTTCTGCGCAATGCGCCCGGTGATGGAATCCAGTTCCACACCATACAGTCTGCTTCCCAGCATGGAATCCGGCAGCATACCGAAGAAGTTGCCGACACCCATCGACGGTTCCAGAATATTGCCTTTCTCAAATCCCATACCGTCCAATGCCTCATAGATTGCACGGATCACGGTAGGGCTGGTGTAATGCGCATTCAGAGTCGAAGCCCTGGCTGCGGCATATTCTTCTTCCGTAAGAGCTGCTTTCAGCTCCTTATATTCGCCTGTCCAGGCAGTTTTCTCTGCGTCAAAGGCATCTGCCAGCCCACCCCAGCCGACATAATTGGCCAGCGTTTCCTGTTCCTCCGGTGTCGCATCCCTATGCTGATTTTCTAAGGCTTTCAGCGTGTAGATGGCATCCATGTTGGCACGGAATTTCTGCTTAGGACTGCCTTCGCCGAGGTGAAAGCTGTTGATGCGGTAGTTCTCCGCATGTTTTGCTTCATGCCCTGCCCGGAACGCTTCTTTTTTTCCAGAATTCAGATCAACCACCAGATTGTGCAGGTGAACATTTTCCTCATGCCCCAAAAGTCTTGCCAGATTTTCTTTGCTTTCCGAGCGGAAGATCGGATACACGGAATCCGGGTCCCGAAGTTCCACATCGAAAAGCCCGACTTTTTCAATCGTAAATGCCTTTCCGTCCAGATACAGCGTATCGCCAACGCGATAATCCGGCTGCACCGGAGCTGCGGGTTCTGGCTGCACAGTTGCAGGCTCTTTTTCAGCCTCCATGTTCCTGCCGCGAATCTCCTGCAACGCCTCTGATGCACTCACATAATCGGCAAATGTCTGCACTTTTCCGTCCGAATATCCGTAATACTCTTCTTTGACATAATCCCAGATGGCAAACGCATCTTTAGAATCCGGAAAGTTCTCGCCGGTCATTGTGACCACAAACCGTTCATCCGGTGCATAGCCAGACTCTCTGGAAAGTTCGCTGGCGTGTTCCTGCATTTCCAGTACCAGAGGATCTGTCTCTGCGTGAGCCGATTCCTGTACTTCTTCGGATTCCACATCTGGGAATGGAATGTCCTGCTGCAAATTCTGCTTGCTCTGTTCAACATAGAGCCAGTCTTTTGCTTCCCGTTCCTGAACTTTTTCAATCAACTGCTGGCGGTAGGTCTCTGCCTCCCATTCGCTGGTAAACTCTTCGCTGACACCATCCGGCTCCACATGAATGCCGTCCTGAATATCATCCCAGACCGCATAACCATCGTCTGTCTCCATCACGGTAAACCGCTGTGGTGCCGCCAGTTCACTCCGGGCATATACATCCGCAGCCGTATTCAGCATGTTGTCCACATGCTCATTTCCGGTATCGTAGCGTTCCGGTGGCGTTGGCGGAAACACATGGGCGGCAGTCGGCATAGGAAGCGGCGCGCCGTATTCCTGCTCCAGCTTCCGATACTCTTCCATTTCCAGCGCGGTCAGGTACTGATCATTTTCCACAAGCCGGTCTAACCGCTTATCCACCGCCGACCATGTGAGTCGCACTTCCCGGTCATGGTCATAATTGCGAAGCAGAATACCTCTTCCGTTATAATCGGCAAAACCGCGACTGCCATCCATAAAGGTATAGCTGTGGCCACCGAGACCGTATTCCGCTTTCAAGAATGCAGCTCGTTCTTTCGCGTCCCCTTGCTGCTGATACAGCGCATAAATACGGATTTTTCCGCCCTCAAAATTAGAACCTGCCCGCAGCATCCGGTCGATTTCATCCTCAGAAATGACAAAAGCGGAGGGCTTTTCGCTCTCCGCTTCTCTGGCTGCATTTTCTGCCGCCGCATCAATTTTCTGAATCTGCTCTGCCTCGGACTGAAACAGGCTCATAAAGTTTAGCTGTTGATAAGTTCCGTCAGAATGACTTCCTCTGCCTGCGCTTTCAGCATGTTCATGTGCTGCACCCAGGCCATTTGGTTCGATTTCTTGTCCGGTGCCGGATTCGCTTTCAGAAGCTCCGCCATCATCTGCTCCATCCGTGCGGTCGCGGTCTCCTGAATCTCCCACAGGTGCGGATACAGCTTCTCGGTCAGGATAAGGTGATTGTACAGCAGCGTGTTGTTCTCCTGCAGGAACGCTCTGCGCATCCTCCCGTACTTGCCCAGAGGCTTCTGTTCCTGCACCGACAACTGGATATCCGGAATCAGGTAATCGCCGTTCTTCGTGTAATTCAGCTCCATCATAGTTTTGGCTCCTTTCTGCCTGCTTGTCTTTTTCATAGGTTCGGATCGTGCGTTCAATTTCCCGGAAGATCTGGCTGGACATTTCGCTGACCGCAGTTCCCAGCACATTGGCGGCAGCCTGCGTATTAAAATCAAAAATGTCCAGAAAATCCTCGTGCTCAAAATAGTCATCTGCATTGCCCACCGTCCGGGTAAAGACGGAATATGCGATGCTGACAGCGGCAGCTCTCTTAAAGGAAGCTCCGATGTTGAGTTCATCATATCCTTCCAGATAGGAATCTGCAACGATGTCACTGATCTGCCTGCGGTTTTCCTCCCAGTAATCCCTTGCAAGGCGTTCTGCCGCTTCCATGATATGATTTTCCAGAGACCCAGCACCGGCAGGAACATCAAATGCTACATCCAGTGCGCGAATGATTGGCTGCTCATGCTCCGCATTCATTTTCCAGAGCTGTACCGGTCGGGAATTCTTCCGTTCTCCGGTATCTGCCACATCAAATACATACCGCAGTTTCGGCTGCTCGCCGCACATGTCCAAAAGAGCAATGCCCTTGGAGCCACGCTTCACATAGCGGTTCATCCGATCATTCCAGAGATCGTACTCTGCACAGGCCGTCGCTTCTGGCCTCTGCTTATAGATCATCAGCTGCTCCGCAAAGGGATACTTATAAAGCCGCGCGGATGTGGTCAGAAACGCTGTCCACTGTTCTTTGCTGCCAGTGATCTGTGCCGCAGCTTCCTGCGCCATCTGCATATAATAAGCCGTTTTCGTCATCATCTGTCTTTTTCCTCCTCTCCTTTATTCGTCCGGATACAAATCCAGTGCCTCATATTCTGCATCCGTCATCTCTGCCAGTTTTGCAAGCAGCGAGGCCGTCCACCTGCGCAGGTTTCTGTCTCTGCCCGTCAGACTTTTTTGCATCTTTTGAAGCTCTTCGATCAGCCCTGTCCGTGTGCCAGGGCTGTAAAGCATCATGAGCATCCATTCGTCATCCGTAAAACGCATTTATAACTCCTTTTCTTCGCAGCACCTGCGAGGCGGCGCAGGCGGCACAGCCTCCTGCTTTTCCTTCAGCTGATCCAGAACCGATGCTTTCTCCACCGGTTCTTCCTTCTTTCCGTTATTGATTACGCCGTCAATCATGCCGTAATCGTCCTCCATCGCCATTTCTGCGGCTTTCAGGTATTTCTCCGGTTTCAAAAATCCGGGCAGTTCCTGGAAGCCGATGGAATCCACATAGTGACAGCTTACAACACCATTCTGCCGTAAAGCCACGATGTCAGACACAGAAAGACTATGCCCAGTAAAATCATCAGGGCGGGAAACATTGAATTTCGCATACAGTTCCTCCAACATCGTATTCTGATCCTTGTAGGGAAGAAGCGGAGCCGTATAAACCACCTCATAATGGTCAATATCCGGTTCCAGCCCCATCCGTTCCAGTTCGCGCATAGACGAAAAGCGTTCATATACCGTATCCTCGCTGCGGCGAAGCTGCAAAATCGCATACTGGTCGGTAGTACTGTCGAGAAATGCCATCATTCTTTCGTCCGGTGCCTGATTTCCATGCACTTCATCCCATTTTTCAATTCTTGCCATCGTTCATTTCTCCCTTCTCCATAAACGGCAGGCCGTTTTCCTTTGCTTCCTTCCGCTGCTGTTCCCGCCGCTTTTCACTATAAGGCGGTCGGATACCAACGCAGCGTTTCGGAATCGTATAAGTGACCGACCCATGCTCCCGGTGCTCCAAAATAAACTGCTCCGGATACTGTTTTCGCAGTTCCCGAAGCTTCTTAATCAGGCGGCTGTCATGGGTATAAATGCTGGCGTTATCCAGTTCATTATCAAAATTGATGACGGTTTCCTGCTCTGCCTTCGTAAGCTTGTATTTCATCGCTCTGCCTCCTTCGCCTTGGCAGCTTTCACCGGCGTATCCGTTCTGGAAGACAAATCCGAGAGTTTACCCAGCACAGATTCCCGTCTGCTGATTTCCGCTTCCTCTGCACGATCACAAAGTTCATCATAGTCAATCCGCGTCATGGTGCGGCCACCGAACCCATAATCCGAAAGAATCTGGTCTCTGGCTGCATTCATGCTGATTTCCGGGTTGTCGATCTGTCCACCGTCAATTTCCGTAAAGTCCTTATGATATAAGGTATAGTCGTAACCGTCCTCACAGGTCTGAATGGCAAGAAAGCCCTTGCTTCCCAAATCCCATGCACTGCGTTCTTCCGTAATCAGCGGCTCCGGGCGGCATGTACCACCGCCGCGTTCCAGCATTTCTGCCAGCTGACAGATGTGCAAAACATCATACCCCAGGCGCAAATGATATTCGTCCATATATTCGCAGCGAGCTGAGAACTTCCGGTTCGGATACTCGATCTCCACTGCACTGCCATCCGGAATTTTGAAACGATCCTCGTAGCTGCTGGTGATAAACCGGATATTTTTAGCATTCTCCAGTTCAGGATCAGCCTTTTTCATCTGCCAAAGAACCTTTCTGCCGCCGCGCATCTGCTCCAGCATCTCCGGGGCTACCGGCGCAACGGTAAGACCGTCCAGCTGGGGAATCTCCTTGAGTGCTGCCACCCTCGCGCTTTCTTCCAGCGTAGAAAACGGCTGTTTATCCAACACATCCCAGCCAATGTGTCCCTCGGCAATCTGCACCTTGCTGTCCATATCAAAGCAATGGAATTCCACGCCGTCCTGCTTTTCCTGCAAGGAAAGCAGCGCAGCATTATCCACCAAATAAGCTGCATTCATCATTTTCATGCTCATTTTTTACCTCCAAACTCCAGCTTAAATGCTGCTGCACCGTCCTCGCCGGTCTCTACATGAACGGTTGTGTCATAGTAACGATTGGACTTCCTGGAATAGCAATGGGTAAGCCGTGCTTTTCCACGATTTACCAGTTGCTTTGCCAGTTCCTCTGTCATCTGCTTTCCCAGTGTCTGAAAAAACCTGTTTTCCTTCCAGAGCGCAAATTTACAGCTCTTATCCCTGCAAAACCATCCTTTTGCCGTTTCGCAGACATCACTGCCGCAGGCGGGACAGGAACCAATGACTTTGCATTCCGGCTGCATCAGCACATCGGCTCCTTTTACAGCCTCGTAGGTTTTAACAAGTCCGCTGACCATGCTGCTGATTTCGCCCATAAAGGCATCGCTGTCATACTCGCCGTGTTCTATTTTCAGCAGTTTTTCCTCCCAGTCTGCCGTCATGGATGGAGACTGAATCTGTTCCGGCACCACCGTCACCAGCGCATTTCCCTTGTCCGTAGAGCAAAGGTATTTCGTTTTCTTATCACCCCTACGCTCGATAAAGCCTTTCTGCACCAGTTTTTCGATGATGGCAGCGCGTGTAGCTGGTGTGCCGATGCCTTTTCGCTCTACACCAGCCGGAAATTCATCCGAGCTGGCACTCTCCATCGCTGAAAGCAGAAGATCTTCGGTAAATCTCTTAGGCGGGCTGGTCTTGCCCTCTTTCAGATCGACACCGGCAAGTTCCAGTGTCATGCCTTCCGAAAGTATCGGAAGTTCACCTGCCTCTGCATTCTTCTCAGCATCTTCAACTGCCTTTCCTGCATATTGCCTCCAGCCCATATCCGTGACTGTTTTGCCTTTCGTGCGGAACTTCTGACCGGCGCACTCGGCTTCTACTATGGTCTCTGCATAGCGGCAGGGAGTGCCTACCGCGCAAATCAGCCGCACCGCCAGCATGGTAAGAATCGCCCGTTCTCCACTGGGAAGAGAGG
>OLZN01000154.1_pt1 | contig 11619 bp, 9 predicted proteins | sample 1644441 | NCBI WGS metagenome assembly OLZN01 (sample SAMEA103958148, study PRJEB25191) | human gut metagenome
CACATGTTCATAATAAGCATGTTTAACGTAATGTAAATCGATCAGAAAAAACGAAATCGGCCAGATATGAAGGCGGTCACAAAGTTTGTCTATTTATGCAGCAACAAAAGAGAAAGTTGTGATGTGTAACACACAATATGGCAGGCAAGAAAAAGGGCAGAGATGTTTCTGCCCTCAGATTGTTGACAACGCGCGCTTTGTTCATGCTGGATGTGGCGTAAACGCCTTATCCGACCTACAAAAGCGCAAAAATTCAATATATTGCAGGGTTCATGTAGGTCTGATAAGCATAGCGCATCAGGCAATTTTGCGTTTGTCATCATCGGGGCAGAGATGTCTCAGCCCCGATGATGAAGAGAAATTATGCGTTTTTTTCTACTATTTGTGTTTCCGGGCGTTTGAGGAAGGCATAGGCCAAACCCGCCACCAGCGTACCGGCAATAATTGCTACCAGGTAACCCAATACCGGCGTAATAGCGCCAGGGATCAGCAGAACAAACAGACCACCGTGTGGTGCCATCAGTTTCGCACCAATCGCCATTGAGATTGCGCCAGTCAGCGCCCCACCAACGATACAGCACGGTAGCACACGCATCGGATCACGAGCAGCAAACGGAATTGCACCTTCCGAAATAAAGCACAGACCAAGTACCAGAGCGGCTTTGCCACCTTCCTGCTGCGCTTTGTCGAATTTGCGACGCGCCACCATTGTTGCCAGACCCATTGCCAGCGGTGGCACCATACCTGCCGCCATAATCGCCGCCATCGGGCCATAGGTTTGAGTACTCAGCAGACCCACACCGAATGCGTACGCTGCTTTGTTTACCGGACCGCCCATGTCAGTACACATCATGCCACCGAGGATCGCCCCCAGCAGAACCGCATTCGCAGTCCCCATGGTCTGCAGCCAGTGAGTCAACCCATCGAGAATGCCAGCAACCGGTTTACCGATTAGGTAGATCATCGCCAGACCGACCACCAGACTGGAAATTAGCGGAATGATCAGGATCGGTTTCAGTGCCTCCATACTCTGTGGCAGTTTCAGTTGCGTACTGATTAACTTCGCAATGTAACCCGCCAGGAAGCCCGCAATAATACCACCAATGAAGCCAGAACCGGTGCTAACCGCCAGCATACCGCCAATCAGACCCGGCGTGAGACCCGGACGATCGGCAATGGAGAAGGCAATATAACCTGCCAGTACCGGCACCATCAGCGCAAAGGCTGAACCACCACCAATCTGCATCAGCGCCGCTGCCAACGTACCCGGCTCTTTAAACGCTTCGATACCAAAAGCAAAAGAAAGCGCGATACACAGACCACCTGCAACAACCATCGGCAGCATGTAAGAGACGCCCGTCAGCAAGTGACGGTAAGCACCTGCACTCTCTTTCTTACCTTCAGTGGTCGCTGTTTGAGTTTTGCCCGCCGGTTCATACGGCGTTGCTTCAGCAACCGCTTTATCCAGTTCCTGCGCAGTTTTCTTCAGCGCCAGACCGGTAGAGGTGCGATACATCGGTTTACCAGCAAATTTCGCCAGATCCACTTCGATATCTGCCGCCACAATCACCAGATCCGCTGCTGCGACTTCTTCAGGGGTGATTGCATTGCCCGCGCCAACAGAACCACGGGTTTCAACTTTCACCCACCAGCCACGTTTTTTCGCTTCGGTTTCAATGGCTTCAGCCGCCATAAAGGTGTGTGCTACGCCAGTCGGGCAAGCAGTCACCGCAACTACGCGTTTCGGACCGCTGGCAGCAACCGGTGCTGTCGCAGCGACCGGCGCAGTGTAAGGTTTCGCATGGCCTTTGGCTTCACTCAGGAACAGCTCAGGGTGCGCAACTGCCCGGGAAATATCACCCAGCCAGACATTTTTACCGTTCAGCGCGCTGTCATTCGGGATGGAATCACCGAGAACAATCGCCATTTCTGCGTCGTTCGGATTGTCGATGATTTCCAGTTTTGCTTTTCGCGCCGCCGCGCCCAGCAGGGTCTTCGCCATATAGGCGCGTGCCTGACCGAGATTAGCGTCAATAATCAGCAGCGTTTTCATTATGCCTCTCCTGCTGTCAGTTAAAAGGTTGTAAGTCGACGCGCGCCATCATTGCGGCCAACTGCGGACGATCGGTAATACCCACATTGCTTTGACTTACCGCCAGGGCTGCAACAGCTGTCGCCAGACGCAGTGTGTGTTCACTGGATTCACGCATCAGCAAGCCATAAATCAGGCCACCAACCATAGAATCCCCTGCGCCAACGGTGCTTACGACATCGACTGACGGTGGTTTGGCGATCCATTCGCCGGAGGCATTAACCCAAAGCGCGCCTTCGGCACCCAGTGAAATAACAACATGCGCGATGCCTTGTTCACGCAGCGCATGCGCAGCTTCAATCACATCTTTCATTTCAGGCAGTTTACGGCCTGCCCAGATTTCCAGCTCGCGGCGGTTAGGTTTCACCAGCCACGGTGCCGCTTTCAAACCTGCTACTAACGCTTCACGGCTACTATCAAAGATAATGCAAGGACACTGACTACGCAGGCGAGTCATCCAGTCGGTGAACGCTTCCGGGCTGACGCCTGACGGTAAGCTTCCGCTGACACAGACCATATCGAACTGACCGAGCCAGCTCAGAGAATCAGTCACAAAGCGTTCCCAGTCGGCGGGGGTGACTTCAAAACCCGAGAAGTTGAAGTCGGTCACTTCGCCGTCTTTTTCCGTCAGCTTAACGTTAATTCGGGTGCGCCCCTGTACAACCTGGAAACGGTTGGCAATGCCCAGCTCGCTGAACAGTTGCTGAAAACCATCCTGATTGTCTTTACCCAGGAAGCCGCCAACGGTGACATCAATTCCCAGGTCTTTTAATACTTTGGCCACGTTGATGCCTTTACCCGCCGCATGCAGACCGGTGGTTTTCACCAGGTTCACTTCGCCGCGTTCAATTTCCGGGCAGAAACCAACAAGGTCATAAGCCGGATTAAGGGTGATCGTAGCAACACGTCTACTCATTATGCGCCCTCCCCAAGACCAGCAGCGATAGCGTCGCCAATGGCTTTCAGCGCCTGTTCAGCATCTGCACCCTGGGCGGTAAAGCGTAGGCGATGACCTTTCTTAACGCCAAGTGCCACAACTTTCATCAGACTACGTCCGTTTGCCGGTTTGCCGGTGCCATCAAGGTTTGTCACGGTAATATCACTGTTAAATTGTTTAATGGTATTGACCAGCATGGTACCTGGACGAGCATGCAGGCCGTGTTCATTGCGCACCACAAACTCCGCGCTTAACACGTCGTCGGTCGGCGCATCATCGCTGGTCAGCAGCGTCAGCAACGTTGCCGCATCCGCTTTCAGCAAGCGGTCAGCTTTATTATCGAGCAACAAATCAGCGAGACGCTTAAGAACCGCGATGGGCTGATCGTCATTCATCGCCACACTCACCAGCATGGCTGCCGTTTCGCCGTCCACATCAAAAGCATTTGCCGCACGGCTTACCGCAATCGCGCTACGCAGATTGCCTTCGGCGCTATCGCTCAGCCAGATACCCTGCCCGAGGTTCAGCGGTTGTTCATTGATGGCTTTGGTGACGAAAGTGGCGTCAACTGCCCCCGCCTCTTTCAGACGCGCAGCGTTCAGCGCCTGAAGAGTCAGCAGATCGCTGGCGACGATATCCAACGTCAGCATTTCGTTGTCGAGCTTCAGCTGCTCACTCTGCTTTTCGCCCATCAGCAATGCGCGAAGTTCTTCTGCTGTTGTTGCTGACTTCAGTTGTTCAGCAACGGAATCATCGCTCAGTACGTGGGTCAGCTGGCGTAGCAGGCCCAGATGTTCATCCGAGCTGGCAGCAATACCGATCGCCACGTACGCTACCTGGCCGTCACCCCAGGTGACGCCTTCCGGGAACTGAAATACCTGAACGCCGGTTTTCAGCACCTGATCGCGGGTGTCGGTAGTGCCGTGTGGAATAGCAATACCATTGCCGAGGAACGTTGAGGTTTGCTGTTCGCGCGCCAGCATGCCATTGACGTAGCCTTCAGCTACATTACCGGCCTGCACCAGCGCCGCAGCGACCTGGCGAATCGCCTCTTCTTTGTCTCCGGCCTTTTCGCCCGGATGGATGTCCTGTACGGATAACTGGAACATAGTTCTCCTCTCTTGCTGAATTGAAACGATTCAGCTTCTATGAGAAAAAAGCGCCAACCTGGCTTAGGGTTAAAGACAAGATCGCGCTGAAACGTTTCAAGAAAGCATAATACTTTTGTTTCAGCACGCAAGGAAAGCCGTAAAGTTATGAGCAAAAGTTTGATGTGCTGCACAATTTTTTGTCATTTTTCCTAATTGCTGATGGGAAAATCCGTTATCAGCAATTTCATTTCAGCAGCGTCAGCAGCCAATCAGCAACAGTGAAATGGCATTTTGATTATTCGTGGCGCTTTTGATTTCGCTGTCTGTTTATTTTCTGACAAGCAGCGTAAACTCCGCGTCTTCCTCTTCCAGTGATCGACCAGCATGCATAACTCCCCCGCAGTCACCAGCGCGAAATCGTTTGACCTGACCTCGACGGCGTTTTTAATCGTTGCCTTTCTCACCGGTATTGCGGGCGCTCTGCAACCCCCGACACTCAGTATTTTTCTTACTGATGAAGTACATGCCCGTCCGGCGATGGTGGGATTCTTCTTTACCGGCAGCGCTGTCATTGGGATTCTGGTGAGTCAGTTTCTCGCCGGGCGCTCTGATAAGCGCGGCGATCGCAAATCGCTGATTGTCTTTTGCTGCCTGTTAGGCGTGCTGGCCTGCACCCTTTTTGCCTGGAATCGCAACTACTTTGTTTTGCTATTCGTTGGCGTCTTTCTTAGCAGCTTTGGCTCAACCGCTAACCCGCAAATGTTTGCCCTTGCCCGTGAACATGCTGACAAAACCGGACGTGAGGCGGTGATGTTCAGCTCTTTTTTACGCGCTCAGGTTTCACTGGCATGGGTCATTGGCCCACCGCTGGCTTATGCCTTAGCGATGGGTTTCAGCTTTACGGTAATGTATCTGAGCGCAGCGGTAGCGTTTATTGTTTGCGGCGTGATGGTGTGGCTGTTTTTGCCGTCGATGCAAAAAGAGCTTCCGCTGGCGACCGGCACGGTTGAAGCGCCGCGCCGTAACCGTCGCGATACGTTGCTGCTGTTTGTCATTTGTACATTGATGTGGGGCTCGAACAGCCTGTACATCATCAACATGCCGCTATTTATTATCAACGAACTGCATCTTCCCGAGAAACTGGCCGGTGTGATGATGGGGACCGCCGCAGGGCTGGAAATCCCGACCATGTTGATCGCCGGATATTTTGCCAAACGTCTGGGTAAGCGCTTCTTAATGCGCGTTGCTGCCGTGGGTGGCGTCTGTTTTTACGCAGGAATGCTGATGGCGCATTCACCTGTCATTCTGTTGGGCTTGCAGCTGCTAAATGCTATTTTTATTGGCATTCTGGGCGGCATCGGGATGCTCTATTTTCAGGATTTGATGCCCGGTCAGGCAGGTTCAGCCACCACGCTCTATACCAACACGTCGCGCGTGGGCTGGATCATCGCAGGATCAGTGGCGGGCATCGTCGCCGAGATCTGGAATTATCACGCTGTGTTCTGGTTTGCGATGGTGATGATTATCGCTACTCTGTTTTGCTTACTGCGAATTAAAGATGTTTAAGGCGCGGTCAGCATTTCCAGATCGATAAGCCAGGTCATTGCCTGCTGACGCGAGTTACCGCACATTTCAGCGCTGGCTTGTAAGCCTGCACAGACTTTCGGTCGCAGTGGCGAGGTGAAAATTTTACAGCGTTGCTGTTCATCAAGCTGAATGCAGGGCGTATTGGCGGGCTTGCCATCTGGCATACCGGGAATAGGGCTGGAAATTGAAGGGGCAGTGCAACACGCCCCGCAACCCGGACGGCATTCCATACGTTGTTCTCTTAAGGTTAACCACCGGATTGATGAGCGCGCACAGTACCACCTTTTTTGCACCAGCAAAAGTGCGAATACCACTTGCCCGAAAGGCCCGTCGCGAGTACTTTGTCGCGATATTTTTGACATTTTCGACTACAGGAATTTTTCGATGCCAAGAGCGAACGAAATTAAAAAAGGTATGGTACTGAATTACAACGGCAAACTGCTGCTGGTTAAGGACATTGATATTCAGTCGCCCACTGCCCGCGGTGCCGCTACGCTGTACAAAATGCGTTTTTCTGATGTCCGTACCGGGCTGAAAGTAGAAGAGCGTTTCAAAGGTGATGATATCGTTGACACCGTGACGCTGACCCGCCGTTACGTTGACTTCTCCTATGTCGATGGCAACGAATATGTCTTTATGGATAAAGAAGACTATACCCCGTATACCTTCACCAAAGATCAGATTGAAGAAGAGTTGCTGTTTATGCCTGAGGGCGGCATGCCGGACATGCAGGTGCTGACCTGGGACGGTCAATTGCTGGCGCTTGAGCTGCCGCAGACCGTTGATCTGGAAATCGTTGAAACTGCACCAGGCATCAAAGGGGCATCTGCCAGCGCCCGTAACAAACCGGCGACATTGAGCACTGGTCTGGTGATTCAGGTACCAGAATACTTAAGCCCGGGCGAAAAAATTCGTATCCATATCGAAGAACGCCGTTATATGGGTCGTGCTGACTAACTTCAGCCGCATGCAGAAAAGGGATAGCTCAGGCTGTCCCTTTTTTAATTTATTATACCAATCTTCTATTTTGCGCTTCCTGAACACCTTACGCCCGCAATTTTCACTCGTTGATTGATCGCCCTCACACTTCATCGCATTAACAATCCAGACCAATTTCAATTGTTGTCATATAACTTTACACTGTCATTGTTAATTAATCGTTACTAAGACGTGACTCCTATGAATACAATCGCCTCCGTTACGCTCCCGCATCATGTACACGCTCCACGCTACGATCGACAGCAGTTGCAATCACGTATCGTTCATTTTGGCTTTGGAGCCTTTCACCGCGCACATCAGGCATTACTGACCGATCGTGTGCTGAATGCCCAGGGCGGCGACTGGGGGATCTGTGAAATCAGCTTGTTCAGCGGCGATCAACTGATGAGCCAACTCCGCGCACAGAACCATTTATATACCGTGCTGGAGAAAGGTGCGGACGGCAATCAGGCGATAATTGTCGGTGCCGTTCACGAATGTCTGAATGCAAAACTGGATTCCTTAGCGGCAATTATTGAGAAATTTTGCGAGCCACAGGTGGCAATTGTTTCCCTGACAATTACCGAAAAAGGCTATTGTATTGACCCGGCCATCGGTGCACTCGACACCAGCAATCCGCGTATTATTCACGATCTACAAAACCCTGAAGAACCTCACTCCGCGCCAGGTATTCTCGTCGAAGCACTGAAACGCCGCCGTGAGCGCGGCCTTACACCGTTTACCGTGCTCTCCTGCGACAATATTCCCGACAATGGCCATGTGGTGAAAAACGCGGTGCTGGGAATGGCAGAAAAACGTTCGCCAGAACTCGCCGGGTGGATAAAAGAACACGTCAGTTTTCCGGGAACTATGGTCGACCGCATTGTTCCGGCTGCAACCAACGAATCACTGGCGGAAATAAGCCAGCATCTGGGGGTGAATGATCCCTGCGCGATTAGCTGCGAACCGTTTATCCAGTGGGTGGTTGAAGATAACTTCGTCGCTGGGCGTCCTGCCTGGGAAGTCGCAGGTGTACAAATGGTGAATGATGTCCTGCCATGGGAAGAGATGAAACTGCGTATGCTTAATGGCAGCCACTCTTTTCTCGCTTATCTGGGTTACCTCTCAGGATTCGCCCATATCAGTGATTGCATGCAGGATCGCGCATTTCGCCATGCCGCCAGAACATTAATGCTGGATGAGCAAGCGCCGACACTGCGGATTAAAGATGTCGATTTAACACAATATGCGGATAAGTTAATTGCACGTTTTGCTAATCCGGCACTGAAACATAAGACCTGGCAAATCGCGATGGATGGCAGCCAAAAATTACCGCAACGCATGCTGGCAGGTATTCGCATACATCTGGGGCGCGAAACGGACTGGTCGTTGCTGGCATTAGGCGTTGCAGGCTGGATGCGTTACGTCAGCGGCGTTGATGATGCCGGAAATGCCATTGATGTTCGCGATCCGCTTAGCGATAAAATTCGTGAACTTGTTGCGGTCAGCAGCAGTGAACAACGCGTAACCGCCCTGCTTTCCCTGCGTGAAATTTTCGGTGATGATCTGCCAGATAACCCGCATTTTGTGCAGGCCATCGAACAAGCCTGGCAACAAATCGCACAATTCGGCGCGCATCAGGCGCTATTAAACACCCTCAAAATTTAACGATTTCTGCGGTTAAAGCGGATGAAGCTCGCCTTCGTCCGCTCTCCCCTTCTCTTTTCTGCCTTTTTTAGCCAGGATTAACGCTCAGTTAACTTACCAGAGTATTGCGGAGCCGTTGTGACCAGAACCAACCTCATCACCGGTTTTCTCGGCAGCGGGAAAACTACGTCGATTCTTCATCTGTTAGCCCATAAAGATCCCAACGAAAAATGGGCGGTACTGGTTAATGAATTTGGGGAAGTCGGAATTGATGGTGCTTTGCTCGCCGATAGCGGCGCACTGTTGAAAGAGATCCCCGGCGGCTGCATGTGCTGCGTTAATGGTTTACCCATGCAGGTAGGGTTGAATACCTTACTGCGTCAGGGAAAACCAGACCGCTTGTTGATAGAGCCGACCGGGCTGGGCCATCCGAAACAGATCCTCGATCTCTTAACCGCACCCGTCTATGAACCGTGGATAGATCTGCGCGCCACGTTGTGCATTCTCGATCCACGCCTGTTGCTGGACGAAAAAAGCGCCAGCAATGAAAACTTCCGTGACCAACTGGCTGCCGCAGACATTATTGTCGCCAATAAATCCGACCGTGCGACGCCCGAAAGTGAGCAAGCGCTAGAGCGCTGGTGGCAGCAAAATGGTGGCGATCGGCAATTAATTCACAGCGAGCATGGAAAAATTGACGGTCATCTTCTGGATTTGCCGCGTCGCAATTTAGCCGAGTTGCCCGCCAGCGCCGCGCATTCTCATCAGCATAGCGTGAAAAAAGGGTTAGCAGCGTTAAGCCTGCCAGAGCATCAACGCTGGCGTCGCAGTCTGAACAGCGGACAAGGGCATCAGGCCTGTGGCTGGATATTCGACGCTGATACGGTATTCGACACCATTGGTATTCTGGAATGGGCGCGACTTGCACCGGTGGAACGCGTCAAAGGCGTGCTGCGTATTCCCGAAGGGCTGGTGCGAATCAACCGTCAGGGCGATGACCTGCACATTGAAACGCAAAACGTTGCGCCACCGGACAGTCGTATTGAGCTGATTTCCAGCAGCGAAGCTGACTGGAATGCCTTGCAGAGCGCGCTGTTGAAGCTTCGTTTAGCGACTCCCGCGTAAGGTTGCCTGCGTTTTTCAGTAAGATAATTAGAGAAAATATGATTAAAAATTTGCCGCAAATAGTGTTGTTGAATATTGTCGGCCTCGCGCTGTTTCTTTCCTGGTATATTCCCGTTAATCATGGATTCTGGTTGCCGATTGATGCGGATATTTTTTATTTCTTTAATCAGAAACTGGTCGAAAGTAAGGCCTTTTTGTGGCTGGTTGCATTGACCAACAATCGCGCCTTCGACGGTTGTTCACTGCTGGCGATGGGTATGTTGATGCTGAGTTTCTGGCTGAAAGAAAACGCCCCTGGCAGACGACGTATCGTGATTATTGGTCTGGTCATGCTATTAACTGCAGTGGTATTAAACCAGCTGGGTCAGGCATTAATTCCTGTAAAACGGGCCAGCCCAACATTGACTTTTACCGATATTAACCGCGTCAGCGAACTGCTCTCTGTTCCCACGAAAGATGCCTCACGAGATAGCTTTCCCGGCGATCACGGTATGATGCTGCTTATTTTTTCGGCATTCATGTGGCGTTATTTCGGCAAAGTTGCAGGCCTTATCGCCCTTATTATTTTTGTGGTTTTTGCATTTCCCAGAGTAATGATTGGCGCACACTGGTTTACTGACATCATTGTTGGTTCGATGACCGTGATATTGATCGGTTTGCCCTGGGTGTTGCTGACGCCATTAAGTGATCGATTAATCACCTTTTTTGACAAATCACTACCGGGAAAAAACAAACATTTCCAAAACAAATAACTCACAGTAATTAACATCATCAGGGTTATTTTTATAGTGAGGATAATCCTGATGATGCGCACCGTGCTTTCATCTATCGAACGCAAAAATCATTCTCTAAGTAAATGAATGTATTGCATGCGTTTCACTCAATCGTACTTTAATTGACCAATCCCGCTTATTAACTTTCTGTATCACTTTTTCTTATAAAAAATCATGTAAAACCGCTCGCCAAGACCGCACCAATCGGGTAATCTCGAACTCGTTTTGCCTCGGCGGTAGATTATCCTCACAGCATATAATTTTGTGCGTTAGTCCACAGATTTGGCCTTAAGGAATTGTTTCAACATGCCCAGGTAATTAGTCTCGTGTCGCTTGGCATTTTTTTATAACGATATTTGTCGTTAAGGACTTCAAGGGAAAACAAACAACATGGTCAAATCTCAACCGATTTTGAGATATATCTTGCGCGGGATCCCCGCGATTGCAGTAGCGGTTCTGCTTTCTGCATGTAGTGCAAATAACACCGCAAAGAATATGCATCCTGAGACACGTGCAGTGGGTAGTGAAACATCATCACTGCAAGCTTCTCAGGATGAATTTGAAAACCTGGTTCGTAATGTCGACGTAAAATCGCGAATTATGGATCAGTATGCTGATTGGAAAGGCGTACGCTATCGTCTGGGCGGCAGCACTAAAAAAGGTATCGATTGTTCTGGTTTCGTACAGCGTACATTCCGTGAGCAATTTGGCTTAGAACTTCCGCGTTCGACTTATGAACAGCAGGAAATGGGTAAATCTGTTTCCCGCAGTAATTTGCGCACGGGTGATTTAGTTCTGTTCCGTGCCGGTTCAACGGGACGCCATGTCGGTATTTATATCGGCAACAACCAGTTTGTCCATGCTTCCACCAGCAGTGGTGTTATTATTTCCAGCATGAATGAACCATACTGGAAGAAGCGTTACAACGAAGCACGCCGGGTTCTCAGCCGCAGCTAATAAACCGTTTGGATGCAATCCCTTGGCTATCCTGACGAGTTAACTGAAAGCACTGCTTAGGCAGTGCTTTTTTGTTTTCATTCATCAGAGAAAATGATGTTTCCGCGTCTTGATCCAGGCTATAGTCCGGTCATTGTTATCTTTTAAATGTTGTCGTAATTTCAGGAAATTAACGGAATCATGTTTATACGCGCTCCCAATTCTGGACGTAAGCTCCTGCTTACCTGCATTGTTGCAGGCGTGATGATTGCGATACTGGTGAGCTGCCTTCAGTTTTTAGTGGCCTGGCATAAGCACGAAGTCACATACGACACACTGATTACCGACGTACAAAAGTATCTCGATACCTATTTTGCCGACCTTAAATCCACTACTGACCGGCTCCAGCCGCTGACCTTAGATACCTGCCAGCAGGCTAACCCCGAACTGACC
>OLZN01000162.1_pt1 | contig 11342 bp, 6 predicted proteins | sample 1644441 | NCBI WGS metagenome assembly OLZN01 (sample SAMEA103958148, study PRJEB25191) | human gut metagenome
CCCGGCGGTTTCGGAATCCTTTTGTCCGTAAATGTTCCAAAAACTCCCTCATGGGCGGAAACAGTCCTCCGTCATAGGTGGCGCTGGCTAAAACCAACTTCCCGCAGTAGAACGCACTGGCAACAGCGTAGGAAAGATCTGTCACAGTGAGATCACATATGTTGACCTGTACGCCTTTTTTCTCTAATTTACCCTTGAGGGTCTTCGCCGCATGGGCAGTATTTCCATGGATGGATGCGTGAGCGATCAGGATGCCCTCCGGTTCTTCCGGTTTCCATTGTGACCAGAGATCATAGAGCCGCAGATACTCCCCCAAGTCTTCTGTGAGCATGGGGCCATGGAGCGGGCAGATCGTTTTGATCTCCAGCGCGGAGATTTTTTTCAGCAGAGCCTGCACCTGTGCGCCATACTTTCCGACGATGTTGTAATAATACCGCCGGGCCTGCGGCGCCCAGGGGGCACGGGCAGTCCGTTCCAGTGAACCGAAGCGGCCGAAGGCATCCGCCGAGAACAGGATCTTTTCCTCCTCTTCATACGCTGCCATCACCTCCGGCCAGTGTACCATCGGCGCCAGCAGGAAGCGCAGCCGGTGTGAGCCCAGAGAGATCGTGCTGCCCTCGCCAACCTCCAGCATACGGTCTTCCGACAATGCACCTGTGCCGAAGAACTGCTTGATCAGGGTAAATGTTTTCGCGTTTCCCACGATCTTCATCTCCGGGTACTTTTGTGCCAGCCGCATGAGGCTGCCGGAATGATCCGGCTCCATGTGTGTGACCACAAGATAGTCGGGGCTGCGCCCCTCCAACACCCGCGCCACATTGGAAAGCCATTCTTCCGTTGCCCGTGCGTCCACGCTGTCCATCACGGCAATCTTCTCATCCAGAATGACATAGGAGTTGTAGCTCACTCCCATAGGCTGGACGGGGTACTGGTTTTCAAAGAGTGCCAATGTGTTATCATCCACCCCTACATAGCGGATGGCATCTGTTACCGTTTGGATAGCCATATAAAAAATACCTCCTATTTTCCTTACTCAGACTCTGACTGATAGGTTCTTCTTTTCTAACGAAACATACGCTCAACCGCGGATCGACGGTCGCGCATTTTACCGTTGCCTTGCTTCCCCCAGAGTCGTTACATGTGGTACACCGCAGCGGAGCGAAGTCCTTCCGGCAGGCCGTCGGGCGCAGCAGGTGAAAGTTCCCAGCGTACCTGCCCCGCCCACTGGGAGGCGACGGCGGAGAAGTGGAGCATGACAATACCGAGATCCAATGCGGCATCCAAATTATCGGTGTAGGCATCCTCCTGCTGCACCAAATAGATGCTGTGATCCTGCACAAGGAAGCCATAGGGCTGACGGTTGAGATAGCTGGGGGAGAGCGAAGCGGCGTAGAAGGACTGCCAGAGCATATCGTCGTAGAAGTCCATCATCTCGTCAAGCCCAGACTTGTTGCTCCAGCTCCCCATGTGAACCAAATCGTGCACGCCCTTTTTGGGCGCGTAGTACTGCTGCTCGGCCCGCACATCGATCTGAGACATACTTAGGATATTCAGCCGCAGCTTTTTTGCGGTCTTTTCCCCGTAGCCAAAGGCAACGATTGCCGCCACCTCTAACGGGGTGGCGAGAGACAGTGCCTTTTTGATTTTGTCGCTGTCGGTGAAGGTCATCCAGCAGGTGTCAATGTCCAACTCAGTCAGCTTGAGGACGAGATCTTCCATCATGTAGCCGGCGTTGATGGCCGCATAGGAATGCGGGGCAGACATAAGGAGCAGGTAGTGCGGTGCTCCGATGAGAAATTGATTATAGCCCGCTGAGCTCTCCAGCGCCGGCTGTGCATCCTTGTCCAAGACGATCAACTCCGTTGCAATCTCCGGGACAAGACGGGGGCAGGTCTTTTCATAGTAGGATCGGAGCTGGCCGATAGCCTCGCTCGGAACTTCCTTTTCGCGGAATGCGCGAACGGATCTGCGATTTTGAATCATAGCGCTGTAATTCATAGTAGTATCTCCTATTCTGATGTCTTTGGTTTTCTTATAAATCGTCTATCAGTGCGGTGCTCTTGGCGTAGGCGGTACTGCGTGCCTCAAAGAAATCGGTCTTGACCATGTTGGCGTCGGCGTACTGGCTGACCCATTCCATGCTCTCCGGTTCGCTCTCAAAGCCTGGATACAATGCGGGATAGCCAAGGCTCGTCCAGCGGAGGTTGCCGAGATAGCGGATGTAATCGCTGATCATCTGCCGGTTCAGCCCCGGGATGTCGTCGCCGATTACATAATGCCCCCATGCGATCTCCTGCTCCACGCCCTCACGCATCATCTCGCGCAGCGCTTGTACGCTCTCGGCGGTGAACAACTCCGGCTGCTCCTTTTGCAGCTCCGTGATGATATTGCGGAACAGCCACAAGTGCGTGTTCTCATCGCGGTTTATGTAGCGAATCTCCTGCGCCGAGCCGGGCATCTTCCCGTTTCGGGAGAGATTGTAGAAGAACATAAAGCCGCTGTAAAAATAGATGCCCTCCAAAATATAGTTTGCCATCATCACGCGCAGCAGCGTGGGAGCGTCCTTCCGCTCCTGAAACTCGTTGTAGCAGTCCCCAATGAAGGTGTTGCGGCGCAGCAGATGCTCGTCCGTTTTCCATTGGTAGAGGATGTCATTGCGCTCCACGGGGGAACAGATGGTGTCGAGCATATAGCTGTAGCTCTGTGAGTGGACACACTCCTGAAACGCCTGAATGGACAGGCAGAGATTGACCTCGTTGGCGGTAATGTAGGCGCCGATATTAGGCAGGTTCGCTGTCTGAATGGAATCCAAAAAGACAAGAAAACTCAGAATTTTATCGTAGGCGCTGCGCTCGGCTGACAGCAGGCGGGGATAGTCCTTCACATCCTGCGAGAGATTGATCTCCTCAGGGATCCAAAAGTTGTTCATGGCCTGCCGGTACCAGTCGCTGACCCAAGCGTACTTCATATTGTTGAAGTCGTTGAGGTTGGTGGTATTGCCGCCGATCATGCGCCGCAGGCGCACATCAGGGTCGCCCTCCGGGTTAAAGAGGGGCTTTTTCTTCAGTTCCGTCATGCTATCCTCCTTATGACGAGCAGCTTTCGCAGGCCTCGACCTCAAGGGCCTTGCTGCGGACATAGTAAATGGTCTTGACGCCGGCCCTCCACGCCTCCAAATACAGTCTGAGCACCTGACGCATGGAATAGTCGTTGGTGATATAGAGATTCATGCTCTGCGCCTGGTCAATATGTCTCTGGCGAAGGCCCGCGGCGCGTACCGACCAGCTTTGGTCGATCAGATGCGCTGCCTTATAGTACCACCATGTGTCCATAGAAAGCTCCGGAGCAACGCGGGGCAGCATGCTGCCCTTTTTTTCCTCTAAAAAGAATTTCTTCATAATTGGATCGATGCCCGCCGACGTGCCGGAGAGGATAGATGTGCTGGAGGTCGGTGCGACCGCCAGCAGATAGGCGTTGCGCATTCCCTGCACCGCCACCGTTTTCGCAAGCGCCCGCCACTTTTCGGAGGTATAACCCCGCTTTTCAAAATACGCGCCCGTCTGCCAGTCGCTGCCCTCAAAGAGCGCGTAACGACCCTTTTCCCGTGCCAGTGCTGTGTCCGCCTTGACGGCGGCGTAGTTGATGAGCTCGAATACTGCGTCGGTGAAGGCAAGGTGCTCATCGCTCTCCCAGTGGATGCCGCGCTTTGCCAGCATGTGGTGGTAGCCGCTGACGCCCAGGCCGATGCTGCGGTACTTCTGATTGGTAAGCCGCGCGTATTCCAACGGGTAGAAGTTGAGGTCGATCACATTATCCAGTGCGCGGATGGCCGTTTCCACCGTGCGTTCCATATAGGCCTCGTCCTCCACCGGCAGATTACCGAGAGACAGACTCGCCAGGTTGCAGACCACAAACTCACCTGGGCGTGTGGCCGTCACCACCACTGTGTCGCCGTTCTCCGTGTGCACCTCAGTGCTGATATGCTCGATGGGCGCCATGTTCTGCGCGATCTCCGTGCAGAGATTGGAGCAATAGATCATTCCCGTGTGGCCGTTTGGGTTCATACGATTTACGCTGTCGCGGTTGAAGGCGAAGGGCGTGCCGGTCTCCACTGCCGAGCGAAGCACCAGCCGCACGATGTCCTTGACGGTGACGCTGCGCTTTTCGATGCGCGGGTCATTGACGCAGTCCAGATACCGCTTCTCCCATTCCGTACCCCAGTAATCCTCCAGTGCGTAGCCCTTGACCGTGAGGATCTCATGCGGACACATGAGATGCCACGGCGCGTCTATGTTCTCCTCCGCCAGTCGCCAGAAGAGATCCGGATAGCACACGGCAGGAAACACATCATGCGCCTTCATGCGGTCGTCGCCGTTGTTGGTGCGCAGTTGAAGGAATTCCGGCAGATCCCGGTGCCATGCGTCTAAGTAAACCGCCACAGCGCCCTGCCGCATCCCCAACTGATCCACCGCCACGGCGGTGTCGTTGACCAGCCGGATCCAGCGGATAACACCGCCCGCCGCCCCTTGAAAGCCGCGGATGGTGCTGCCTGCAGCGCGCACCTTACCGAAGTACATCCCCATTCCACCGCCGAATTTAGAGACCTTTGCGAAGTTGTCCAGCGAGCGGTAGATGCCGTCCAGACTGTCCGGCACAGTGTCCACAAAGCAGCTTGAAAGCTGATGGTAGGGCTTTCGTGCGTTGGACATGGTAGGTGTCGCCATCGTGACCTCCATACGGCTGAGCATATCGTAAAAGCGTTTTACCCACCCCATGCGGTCAGAGCCTTCGTTCATAGCAAGATGCAGCGCGATACCCAAAAACATCTCCTGCGGTGTTTCCAGCGGCACGCGGCTGCGTGACTGGATCACATAGCGTTTGAGCAGCAGGTCAAGGCCGGAGTAGGTGAACAGCTCGTCCCGTTCCGGGCAGAGAAAGTCCTCCGCCATGGCAATCTCCTCGTGGGTATAGTGGGCAAGGATATAGTCACCGTAGAGTCCCTTATCCGTCAGATAGCGAAGCCTGCCATAGAGGTCGCCGATGCCGCGCCCCTCCCATTCCTGTGCGTTGCGACAGCGAAAGGAGTGGTTCAGAAGCCGCGCCGCGATGAACTCCCACTTGGGTGCCTCTGCCGTAGTCAGCTCTACCGCCGCCTTGGTCAGTGCCTCAGCCCGCTCATCCTCCGTCATGCCCAGACGACAGAAACTCTCAAACTTCATTTGAAGCGCCGCGAGGGAGTAGACTTCCTCGGTAAAATCCATCTGGATGCGGCGCAGCACCTCGTCAAGCGAGTCATCCCCCACCGTCCGCGCGATGGTATGCCGGACACGGCGCAGCGCAGACCGCTTTTCGCGGTAGAGGATGTACGCCTTGGCCACCTCATAGTGTCCGCGCTCCATGAGCGTTCGCTCCACCTCGTCCTGCACACGTTCTACGGTGAGCGGCACTGTGACGGAGAGATTGTTGAGAACGGTGGCGAGGATCTCATCCATCTCTCTGCTCCCGATCTCCTTGCCCTGTCCGTCAAACGCCTTTTTCATGGCGTTGAAAATTTTCTCCTGTTGAAAGGGAACAGACTCCCCGTTTCGTTTTCTGATCTCCATTTCGATCCTCTCATCTTCTCCGGTCACTTCTCATGTCCTTTTGGGCAAAGAGCGGGCAAGCGCAGTATCACGCTTGCCCGCTCTGTTTTTGAAAGCCGGTTTTTCTGCAGCCGACGCGGCGGGGCTGTTTGTTGTCTGTTGTCTTGGTTTTGGCTTCCCTGCCAGTCACTTCATAGATTCCAGAATGGCGTCCGCCAGTGCTTCCAGCTCAGTGCGCTTGTCCGTGCCCATGGACGAGGCGAGGCTGAGCCGCTCGTTGAGCACCGTCATGTTCTTAAGCTCATCGTTGACGAATTTCTGCATGAGGTCACCGGACTTCACCGCCCATGAGCCGTTTTCAATGATGGCAAAGGTGCGGTTTTGCAGATTCAGTGCCTTCATATCCATGAGGAAGTCATGCATGGCGGGGTAGATGCCGAGGTTGTAGGTCACAGAGGCCAGGACAATGTGACTGTACTTAAACGCCTCGGAGATCAGCTGGGAGACATGAGTGGAGGACACATCGTACATCGCCACCTTGCTCATGCCCTTATCGCAGAGCGACGCCGCCAGCGCCTGCGCCGCGTTCTCCGTGTTGCCGTACATAGAGGCGTAGACGATGAGCACGCCCTGGGTCTCAGGGGCATAGCGGCTCCATGTGTCGTACTTTTCGATGAACCAGCCCAGATCCTTGCGCCACACGGGGCCGTGGAGCGGGCAGATGTACTTGATCTGATCCAAAACGCCGCCGGCCTTTTTCAGCAGGAGCTGGATGTGGGGGCCGTACTTGCCCACGATGTTGGTGAGGTAGCGGCGGGCGTCGTCCAGCCAGTCCCGCTCGAAGTCCACCTCGTCGGCGAACAGCTTGCCGTCCAGCGCTCCGAAGGTGCCGAAGGCGTCGGCGGAAAAGAGGACGCCGTCGGTGACGTCGAGGGTCACCATGGCCTCCGGCCAGTGAACCATAGGCGCGCCCACAAAGGTGACGGTGTGCTTGCCGAAGGAGAAGGTGTCGCCCTCCTTCACCTCGATGCACTCATGTCCGTCCACATGGAAGCCGAACTGCCGCATGAGCATGAATGCCTTCTCGTTGGAGATCAGTTTCACCTTGGGATGGCGCAGCAGGATCTCCTCGATGCAGGCGGCGTGATCCGGCTCCAGATGGTTGACCAGCAGGTAGTCCAGCTCGCGGCCATCCAGCACATACGCCAGATTTTCCAAAAGCTGGCGGCAGGCAGACCAGTCCACCGTGTCAAAGAGCACCGTCTTTTCATCCAGCAGGCAGTAGGCGTTGTAGCTTACGCCCCGGGGAATGGGAAAGCAGTTTTCAAACAGGGCCAGGCGATGGTCGTTGGCGCCCACCCAGTAGAGGTCGTTCGTTACTTTACGCACGCAATACATCTTATCTTGCCTCCTTCACGGCCTCAAGCCTTTACAAATTGATCCTTCGTCTCCGCGCACTCGGGACACACCCACTCGGCGGGAAGCTGCTCAAAGAGCGTACCGGGCGCGATCTCGCCGTCCTCGTCGCCCAACTCCGGCACATACTCGTAGCCGCAGCCGCTGCAGACGTAGCGGTCGCCGATGGGGGCGGGCTTCGGCGGCGTGGGTCGCTTCATCTTTACCATGGGCGGCGCGGGCAGCTTTTCGCCGCTATCCAGCGCGGCAGTGAGCAGGGGCAGGATCTCCTCCACATCGCCCACGATGCCGTAGTCGCAGTTCTTGAAGATAGGCGCGTTACCGTTCTTATTGATGGCCACGATGGTGGAGGCGTCCTTGATGCCCTTAAGGTGCTGGGATGCGCCGGAGATGCCGCAGGCGATGTACAGATTGCCGGTGAACTTCTGACCGGACATACCCACATAGCGGTTCAGCGGCAGATATTTGAGGGTCTCCGCCACAGGGCGGGAAGAACCGATGGCCGCGCCGGCGGCCTTGGCCAGCGACTCTACCAGTTTCATGTTCTTTTTCTCCCCGATGCCCTTGCCCGCGGAGACCACCCGCTCCGCCTGCGGGATGGGCGTATCCATAGGGATGCCCACGGAGAAGTCGTGACCATCCTTCTTCAGCGCCGCCACAAGGTCGGCCACCTGCTGGGCAGCATCCCCCTCCCGGAAGATGGTCTTTTTGCGAATGCCGGTGATGGGCGCGGGTTTCTTGGCCGCCGAACGGCTCTCGCCGCCGGAGCTCTTGCCCAGCCTGCCCACCAGATGAGAGGCGATGACCACCCGCTGGATCTCGTTAGTGCCCTCGTAGAGGGTGGTGATCTTGGCGTCGCGGTAGGCCCGTTCCACCTCCATGCCCTTGAGGTAGCCGCTGCCGCCGTGGATCTGCAAGGCATCGTTGGTGACCTCCAGCGCGATGTCCGAGGCGTACATCTTCGCCATGGCGGACTCCATGCCGTAAGGCGCGTGCTGCTCCTTCAGCTCCGCCGCGGAGTAGATGAGGAACCGGGCGCAGCGCAGCTTGGTTGCCATATCCGCCAGCTTGAAGGCGATGCTCTGCTGGGCCGCGATGGGCTTGCCGAACTGGACGCGCTCCTTGGAATAGCTCAACGCGTGCTCAAACGCGCCCTGGGCGATGCCCAGCGCCTGCGCGGCGATGCCGATGCGTCCGCCGTCCAGCGTGGACATGGCAATCTTGAAGCCCTCGCCCTCCTTGCCCAATAGGTTTTCCTTGGGAACCTTCACGTTGTTGAAGATCAGCTCCGCCGTGGAGGAGGAGCGAATACCCATCTTGTCATAGTGGTCGCCGAACTCAAAGCCCTTCCAGCCCTTCTCCACGATGAAAGCGGAGATGCCCCGGGTGCCGATGTCCGGCGTGGTGACGGCGAAAACCACATAGGTGTCCGCCTTAGGGGCGTTGGTAATGAAGATCTTGCCGCCGTTGAGGAGGTAGTAGTCCCCCTTATCCAGCGCCGTGGTCTCCGTGCCGCCGGCGTCGGATCCGGCGTTGGTCTCCGTAAGGCCGAAGGCGCCGATCTTCTCGCCCTTGGCCAGCGGAACCAGATATTTCTTCTTCTGCTCCTCGGTGCCATAGGCGAAAATGGGCCATGAGCCGAGGGAGACGTGGGCGGAGAGGATTACGCCCGCGCCGCCGTCCACACGGGCCAGCTCCTCCACCGCGATGGCGTAGCTCAGAGCATCAAGACCGGCACCGCCGTACTCCTTGGGGTAGGGAATGCCCATCCAGCCCAGCTTACCCAGCTTCTTGACAGCCTCCTCGGGAAACTCATTGTTCTGATCCATTAAAAATGCGAGTGGCTTGATCTCCTCCTCCGCAAAACTCCGGATCTTCGCGCGCAGCTCTTCGTGCGCCGACGTGGTTTGAAACAGCATACGGGTACCTCCTTTTAAAATTTTACAGCTTGCTTGTATCTTGGGGATCGGATCCGCCGGTCAGCAGCCTGCGCAGGCTCACGGCACGGAACGCCTCGTCCTGCTTTTGCTGCAAGGCCGCCAGCTGACAGTGGATGGCGCACCGCCCATGCTTGTCATGCCAGCGGCATTCATATCCCGGCTCCATGCAGGCGCACAGGATGCCCCGCTCCCCCACGACCACCATGAGATCGTAGAGGGAGGTCGCGTCCAGATCGCAGGACAGCTCGCAGCCGCCGAGAGCGCCGCGGCTCACCCGCACCAAATTGCCGGCGGAGAGCTTGCGCAGAATCTGGTAGGCAAACTGATTGGGGATCAATTCCGTTTCCGACATCTCGGCCACCGAATGCTTCTCCCCGTCCAGCAGCACCCGCAAAATGCGCAGCGCGTAGTCCGTCTCTTTGGTGATGATCATGCTCCACATCCTCTTTTCGCTTGCTTGTTAATACTATCATATCAATCTTGATAAATTTTGTCAAGATTATTTCAAAAAAAATATTGCTTTCATACAGACCGCCCCAGCCCGGGTCAGCTTCGCTTTCCATTCAGCGAAAAGCCATGTTCCTTACAATTATAGAAGCCGAAAAAGCTGTGCCGTGGCAGTCCGCCGAAAGCAGAAAAGACTATGACTGAAAACCAGAAAGCGGAGAAATTGGTTGGGGCTCGCAGGGGTCGCCCATCCAAGGCGGATGAGGCGATCCCTGACAAGCCTAAGCCATCCAACCGAAACAAGCAATAAAGTGCGTGCTTTTCATTTTATTCATGCCGATCATTCTTGGGAGACAGTAGAAAAATTTCCATTGTTATTGACATGATGTGCGTTACAGAGTAAAGTATTCATCAAGACTGATTCGCAATAAAGAATATCATGGTCGTTCCGTGATCGAGGTCGTTATGATAAAAGGAAATGTAAAAATAGATCGCAAAAATCTCATCAGCATCCTGCAAAGCTGCCTTGTGCTGATTTTGGTGATCCTTGTCGCTCTGATGATGGTCGAGATCGGCAACCTGAAGGGCACGGCCCGCGTCATCAATTATGCCGGGCTGGTGCGCGGAGACACGCAGCGGGCGGTAAAGCTGGAGATCACAGGCACCCGAAACGATGATGCCGGTCTCGCCGCAGCAGTCGCGGTGAGCAGCCTCGGAGAAGTCGCCATTGGGGAAGTGGTGGATGTTGCGGATGTGAGCAAATGCAATGCGGTCGCAGTGCTTGCGGACGATCTCGGCAACATTGTTGTTGGGGTTTGCGTTCAGGCTGCCGGAGCACAGGGTCAGGCAGTTGTACTCGTCGTCCACCATGCTCAGGAAGCGGTCGATGCTCTCAGCATCCACCAGCAGGCGGGGCAGGCCGAAGATATCCCAAGGGGGATCGTCCATGTGGATGGCCATCTTGATGTCGCACTCGTGGCAGGTGGGCATCAGAGCTTCCAGGAAGTACTTCAGGTTCTCCCACAGCTTCTCCTTGGTGACAGGGGCGTAGGCCTTGAACAGCTCGTCCAGCTTTGCCATGCGCTCCGGCTCCCAGCCGGGGAAGGTCATGTTATACTTCTCGGTGAAGGACATGATATACTCAGCCATCGCCTTGTAATCGCCCTTGATCTTGTCCTTCTCGTAGAACAGTGCGGTGGAGCCGTCGCCTACCGGATGGAACAGGTCGGTGCGGGTCCAGTCGAAGATGGGCATGAAGTTGTAGCAGATGACCTTGACACCGAACTTGGACAGGTTACGGATGCACTGCTTGTAGTTCTCGATGTACTTGTCGCGGGTGGGCAGGCCGATCTTGATGTCATCGTGGACATTGACAGACTCGACCACGTCCATGTCGAAGCCGTAGGCGTGGATCTGATCGGCGACCTTCTGGATCTCGTCGATCTCCCAGATCTCACCGGGCATCTTGTTGTGCAGTGCCCAGACGATGCTGGTCACGCCGGGAATCTGCTTGATGTCGTTGAGGGTGATGGGATCGTTGCCCTCACCGTACCAACGCCAACCCATTTTCATAGGCATAGTGGGTTCCTCCTTGTTTGTTGCTTTGCTTCTTAAATGCCGCGGCGGGTGCCGTGGCACATTCTTGCTTATATTCTAATATATCAGTTTCAAATTGGCAATTGACGTTTTGACAAGTTTTGATGTTTTTTCTTGTATACTTTACACAAAGAAACGGCCACACATGGGATTTTACCCCCATCCGGCCGCAAAATACACACCTTTGGCAGTTTGACGAAAGGAATTTTTACCAGGTACCGCCGTTGCCGATAAAATAATCCGGGTGGGCGGCACGGGCCTGATCCACACTGAGCTTATACCGGTGCAGATGTTCGCTCAGCGCCCGGCTCACATCCTCCTCCGTTCCGTGGAGCACAGCCTCCAGGATGCGGGTGTGGGC
>OLZN01000173.1_pt1 | contig 11008 bp, 7 predicted proteins | sample 1644441 | NCBI WGS metagenome assembly OLZN01 (sample SAMEA103958148, study PRJEB25191) | human gut metagenome
ATTATGGGCGCTGCCCAAACCCGCAAGCCTTTAAAAAGGCTTGACCTAAATTTTTTAATCATTTGACCTAACCGACAATCTTTTAACACATTTATAACAAATTGTTAATAACAACAAGCACACGCACAAATGCCCGACAATGACTGAATGCATTGTCGGGCATTTAATTTTTTTAAACCAAAATGTTAGTTAAAATTATTCGGCAATATCTGCAGTTTCGGCTGATTCAACAGCATTTTCATCTGCATCTTCAACCTCTGACTTCGGCTCTTCGAGCTTTACGCCTGCATATCTCGGCATACCTGTACCTGCAGGAATAACCTTACCGATAATAACATTTTCCTTAAGACCGATAAGCGGATCAATCTTACCCTTAATAGCTGCATCTGTAAGAACTCTTGTTGTTTCCTGGAATGATGCGGCAGAAAGGAAGCTGTCTGTTGCGAGTGCTGCCTTTGTAATACCAAGGAGCAACTGAGTGAATGTTGCCTCTCTGAGGTTTTCTTCACCGTTAGCAATACGCTTTTTAATCTGCTCGTTCTCAAAGAGAACATCGTTCTTATCGTAGGTCTGACCGGACATAAACTTAGTATCGCCTGCGTCCTCAACTCTTACCTTTCTCATCATCTGACGAACGATAACCTCAATGTGCTTATCGTTGATTTCAACACCCTGTAAACGGTAGGTACTCTGTACCTCTGAAATAAGGTAGTTCATTACTGCGTCTGAACCGAGAATTGCAAGAATATCGTGCGGATTAACAGCACCGTCGGTGATTTTGTCACCTTTCTTGATAATCTGACCTTCCTGAACCTTAACTCTAAAGCCGAAAGGAATAAGGTACTGCTTTTCTTCGCCTGTTTCGTGGTTGAATACAATAGCGTGACGAGCATTTTTGATTTCTTCAAATCTAACTTCACCGTCAATTTCACTGATGATTGCAAGGCTCTTTGGTTTACGGGCCTCGAACAACTCTTCAACTCTTGGAAGACCCTGTGTGATATCTTCTGCCGATGCAACACCGCCGGTATGGAACGTTCTCATTGTAAGCTGTGTACCCGGCTCACCGATTGACTGTGCGGCGATAATACCTACTGCCTCACCGACTGTTACAGGCTGGCGGTTTGCAAGGTTAGAACCGTAGCACTTCTTACAAGCACCGTGCTTAGCACGACAAGAAAGTACGGAACGAATCTTAATTCTTTCAACGCCGCTGTTTACGATAATGTCAGCCTCTTTGTCGCCCATCATTACATCCTTAGAAACAAGGGTGTTGCCGTTTGAATCGCAGAAATCGTCAACGAGGTATCTGCCGATAAGTCTTTCGTGAAGTCCCTCGATAACATTGTTTTCGCCTGCCTTGATATCGAAAATCTCAAGACCGTCTGTTGTACCGCAGTCGTCCTCACGAATGATAACTTCCTGTGATACATCAACAAGACGACGGGTAAGGTAACCTGAGTCGGCTGTTCTGAGCGCTGTATCTGTAAGACCTTTACGAGCGCCTCGAGATGAAATAAAGTATTCCATAATGTTAAGGCCTTCACGATAGTTAGCCTTGATAGGAATTTCGATTGTTTTACCTGATGTATTGGCAATAAGACCACGCATACCTGCAAGCTGACGAATCTGGCTCATACTACCACGGGCACCTGAATCGGCCATCATGAAGATTGGGTTGTAGCGGTCAAGGTTCTTCTGGAGGGCATCGGTTACATCGTTTGTAGCCTTCTCCCAAATCTTAAGAACTTCCTCGTAACGCTCCTCATCGGAACGAAGACCCATCATATAGTCCTCACGAACTACATCGACATCAGCCTCTGCCTTTTTGATGATTTCTTTCTTGGCAGGAGGAATAACGGCGTCACATACGGCAACAGTAATAGCGCCTCTTGTTGAGTATTTATAGCCCTGTGCCTTGATGTGGTCAAGAACATGGCTTGTAATCTCTGTGCCGTTTATCTTAATACATTTATCAATAATCTTCTTAAGTTTAGACTTACCTACAAGGAAGTCAACCTCAAGTTTAAAGCGGTTTTCAGGCTTGCTTCTGTCAACAAAACCAAGGTTCTGCGGAATCGGGTTGTTAAAGATAATCTTACCGATTGTTGTATCAACAAGGTCGGAATACTTAACGCCGTCAATTACCTTTTCGTATCTTACCTTAATCTTTGAGTGAAGCTGGATAACACCGGTCTGATAAGCCATCATAGCTTCATCAACATCACGGAATACCTTGCCCTCGCCACGCTCGCCGTCCTTATCAAGTGTAAGGTAGTACGAACCGAGGATCATATCCTGAGTAGGAACTGTTACAGGCTGACCGTCTGACGGTTTAAGGAGGTTGCCTGCTGCAAGCATAAGGAATCTTGCTTCTGCCTGTGCCTCTGCGGAAAGCGGTACATGGACAGCCATCTGGTCACCGTCAAAGTCGGCGTTGTACGCTGTACAAGCAAGCGGGTGAAGCTTAAGTGCTCTGCCCTCAACAAGTACAGGCTCAAATGCCTGAATACCAAGTCTGTGAAGTGTAGGCGCACGGTTGAGAAGAACAGGGTGACCCTTGATTACAACTTCAAGTGCATCCCAAACCTCGTCCTTTGCACGCTCAACTGCTTTTCTTGCAGCCTTAATATTGATAACAGCCTTAGTTTCTACAAGGCGTTTCATAACAAACGGTTTGAAAAGCTCGATAGCCATTTCCTTAGGAAGACCGCACTGGTACATCTTAAGTTCAGGGCCAACAACGATAACCGAACGACCCGAATAGTCAACACGCTTACCGAGAAGGTTCTGACGGAAACGGCCCTGCTTACCTTTAAGCATATCGGAAAGTGACTTGAGCGGTCGGTTGTTAGGGCCTGTAACAGGTCTGCCTCTTCTGCCGTTGTCAATGAGAGCGTCTACAGATTCCTGCAGCATTCTCTTCTCGTTTCTGATGATGATTTCAGGAGCGTTAAGCTCAAGGAGCTTTTTAAGACGGTTGTTTCTGTTAATAACTCTTCTGTAAAGGTCGTTAAGGTCAGAAGTAGCAAATCTGCCGCCGTCAAGCTGAACCATAGGGCGGATATCAGGCGGAATTACAGGAATAACATCCATAATCATCCATTCGGGGCGGTTGCCCGAAAGACGGAAACTCTCAACAACATCAAGGCGCTTGAGAATACGAACTCTCTTCTGACCCGATGCTGTTTCAAGCTCTTCTTTAAGCTGTGCAGAGAGCTGCTCAAGGTCAATTTCCTTGAGTAACTTCTGAATAGACTCTGCACCCATACCTGCCTCAAAGTCGTTGTCATACTTTTCACGCATTTCAGCGTACTCTTTTTCGCTCAGGCACTGATTTTTTTCAAGATCACGGCAGTTGCCGGGATCTGTAACAATATATCTTGAGAAATAAAGAACATTTTCAAGTGTTCTCGGAGAAATATCGAGCATAAGAGAAATTCTTGAAGGAATACCCTTGAAGTACCAGATATGAGAAACAGGAGCGGCAAGCTCAATGTGACCCATTCTCTCTCTTCTTACTTTTGCTCTTGTAACCTCAACACCGCAACGGTCACAAATTTTACCCTTAAAACGGATTCTCTTGTATTTACCGCAGTGGCACTCCCAGTCCTTTGTAGGTCCGAAAATACGCTCGCAGAACAAGCCGTCACGCTCAGGTTTTAATGTACGGTAGTTGATTGTTTCGGGCTTTTTAACCTCGCCGTAAGACCAGGCTCTAATTTGCTCAGGGGAAGCAAGTCCGATTTTAATTGAATCAAATGCGTTATTATCTATCATTTTTATACTTCCTCCTTACATATCATTCTTGTTTAAGTCGTCAAAGTCGAAGTAGTCGCTGTCATCGTCATCTGCTGCAAGACCCGAATCGTCAAACATATTGCCCTCTTCGCCTTCTTCATCGAGGTTGTAACCGTCCATTGACTCGGTCATTACGCTCTCCTCGTTGAACTCGGTTGTAGCTGCATCTGTAATGTCTTCGTCCTCATCAAACTTCTGCTTAATGTCAATTTCCTCGCCCTGTGCGTCAAGAACACGAACATCAAGAGCAAGTGACTGCAATTCTTTAATAAGAACTCTGAATGATTCAGGGATACCCGGTGCAGGAATGTTCTGACCCTTAACGATTGCCTCATAAGTCTTAACTCTGCCGATAACATCGTCAGACTTAACGGTAAGAATTTCCTGAAGTGTATAGGCCGCACCGTAAGCCTCAAGTGCCCAAACTTCCATCTCACCGAAACGCTGACCGCCGAACTGTGCTTTACCGCCGAGAGGCTGCTGTGTAACGAGTGAGTAAGGACCTGTACTTCTTGCGTGAATCTTCTCGTCAACAAGGTGATGGAGCTTAAGGTAATACATATAACCGACGGTTACAGGGTTGTCAAAACGCTCGCCTGTTCTGCCGTCGATAAGCCATGTCTTACCGTCCTCGCTGTAACCTGCATCTTTAAGTGCCTGGAAAATATCGTCTTCGTGAGCGCCGTCAAATACAGGTGTCATAATCTTCCAGCCAAGTGCCTTAGCCGCATAGCCGAGGTGAACCTCGAGCACCTGACCGATGTTCATACGAGAAGGTACGCCCAACGGGTTAAGTACAATGTCAAGCGGTGTGCCGTCAGGAAGGAATGGCATATCCTCTACAGGAAGAATTCTTGAAACGACACCCTTGTTACCGTGACGACCTGCCATCTTATCGCCAACGCTGATTTTACGCTTTAATGCAAGATAAACTCTGACAACCTTATTTACACCCGGCTGGAGTTCGTTACGGCTGTCGGCTCTTGTAAATACCTTAACATCTACAACTGTACCGCTCTCACCGTGAGGTACTCTGAGTGAAGTGTCTCTTACTTCTCTTGCCTTTTCGCCAAAGATAGCTCTCAAAAGTCTTTCTTCGGCAGTAAGCTCGGTTTCACCCTTTGGTGTAACCTTACCTACAAGAATATCGCCTGCGTGAACCTCTGCACCTACCTGAATAATACCGTCTTCATTAAGGTACTTGAGCATATCTTCGCCGACATTAGGAATATCTCTTGTGATTTCTTCGGGGCCAAGCTTTGTATCTCTTGCCTCTGTATCGTATTCCTCAATATGAATAGATGTATAAACATCATCTCTTACGATTTTTTCGTTAAGGAGAACCGCATCCTCGTAGTTATAACCTTCCCAGGTCATAAAGCCGATAAGTGCGTTCTTACCGATAGCAACTTCACCGTGGTCTGTAGCAGGACCGTCAGCGAGAACTTCGCCTTTCTTAACTCTCTGTCCTCTTTCAACAATAGGACGCTGGTTGATACATGTACCCTGGTTAGAACGAAGGAACTTGATAACCTCAAAGTCCTGAATTCTGCCCGAATCGTACTGTACACGAATGTTGCGGGCGTCAACGCTTAATACAACGCCGTCCTCTTCCGCAAGAATACATACGCCTGAGTCTGTACCTGCCTTGTACTCCATACCTGTACCTACGATAGGTGCTTCTGTTCTGAGTAGCGGCACTGCCTGACGCTGCATGTTCGCACCCATAAGAGCACGGTTTGCGTCATCGTTTTCGAGGAACGGAATCATAGCTGTAGCAACCGAAAGTACCTGCTTAGGCGATACGTCCATAAAGTCAAACTCGTCTGCAGGAAGATCTACGAATTCATCTCTTCTTCTGCCGACAACTCTGTTATGAACAAATCTGCCGTTCTCGTCAAGCGGCTCATTTGCCTGTGCTACGGTGTAGTTGTCTTCAACATCGGCTGTCATATAAACAACTTCGTTTGTAACAACGCCTGTTTCTTTATTAATCTTACGGTACGGTGATTCGATAAAGCCGTACTTGTTGATTCTTGCAAATGATGTAAGGTATGAAATAAGACCGATGTTAGGTCCTTCAGGAGTTTCGATAGGACACATTCTGCCGTAGTGGGTGTAGTGTACATCTCGAACTTCAAAGCCTGCACGATCTCTTGAAAGACCGCCCGGGCCGAGCGCTGACAAACGACGCTTGTGAGTAAGCTCTGCGAGTGGGTTTGTCTGGTCCATGAACTGTGAAAGCGGAGAAGAACCGAAGAACTCTCTGATTGCGGCAGTTACCGGACGAATATTGATAAGTGAGTTAGGAGAAAGCGAGTCCATATCCTGTGACTGTGTAGCCATTCTTTCTCTTACAACTCTGTCAAGTCTTGAGAAACCGATTCTTACCTGGTTCTGTAAAAGCTCGCCTACGCAACGGATTCTTCTGTTGCCGAGGTGGTCGATATCGTCTGTTCTGCCGACACCGTGAGCCACGCAGTTAAGGTAGTTGATTGTAGCAAAAATATCATCTTTTGTGATATGGTTAGGAGTAAGCTCGTCTGCTCTGTCTGTGAGCATTTCCTTAAGCTCTTCCTCGTTCTGTGCTGCGTCAAGAATTTCGCAAAGAACATCAAAACGAACATTCTCACGGATTCCGCATTCAGCCTCTGCATCAAAGTCAACATAAGCCTTGATGTCAACCATACCGTTAGAAATAACTTTAACGATTTTTTCGTCCTGTGCTTTTACATAAGCAATCTGAACGCCGGCATTTTCGATTTCTAAAGCCTTTTCTTTAGTAATTTTCTCATCTCTGAAAGCCATAACCTCGCCTGTGCGTGGGTTAGAGATAGGCTCTGCAATAACCTGGCCTTCAAGTCTGTCGGCAATGCCGAGTTTTTTGTTGTACTTGTATCTGCCTACTCTTGACATATCATATCTGCCGGGGTCAAAGAAAAGATTATGGATATGCTGTTGAGAGCTGTCTACTGTAGGAGGCTCTGACGGACGGAGCTTTCTGTAAACTTCGATAAGACCTTCTTCAACACTGCTTGTCTGGTCTTTTTCAATAGTAGCTTTCATTCTCTCGTCGTCGCCGAAAAAGTCGAGAATTTCAGCGTCTGTGCCAAGACCTAAAGATCTGATGAACGCTGTAACGGGAAGCTTACGGTTTTTATCGATACGAACATAGAAAACATCGTTGATGTCTGTTTCGTACTCAAGCCATGCACCACGGTTAGGAATAACGGTAGCGCTGTAAAGCTCTTTACCTGTTTTATCGTGGTCCATCTTATAATAAACGCCCGGGCTTCTTACAAGCTGAGATACAATAACACGCTCTGCACCGTTGATGATGAATGTGCCGCTCGGTGTCATAAGCGGGAAATCGCCCATAAACACATTGCTCTCTTTAATCTCACCTGTAGCTCTGTTTAAAAGTCTTGCTGTAACACGCAAAGCGGCAGAGAATGTAGCATCTCTTGACTTACATTCTACAATGCTGTAATTTGGGTGATCAACATCAATAGAGTAATCAATAAAATCAAGCACAAGATTATTTTGATAATCGGTAATTCCCGACACATCCTTAAATACTTCTTTAAGACCTTCGTCAAGGAACCACTGATAAGACTGCTTCTGGACATCAATAAGGTTAGGCATATCAATAACTTCATTGATTTTGCCAAAGCTCATTCGTTCACGATTGCCGAGCTTAACGGGTTTGACATTAACCATAGGCGTATCACTCCTTAATAAATTTGAGGGCAATGCCCCTGTCAAAAAAACCTCTTGACACTTTGGAGATTTTGTGATAATATCCCCCTGTAAGATAAATTTTTTTGACGATTTGTCCGACTGTGTCGGTACATAACCCCATTATGGTACATTGTACTATTTTACGCTACCAAAGGGAGGTTGTCAAGGGCTTTTTTCTAAAAAAGCAAAAATTTTTCAGAAATTTTGATTTTTAGGCAAATAAAATTCTCCACAGGAAAATAAATCCTGTGGAGATTATTTTTGTCCTAAAATGCAACACCCGACAGCGTGTAAAGAAATATCAATGCCGATTTTGAGGTAAAAAGGTGTTGAGATTTTATCAACAGCTGATAATCGCAATTTATAAGTTTTCAAAATCCGCTGCAATATTTGCAATGTCCTGCCCTCCGTAAAAAATACGGATAACCGTAACGGTCAAACTGCGGGTGTCTACCGTATAAATAGCAATGAATTTATCAACTGTAACTTTGCGCATTCCTTTACTCTTCAAGGCTCCCAATCAACGACAGGATTTCTTAACGGCATAAAATCAAGTGAACGAATTGCTTTTCTAATTCGATTTATCTGCTTTTCGGCAGTTGTCGGAACTGACAAAGTAAAAGCAATATAAGTATAAATTTCTTTTAAATCGTCCTTTGCTTTCGGAGAGTACACAACCGAATATAACTTATTCATATACCGAATTCCTTTGCAAGTTCAGCGTCCACCTCATCTGCCGTATAGGTTTTCCCTGCTTTTATAGATTCTTCACCCTTTATTAATTCGGCATTTAATTCAGATTGAGTCATTGAACCGATAGCAGGCGGGTTAAGTAAAATAATTTAAAAATTCAGGTCAAGCCTTAAAGGTTGACCAAACTTTTATAATTGTTTAGCAACCGTTAAAAATCGCACAAAAAAACAGTCTGACAAACTCATTGTTTATCAGACTGTCATATTGTTTATTTAATTAAAAAACCTTTGACAAAAATTCCTTTAATCTGTCATTCTTCGGATTTGTAAAGAATTCCTGCGGCGGCGCTTGCTCTACGATTACGCCCTTATCAACGAATACAACATTTGTACCTACTTCACGGGCAAAACCCATTTCGTGAGTTACAACCACCATTGTCATTCCGTCTTTTGCAAGCCTTTTCATTACTTCAAGTACCTCGCCTACCATCTCAGGGTCAAGCGCAGAGGTCGGCTCGTCAAAAAGCATTACCTCCGGATTCATACAAAGCGCACGGACAATTGCCACACGCTGTTTTTGACCGCCCGAAAGCTGTGACGGATAGTCATTTGCTCTGTCTGCAAGCCCTACTCTTTCAAGCAGCTCCATTGCCTCTTTGGTAGCCTCTTCCTTACTCTTTTTAAGAAGTTTTACAGGGCCGAGAATCATATTCTTAAGCACTGTCATATGAGGGAAAAGGTTAAACTGCTGAAACACCATACCCATTTTTCTGCGGTGGAGGTTTATATCTACATTTCTGTCATTAATATCAATGCCGTCAAAAATGATTTTTCCGTCTGTCGGCTCTTCAAGCAGGTTAAGGCAACGCAAAAAAGTTGATTTACCCGAACCCGACGCACCGATAACCACCATTACATCGCCCTTGTGAATTTCGGCATTAATGCCCTTGAGCACTTCGTTATTGCCAAAATACTTTTTCAGTCCCTCGACCTTAATTAAAATATCATTGTTAGTGGTCACTGCTGCGCAACCTCCTTTCAAGTTTTTTGAGGAAGTATGTCAGAATCAATACTATAACAAGGTAGATTGCCGCAACCGAAATAAGCGGGAAAAATGCCTCGTAAGTTCTTGAACGAATAAGATTGCCCACATAAGTAAGATCCTGGAGTGCAACATAACCGGCAACCGAAGTTTCCTTTACAAGCACAATAAACTCGTTGCCGAGTGCAGGCAAAACATTTTTGAAAGCCTGCGGAAGAATTACATGGAGCATTGTGCTGCTGTAATTAAATCCGAGCGAACGGCTTGCCTCAAACTGACCTTTGTCGATTGACATAATACCCGAACGCACAATTTCGGCTACATATGCGCCTGAATTGATACCGAATGCGAGTACCGCTGCGATAATTCCGTTTCTTGACGATGAAAATATGATGTAATACATAATCATAAGCTGAATTACAACAGGAGTACCTCTGATTACCGTAATATAGATATTGCAGAGAACATTTAAAAACTTGAGTAAATAATCACTCGGCTTTCTGCATTTTTTACCGACAAGGTTCTTGTCGTAAGTCGAACGAACCATCGCGATTAAAAAACCGAGGATAATACCTATAACGGCGGCAACAACTGTAATTTCAATCGTTACTCCAAGACCTCTTAAAAACTGCATCCAACGGTCGTCATTAATAAAAGTTCTCTGAAAGCTCGCAGCTATTTCTTGAAAAAACTTATCCATATGTTAAATTCCTTTATATATCAGAAAAGCAGCTTTTATGCTGCCTTTCCGGAAAAATCTTTAATTATTCTTTAACTATAATTACCTGAGTAGCTGTTGTATAGCTGTCAGAGAAGTTGATTGACTGTAATCTTTCATCTGTTACTGTCATACCTGCCATACCGAAATCAGCCTTGCCTGTCTGAACAGATGTTATGATAGAATCAAAGTCCATATCGTCAATAACAAGCTTGTATCCGAGTTTGTCGCAGATAGCCTGTGCCATAGATGCGTCAATACCTACTACTGTGTCGCCGTCATAATACTCGTAAGGCTCAAAGAAAGCGTTTGTTGCCATATGAAGCTCGCCGTTCGGATAATCTGTTCCTGCAGGAGTTACATAAGGTGTTTTTCCCTTTGTATCGTCGCCGATGAAGTTCTTTTCGATTGACTCTGTTGTACCGTCAGCTTTGAGCTCTGCAAGAGCTGTGTTGATTTTGCCGAGGAGGTCTGTATTGTCCTTAGCTACGCAGATTGCATATTCTTCTTCCGCAAACGGTTCGTCAAGAATCTTAAGACCGTCATTAGCGGCAACAAAAGCCTTAGCAGGCTCGCTGTCAATGATAACGCAGTCAATCTTGCCCTGTGTAAGAGCGAGAACAGCGTCTGCACCCTTGTTAAAGCGTTCTACCGTTGAACCCTTTTCCTCGTAATCACTTGCATAAATGTCGCCTGTTGTACCGAGCTGAACGCCGATTTTTGCGCCCTCAAGGTCATCAACAGTTGCAATGGTTTTTGTTGTGCTGCCACCACAAGCGGCAAGGAGCATTGAAGCCGAACAAATTACGGCCGCAAGCGCCAATGAAATAACTTTTTTCATAGAGATCCCCTTTTCTTTTTTAAAAAATCATACATCTATTATAGTAATACAAAAATCAAAATAAATCAAGTAAAAAAGGTAAGATAAATTTGCTAATTCCTACAAAATATCCGCAAAAATTCTGTAATTTTTAAATTACGGGAAAAGATATTAAAATTTAGGTTTTTAATGCA
>OLZN01000188.1_pt1 | contig 10473 bp, 6 predicted proteins | sample 1644441 | NCBI WGS metagenome assembly OLZN01 (sample SAMEA103958148, study PRJEB25191) | human gut metagenome
AAAGACCTGGAGCGTAAGTATAAGTTGCCGATTTACTATTGTTGGTAAACTTGTCGCAGTCCATATAGATTACGCCTCCGATTCCGTTAGTCCGGAAGATATAGCAGGTTGAGAAATATGCGTAGGTTCCCGGAGCAATAAGAATATTGCCGGCATCATTATTTCCGTTGTATTTCACCTCTGCTGCTCTGAAGATGGCATTAGCGTTATCTCCTTGAAGAACTACTCTGCTTCCGGCGGAAGGGTCATCCTGGTTGTGACCATTGTTGTCATTCTTGTAAGTTCCCTTGCAGTCAATAACGCTGTTATTAACCAGATAGATGGTACTTCCCGCACATTGGTCGATAGCTCCCGTCTTCAGATTGTTGACGTGTAACTCTGCTCCATTTGAATTGAGGACTGTCTTGTCTGTAACTTCAAAGGAGCAAGCATAAAGCTTAGGTGCTGAACCTTGAATGGTCAGCTTGTTGGCTTTTGCCTTTCCGTTGATGTTCATGATGCAGCCGTCTATCTGTATATCCTGGTTTTCTGTACCAAGCAAATCGCCTTGAATATTGATTTTGGCATCAGACTCAGTTGCCAGTTTACCTACGTTGGCATCGCCGCCCACATAAAGCAATCCTTGAACTTTCAGTTCATTTTTTACTTCAATGTTTCCGGTAGTAAAGTAGGCATCACCTTTTTCCAGATACATGTTGGTGCTCTCTTTTTTCAGAGTTCCCCCATAATTGTAGCAATAAATTCCTGCATTCTGGAAGAGTGCAGTGTTATTGTTGTCTATATGTAATGTTCCTCCTTTGAGGATGTAGATTTTTCCTTTTTTTGTGGCATTGTAACATTCCCATATATTTTTTGTGGTCAGTTCGCCTTCGATAAACAGGGTAGCTCCTTTCAGGTTGAGCCCGCTGCTTATTTTTGTGCCTTTCTTGATGATGTAGGTCTTGGAACCATCCAGTCCCACACATCCATCGTTATTCTTGATTTCGATAGCTCCGTCATGGCTAGGCAGGCTAGGCATTTCATAAACGTCGCTTAGGTTGGCTGTAGTTGCGCCTGCAGCTCTTGTTGCAGCTTTCGCCTTGTAATTGATAACGCTACCAGCCAACTCCTGAGGGTCGGTGATGGATGTCACTTCTTCACCTAATATGTTTTTTGTGACTTCACCAGGGTTTGGAACTAAAGGGTTGTCAATAGAATCGCTACAAGATGCCAGGAGCATTGCTGCGAAAGAGAAAGTAACAAGTTTTGTAAAATGATGTTTCATGTTAATCTTTCTTTTGTCGTTTTTGTGTATAAATTAGCTTTCACCTTTTTGCTATTGTTCTAGCCTTTAAAGGTTTGTTCTCCCACACCTGTTGGTTAAGGTGCGGGAGAACAGAATTATTTAGTTGATTACTTTGTATTTACCAACTTGAAGATCTGAACGCGGCTGCGGCCATAAGCTACACAGATGTAATCCTTATACAAGGTTACGTAGTTAGCAGAGTTGTAGCTCTCCTTGCCATCATAGAAGGCACGGCGACGGGCAACAACATTCTCACCCTTAGCCTTGGTCTTGTCCAATACAACGAGACCGTAACCGCCACATGCAACATAGATGTATTTTGAATCTACTGCAACACCGTTTACGCGACCGATAATCTTGTTGCTTTCGCCTACAGGAGCATCGAATAATACTGTACCATGGCCATTTGCATCGTAGCGAACAAGTCCGCCGTCACCCTGGCATACGTAAAGGTTTGTACCGTCTACAGCGATGGTGTTCTTGCCATCAACAACACCCACTTTACCTTCTGTAGTATAGCTCTGAGGATTTTCCAAATTAATGTTGTCGAAGATGTTGACAGTACCTGTTGTTGTACCATTTGCCTCCAAGCCATAGAGCTTGTCATTGCCAACAGCAACGAACTTCACGTCATTTGTTGTGAGGTGTGGAGTACGCAGGGTGAATGTTGAGTTGTAAACCTGATAACCCTTGTTTGTTGCCAAAACGAAGTTGTCTTTATACTTGACTACACTATTGGCATCAATGCCATTGTTTGGATTTGTCTTATCAATAGGGTAGGTAACGAGTTTGCTCTTACCCATCAATCCATTTGCCAGTTCCACATAGCCCAAGAATGCACCTTCCTTGTAGGTTGTTGCTGCAACATAGAAGCGGCTGCCGTCAATCATACCATAGTTTACATCTAATCCTCCCTGAGCTGTTACTGCTTCGTCGAGAATAAGTGATTTGCCGTCGATATGAGCTACTTCCAATCCGCCACCCATATGGTTTTTGTCATTGCCCTGGGTGTGGTATGTAACATACAACTTGTCGTTAGCAGCCTGGATAGATGTTGCAGAGAGGGTATTCTCTGTAACTCCAGCTGCAGAGAACAAATCCAGTTTTGGCTTGATGCTCAAACTTTCTGTTGTTGCTGTTAACTCATAACCGTAATGCTCGTTATCGGTATCCTTCAACTTAACCAAATCACCAGTGGTAGCCTTGTCGTAATCGAGGTATGATGCTGCGATGTCAAGATCCTCTGCTGTAGGAATCTGGTTCTCGCCATTAAAGCATTTTGTGAACTGGAATAGGAAGGTAGCACCTTCTGCAGGAGTATCGAATGCCTGGATGTTTTCTGCACCATCGTTGTGGAACTCGTCTGCCTTAACAATAGCTAAACCGCCAGCTTTTTCCAGGCTGATTTGGCCTTTTGCATCGTTATAAGAGATAAGCTTGTTAACATTGATAACGCCCTTGTCCGCAATGTTGATCTTGCAGGCACCCTTCAGGATGAGCTGTGCTTCACCTACCTTAGTTACCTTCTTGTGGGTATCCTTTTCGTTCAAGGTAACATTGATGTAGTCGGCATCAATCTGTGAACCGGCATTCATGGTCAATATATTGGTAACCTTGATTGCGCTGTTGTCGCCAGCCTTCAGATAACCATTTGTGTTGAGGTTCAGATCAGCTGTCTTCAGGAAACCGCCGATTTGCAGGTTACCATTGATGTTAACAGTAGTAGCATTCCAAACGTGAGCTGATGCGTATATATTGGCACCTTCTTCAACGTTTACTTCTGTACCACGGATAGAACCTATGATACATGCCTTTGAACCAGCCTTGAAGGTGATTTTCTGTGTAGGACTTGTCTTGTCTGCTGTAAGCTGTCCTAAACCGGACTTGAGTTCCTTCTTTTCAACAGCGTTGCCATTTTCATCAAGGCCGCTGGTAATACCTCGCCAAGATGAATACAGATTACCTTCGATGACGATGTCTGCTGCAGGGTCGTCAGTCTTGACATAACCAAGTTCGTTATAGACAGTAACTCCCTGCTTGATCATTGAACCAGTGCCCTTGAAAATCAGGGAACCGCCCTGCTTTACAACGATTTTTGCATTTTCGAAAGTGTTTGCAGAATATATCAATTTTGCACCTCCATTTACGAAGATAGTTGCATTCTTGATAGTGTTCTTGGTAAAGTCACACTTGCCAGCAGATTTCTTTAAGTAGAAAATGCCGTTTTCCAGGTTGTCGTTACCTAAAGCCTGAGTAGCTGTAGCAGGCTGCACAGGTATAGTGCTCTCTTCGTCCTTGTTGAGGTCTGTTACGAAATTTGCGTCACTGGCAGCTCTTGTGCCGAAGAACTTGCGAGCGTTAGCTGTCGTGTTCTTGTAATTGATGACGCTAGATAACAGAGACTCCCCACTGTTAGTGAGGTCGAGGGTTGTGGCATCTACCTTAGCTGGAGATGAATCGCCTGTAGAATCACTTGTGTTGTCGCTACATGATGCGAATACGAATGCTGCCAAACCGATAGCAGCAAGTGTAGAATTGAATACTTTCATATCTATTTAAGTTTAAATTGTACTTTCAGTTTCTGATTAATACCACTAACTTATATTCTTGTCCTTCAGCTCGTTGTTTTTTGGGGTAGTTTGACTATCGTTTTGGTAGTTTGACTATCATCATCTTGCGTACACTTACAAGTGGAGCTGTTAGACGCTGCAAATTTAATGAAATTATTTCATAAATAGATGTTTTTCATAGTTAAATAAGCTTAATTCGCTGCTTTTTGTTCTGATACTCATTAGGTTGGTTTGTTGTGGGCGATAACGGATTGGCTCTTCCGCTTGTCAAACGATAACTATTTCTGAACTCATTAACCCGAAAATTACTCCGAAAGATAGCTGAATATCTCCGAAGAATACGAAAATATCTCCGAAAGATAGCAGAATATCTCCGAAGAATAAGCCAGGAAAACAAATGTTGGGAATACGATGATGGATATGTGTTGTGGTGACGAGGTGAAGGGTGAAGGGTATATTTTAAATCTTATATTATATTCTTTTTTTAGGATTTTTGGAAAAACCGGAAAGCCAGAAAAATGAAAAAACGGATTTTTTCCCTTGCCGCGCGTATATATAAAAAAGAGTTTTCAAACCTTCACCCTTCACCTTTTTATTTAACGTTTTATGTGTCAAATAGTTACGGGTGAAGGGTGGTGAAGGGTGTTTTTCGCTTTTTAGAAACATATTTTAAGAATTCAACCCGTTTTTACATATTTTAAGTGTTTGTTTTCTATTCCGAAATGGGTATCTTTTTTAGAGGGTCCTCTTTTTTATGATTTCTTTCTATGGAAATTTCTGAGAATCCCTGTCTAATCAGTATCCTTGATGTATAAGCCGTTAAAATATTGTCAGCGAAATAAAGTTAATGGCTACGGATAAGCGTCAATTTTTAAATATAAATTAACTAAAAAGCATTATAACCTAAATTATATTGTGCGCTTGCGTATACGCCTAAGTGCGTGCACAGGCAAGCGCATATATACAATAATGTAAGCAGTTAAAATCTATTGCATAAAGTCTTTATAGATGTTAAAAACTGACTAAAAAAGCAACTTTTTTGCGAAAAGATTTGGTGGAATGAAAAATAGTTAGTACTTTTGCACTCGCTTTTGAGAAATACACTTTCTCTTAGCGATTAAAGAAAGAGTTCTTTGAAAGATTTTACATAAACAGACAAGTAGTACAAGAAGCGGTTCGACTTACACCTTATTATATATAAGGCAAAGACAGAAGCTATAAATATATATTTGAGGATGAATAGTGTCATCATATCTTTATCTTTTTGAGATTCTTCTCCAACTCTTCCTTCACTTCATCGATGGAGATGTCGAGAAGCTGCATTTGTCGGGCGAGTTCCGGGAGTCTTTCTTTCATAAACTCCTTTTTGCGGGTTTTCTTGATCTGCTTCTTGGCTCCTGCGGAAACAAAATAGCCCAGGCCTCGCTTGTTGTAGATAATCTCGTCGGTGGCAAGCAGGTCGTATGCCTTCACGGTTGTATTGGCATTTACCTCCAGCAGCACGGCGTATTCCCTGACGCTCGGTATTCGCTCGTCTTCCTTGTACTTGCCCGCCAGAATTTCATCGCTCAATCGCTCGGCTATCTGTACGTATATTGCTTTATCATTACTGAAAATCATAATCTTCAAATTTTAATTCTTAGATGTTGATCCACTTGTTGCAGATAACCTGCATGCGGGTGAAGAGCTTGTAGGATGCCCAATAGTTGAAGGCAGCCAAAGCAAGAAATACTGCCGACGAGGTGAATACAGCACAATATTGAGCAGAAGAACCCTCTTCGATGTGCAAGGTTCCTACGAAATCAAGCCATCCGGCTTCATCCAGTTCGTTGATAATATAACCCAAAATCAGACAAAGTGCCAATCCCGTACATGCTGTCAGAAGCACAGGAAACTTACGGTAGAAGGCTCCTCCCAGGGTTGCGAAGGAATGGGCAAATATCAGGAAGGAGTAGACTGCCAGAATTGTTTGCCAAGAATTGTCTATTGGTGAAAGGGCAAAAATGGTGTGGCTGAGTACTGGCCATGTAAGGCTGATATGGAAGCCTGGAGTGATGAAAAAGCTAAAGATGAGCTGGATAATATCTGAAATGACCAAGGCTCCTAGCAAAGTCACAAGACCACCAACGGTAACAACCAGGTATCGAGCCACATATTTTTCCAGGTTAGTGGCAGGAATCATCAGGAAACTTTCGCGCTGTAACTTGGTCTTCATATTTCTGAAGATGCAAGATGCCAATACGTAAATGACCATAAAAGAAATGAATCCAAAGAACATATATGCGGATTCCTTATAACTGTCGGTCATGGCATCTAGTTCATGGGATGCTGCAATAAAGCCACTAATTCTGTAAAGCCGGATGATGTTTACAATTGAAAAACAGATGGCGAGTCCTGCAATGATTCCCAAATTATAGGTCCAGTTGTTTAATACATCCCAACGGATAACCATTCCTAATCTATTTAAATCGAGATTCTTTTTCATAATCGTCTAATTTTTAATCGTCTAATTTTTAATCGTTTAATTTTCCATTAATTACTGCATTGAAGAGCAACTCCAGGTTCATCTGTGTTTCCTGCTCACCCTCCTGTCGCTTGCAGATGGCGGCATTACCCTGCAGGGTTGGCTCGGCGTAGAGCACGGTGTCGTCCATTTCCTGTGGGTTGCGGTATTCGAAGGTGTATTTCTCGCAGATGTCTGAAACCGAAGTGTCGAGCAGAAGCTGGCTCTGGTTCATGATGATGATGTGGTCGAGCAACGACTCTACATCGTGCACCTGATGAGTAGAGATGATGAGGGTGCGGTCTTCCGTCATGTTGTTGGCGATGACCTTACGGAACTGGCTCTTCGATGGGATGTCGAGACCATTGGTTGGCTCGTCCATCAGAAGAAAGCGGGTACCCGTGGCGAGTGCGAAACTCATGAATACCTTCTTCTTCTGTCCCATCGAGAGTTCGTTCAACTTGAGAGAGAGTGGTAAATCAAAATCCTTGAGGCAACGGTCCAGCACTTCCTGCGAGAAGTTTGGATAGAATCCCTGGTTCATCTTCACGTAGGTGGCGAGGGAAACGTTGGGCAGTTCAAACTCTTCGGGCACCATGAAGATGTCCTTCAGCATCTCGGCTCTGCGATCTTGTGCCGAAATGCCATCCACGAGAATGGTACCTTGTTGCTGGCGGAGCAATCCGCTGATGAGGTAGAGCAGGGTGCTCTTGCCTGTACCATTCTTACCGAGCAAGCCATAAATGTTGTTCTCCTTGAGTTCCAAAGAGAAATCTCTAAATACAAGGTGCTTGCTACCTGGGTATCTGAAATCAATGTCTTTAATCTGTATCATAATCTTTAATGTTTTAGTGTACTACTTCAATAGAACACTGCAAAGGTATGCTTTTCTGCGATAACTTCCAAACTTTTGGGCAATTATTTTTATACTTTAACGTATTGTTAACAATTCCACCTTATTATATTATAAGAAGAGTATGATATGAATGTCTTGTAATATAGAACTTTATAAAAAACAAAGGCATCGGAAAGCAAAAACTTCCCGATGCCTTGATGCTTTTTATTAAGTCGTTTAGATATATTTCATGAGAATATCCCAAACTGCAATGATGTGGCAGATACTACCAGCTAAAACGAAAAAATGGAACACGGAATGCATGTATTTCTTCTTGTTGATACTGTAGAATACGGCGCCCGTAATGTAGCAGACGCCTTCGGCAATAATCCACCAGACTGTGGCGGTGGATACGGAGTCTATCAAAGGTTTAAAGGCAACCAGTACCGACAATCCCATGCCTACAAAGCAGATGGTCTCCAGGTTGCTGTGATCCTTGAGTCTGGCAAAACTCATGATGGTTCCGGCAATGGCGCAAGCCCAGATAAAGATAAAAAGACTCCATCCCCAATATCCCTGCTCTCGCATCGCAATGAGCGTGATTGGCGAGTAAGAACCGGCAATATGCCAGTAGATGGCGGCATGGTCCCATTTGCGCAGTCGCTCCTTCCATTTGCTCCAGGCAGAAACAGCATGGTAAACCGTTGAGGCGATGTAAGACATCAGCATACCGAACAGATAGAGGATAACTCCCGCCGTAGCCCATCCGTTATGCATCGTAAAGCACCAATATAAGAAGATGGCTCCCACGACAAAGCCCATCAGGATACCTCCTGCATGCGACCATGAGTTCCAAAGTTCTTCTTTATGACTGAAATGTATCTTTAGTTTCATATCTCTATATATCTTTTCGTTACACATTCTGCTGATTTTGAGAAATAGGGCATTCAAGCCACTATACCTAAATCGTTATCAGCTATAACATTGCAAAGATACTAAGAATTTCTTAAAGTGGACTATCTTTTAGGAATTCTTTCGATTTCGGGAGTGTTTTCTTTGCTTTATTTGCTGATTGTTTGTCCTTTTCTGCTTTCTTCGAAAAATAAATCAAAAAAATATTGGAGTGTATTGGATTTTTTTATAATTTTGCGATGTGAAAATGAGAAATCATCTCTCACAAAATAGAAACTATAAACGCAACTAATAACTTAGAAAGGTAATATGAAGTTAAAATCAATTGCACTTATATTGATGACTGTCGCACTTCCGGCGATGGCAGAAAAAGTATCTGTAAATACAAAGGGTATGTCGCTCATTCTAGATGTTGAGAATGGAAAGCCTGCCCAGTATCTCTATTTCGGTACTAAGTTGAATCCTAACGATTTGCAGAATCTGAAGGTCGCTACTGATGGCCGTATGGATGCTTATCCGGCTTACGGACTGAATACTCCAGCTGAAGCAGCGCTTGCCATGCGTCATAGTGATGGCAATCTTTCAACTGCACTCGTGGCTACGGGCTGTGATGTGAAGAACGAAGGGAAAGCTTCTGTTACGACCGTTCATCTGAAAGATCCTGAATATAATATAAAGGTAGATTTGAAGTATCGTGCATACAATGATGTTGATATGATTGAGGCATGGACCGAGATTCTGAATGGTGAAAAGGGTACTGTTACCCTGACTACCTTCGCATCGGCTATGCTTCCTATCCGTCGTGGAGATGTCTGGATGAGTCATCTTTCCGGTACTTGGGCAGCAGAGGGACAGTTGAGTCATGAAAAACTGCAGCCAGGAGAATTTGTAATCCGAAACAATGATGGTACCCGCAATTCGCATACCGATCATGCAGAAGTCATGTTCTCGCTCGATGGTAAAGGACAGGAAAATGCGGGTAATGTTATTGGTGCAGCCTTGGTTTATAGCGGTAACTATAAGCTGAAGACGGTTACCGATGATACCGAATATCATTATTTCTTTGCCGGTATTAATGAACAGAACTCTGAATATCATCTTAAGAAAGGTGAGACTTTCAAAACTCCTGCACTCGCTTTGACCTATTCAACACAGGGCTTGAGCGGTGCAAGTAGAAACTTCCATAAATGGGGACGCAAATATATCTTGGCACATGGAGATAAGGAGCGTGATATCTTACTCAACTCTTGGGAAGGTGTTTATTTCGACATCAACCAGAAGGGAATGGACCAGATGATGGCTGATATCCATAGTATGGGTGGTGAACTCTTCGTAATGGATGATGGATGGTTCGGAACCAAATATCCTCGTGTTACTGATAACTGTGCACTCGGCGACTGGGTGGTTGATACCAAGAAACTTCCTAATGGCATTGAAGGCTTGCTGAACGATGCCAGGAAAAACCAGGTAAAGTTTGGTATCTGGATCGAACCGGAAATGACCAATACTACCAGTATGCTCTATGAGAAGCATCCTGATTGGGTTATCAAGGCTCCTAAGCGAGATGCTGTTCTGGGCCGTGGCGGTACCCAGCTGGTGCTCGATCTCTCAAATCCAAAAGTACAAGACTTTGTTTTCGGTGTAGTAGACAATTTACTTACTAAATATCCAGATATAGCCTACATTAAGTGGGATGCCAATATGCCTATTATGAATCATGGCAGCCAATACTTGTCTGCAGCTGAACAGAGTCATCTCTACATTGCTTATCATCAGGGATTTGCGAAGGTTATTGATCGTATTCGTGCTAAGTATAAGGATGTGGTGATTCAATGTTGCGCAAGTGGCGGTGGCCGTGCCAATTGGGGCATGCTCCGTGGTTTTGATGAGTTTTGGGTAAGTGATAATACGGATGCCATGCAGCGTATTTATATGCAGTATGGAACCAGCTATTTCTTCCCAGCCATCGCCATGGCAAGTCATATCTCTGCTGTGCCAAACCATACCGTATTCCGCACTACTTCTTTGAAGTATCGTATTGATGTAGCTATGAGCGGACGTCTTGGAATGGAAATCCAACCAAAGAATATGACGGATGAGGAGAAGGCTCTCTGTCGAAAGGCTATCTCTGAATACAAGGAGATTCGTCCTGTTGTTCAGTTTGGCGACCTTTATCGTTTGGTTTCTCCGTACGATAATCAGGGCTTGTCTTCTATTATGTATGTTAGTGAAGCAAAAGACAAGGCTGTCTTCTATTGGTGGAAATTGGTAAACTTCTATAATGTTCATTTGCCAAGAGTTAAGATGGCTGGTCTGGATGAGAATAAGATGTATAAGGTAAAAGAACTTGATGTAATTGATAACAAGC
>OLZN01000204.1_pt1 | contig 10049 bp, 6 predicted proteins | sample 1644441 | NCBI WGS metagenome assembly OLZN01 (sample SAMEA103958148, study PRJEB25191) | human gut metagenome
ATATAAAAATCCACCTGTATCTGTTGCTATTTCTGTCACACTTTCCCCTGTCGTTTACACCAGATAATCGTTGTCACTTTTGTGACCTCTGAGAAGATAAACAACGAAATATTTAAGACCAGATCCTGTGAATAAAAATAATTAAGTAACAACGGTATTACGGAGATTGAACAGCTTACGGTAGCAAAACGCATAAACTCCTGAATCGCCAAAAAAGAGAAACTAAATAATTTTTGTCTTAAAAAACATTGCGCAGAAAAGAATAAAGAGAGCAATAATACTATTTGTAGCGTAACAGTGGCGACTGCATAAGCGTAAAAACCGCCTTCAACACCGATATCCTTAAGTAAAGAAAGTGAATGAACGATATCGGAATAAAAAGGGATACGACCATTACCAAGCGAGTAGAACAGATATGTGGCTATCGCGATAACATCCATGACACCCCAAAAAAGAAGAATGTATTTTTTATATTGACGTTGCATAAAGTAAATCCTTTTTACGAAAACAAATATTACCAGGAATTATTATAATTGCGGGCGTTTTTGGATTAACACTCCACCCGTATTTTTTAAACCTCTGTCAGCTATACCTTCACTAAATAAGACATCGATACGCCCTTTACTTTTATCGTGATACAGAATACTGCATGAGATACACCTTATACCCTCTTTGGATTTACGAAAATCTAACCAATAACGACCATCATAAAATACCCACTCCACACCTGTTTTTATATTAATCATCCAATCATTATAACCTGTTGGTTTTTTTCCTAATAGTTCAGTAACTTCGGACTCTGAACATCCTTCGAAAGCGAAAAAATCTATTTCATCAATTTTTATCATGTTCAATAATCCATTATTTATGACATTAAAAACCGGGGCAAATACCCCGGTGTTATCACTTACTCGGCATCATACCCCAGATTCGGTGCCAACCAACGCTCGACTTCGGTAACGCTCATTCCTTTACGGCGGGCATAGTCTTCAACCTGATCGCGCTGAATTTGCGCCACCGCGTAATACTTGCTGTCTGGATGACTGAAGTACCAACCCGAAACCGATGCACCCGGCCACATGGCGAAGGATTCCGTGAGTTTCATACCGGTATGTTTTTCCACTTCCAGCAGCTCCCAGATTGTGGCTTTTTCCGTATGTTCCGGGCAGGCAGGGTAGCCCGGTGCCGGACGGATGCCCTGGTAGTTTTCGCGGATCAGCTCTTCGTTGCTGAGGTTCTCGTTCGGCGCATAGCCCCAGTAGACTTTACGCACACGCTCATGGAGATACTCAGCAAAGGCTTCCGCCAGACGGTCGGCAAGCGCTTTCACCATGATTTTGTTGTAATCATCATGCTGTGCTTCAAAGGCATCAGCCAGTGCGTCCTCTTCCAGCCCGCCAGTCACGGCAAATGCGCCGATGTAATCTGCTTTACCAGAAAGCTTCGGCGCAACGAAGTCAGCGAGACAGTAGTTAGCGAAGCCGGTTTTTTCGGTCTGTTGGCGTAGATGGTGGCTGACATTAATCACATGGGTACGCGTTTCGTCACGGTAGATTTCAATGTCATCACCCACACGGTTTGCCGGGAACAGGCCCACCACGCCACGCGGGTTCAGCATTTTTTCGGCGCTTAATTTATCCAGCATGTCGTTGGCGTCTTTAAACAGCCGCTGCGCCTCAACACCTACCACTTCATCTTCCAGAATGCGCGGATACTTCCCGGCCAGCGACCAGGTCATAAAGAACGGCGTCCAGTCGATGTAATTACGCAGCGTTTCGATGCTGGCTTCGACTTCCTGCACACCGAGACGGTGCGCCACCGGCGGCGTGTAAGCCTGCCAGTCAAAAGCGAAGTCGTTATCACGCGCCGCTTCCAGCGTGACCGGTGGTGTGCGTGGTTTCTTTCGTCCGTGCTGAATACGCACGGTTTCGTACTCCTTGCGGGTACGAACAACGAAATCATCGCGCTGAGTGTCGGAAAGCAACGCCGCCACCACACCAACGGTGCGCGATGCGTTCTGCACATACACCGTCGGGCCGCTGTAGTTCTGCTCGATTTTCACCGCCGTGTGCGCTTTTGAGGTGGTCGCGCCGCCAATCAATAGCGGAATGGTGAAGCCCTGACGCTCCATCTCTTTCGCCACGTTAACCATCTCGTCCAGCGACGGCGTGATCAGCCCTGAAAGGCCAATCAAATCAGCATTCACTTCTTTAGCGGTACGGAGAATTTTTTCCGCAGGCACCATCACGCCGAGATCGACAATTTCGTAGTTGTTACATTGCAGCACCACGCCAACGATATTTTTACCGATGTCGTGGACATCGCCTTTCACGGTGGCGATCACCATCTTGCCGTTGGTTTTACCCTGCTCTTTGCTGGCTTCAATAAACGGTTCGAGATACGCCACCGCCTGTTTCATGACGCGCGCCGATTTCACCACCTGCGGCAGGAACATTTTGCCCTCGCCAAACAGGTCGCCGACCACGTTCATGCCGTCCATCAACGGGCCTTCAATCACTTCAATCGGACGCGTAGCCTGCTGGCGGGCTTCTTCGGTATCCTGCTCGATAAACTCGGTAATGCCTTTGACCAGCGAGTATTCCAGACGTTTATTCACTTCCCACGAGCGCCACTCCGCCTGCTGGGTGTTAGCGGTGTCGTCGGTTTTGCTGCCGCGATATTTCTCGGCAAGCTCCAGTAAACGCTCGGTGCCATCGTCGCGACGGTTGAGGATCACATCCTCCACCGCGTCGCGTAGTTCGGTAGGCAGGTCGTCGTAAATCGCCAGTTGCCCGGCGTTGACGATCCCCATATCCATGCCATTGCGAATAGCGTAGTAGAGGAACACCGCGTGAATGGCTTCGCGCACCGGATCGTTGCCACGAAACGAGAACGACACGTTAGAAACGCCGCCGGAAATCAGTGCGTGCGGCAGTTCACGTTTGATGTCTTCACACGCGCCGATAAAGTCCTGTGCGTAATTGTTGTGCTCTTCAATGCCAGTTGCGACCGCGAAGATGTTCGGGTCGAAGATGATATCTTCAGCCGGGAAGCCAACCTCTTCGGTGAGGATTTTGTACGCCCGACGGCAAATCTCGATTTTCCGTGCGCGGGTATCGGCCTGGCCCTGTTCGTCAAAAGCCATTACCACTACTGCCGCACCGTAGCGACGCAACAGTTTCGCGTGATGGATAAAGGCGTCGACACCCTCTTTCATCGAGATAGAGTTAACAATGCCTTTGCCCTGGATACACTTCAGACCTTTTTCAATAACGTCCCATTTTGAGGAGTCGATCATAATCGGCACGCGAGCGATATCCGGTTCACCGGCAATCAGATTGAGAAAACGCACCATCGCCGCTTCGGCGTCGAGCATCCCTTCATCCATGTTGATATCGATAATCTGCGCACCGTTTTCCACCTGCTGACGCGCCACATCCAGCGCCTCGCTGTATTTCTCTTCTTTGATCAGGCGCTTGAACTTAGCGGAACCGGTGACGTTGGTGCGTTCACCCACGTTCACAAACAGGCTATCTTCGCCAATGTTCAGCGGCTCCAGGCCGGACAAACGGCAGGCTACGGGAATTTCCGGTAGTTTGCGCGGCGCTAATCCTTCTACTGCACGACTCATCGCTGCAATATGTTGTGGCGTGGTGCCGCAGCAGCCGCCGACGATATTGAGAAAGCCCGCTTCTGCCCATTCACGTATCTGTTTTGCCATCGTGTCGGCGTCGAGATCGTATTCACCAAAGGCGTTGGGCAGCCCGGCGTTCGGGTGGGCGGTGACATAGCATTCCGCAATACGCGACAGTTCCTGTACGTACTGGCGCAGTTCGTCTGGCCCCAGCGCACAGTTCAGGCCAAAGGTCAGCGCTTCGGCGTGGCGCAGGGAGTTGTAAAACGCTTCAGTGGTCTGCCCGGAGAGCGTGCGCCCGGAGGCGTCGGTGATGGTGCCGGAGATCATAATCGGCAGCTCAACGCCCAGCGCTTCAAACTCCGTTTTCACCGCAAAGACCGCCGCTTTGGCGTTAAGGGTGTCGAAAACGGTTTCAATCAGGATCAGGTCCGCGCCACCTTCCACCAGCGCTTTGGTGGATTCTCGATAAGCCGCCACCAGCTGGTCAAAAGTGATGTTGCGGAATGCCGGATCGTTGACGTCCGGAGAAATAGACGCCGTGCGGTTGGTCGGGCCGAGAACACCGGCAACGTAGCGCGGTTTCTCCGGCGTGCGGGCAGTCCACTCGTCGGCACAGGCGCGCGCCAGTTTCGCCGCTGCAAAGTTGATTTCCGCCGACAGGGATTCCATTTGGTAATCCGCCATCGCAATAGTCGTGGAGTTGAAGGTGTTGGTTTCGATGATATCCGCGCCCGCTTCAAAGTAGGCGTTGTGGATAGCGGCGATCACTTCCGGTTTGCTGAGCACCAGCAGGTCGTTGTTGCCTTTGAGATCGCATGGCCAGTCGGCAAAGCGTTCACCACGAAAATCGGCTTCGTTCAGTCGATAGCTCTGGATCATGGTGCCCATACCGCCGTCCAGCACCAGAATACGTTCATTTAACTGCGCACGCAGTTGTTCCACTTTGCTGCTCACACTTGCTCCCGACACGCTTAACCCAGATTTAATAAAAATTCAACAAACCATACTGGCATAAACGCATCTGTGGTAAAAGCGACCACCACGCAACATGAGATTTGTTCAACATTAACTCATCGGATCTGTTCAGCAACTATTGCATTCGCTGATAATAAAAATGAAAATGATTTCCACGATACAGAAAAAGGAGACTGTCATGGTCGCACCCATTCCCGCAAAACGCGGCAGAAAACCCGCCGTTGCCACCGCACCAGCGACTGGACAGGTTCAGTCTTTAACGCGTGGCCTGAAATTACTGGAGTGGATTGCCGAATCCAATGGCAGTGTGGCACTCACGGAACTGGCACAGCAAGCCGGGTTACCCAATTCCACGACCCACCGCCTGCTAACCACGATGCAGCAACAGGGCTTTGTCCGTCAGGTCGGCGAACTGGGTCACTGGGCAATCGGCGCACACGCCTTTATGGTCGGTAGCAGCTTTCTCCAGAGCCGTAATTTGTTAGCGATTGTTCACCCTATCCTGCGCAATCTAATGGAAGAGTCTGGCGAAACGGTCAATATGGCGGTGCTTGATCAAAGCAATCACGAAGCGATTATTATCGACCAGGTACAGTGTACTCACCTGATGCGTATGTCCGCGCCTATCGGCGGTAAATTGCCGATGCACGCTTCCGGTGCGGGTAAAGCCTTTCTGGCCCAACTGAGCGAAGAACAGGTGACGAAGCTGCTGCACCGCAAAGGGTTACATGCCTATACCCACGCGACGCTGGTGTCTCCTGTGCATTTAAAAGAAGATCTCGCCCAAACGCGCAAACGGGGTTATTCATTTGACGATGAGGAACATGCGCTGGGGCTGCGTTGCCTTGCAGCGTGTATTTTCGATGAGCACCGCGAACCGTTTGCCGCAATTTCAATTTCCGGGCCGATTTCACGTATTACCGATGACCGCGTGACCGAGTTTGGCGCGATGGTGATTAAAGCGGCGAAGGAAGTGACGCTGTCGTACGGTGGAATACGCTGACTTTTTCGCCTCTGATTTATACGAATCGAACGCTAAACCGCTGCCTGCGCCGATACGCATAAACATCTTCCACATGCCCTTCACGTATGCGGTTTTGTAGTGCGCGCCAGTAATCAGCGCGGAACAAGTCGGCGTGCATCTCTTCAAATAGCGGACCAATACGCGGGTCGGCACATAACCAGTGACGGAACTCTTCCGGGAAAACATCACCCGGCGAGACGCTGTACCACGGTTCGCTGGCAAGTTCGTCTTCCGGGTAGCGCGGCAGCGGGATGTCGCGGAAATTCACTTCCGTCATGTAGCAAATTTCATCGTAATCATAAAACACCACGCGCCCGTGACGGGTGACGCCAAAGTTTTTAAATAACATATCCCCAGGGAAGATGTTGGCAGCGGCAAGCTGGCGAATGGCATTGCCGTACTCTTCAATGGCGTCGCGCAGCTGCTGACCTTCCACTTGTTCCAGCCAGATATTGAGCGGCACCATCCGTCGTTCGATATAGAGATGGCGAATCACAATTTGTTCGCCGAGATCGGTGATTTTTTCCGCTGCTTCCTGGAGCAGTAATTCCATTAATGCCGGGGAAATATGCCGCTTCTCCAGCACAAAGTTTTCAAACTCCTGGGTGTCCGCCATTCGGCCCACGCGATCGTGCTCTTTCACCAGTTGATAGCAGGCACGAACGTGAGCGGCAGACATCTCTTTCTGCGGCGCGAACCTGTCTTTGATGACTTTAAATACCCGATCAAAACCCGGCAACGTAAACACCAACATCACCATTCCACGAATACCCGGCGCTTCAATGAACTGCTCATTACAGCCCTGTAGATAAACGAGATATTCGCGGTAGCTTTCGGTTTTAGCGTGCTTCTGGCAGCCGATAGCCATATACAATTCAGCGGTGGTTTTACCTGGCAGAATTTCCCGTAGCCACTCGACCAGCGCTGCGGGCAGCGGTGCATAAACCATAAAATAAGAACGCGCAAAGCCAAAAACAATGCTCGCTTCGGCGGTCGTCGTCAGGCAGGTATCAATAAATAACTCGCCGTCGTCCGTCTGGTGGATCGGCAATAAAAATGGCAACGTGCCGGAAGGCGTTATTAGTTTGCCCACCAGCCAGGCTGCCTTATTGCGGTAAAACAGTTCGTTCGCCACCTGTAAATGACTTTCCGCGAGGTTGTCTGTCCCCAGCGTTTCCGTCAGATGGCGAACGATGTAATGAATGTCACGGCTTTTATTCTGCCAACGCAGACGCAGCGGCAGATCGCTGATAACGCGCATCAGCAGAGATTCCCAGCCGTGATCGGGGTGAAAGTCTTTCGCCAGTGGGCGTGGAATGGTACGAAAGCGGCGCTCTGGCTGGGAGCTAAAGATAAAAAGCCGCTCGGGAGTAAGCGAGCGGTGGTCAAATAACCGACAGTACACGGAGTTGAAAAAGCTCTCCGCAATCTCGAAGCGCGGGTAATCTGGCAACAGCCGGGTGTAATGCTCTTTAACGCGCAGTAAAAATGCCGCGTCCGTGCTTTGGCCGTTAGTAATGCAGCGCAGTTGCTCCACGACCAGACCCACGTGATGATCGTAAAGATGAATACGGTTTTTCATCGCCTGCTGGACAGCATGCCAGTCGGCTTGCTCGAAACGCTGCTGCGCCCCGGAAGTCACTTCGAGGAATCGACCATACTGAGCGTCGAAACCTTGCAAAATGGTTTGTGCAATCAGTAATTCCAGGCCACGCGGCATCGCCTCTCCTTAATTCGCCCCTCGCCTTACGGAAAGGGGCGTTGGTTGTTAGAACTGCGATTCTTCAGTGGAGCCAGTCAGTGCGGTAACCGACGACGTGCCGCCCTGAATAATGGTCGTCACTTTATCGAAGTAACCTGTACCCACTTCCTGCTGGTGAGATACGAAGGTATAGCCATCTTTCGCGGCGGCAAATTCCGGCTGCTGCACTTTCTCAACATAGTGCTTCATACCCTCGCCCTGGGCATAGGCGTTTGCCAGGTCAAACATGTTGAACCACATGCTGTGGATACCTGCCAGGGTGATGAACTGGAACTTGTAGCCCATATCCGACAGCTGCTGCTGGAAGCTGGCAATAGTTTTGTCGTCGAGGTTTTTCTGCCAGTTGAACGACGGCGAGCAGTTATAAGCCAGCAGTTTGCCCGGATATTTCGCGTGGATGGCTTGTGCAAAGCGACGCGCCAGTTCCAGGTCCGGCGTGGAGGTTTCACACCATACCAGGTCAGCATATGGCGCATACGCCAGGCCACGGCTGATCGCTTGCTCAATACCCGCATGAGTACGGAAGAAGCCTTCACTGGTACGCTCGCCAGTAATAAATTCGCTGTCATGTGGGTCGCAATCGGAGGTAATCAGATCCGCCGCATCGGCATCGGTACGAGCAACCAGCAGGGTTGGAACGCCCGTCACATCAGCTGCCAGACGCGCCGCGACCAGTTTCTGAATAGCTTCCTGAGTTGGCACCAAAACTTTGCCGCCCATGTGACCACATTTCTTCACTGATGCCAGCTGATCTTCGAAGTGAACTGCCGCTGCACCGGCTTCAATCATCGCTTTCATCAGTTCAAAGGCATTCAGTACACCGCCAAAACCGGCCTCCGCATCGGCGACGATCGGCAGGAAGTAATCGACATAGCGCGGATCGCCCGGCTCAATGCCCGCGGACCATTGGATCTGATCCGCACGGCGGAAAGTATTGTTGATCCGCTCCACCACCGCTGGCACCGAGTTTGCCGGATAGAGCGACTGATCCGGATACATGCTGGCCGCCAGGTTAGCGTCCGCCGCTACCTGCCATCCCGACAGATAGACTGCTTCAATACCCGCTTTCGCCTGTTGCAGCGCCTGACCACCAGTCAGTGCACCGAGGCTGTTGATGTAGCCTTTTTTCGACTCGCCGTGCAGCAGACGCCACATTTTCGCCGCGCCCAGTTGCGCCAGGGTGCATTCCGGATTGACTGAACCGCGTAATTTCACCACATCTTCCGCGCTGTACGGGCGAGTAATGCCTTCCCAACGCGGTTGAGTCCACTCTTTCTGTAATTCTTCAATTTGTTGTGTACGGGTTTTCATGTGCAGATGCTCCATAGTTATGTGGTGGTTTACGCTAACAGGCGGTAGCCTGGCAGGGTCAGGAAATCAATTAACTCATCGGAAGTGGTGATCTGTTCCATCAAGCGTGCGGCATCGTCAAAACGCCCATGGGAGAAACGTTCTTCGCCCAGTTCGCTGGCAATGACTTTCATCTCTTCGCCCAGCATCTGGCGGAACAAGGCTTTAGTCACCGGTTTGCCATTGCTCAACGTTTTTTGATGATGGATCCACTGCCAGATTGAGGTACGGGAAATTTCAGCCGTCGCCGCATCTTCCATCAGGCCATAAATCGGCACACAGCCATTGCCAGAGATCCACGCTTCGATGTACTGCACAGCCACGCGAATGTTGGCGCGCATACCTTCTTCGGTGCGTTCACCATCACAAGGTGCCAGCAGCTGATCGGCAGTAATCGGCGCGTCTTGTTCGCGCATCACCTCAAGCTGGTTTTTGCGGGAGCCGAGAATATCGTTGAATACCGCCATTGCCGTATCAGCAAGGCCCGGGTGAGCGATCCATGTGCCATCGTGACCGTTATTGGCTTCCAGCGATTTATCCGCTTTTACTTTGTCGAGCACCTGGTTATTGCGCTCTTCATCTTTGCTTGGAATAAACGCCGCCATGCCGCCCATCGCAAAAGCACCGCGTTTATGGCAGGTTTTAATCAACAGGCGTGAGTAAGCATTCAGGAAGGGTTTATCCATCGTCACTGCCTGTCTGTCTGGCAGGACGCGATCGGGATAGTTTTTCAATGTTTTGATATAACTGAAGATGTAATCCCAACGACCGCAGTTCAGACCAACAATATGGTCACGCAGCGCGTGAAGGATTTCATCCATCTGGAACACGGCGGGCAGCGTTTCAATCAGCAACGTCGCCTTGATGGTGCCGCGCGGCAGATTAAAGCGATCTTCTGCATAGCTGAAGACTTCGCTCCACCAGGCCGCTTCCTGCCAGGACTGGGTTTTCGGCAGATAGAAATAGGGACCGCTGCCCTTTGCCAACAGTGCCTGATAGTTGTGGAAGAAATAGAGCGCAAAATCAAACAGGCTACCGGGGATTGTCTCACCACGCCAGGTGACATGTTTTTCCGGCAAGTGCAGACCGCGTACCCGACAAATCAAAACCGCTGGATTGGGCTTGAGCTGATAAATTTTGCCTGCTTCATTGCTATAGCTGATGGTGCCGTTAACCGCATCGCGCAGGTTAATTTGCCCATCGATCACTTTGTTCCAGTCTGGTGCCAGTGAATCTTCGAAATCGGCCATAAAGACTTTCACATTGGCGTTGAGCGCGTTGATCACCATCTTGCGCTCTAC
>OLZN01000209.1_pt1 | contig 9873 bp, 10 predicted proteins | sample 1644441 | NCBI WGS metagenome assembly OLZN01 (sample SAMEA103958148, study PRJEB25191) | human gut metagenome
CCTGAGTTCGATGAGGGACGAACTCAGGCTAGTGTTAAGTTTTACAGTAACACGCCGCGGCGCGTTGGCTGATTAGAACTGGTAGACGATACCAACTGCAAACTGGTCATCAGCTGCTGCGCCAGTAATGGCGGCGTCATCTTTATCCAGCATGTTGAATTTGTATGCAGTATAAACGTTCATGTTCTTATTGAAGTAGTACCAGGTACCAACTTCAATGTAGTTCACACGGTCAGCGTCAACATATCTATGTCCAGGTACACCTTTGATATCTTTACCTTTAGAATACACATAACCTAAGGACGGACGCAGACCAAAGTCGAATTGATACTGAACAACCGCTTCAAAGTTCTGGGTTTCATTGATAAGTTGATCACGCATTATTGTATTGCCTTCTCGATCGGCAACACCTGTATCAATAGAACCCGGAGTCATATTACGAGTTTCACCGTACATTACAACTGCGTAGACATTGTTCGCGTCATACTTTGCAGCCAATGACCACAGTTCAGCATTTGAACCGTTTCCATCGGCAACTTGATCGTTGGTGCGATCAGATTTGCTATATGCACCAACGATACCAAAACCATTGATGTTATAGTCTACAGACAACGCATAGCCGTCACCATTTTGTTTCTTAGTGCTACGGTTGCTGTTTTTGCCTTGGTACTGAATCGCAAAATCAAGACCATCAACCAGGCCAAAGAAATCATAGTTACGGTAGGTTGCAACACCGTTGGTACGACCATTCATGAAGTTGTCAGCGGAAGCCCAGGAATCGCCACCCCATTCAACTAACATATCGGTATAAGCTGCGGCATCATAAGCAACACCGTAGTTACGGCCATAGTCAAATGATCCTAACTCGTTATATTTCAAACCGGCGAAGGTTAAACGGGTTTTTTCCTGGTTTTCACCTTCAGGTTTGCTGGCGTCGAGGTTGTATTCAAACTGACCGAAACCAGTCAGTTCGCTGGTGATTTGGGTTTCACCTTTAACACCGAAACGAGCATAGGAGGTATCTTCGTTTTCGCTGTTATTATCATCAGTATTTGACCAGATGCGTTCGCCAACCATCTTGCCGTAGAAATCAACTTTATTGCCATCTTTATTATAAATTTCAGCCGCATTTGCTGCGCCAGCAACTAATAACGCCGGGACCAGCATTGCCAGAACTTTTCTTTTCATTATGTATTCCCTTGTGATTATAATCTTCATGAATATATCAATAAGTGCCGTTATCCAAAAAAAAGCACATTTGGATACTATTCTATGAAGTTCATTTTATTTTAAGGATTACATGTAACAAATGTATTTAAAAGATTTCAAAATGTTTCTAATCTATTTAATATAATTCATAGTTATGAATTCCGAATATAAATATTCATGAATATTATGTATGTATATCAATATGTTATGAGTTGATTGAAAAGATAGGGAGTGTCAATGATTGTTGCGCTAAACGGCTGGCGTGATCTCGCGCACATTAATGAAGGCATAAAAAAAGCCGGCATCATGCCGGCCCAAAAAATATAAACAAGACGATAAAAGGCTAATAACGGAAGCATCATGACACAGAATAATAAAAAGGTATAATTGTAATCAGTGCTAATATATTGATTAAATGAATTAATAAAGCCGATATCAAAGATAAATAAAATCGCTCAAAACGATTTTTCCTGTATTCACTGCCGTTGCGCAAAATTTATCTATTTGTTCAAAAAATGATTGAGTCTTGACTGGCTCATCCAATGTGGAAAAATGTGATTTTTATCACATAATGGTTCTAAGTCTGAATTTTCCGGGTTATCTCAAAATGGAATACGGTTCGACAAAGATGGAAGAGAGACTCTCTCGCAGCCCTGGCGGCAAATTGGCTTTGTGGGCATTCTATACATGGTGTGGCTATTTCGTCTGGGCAATGGCGCGTTACATCTGGGTGATGAGTCGGATCCCTGATGCCCCGGTGTCGGGATTTGAAAGCGATTTAGGATCTACCGCGGGAAAGTGGTTAGGGGCACTGGTCGGATTTTTATTTATGGCTCTGGTCGGGGCATTGTTAGGCAGCATAGCCTGGTACACCCGACCTCGTCCCGCACGCAGCAGACGCTATGAATAAAAACTGCTAAGGTTGCGACTCTTTGGCAACGGAGCGCGTATGGACTTACAACACTGGCAGGCACAGTTCGAAAACTGGTTAAAAAACCATCACCAGCACCAGGACGCGGCCCATGACGTATGTCATTTTCGCCGCGTCTGGGCTACGGCACAGAAGCTGGCGGCAGATGACGATGTCGATATGCTGGTGATTTTAACCGCCTGTTATTTTCACGATATTGTGAGCCTGGCGAAAGATCATCCACAACGGCAGCGTTCTTCAATCCTGGCGGCAGAAGAGACGCGTCGCCTGCTCCGTGAAGAGTTCGTGCAATTTCCGGCGGAGAAAATCGAGGCCGTTTGTCATGCCATTGCCGCTCACAGTTTCAGCGCGCAAATCGCCCCCTTAACAACGGAAGCTAAAATCGTCCAGGATGCGGATCGGCTGGAAGCCCTGGGGGCGATTGGCCTGGCGCGCGTGTTTGCCGTTTCAGGGGCATTGGGCGTGGCGCTGTTTGATGGTGAAGATCCGTTCGCACAGCATCGTCCGCTTGATGATAAACGCTACGCGCTGGATCATTTCCAGACTAAGTTGCTGAAGCTACCGCAAACCATGCAAACCGCAAGAGGCAAGCAGCTGGCGCAGCACAACGCGCAATTTTTAGTCGAGTTTATGGCGAAGCTCAGTGCCGAACTGGCGGGGGAGAATGAAGGTGTCGATCACAAGGTGATAGATGCGTTTTCACCCGCGGGCTGAGCGCGTGGCCCTAAATGGCTGTAATTATGTTAACCTGTCGGCCATCTCAGATGGCCGGTTAAATCTATGCAGGAAAATATATCAGTAACCGATTCATACAGCACCGGGAATGCCGCACAGGCAATGCTGGAGAAACTGCTGCAAATTTATGATGTTAAAACGCTGGTGGCGCAGCTTAATGGTGTGGGTGAGAATCACTGGAGCGCGGCAATTTTAAAACGTGCGCTGGCGAATGACTCGGTATGGCACCGTTTAAGTGAGAAAGAGTTCGCCCATCTGCAAACGTTGTTACCCAAACCACCGGCACATCATCCGCATTATGCGTTTCGCTTTATCGATCTATTTGCCGGAATTGGCGGCATCCGTCGCGGTTTTGAATCGATTGGCGGACAGTGCGTGTTTACCAGCGAATGGAACAAACATGCGGTACGCACTTATAAAGCCAATCATTATTGCGACCCGGCGACGCATCATTTTAATGAAGATATCCGCGACATCACCCTCAGCCATAAAGAAGGCGTGAGTGATGAGGCGGCGGCGGAACATATTCGTCAACACATTCCTGAACACGATGTATTACTGGCGGGTTTTCCTTGTCAGCCATTTTCGCTGGCTGGCGTATCGAAAAAGAACTCGCTCGGGCGGGCGCACGGTTTTGCCTGCGATACCCAGGGCACGCTGTTCTTTGATGTGGTGCGCATTATCGACGCGCGTCGTCCGGCGATGTTTGTGCTCGAAAACGTCAAAAACCTGAAAAGTCACGACCAGGGTAAAACGTTCCGCATCATCATGCAGACGCTGGACGAACTGGGCTATGACGTGGCTGATGCAGAAGATAACGGGCCGGACGATCCGAAAATCATCGATGGCAAACATTTCCTGCCGCAGCACCGTGAACGCATCGTGCTGGTGGGTTTTCGTCGCGATCTGAATCTGAAAGCCGATTTTACTCTGCGTGATATCAGCGAATGTTTCCCTGCACAGCGAGTGACGCTGGCGCAGCTGCTGGACCCGATGGTTGAGGCGAAATATATCCTGACGCCGGTGCTGTGGAAGTACCTCTATCGATATGCGAAAAAACATCAGGCGCGCGGTAACGGCTTCGGTTATGGAATGGTTTATCCGAACAATCCGCAAAGCGTCACCCGTACGCTGTCTGCTCGTTATTACAAGGATGGCGCGGAAATTTTAATCGACCGCGGCTGGGATATGGCCACGGGTGAGAAAGACTTTGACGATCCGCTGAATCAGCAACATCGTCCACGTCGGTTAACACCTCGTGAATGCGCGCGCTTAATGGGTTTTGAAGCGCCGGGAGAAGCGAAATTCCGCATTCCGGTTTCGGACACTCAGGCCTATCGCCAGTTCGGTAACTCGGTGGTCGTGCCGGTCTTTGCCGCGGTGGCAAAACTGCTTGAGCCAAAAATCAAACAGGCGGTGGCGTTGCGTCAGCAAGAGGCACAACATGGTCGACGTTCACGATAAGGCCACCCGCAGCAAAAATATGCGCGCGATTGCCACGCGTGATACGGCGATTGAGAAGCGCCTCGCCAGTTTGTTAACCAGGCAGGGCCTTGCGTTTCGCGTTCAGGACGCCAGTCTGCCCGGACGCCCGGATTTTGTCGTTGATGAATATCGCTGCGTGATATTTACCCACGGCTGCTTCTGGCATCATCATCACTGCTATCTGTTTAAAGTGCCTGCGACCCGAACCGAGTTCTGGCTGGAGAAGATAGGTAAAAATGTTGAACGCGATCGCCGCGATATCAGTCGCTTGCAGGAGCTCGGCTGGCGCGTACTGATTGTCTGGGAGTGTGCGTTACGTGGGCGCGAGAAGCTGACGGATGCGGCGCTTACCGAGCGTCTGGAAGAGTGGATCTGCGGCGAAGGTGCCAGCGCGCAGATCGACACGCAGGGGATTCATTTACTCGCTTGATGCATCCTGAATAACTGGCGCGACAACGGGTTTGGCCGGGAAGAGATATTTTCCCAACGTGACCAGTACCACCGCGAAAACAATTACGCCGAGCGCCAGCCATTCAATTTTCGACAGCGTTTCGCCACCCAGTCCCGTACCCAGCAAGACCGCGACCACCGGGTTAACGTAGGCGTAGCTGGTGGCGAGAGCCGGACTGACATTACGGATTAAATACATATAAGCGTTAATGGCGATAATCGAACCAAACAGCGCCAGATAGCCGACCGCAAGGAAGCCTGACAGGGAAGGGAGCGCCGTCAGTTTTTCACCCGCAATCATCGATGCGATCATTAACACCACGCCTGCCGCCAGCATCTCAATCGCACCCGCCATCATCCCTACAGGTAAGGTAATGCGCGAGCCATAAACTGAGCCAAACGCCCAGCTAATCGAGCCGATTAAAATCAGAATCGCGCCCCACGGATTGCCGCTTAAATTTCCACCGCTATTGAGCATGATGATTCCGGCAAGCCCAATGGCGATACCCACCCATTCCAGTTTGCGCGTTTTAATGCCAAACAGGCGGCTGAAGCACAGGGTAAAGAGGGGCACGGTTGCAACCACTACGGCGGCGATGCCGGAAGGAACATTTTGATGTTCGGCAACCGTCACCATGCCATTACCGACAGCCAGCAATAACAGGCCAATCAGCGCGGCATTGAGCAGCGGACGTAGCGGGGGAAGTTTGTGTCCGCGCAGTAGCAAAAATGCCAGCAATAAAATACCGGCTGCCAGGAATCGAACGCCCGCCATCATTAACGGAGGCCAGCTTTCCACGCCAATCCGAATGACAAAATAGGTTGAGCCCCAAATGATATACAACGCAAACAGCGCGCCAAAAAGCGGTAACAACTGGCGGAAACGCATAATCCCTCACGGCGGAAATAAAAAGGTGGTTCATAGTAAACGTGAAAATCATTCTGCTGGCGAGAGATATAATTGCACTTGATTGTTAAATAAATGTTGACCTGTGAAGCAAGTATCAGAGCTGCCGTTTTTGCTTCATACTTACACCCTTCAACAATAAAAATGAGAGGGAATGCTTTTGGCCGGGAGTAGTTTACTGACGTTGCTCGATGATATCGCCACACTGCTGGACGATATCTCCGTGATGGGCAAACTGGCGGCGAAGAAAACCGCCGGTGTATTAGGGGATGATTTATCGCTCAATGCGCAACAAGTTTCAGGCGTGCGGGCCAACCGGGAACTTCCCGTGGTCTGGGGCGTGGCGAAAGGATCGCTGATCAATAAAGTGATTCTGGTGCCGCTGGCGTTGATCATCAGTGCGTTTATCCCGTGGGCGATTACGCCACTGTTGATGATTGGTGGCGCGTTTCTCTGCTTTGAAGGGGTAGAGAAAGTGCTGCATATGCTGGAGGCGCGTAAACATAAAGAAGATCCAGCGCAGAGCCAGCAGCGTCTGGAGAAGCTGGCGGCGCAGGATCCGCTGAAGTTTGAAAAGGACAAAATTAAAGGGGCGATTCGTACCGATTTTATTTTGTCTGCGGAAATCGTCGCCATCACGCTGGGGATTGTGGCAGAGGCGCCGTTGCTTAATCAGGTGCTGGTGCTTTCAGGCATCGCGCTGGTAGTGACCGTGGGCGTCTACGGTCTGGTAGGGGTTATCGTTAAGATTGATGACCTGGGGTATTGGCTGGCGGAAAAATCCAGCGCGCTGATGCAGGCATTAGGTAAAGGGTTATTGATTATCGCGCCCTGGCTGATGAAAGCATTATCGATTGTCGGCACGCTGGCGATGTTCCTCGTCGGCGGCGGGATTGTGGTACATGGTATTGCGCCGCTGCATCACGCCATTGAACATTTCGCCGGGCAGCAAAGTGCAGTGGTGGCGATGATATTACCGACTGTTTTAAATCTGATTCTTGGATTTATCATCGGCGGCATCGTGGTGCTGGGAGTGAAAGCAGTAGCGAAAATGCGCGGTCAGGCACATTAATACTCGCACTGGCTATTATGCAAAATTTGCCATCTTCAACTAAGGTGAACAAGTTTCACTCGAAAAAAGGAGGCGAGTATGAGCTTTATGGTTAGTGAGGAAGTTACGGTTAAAGAGGGCGGCCCGCGGATGATTGTCACTGGATACTCCAGCGGTATGGTTGAGTGTCGTTGATATGACGGTTACGGGGTCAAGCGGGAAGCTTTTCATGAAACCGATCTTGTTCCGGGGGAGGGGAGTCGTTCTGCGGAAGAAGTTTGAAAGGGTATCATTAACACCAGGCCGGATCACATCCGGCCTGGTGTCCCAATGCCTGCAATGAATGATAGTCGCGTCTTATCATGCCACCATTATAAAATTATCGCTGTTTTGCGGTACGCTATCGCCGGGTTATGCCAGAATCATAAAAAAGCAGGTTGGGAGTCGTCAGGGTGCAGCACGAGACAAAAATGGAAAACCAGAGCTGGTTGAAAAAACTCGCACGCCGCCTGGGGCCTGGTCATATCGTTAATCTCTGCTTTATCGTGGTATTGCTTTTTTCCACCTTGCTCACCTGGCGTGAAGTGGTGGTGCTGGAAGATGCCTATATCTCCAGCCAGCGTAATCATCTGGAAAACGTAGCCAACGCGCTCGATAAGCATTTGCAGTATAACGTCGACAAACTGATCTTTTTGCGTAATGGCATGCGCGAAGCTCTCGTGGCGCCACTGGATTTCACCTCTCTGCGTAATGCCGTAACCGAGTTCGAACAGCATCGCGACGAGCACGCCTGGCAAATCGAACTCAACCGACGGCGCACCCTGCCAGTCAATGGCGTATCGGATGCATTAGTCAGCGAGGGGAATCTCCTGTCTCGCGAAAATGAAAGCCTCGACAATGAAATTACCGCTGCACTGGAAGTTGGTTACTTGCTGCGACTGGCGCACAACTCCTCGTCGATGGTTGAACAGGCGATGTATGTCTCGCGTGCTGGATTTTACGTTTCGACGCAGCCGACCTTGTTTACGCGCAATGTACCAACGCGTTATTACGGCTATGTCACCCAACCCTGGTTTATCGGCCATTCGCAACGAGAAAATCGTCACCGCGCGGTACGCTGGTTCACTTCGCAACCGGAACACGCCAGCAATACTGAACCGCAGGTTACCGTCAGTGTTCCGGTAGACAGTAATAACTACTGGTATGGCGTGCTGGGGATGAGTATTCCCGTGCGTACTATGCAGCAATTTTTAAGAAACGCCATCGATAAAAACCTCGATGGTGAGTATCAGCTCTATGACAGTAAGCTGAGATTTTTGACCTCTTCCAATCCTGACCATCCAACAGGGAATATTTTTGATCCTCGTGAACTGGCCTTGCTGGCGCAGGCAATGGAACATGACACGCGGGGCGGCATTCGTATGAACAGTCGTTATGTTAGCTGGGAACGTCTGGACCATTTCGACGGTGTGCTGGTGCGCGTCCATACGCTAAGCGAAGGCGTGCGTGGTGATTTCGGCAGTATCAGCATTGCATTAACTCTGCTGTGGGCGCTCTTTACCACCATGTTACTCATCTCCTGGTATGTGATTCGCCGGATGGTTAGCAACATGTATGTTTTGCAAAGCTCGTTGCAGTGGCAGGCGTGGCACGACACCTTAACGCGTTTATATAACCGTGGCGCACTGTTCGAAAAAGCCCGTCCGCTCGCTAAATTGTGTCAGACGCACCAACATCCTTTTTCTGTCATTCAGGTCGACCTTGACCATTTTAAAGCGATTAATGACCGCTTTGGTCATCAGGCGGGCGACCGTGTTCTTTCTCATGCTGCCGGATTAATTAGCAGTTCCTTGCGTGCGCAGGACGTTGCCGGGCGGGTCGGTGGTGAGGAGTTTTGTGTGATTCTGCCCGGCGCGAGTCTGACGCAGGCTGCGGAGGTTGCAGAACGTATTCGCCTGAAGCTAAATGAAAAAGAGATGTTGATCGCCAAGAGTACGACGATACGCATTAGTGCCTCGCTGGGGGTAAGCAGCAGCGAGGAAACCGGTGATTATGATTTTGAACAACTCCAGTCACTGGCCGACCGTCGGCTTTATCTCGCTAAACAGGCCGGGCGCAATCGGGTATGCGCGAGCGATAACGCTTAACGGGCGGAGAAAAAATGGTCCAGCCCTTCACGCCAGCCTTCCGGTCCTTCACGCTGCGTTCGCCAGACGCGGGTCGGATCCTCATCATGCAGATGCACCCCTTCACGGTTTAACCCTTTCACAATCACCGCGTAATCCATTACCTCCAGTAAGGGCGCATCGTTTGGCCCATCGCCCAGGCCAAGTGTGGTTGGGCGTTTGCCTGACGATTGTTGATAGGTCGCGATAATCCAGTTGGCAGCCTGATCTTTTCCGGCAGAGGCATCCAGGACGTGCCAGAAGCGCGCACCCTGCATAAACTGCAAGCCCAGTTCGTTCAGACGAGCGGTAAATTGTGCCATACGCTCGTCACTGTCGCGCCAGATTAGCGTTACCGACGCCTCATGTAGCTGCGTCAGCGCCGCCTGGCTACGGCTTAATCCCGTCCATTCGGCGATGGTTGCATCGTCGACATCATCAAAAGTCGTGAATTTAAAATGTTCTTTCTCGCGTAGCGTATTTAAAACCTGGCTGATTTCGCCATGGCTAATACCTGAGATGATGCGTGGAAAACCGTCTATATCCTGCCATTGCTCAGCAAGCTGGATCACTGCGCCATTTTCGGCAATCAGCGGTAAACCTTGTAGCCCCAACGTTTTTTGCAAGTACAGCATTTCGGCTGATGTCTTACTGCTACAGAGAATGACGGGAACATTCGCTTCGCGTAAACGGCTGAGCCAGGGGGCAGCTGGTTGCCAGTCATAACTATGACTGTCCAGCAGGGTGCCATCAAGATCGCTAAAAACCAGTAGTGGTTGTTGAATTGAAAGCATGGTTGCGCAGTACTCCCCTTACCAGGATGATTCTCAAAACAGCACAAATTATCAAAGATGATTTTTTCGGGAGCGATCCCGTTGACGCCAGAGCCACCAAGGGGTGACGCGCGTCACATTTCTATTCATAAGTAGCGTTAATCATT
>OLZN01000213.1_pt1 | contig 9765 bp, 6 predicted proteins | sample 1644441 | NCBI WGS metagenome assembly OLZN01 (sample SAMEA103958148, study PRJEB25191) | human gut metagenome
TTCAACGGCGAAGCGGCGCTGGATATCATCGACCACCAGCACATTGACCTGCTGCTGTGCGATGTGATGATGCCTAAAATGGATGGCTTTGCCCTGACCCAGGCCATCCGGGACGGCGGCAGCATGATGCCCATCCTGATGCTGACGGCTAAGGCCTTGCCCGAGGACAAGCACACCGGCTTTCTGGTGGGCACGGACGACTACATGACCAAGCCGCCGGATAAGACCGAGCTGCTGCTCCGCATCAAGGCTTTGCTCCGCCGGGCCCGCATCGTGGACGAGCATAAGATCACGGTGGGGGATGTGGTGGTGGATATGGACAGCCGCACCGTGCGGCGGGGGATGGAGGTGCAGACCCTGCCGCCCAAGGAGTTTGAACTGCTGTACAAACTGCTGGCCTACCCGGAGCGCACCTTTACCCGGATGGAATTGCTGGACGAGATCTGGGGCATCGACAGCGAGAGCGACGACAAGACCGTGAATGTCCACATCAACCGTCTGCGCAACCGTTTTTATGATTGGCCGGAGTTCGAGATCCAGACCGTCCGTGGCCTTGGCTACCGGGCCGTGAAGAAAGTGTGACCCAATGAAAAACGCATTCAACCGTCTGCGCAGCGGCATGGAGACCTTGAACCTGACCATGCTTCTGATCCTGAACCTCTTTTTCATGGTCTTTCTGCTGCTGGCCGTCTGCACCGTGCTGGTCCTGGCCGGTGTGGACGAGGGATTTCTCTATCACGATGGACAGGTCGAGCTCGGTGGTGCACTGACCTTTGTCTATACCGTCTGCATCCTGATCGCTGTGAGCATGGTGGTGATGATACGGATGGTCTTTATCCACCCATTGCAGCGGAACATTGAGGCTATGAAAAAATTGGCAAATGGGGACTTTACCGTGCGTGTAAATCACGCGGAACACGGCTACGTGCCCCGGGAGATGGTCGAGTTTGAGCAGAGCTTCAACAAGGCAGCGGAGGAGCTGGGCGGCACTGAGATCCTGCGGAAGGATTTTATCAACAACTTCTCCCATGAATTCAAAACGCCCATCGTCAGCATCAGCGGCTTTGCCGACCTGCTGCTGGAAGAGCAGCTGCCGCCCGAGGATCAGAAGGAATACCTGACCATCATCCGGGACGAGAGCAGGCGGCTGGCCGACCTGGCAACGAATATTCTGACCCTGAACCGGGTGGAGAGCCAGACGATCCTGACCGACAAAGCAGCCTTCCCGCTGGATGAACAGCTGCGCCAGAGCGTGCTGGTGACCCAGCAGAAGTGGCGGCAGAAGGAGCTGGATTTTGATGCCGACCTTGTCCCGGCAGAGTACACCGGCAGCGAGGGGCTGCTGAAAGAAGTCTGGCTCAACCTGCTGGACAACGCCGCCAAGTTCAGCCCTGAGGGCGGCACCGTGGCCGTGAACCTGCGCAAAGCAAAAAACGCCCTGATGGTCTCGGTGACCGATCAGGGCGATGGGATGAGCGCCGACACGCAGGCGCATATCTTTGAACAGTTCTATCAGGGCGACACCAGCCACACCACTCAGGGCAACGGTCTGGGCCTTGCCATGGTGAAAAAGGTGCTGGAGCTCCACGGCGGCAGTATCCAGGTGAACAGTGCCCCCGGGCAGGGCAGCTGCTTTACCGTGACACTACCCATATAAACGAAAAAGAGGCGCTGAAAAGCGTCTCTTTTTGCTTTCGGTTCAAATTTCGCCGGGGTGCTCCTTGCGCCAGGCGAGGTAATCTTCCAGAATGACCGTGGCGCTGACGGAATCCAGAATGGCCTTGCGGTGGGCACCAAAAGTCCCCACTTCATCTAGGATGTCGGCGGCTTCACAGGTGGACTGCCGCTCGTCCCACATCCGCACGGGCAGGCCGCTCCAGATCTGCAGGGTCTTGCCCAGCTTGCGGCTCTTCTCGGCGCGCTCGCCCTCGGTGCCGTCCATGTTGAGCGGCAGGCCCACCACAATGAGCTCTGCCTTCTGCTCCTGGGCAATGCGGCAGACCTCGGCAGCCACCTTGGGCCGGGCCTTCAGGGTGATCTGGGGGGTGATGGGCGTGGTCAGGAACTCGGTGGGGTCGCAGACCGCAAGCCCCGTGCGGCTGGCACCGTAATCAACTGCTAGAATCTTCATGGGGAAGTGCCCCTCCTGTTTTGCTGTTTTTCCTCAGTTTACCACAGAATAGATTTTTCTTCAATTTTGCGGTAGAATAAAGTGGAACTCTGCGAGACTGAGAGGTTTGATTCGTTTATGCTGCAACTACTATTGGGCGGCTCCGGCAGCGGAAAAACAACGCTGTTGTACCAGCGCATCCGCGCCCGGGCCGAAAAAGGGGAAAAAAGCATCCTGCTGGTGCCGGAACAATTCACTTCCAGCACCGAGGGCCGTATCTACCGTGAGCTGGGGGATGCCCTGTCCGGCATGGTGGAGAGTTTTTCTTTTACCAGTCTGGCAGAAAAGATCCTTTCCACCGAGGGCGGCGCGGCGGTGCAGACCCTCTCTGACGCAGGCCGTGCCGTGCTGGTGCGCCGGGCGCTGGAGGAGCTGCAGGACAATGTCCACTATTATCACCGCCACCGGCGCAGTGCGGCCTTTTGCCAGATGGCGGCTCAGACCATCGACGAGCTGAAGAGCGCGGGCCTTTCCGGCCAGCAGCTGGCACAGCTGGCCGGTGCCTGCGGAGCCGAGAGCGGTAAGCTCAGTGAGCTGGCCCTCATCTTTCAGGGCTACGAGACCCTGCTGGCCCGCAGCGGCATGGACCCCTCTGACCGGCTGGAGCTGGCCGGAGCCCGGCTGGAGGAAGCACTGGCCCGGCACAGCCTGCCGGAGTTTCTGCGGGACCGGGCGGTGTTCATTGATGAATTCGATACCTTCAACGCCCCCAAAAAGCGGCTGCTGGGGGCCATGCTGGCGGCGCTGCCCAGCGTGACGGTGGCCCTCTGCGATGATGGTGCCCCCCTGCTGCCCGGTGACCTGAGCCTGTTCTCCGGGGCCAAGCAGGTGGCGGCGCAGCTGCGCCAGCTGGCCCGGAAAAATGGGGCGGAGGTGGCCATTCCGCAGCTGTTGCGCAAGGATCTGCGCCACCGGAACGCCCCGGGCCTTGCCGCAGTGGCAGAGCTGCTGGAAACCGGCAGCTGCACCGCGGATGCCCCGGCGGGCGAGGTGCGGCTCTTTGCCGCGCCCAGCCGGGAGGAGGAGGCCCGTGCCGCTGCCGGTGCCATCCGGCGGCTGATGCGGCAGGGCGTGCGGTGCGGAAAGATCGCTGTGGTCTGCCGCGATATCGCCAAGTATCGTGCCGCAGTCCGGTATGAGTTCCGGATGGCAGAGATCCCTCTGTACTGCGATGAGCCCACCACCCCGGAATTCAGCGCCCCGGCCACGGCGGTGCGGGCCCTGCTGGAGATCGCCCGGGGAGCCGACCTGACCGAGAACCTGACCACCCTTGCCAAGACCGGCCTGTGTGCCCTGAGCGAGGAGCAGGTCTGCGCGCTGGAAAACTATGCCTACACCTGGGCCCCCACGGCGGCGGCCTGGCGGGAGAAGTTTGAGCGCAGCCCCAAAGGCTTTGGAGAACAGGAGCTGACCGAAGAGGACCTCCGCAACCGGGAGCGGGCAGAACATGCCCGTGCCCTGCTCGTGGGGACGGTGGATGCATTCCGGGCCAAGGTGCGCGGGGTCAATGCCGAGGCCATCAGCCGGGCGGTGTATTTCTGCCTGAAAACGCTGGGGGCTGAGGAACAGCAGGCTGCTCAGGTAAAGGCCATCCGCGCGGGCCGGGGCATCCCGGCGGCGGAGGAAGCCGCCCGGGAGTGGAACGTGGTCATGGGGCTGTTGAACGAGATGGCCCATCTGCTGGGGGAGCAGACCGTGACCGTGGCCGAATACGAGGATCTGTTCGGGCTGCTGCTCCGCTCGTCCGACCTGGGGCACATCCCCCAGACTCTGGATGCGGTGGTGCTGGCCAGCGCAGGCAAGATGCGTCTGGACGCGCCGGACTATGTGTTCGTGCTGGGGCTGGCCGAGGGGGAATTCCCGGCCGCGCCCGGCGAGGTGGGTCTGCTGACCCACGCCGACCGCGATGCCCTGATGGCGCAGGAGATCGACTTGCCCGACTGCTTTGAGAACCGTGTGGTGCGTGAGCAGGTCTGCTTCTACAAGGCCCTGACCGCTCCTGCAAAGGGGCTGTGGCTCAGCTGGCCCAAGGGGCAGGGGCAGACCCTCTGCGCTGCGCTGGAACCCCTCGTGGAAGCGCTGGCCCCTGCTGCCCCGGAGCTGGAACTGACAGACCTTGCGGCCACTCCCGCAGATGGACTGGACTGTCTGGGCGGCGGCTGGCCCCTGACGGAGACCGAGCGTGCCAGCCTGACAGAAGCCCTGCACACCCCCGGCGAGACCGAGCCGCAGGGCCTTGCCCTGCTGCGCCGGATGGCCGACACTGCCCCCCGGCAGGTGCATGACCTGCCTGCGCTGGAAGCGCTGCTGGGGCGGAAACTGCGCATTTCGCCCAGTCAGCTGGAAAAATATTATACCTGCCGCTACGGCTACTTTTTGCAGTATGTGCTGGGGCTCAAGCCCCGCCGCCGTGCGGAGCTTTCGGCAGACCAGAGCGGTACCCTGATGCACTGGGTGCTGCAGATGGCGCTGGACCCCCACCCCGGGGCAGACAACCCCTGCGCCGGGCTGCGCCCCTTTTTGGAGCTGGATGATGCCGCCATGGCCGACCTTGCCGCCGCACTGGTGGACGAGTACGCGCGGCGCTATCTGCCGGAGGATACCGCACGCTTTGCCTATCTGCTCTCCCGGCTGAAAAAGAGCATGACCAGCCTGCTGTGCTATCTGCGGGACGAGCAGAACCAGTCCCAATTCAAGCCCGTGGCCTGCGAGCTGAAAATAGGCCGGGGCGAGGACGCCGTGCCCGGGCAGGTGTACCGCCTGTCGGACGGGCGCACGGTGCAGCTGGTGGGCACGGTGGACCGCGCAGACGAGTGGATCGAGGACGACGGCACCCGCTGGGTGCGGGTGGTGGACTACAAGACCGGCACCAAAAAGCTGGACCTGAAGGAGGTCTACTGCGGTCTGGACTGCCAGATGCTGCTCTACCTGTTCAGTCTGACCCGGGATAAAAGCGGTCGCTTTACGGGGGCGGAACCGGCGGGTGTGCTCTACCTGCTGGCCGATCCGGCTCCTGAGACCACCACCCGCGAAAAGGCGGCCCATAGTGTGGAATACAAGCTGGACGGTCTGGTGCGGGACGAGCAGAAGCTGTTCGATGCCATGGATGCCGGAGAGACCGGCAGATACCTGCCCTTCTCCTATTACAAAGGCGCGCCCAGCCCCTACCAGAAGGACAAGCGGACAGACATCGCCAAGCTGAACCGCATCCAGCTGCATCTGGATGATCTTGTGACCCGGATGGGCCAGCAGCTCTATGAGGGGCAGATCGCCGCCGAGCCGCTGGTCACGGGCCGGAGTCCCTGCCAGTGGTGTGATTACGGCTTTGTCTGCTGCCACGAGACCGGCATCGGGGAGCGGGCGCTGGAGGCCCCCGCAAAGCCCTTTGAGGCTCCCGGGCAGCCCGAAGAGGGAGAGGAGGAACAGGCATGAGTGAACCCAAGTGGACCCCCGCCCAGCGGGCCGCCATCGAAGACCGGGGCGGCGCGCTGCTGGTGAGCGCGGCGGCGGGCAGCGGCAAAACGGCTGTTCTGACCGAGCGGGCTGTCCGGCTCATCACCGACCCGGAGCATCCCGTGGATGCGGACCGTCTGCTCATCGTCACCTTTACCAATGCGGCGGCGGCAGAGCTGCGCGCCCGCATCGGGCAGGCGCTGCTGCACCGCAGCCAGCTGCAGCCCGGCAACGCCATGCTGCGCCGTCAGCGGATGCTGCTGCAGCGTGCGCCTATCTGCACCATTGATGCTTTTTGTCTGAACCTGCTGCACAAGCACTTTCAGGCGCTGGATATCCCGCCGGACTTTTCCCCCGCAGACCCCGGCAGTGTGGAGCTCCTGCGGGCCTCTGCCCTGAGCGAGACGCTGGAAAATGCCTACCGCGACCCGGATTTCTGCGCCTTTGCCGACCTCTACGGCAAGGGCCGCACCGACCGCGCGGCGGGCGAGACGATCCTGCATGTCTACGATTTCCTGCGCGCCCTGCCCGATTACGACAAAAAGCTGGAGGAATTTCTGGCTCCGTGGCAGGAGGAAAATGGCTTTGCTGCCACCTGTTGGCATGATCTGCTGCTGGCCGAAGCTGCCCGCAGTGCAAGGGCAGCAGGGGAACTGTTCCGCGCCGCGCTGGCTGACTGCCCGGGCGACCGGGAGCAGGAGCTGGCCGATGGCGAGGAAAAGAAAACGCCCTCTGCCCGGGAAAAGGCAAAGAATGCCGTGCTGGAAAAATACACCGATGCCCAGGAACGGCTGGACAAGGCTGCCGCCCTGCTGGGCAGGGTGGAACAGCTGGCTGTGGCGGGGGAGTGGACTCCGCTTTACGATCTGCTGACCCCCTATGTGCTGGGCATGGAGGAACTGCCCGGCCTGAAAGGAATGAAAAAGCGGCTGAACGGCGAACACAAAAAAGTCATCCGCACACGCGCCGATGAAGGCGCGGCCCTGTTTGCGCAGATCCTTGAGCTGATTCCCTGCAGTGAGGAGGAGGCTGAGGCAGACCGCAGGGCCGCAGAGCCCCGCCTGCGGGCGCTGTTCGCGGCGGTGCGGGATTTCGATGCCCGGTTCTCGGCCAAAAAGCGGGACCGGAAGCTGCTGGAGTTCAGTGACTTTGAGCATCAGGCCCTCCGCCTGCTCCGTGACACGGACGGCACCCCCACCGCGCTGTGCGGGGTCATCCGGCAGAACTATGCCGCCGTGATGGTGGATGAATATCAGGACACCAACGCCCTGCAGGATGCCTTGTACCGGTGCCTTGCATCCCCGGCGGGGGACGACCTCTTCCTGGTGGGAGATCTGAAGCAGAGCATCTACCGCTTCCGGCAGGCAGAGCCGGGCATCTTCCGGCAAAAGCTGGACAGCTGGCCGCTGCTGCCGGGCGCAAAAGCCCGTCCCCGCCCGCCGGAGGGCACCCCGGGCACGGACGCTCTGCTGGCGCTGGATGCAAACTTCCGCTCCGCACCGCAGGTAGTGGCGGGCATCAACTATCTCTTTGAGCAGCTCATGACCCCGGAGCTGGGCGATACCGCCTATGGGGATGGGCAGCGTCTGGTCTGCGGCGCACCCGGGGAATATCAGGGCAGCGTGGAGGTGCAGTTTTTGCCGGACGACGAGACCGAGACTGATGCAGGCTGGATCGCGGAGCGCATCGCGCAGCTGGTTTCTGCCGGAGAGCCGGTGCGGGAGGGCAGCACCACCCGCCCGGTGCGGTACGAGGACTGCTGCATTTTGCTGGCGGCACGCACCGAGTTCCCGGCCTATGTGGAGGCGCTGACCGCCCGGGGCATCCCGGTATACGCCGACGCCCGGGAGAACCTGATGCTTGCGCCCCACATCCGCCCCCTCATCGCCCTGCTCAAGGTCATCGATGACCCCTCGCAGGACATCTATCTGGCCGCCGCCATGCTGGGCCCCATGTTCGGCTTTACCGAGGATGATCTTGTGCGGCTGCGCGCCCGCAGCCGTCAGGTACAGGCCGAGCCGGACAAAAAGCCCGCCCGCATCAGCCTGTACGGCGCACTGCTGCTGGCGCTGGAGGACCCGGCCGACGACCCCTTTACCGAGAAGGTGAAGGACTTCTACGCTCATCTCACCGCCCTGCGGCAGATGGCGCGCAGTGCCCCGGCAGAGCAGCTGCTGGAAGAAATTTTGGAGGAGTAAGATGTTTTTCGCTGGATTTGATCTGTTGTTCAGCATCCTGTTTCCCATCCTGTTCCTTGTGGTTCTGGGCATGATCCTATACACCATCATCGGAAATATCCGCACATGGAATAAAAACAACCATTCGCCGCGGCTCACCGTTCCGGCAGCGGTGGTGGCAAAGCGCACGGAGGTCTCTCATCACCACACGGACAACACGATGATGCATACGTTTACCACCTATTATGTGACCTTTCAGGTAGAGAGCGGCGACCGCATGGAACTTACCGTAAGTGGTTCGGACTACGGAATGCTTGTGGAGGGCGACATTGGAAAGCTGAGTTTTCAAGGCACCCGCTATCTTGGGTTCCAGCGGAACTGAGTGTTTCTGCACTGCTGCCCAACTGGATGAATCGTAAGTTGAACAAGGCAGGATTACACACAAAAAAACATCTGCTGCCCCTTTGCCGGACGTGACAATCTCCGGCACGGGACAGCAGATGTTTTCCTTTTTTACGATGCAGTCAAATTCACTCCGCAATGGGCATGGTCTGGTAGAACCAGTCCTCAATGGCCTTGCGGGTCCGGGCGAAGAACTGCTTCACCGGGCAGGCAGCGTCGCGGGCTTCCTGCTCCAGATCCGTACCTTCGGGGAAATTGCGGATGACGGTATAAGCCACCGACTGCGGCGGCAGCGACATCATCACGGCAGGGTCGTGCACCACACAGATCTGCTCCCCTACTGCAAGGGTAGCGGGATCGGAGGTGGTCTTTTCGTCATGGTCCTGCCACTGGGTGCGCTCAGTGATCACCATTTCATAGGTCTCCTGCCCCTCTGCGGTCACCAGTACAGACTCCACTGTACCGTCCGCAGCGCGGCTGATCTCTTCCACCGTACCGTAGTAGTAGAGCCGCTCCGAAAACAGTGCCGAGGCAGCGGGCAGTGCACTGACACTGAGCAGCAGCACTGCAAGCAGACAAAAGAACGAGCGATAGGTCTTTTTCATAAAAAGCCTCCATTTTTCATGTTGAAGCGGAGCACCCGCCGCATGGCGCTCCCGGATGCCTTATTTTACCATAACTACCGTCGGATTTCTATATCCGGGCTTAACCGGCCACGGAAAATCAACTTTTACACAAAAAGGACTGCCGTGCATAGCAGCGCACAACAGTCCTTTTTATGCTTTTATCCGTTTACTTGCTGATGGAAAGGGTGCCGAAAGCAGTCTCTTCAAAGTGGCTGATGTACAGCTCCTGCATCAGTTTGATGAGCGAGAGGGTATCCTCTGCGCCGGCGGTCTCGTAGCAGGAGTGCATCGCCAGCTGGGGCAGGCCGATGTCCACGCAGTTCATGGACACCTGTGCCATGGCCAGATTGCCCAGCGTGCTGCCGCCCACCTTATCGGAGCGGTTTGCAAAGTATTGCAGCGGCACACCGGCGCGGGCAGCCAGCTCCCGGGCGGCGGCAACACTCATGCCATCGCTGGTGTACTTCTGACCTGCGTGGGTCTTGATGACCACGCCCTTGTTCATGTAGGTGCAGTTGTTCACATCGGTGTGCTCCGGGTGGTTGGGGTGCACAGCGTGGGCGTTGTCGGCGCTGACCATAAAGCTGGAAGCCACCGCGCGGTGGAAGTCCTCATCGTTGCCGCCAAGGCTCTGGGCAATGCGGTGCAGCACATCGTACAGGAAGGTGGAAGCTGCGCCCTGCTTGGTGCCGGAGCCGACTTCCTCGTTATCAAAGAAGGCCGCCACGCCGATGGAGCGGGCATTCTTTGCGGTCAGCAGACCTTTCAGGATGCCGTAAACGCACTGCTGGTCGTCCAGACGGCCGCAGGAGATGAACTCCTCGTTGCAGCCCCAGACGGTGGCCTTTTCCCGCACATAGAGGAACAAATCGCTGCCAAGGATCTGCTCCTCGGACACCTTCAGCTCCTCTGCGATCAGCTTTTTCAGCGCGCCCTC
>OLZN01000215.1_pt1 | contig 9694 bp, 8 predicted proteins | sample 1644441 | NCBI WGS metagenome assembly OLZN01 (sample SAMEA103958148, study PRJEB25191) | human gut metagenome
ACAAAGAAGGTTCTGTGGTTGGCGCAGCGGAGGCGCTTTATTTAACACCACAAACCATTACCGGGCAGATCCGGGCGCTGGAAGAGCGCCTGCAAGGGAAACTATTTAAGCGTAAAGGACGTGGTCTGGAACCCAGCGAACTGGGGGAACTGGTCTATCGCTATGCCGATAAAATGTTCACCTTAAGCCAGGAAATGCTGGATATCGTCAACTATCGCAAAGAGTCCAACTTATTGTTTGATGTTGGTGTGGCAGATGCACTTTCCAAACGTCTGGTCAGCAGTGTTCTGGATGCCGCAGTTGTGGAAGACGAGCAGATCCATCTACGCTGTTTCGAATCGACGCACGAGATGCTTTTAGAGCAGTTGAGTCAGCATAAACTGGATATGATCATCTCTGACTGTCCGATCGATTCCACTCAGCAGGAAGGGCTGTTTTCCATGAAAATTGGCGAATGTGGTGTCAGTTTCTGGTGCACTAACCCACTACCAGAAAAGCCGTTTCCTGCCTGTCTTGAAGAGCGTCGTTTACTTATTCCGGGGCGTCGCTCAATGTTGGGGCGTAAGCTATTAAACTGGTTTAACTCCCAGGGCTTGAACGTCGAAATTTTGGGTGAGTTTGATGATGCTGCGTTGATGAAAGCCTTTGGGGCGACGCATAACGCTATTTTCGTTGCACCTTCGCTTTACGCTAATGATTTCTATAACGATGACTCGGTTGTGGAGATAGGCCGTGTTGAGAACGTGATGGAAGAGTACCACGCGATTTTTGCCGAAAGGATGATTCAGCACCCTGCAGTACAGCGTATCTGCAATACAGACTATTCTGCGCTGTTTACTCCAGCTTCAAAATAAACATTTGTACTTTGCAGGCCGAATTTTGGCCTGCAGATGGATATAAAAAAACCCGCCAGAGCGGGTTTTTTTACAAAGCTGACAACAACAGGCAATTAAGCCAGTTTGTTGATCTGTGCAGTCAGGTTAGCCTTATGACGTGCAGCTTTGTTTTTGTGGATCAGACCTTTAGCAGCCTGACGGTCCACGATTGGTTGCATTTCGTTAAATGCTTTCTGTGCAGCAGCTTTGTCGCCAGCTTCGATAGCTGCGTATACTTTCTTGATGAAAGTACGCATCATAGAGCGACGGCTTGCGTTGTGCTTACGAGCCTTTTCAGACTGAATGGCGCGCTTCTTAGCTGATTTGATATTAGCCAAGGTCCAACTCCCAAATGTGTTCTATATGGACAATTCAAAGGCCGAGGAATATGCCCTTTTAGCCTTCTTTTGTCAATGGATTTGTGCAAATAAGCGCCGTTAATGTGCCGGCACTCGTTACGTAGTGATGGCGCAGGATTCTACCAGCTTGCGGGGTGTGAATACAGCTTTTCCGCGAGAAAAATTGCAGCAGGCGGTCAGTTTCTTCCCATGATTTGCGCCATAGCAATGAAAAGCCACTTCTTTCTGATTTCGGTACTCAATCGCCGGTTAACCTTGACCGCTGTACAAGGTATACTCGGACGATTTTCACTGTTTTGAGCCAGACATGAAGCTGATACGCGGCATACATAATCTCAGCCAGGCCCCGCAAGAAGGGTGTGTGCTGACTATTGGTAATTTCGACGGCGTGCATCGCGGTCATCGCGCGCTGTTACAGGGCTTGCAGGAAGAAGGGCGCAAGCGCAACTTACCGGTGATGGTGATGCTTTTTGAACCTCAACCACTGGAACTGTTTGCTACTGATAAAGCCCCGGCACGGCTCACCCGGCTGCGGGAAAAACTGCGTTATCTTGCAGAGTGTGGCGTTGATTACGTGCTGTGCGTGCGTTTTGACAGGCGTTTTGCGGCGTTAACCGCGCAAAACTTCATCAGTGATCTTCTGGTGAAGCACTTGCGGGTAAAATTTCTTGCCGTAGGTGACGATTTCCGCTTTGGCGCTGGTCGTGAAGGCGATTTCTTGTTATTACAGAAAGCGGGCATGGAATACGGCTTCGATATCACCAGCACGCAAACTTTTTGCGAAGGTGGCGTGCGTATCAGCAGCACCGCCGTGCGTCAGGCGCTTGCGGATGACAATCTGGCTCTGGCAGAAAGTTTACTGGGGCACCCGTTTGCCATCTCCGGGCGTGTAGTCCACGGTGATGAATTAGGGCGCACTATAGGTTTCCCGACGGCGAATGTACCGCTACGCCGTCAGGTTTCCCCGGTGAAAGGGGTTTATGCGGTAGAAGTGTTGGGCCTTGGCGAAAAGCCGTTACCCGGCGTTGCAAACATCGGAACACGCCCAACGGTTGCCGGTATTCGCCAGCAACTGGAAGTGCATTTGTTAGATGTTGCAATGGACCTTTATGGTCGCCATATACAAGTAGTGCTGCGTAAAAAAATACGCAATGAGCAGCGATTTGCATCGCTGGACGAACTGAAAGCGCAGATTGCGCGTGATGAATTAACCGCCCGCGAATTTTTTGGGCTAACAAAACCGGCTTAAGCCTGTTATGTAATCAAACCGAAATACGGAACCGAGAATCTGATGAGTGACTATAAATCAACCCTGAATTTGCCGGAAACAGGGTTCCCGATGCGTGGCGATCTCGCCAAGCGCGAACCGGGAATGCTGGCGCGTTGGACTGATGATGATCTGTACGGCATCATTCGTGCAGCTAAAAAAGGCAAAAAAACCTTCATTCTGCATGATGGCCCTCCTTATGCGAATGGCAGTATTCATATTGGTCACTCGGTTAACAAGATTCTGAAAGACATTATCATTAAGTCCAAAGGGCTTTCTGGATATGACTCGCCGTATGTGCCTGGCTGGGACTGTCATGGTCTGCCAATCGAGCTGAAAGTAGAGCAAGAATACGGTAAGCCGGGGGAGAAATTCACCGCCGCTGAGTTCCGCGCCAAGTGCCGCGAATACGCTGCGACCCAGGTTGACGGTCAGCGCAAAGACTTTATCCGTCTGGGCGTGCTGGGCGACTGGTCGCACCCGTACCTGACCATGGACTTCAAAACTGAAGCCAACATCATCCGCGCGCTGGGCAAAATCATCGGCAACGGTCACCTGCACAAAGGCGCGAAGCCGGTGCACTGGTGCGTTGACTGCCGTTCTGCACTGGCAGAAGCGGAAGTTGAGTATTACGACAAAACTTCTCCGTCCATCGACGTCGCTTTCCTGGCGGTCGATCAGGATGCGCTTAAAACGAAATTTGGCGTAAGCAATGTTAACGGCCCAATTTCGCTGGTTATATGGACCACCACGCCGTGGACGCTGCCTGCTAACCGCGCAATCTCCATTGCACCTGATTTTGATTATGCGCTGGTGCAAATCTACGGTCAGGCCGTGATCCTCGCGAAAGATCTGGTTGAAAGCGTAATGCAGCGTATCGGCGTTAGCGATTACACCATTCTTGGCACGGTGAAAGGTGCCGAGCTGGAACTGTTGCGCTTTACCCATCCGTTTATGGACTTCGATGTTCCGGCAATTCTCGGCGACCACGTTACGCTGGATGCCGGTACCGGTGCCGTTCATACCGCGCCAGGCCACGGTCCGGACGACTATGTGATCGGTCAAAAATATGGTCTGGAAACCGCTAACCCGGTTGGCCCGGACGGCACTTATCTGCCGGGTACTTACCCGACTCTGGATGGCGTTAACGTCTTCAAAGCGAACGATATTGTCATTGCGTTGTTGCAGGAAAAAGGCGCACTGTTGCACGTTGAGAAAATGCAACACAGCTATCCGTGCTGCTGGCGTCATAAAACGCCGATCATCTTCCGCGCGACGCCGCAGTGGTTCGTCAGCATGGATCAGAAAGGTCTGCGTGCGCAGTCACTGAAAGAGATCAAAGGCGTGCAGTGGATCCCTGACTGGGGCCAGGCGCGTATCGAGTCGATGGTTGCTAACCGTCCTGACTGGTGTATCTCTCGTCAGCGTACCTGGGGCGTGCCGATGTCACTGTTCGTGCACAAAGACACAGAAGAACTGCATCCGCGTACTCTCGAACTGATGGAAGAAGTGGCAAAACGCGTTGAAGTTGACGGCATTCAGGCGTGGTGGGATCTCGATGCGAAAGAGATCCTCGGCGACGAAGCTGACCAGTATGTGAAAGTACCGGATACGCTGGATGTATGGTTTGACTCCGGATCTACCCACTCTTCCGTTGTTGATGTGCGTCCGGAATTTGCCGGTCACGCAGCGGACATGTATCTGGAAGGTTCTGACCAACACCGTGGCTGGTTCATGTCTTCCCTGATGATCTCTACCGCGATGAAGGGCAAAGCGCCATATCGTCAGGTACTGACTCACGGCTTTACCGTGGATGGTCAGGGTCGCAAGATGTCTAAATCCATCGGTAACACCGTTTCGCCGCAGGATGTGATGAACAAACTGGGTGCGGATATTCTGCGTCTGTGGGTGGCATCAACCGACTACACTGGCGAAATGGCCGTTTCTGACGAGATCCTGAAACGTGCTGCCGACAGCTATCGTCGTATCCGTAACACCGCGCGCTTCCTGCTGGCAAACCTGAACGGTTTTGATCCGGCAAAAGATATGGTGAAACCGGAAGAGATGGTGGTACTGGATCGCTGGGCCGTAGGTTGTGCGAAAGCGGCACAGGAAGACATCCTCAAAGCGTACGAAGCATACGATTTCCACGAAGTGGTACAGCGTCTGATGCGCTTCTGCTCCGTTGAGATGGGGTCCTTCTACCTCGACATCATCAAAGACCGTCAGTATACCGCCAAAGCGGACAGCGTGGCGCGTCGTAGCTGCCAGACTGCGCTGTATCACATCGCAGAAGCGCTGGTTCGCTGGATGGCACCAATCCTCTCCTTCACCGCTGATGAAGTGTGGGGTTACCTGCCGGGCGAACGTGAAAAATACGTCTTCACCGGCGAGTGGTACGAAGGCCTGTTTGGTCTGGCAGACAGTGAAGCAATGAACGATGCGTTCTGGGACGAGCTGTTGAAAGTGCGTGGCGAAGTGAACAAAGTCATTGAGCAAGCGCGTGCCGATAAGAAAGTGGGCGGCTCGCTGGAAGCGGCAGTAACCTTGTATGCAGAACCGGAACTGGCGGCGAAACTGACCGCGCTGGGCGATGAATTACGATTTGTCCTGTTGACCTCCGGCGCTACCGTTGCAGACTATAACGACGCACCTGCTGATGCCCAGCAGAGCGAAGTCCTCAAAGGGCTGAAAGTCGCGTTGAGTAAAGCCGAAGGTGAGAAGTGCCCTCGCTGCTGGCACTACACCCAGGATGTCGGCAAGGTGGCGGAACACGCAGAAATCTGCGGCCGCTGTGTCAGCAACGTCGCCGGTGACGGTGAAAAACGTAAGTTTGCCTGATGAGTCAATCGATCTGTTCAACAGGGCTACGCTGGCTGTGGCTGGTGGTAGTCGTGCTGATTATCGATCTGGGCAGCAAATACCTGATCCTCCAGAACTTTGCTCTGGGGGATACGGTCCCGCTGTTCCCGTCGCTTAATCTGCATTATGCGCGTAACTATGGCGCAGCGTTTAGTTTCCTTGCCGATAGCGGCGGCTGGCAGCGTTGGTTCTTTGCCGGTATTGCGATTGGTATTAGCGTGATCCTGGCAGTGATGATGTATCGCTCGAAGGCCACGCAGAAGCTAAACAATATCGCTTACGCGCTGATTATTGGCGGCGCACTGGGCAACCTGTTCGACCGCCTGTGGCACGGCTTCGTTGTCGATATGATCGACTTCTATGTCGGCGACTGGCACTTCGCCACCTTCAACCTTGCCGATACTGCCATTTGTGTCGGTGCGGCACTGATTGTGCTGGAAGGTTTTTTACCTTCTAAAGCGAAAAAACAATAATAAACCCTGCCGGATGCGATGCTGACGCATCTTATCCGGCCTACAGATTGCTGCGAAATCGTAGGCCGCATCCGGCAAAAATCCTCAAAATATAAGAGCAAACCTGCATGTCTGAATCTGTACAGAGCAATAGCGCCGTCCTGGTGCACTTCACGCTGAAACTCGATGATGGCACCACCGCTGAGTCTACCCGCAACAACGGTAAACCGGCGCTGTTCCGCCTGGGTGATGCTTCTCTTTCTGAAGGGCTGGAGCAACACCTGCTGGGGCTGAAAGTGGGCGATAAAACCACCTTCTCGCTGGAGCCAGATGCGGCGTTTGGCGTGCCGTCACCGGACCTGATTCAGTACTTCTCCCGCCGTGAATTTATGGATGCAGGCGAGCCAGAAATTGGCGCAATCATGCTTTTTACCGCAATGGATGGCAGTGAGATGCCTGGCGTGATCCGCGAAATTAACGGCGACTCCATTACCGTTGATTTCAACCATCCGCTGGCCGGGCAGACCGTTCATTTTGATATTGAAGTGCTGGAAATCGATCCGGCACTGGAGGCGTAACATGCAGATCCTGTTGGCCAACCCGCGTGGTTTTTGTGCCGGGGTAGACCGCGCTATCAGCATTGTTGAAAACGCGCTGGCCATTTACGGCGCACCGATATATGTCCGTCACGAAGTGGTGCATAACCGCTACGTGGTCGATAGCCTGCGCGAGCGTGGGGCTATCTTTATTGAGCAGATTAGCGAAGTACCGGACGGCGCGATCCTGATTTTCTCCGCACACGGTGTTTCTCAGGCAGTACGTAACGAAGCGAAAAGCCGCGATTTGACGGTGTTTGATGCCACCTGTCCGCTGGTGACCAAAGTGCATATGGAAGTCGCCCGCGCCAGCCGTCGTGGTGAAGAATCTATTCTCATCGGTCACGCCGGGCACCCGGAAGTGGAAGGGACGATGGGCCAGTACAGCAACCCGGAAGGGGGAATGTATCTGGTCGAATCGCCAGACGATGTGTGGAAACTGACGGTCAAAAACGAAGAGAAGCTCTCCTTTATGACCCAAACCACGCTGTCGGTGGATGACACGTCTGATGTGATCGACGCGCTGCGTAAACGCTTCCCGAAAATTGTCGGTCCGCGCAAAGATGACATCTGCTACGCCACGACTAACCGTCAGGAAGCGGTACGCGCCCTGGCAGAGCAGGCGGAAGTAGTACTGGTGGTTGGTTCGAAAAACTCCTCCAACTCCAACCGTCTGGCGGAACTGGCCCAGCGTATGGGCAAGCGCGCGTTTTTGATTGACGATGCGACAGATATCCAGGAAGAGTGGGTGAAAGAGGCGAAATGCGTCGGCGTGACTGCTGGCGCATCAGCTCCGGATATTCTGGTACAGAACGTAGTCGCACGTTTACAGCAGCTTGGCGGTGGCGAAGCCATTCCGCTGGAAGGTCGTGAAGAAAACATTGTTTTCGAAGTGCCGAAAGAGCTGCGTGTCGATATTCGTGAAGTCGATTAAGTCATTAGCAGCCTAAGTTATGCGAAAATGCCGGTCTTGTTACCGGCATTTTTTATGGAGAAAACATGCGTTTACCTATCTTCCTCGATACAGACCCCGGCATTGACGATGCCGTTGCCATTGCCGCCGCGATTTTTGCCCCCGAACTCGATCTGCAACTGATGACCACTGTCGCGGGTAATGTTTCGGTAGAGAAAACCACCCGCAACGCCCTGCAACTGCTGCATTTCTGGAATGTGGATATTCCGCTTGCCCAGGGCGCTGCCGTACCACTGGTTCGTGCGCCGCGCGATGCGGCATCTGTACACGGTGAATCGGGAATGGCTGGCTATGACTTTGTTGAACACAACCGTCAGCCACTGGGTATACCGGCGTTTCTGGCAATTCGTGATGCCCTGATGCGTGCGCCAGAGCCCGTTACCCTGGTGGCCATCGGCCCGTTAACCAATATTGCGCTGTTACTTTCACAATGCCCGGAATGTAAGCCGTATATTCGCCGTCTGGTGATCATGGGCGGTTCTGCTGGTCGCGGCAACTGCACACCAAACGCCGAGTTTAATATCGCTGCCGATCCAGAAGCGGCAGCCTGTGTCTTCCGTAGCGGCATCGAAATCGTCATGTGCGGTCTGGATGTCACCAATCAGGCAATATTAACCCCTGACTATCTCGCTACTTTGCCGGAATTGAATCGCACCGGAAAAATGCTACACGCCCTGTTTAGCCACTACCGTAGCGGCAGTATGCAAAGTGGACTACGTATGCACGATCTTTGCGCTATCGCCTGGCTGGTGCGCCCGGAATTGTTCACTCTCAAACCGTGTTTTGTCGCGGTAGAAACTCAGGGTGAATTTACCTCAGGCACGACGGTTGTTGATATCGACGGTTGCCTGGGCAAACCAGCCAATGTACAGGTGGCGCTGGATCTGGATGTGAAAGGCTTCCAGCAATGGGTGGCTGAGGTGCTGGCCCTGGCGCTCTAATAATAAAACAAGGAAGTGTTCTATGACGTATGGAGAAGCGTATCTGGAAGGGTGGAAAAACATCTTTAATTATGAAGGTGTTTCCAATCGCTTCGAGTTCTGGTCGTTTATGATTGGTAGTGGCGTTATCTGTCTGCTTCCGCTTTTATGTTGGTGGTTAGCGGTAACAATTAACAATGACTATGGTGTTTTCATTTTTTTTTGCGCTGCCCGCGTCATTTATTTTAACGTTGATTTTTGCCATACCGGCGATAGCGTTAGCCGTCAGAAGGATGCACGATATCGGATATTCAGGGTGGTGGGTTACCATTGTCGTGTTGATCCCTGTTACGGGCGTAATTCTGCTTATACTGTGCTGCCTGCCGTCAAAGTCACAAGACCAGGCATAATGACAGAGGGTATGACGCATCACTTTCTGCGTCATGCCTTTCACTGATATCCCTCCCTGTTTATCATTAATTTCTAATTATCAGCGTTTTTGGCTGGCGGCGTAGCGATGCGCTGGTTACTCTGAAAACGGTCTATGCAAATTAACAAAAGAGAATAGCTATGCATGATGCAAACATCCGCGTTGCCATCGCGGGAGCCGGGGGCCGTATGGGCCGCCAGTTGATTCAGGCGGCGCTGGCATTAGAAGGCGTGCAGCTGGGCGCGGCGCTGGAGCGCGAAGGATCTTCTTTACTGGGCAGCGATGCGGGCGAACTGGCCGGAGCCGGGAAAACAGGCGTTACTGTGCAAAGTAGTCTTGATGCGATAAAAGATGATTTTGATGTGTTTATTGATTTTACCCGTCCGGAAGGTACGCTGAACCATCTCGCTTTTTGTCGCCAGCATGGCAAAGGGATGGTGATCGGCACTACGGGGTTTGACGAAGCCGGTAAACAGGCGATTCGTGACGCCGCCGCCGATATTGCGATTGTCTTTGCCGCCAATTTTAGCGTTGGCGTTAACGTCATGCTTAAACTGCTGGAGAAAGCAGCCAAAGTGATGGGGGACTACACCGATATCGAAATTATTGAAGCACATCATAGACATAAAGTTGATGCGCCGTCAGGCACCGCACTGGCAATGGGAGAGGCGATCGCCCACGCTCTTGATAAAGATCTGAAAGATTGCGCGGTCTACAGTCGTGAAGGCCATACCGGTGAACGTGTGCCTGGCACCATTGGTTTTGCCACCGTGCGTGCAGGTGACATCGTTGGCGAACATACCGCGATGTTTGCCGATATTGGCGAGCGTCTGGAGATCACCCATAAGGCATCCAGCCGCATGACATTTGCTAACGGTGCGGTAAGATCGGCTTTGTGGTTGAGTGGTAAGGAAAGTGGTCTTTTTGATATGCGAGATGTGCTTGATCTCAATAATCTGT
>OLZN01000216.1_pt1 | contig 9685 bp, 7 predicted proteins | sample 1644441 | NCBI WGS metagenome assembly OLZN01 (sample SAMEA103958148, study PRJEB25191) | human gut metagenome
AATAGGTGGAAAGTTCCATCGGGCAACGCACGCCTTTAGGCACATAAATAAACGTACCGTCAGAGGCTACCGCCGCATTAAGTGCGGCAAAGAAGTTGTCATTCCCCGGCACCACGGTGCCGAGATATTTACGCACCAGTTCCGGGTGATCGTGGATCGCCTCGCCAAAGGAACAAAAAATAATTCCCTGCTCCGCCAGTTTTTCGCGATAAGTAGTGGCAACCGAAACAGAGTCGAAAATGGCATCCACTGCCACCTCTTTGCCTTCCCGCACGGGAACGCCCAACTGCTCAAACGCCGCCTCCACCTCTTTACTTAAAAAGGCGTTCGCGCCAGTTTGCTGCACCGCGCCGGGTTCAGACGCGCAGTTGTCGTCACAATTACCGCACGATGGTGCCGAGTAGTAGCTGTAATCCTGATAATTCAGCTTGTCGTAGTGCGCTTTCAACCAGTGCGGTTCTTCCATCTCCAGCCATGCGTGATAGGCGTTGAGACGAAACTCCAGCATCCACTCCGGCTCATTACGCTTCGCCGAAATTGCGCGCACCACCTCTTCGTTTATCCCCTTTGCCAGCTCATCGGTGGCTAACTGGGTGAAGAATCCTTCTTTATAATTCAGCGGGCCGCCGGTCCAGGTTTTGACATCGTCAGTTGCTTCAGTATTACGAGACATAGTACCGCCTATACCCCAAAGCTTTCGCCACAGCCACATTCATTCTGGGCTTTAGGGTTGTGAAATTTGAATATCTGATTAAGTCCTTCGCGAACGAAATCGACTTCCGTGCCATCAATAAAAGGCATCGCTTGCAGCGGGACAAACAGCTTCGCGCCGTCGTGTTCAAACAGCAGATCGTCTTTGTCCGGCTCGCTAACACTGTCGAGCACATAGCCAAAGCCCGCGCAGCCTGTTTGCTTAACGCCTAAGCGCACGCCGATCATACCAGGCTGCTTTGCCACCAGTTCGCGGATGTGTATCGCCGCTGCGGGTGTCAGCGTTAAGCCTTGCCAGGCGAAATCCTGTGGATTAAAGGTTCCTGAATGCATGTCCATCGATTTACCTCACTTCATCGCTTTCAGCGTATAACAGCATGTTAGTGATAATGATTATCAGTTCAACCCAGCAAACGCAGGGGCTTTAGCGTAAAACATGCTTTTTACCTGCTTTTAATAAGCATAGACCCTGATTTGTGGGTTAACAGGCACGCTAAGAATTAGGTATCTCATTGTTAGATAATGATTATTATCTAAGGAGCATTAAGGCTGTGATGAAAAAGAAAAAGTTGCATTGAAAATGACTATTTAAGGGATAGGTAAAAAAGAGCAGCGTTCAGAAATAAGAAAACCCTTAAGTCTGTGCGACACAGGCTTAAGGGTTTCTACCCCATCCGGCGCTTATCTCCGGCACTCACAGTGGCTTAGCTCTTGAAGGGGCGATAAGGATAATCTCATAAAGCTAACCCACTGTTTTAACACAAACTGCGATTTGTATTATTTTTGAACGTTATCAGGCGGGTAGATAGGCTGTATTAAAAAGGCCCTCGAACCTGGACGAAGATTAATCCAGGCCGATTTGGCGAACTCGCGACATTAAATCAGGATCAATGCACGCCCAGACGCCAGGCGAAGTAGATTTCTTCTTTTAATTCAGCAGAAGAGAGAGTAAGCAGGTCAGCAAATTCAAGTTCTAATTGTTTCAGACGCTTGAGATATTGGGCAGGTGAAAGATTGCTTTGGTCACGGCGTAAAAATTCAATGGCCAGTTGGGTGGGATCAAGTTGAGTAGACATAGCATCCTCGCTTTTAGACAAGACCTGCACAGTATACCACCGTTTACTGTGCAGATAATAACCAAAAGCAATATGCGTCACACTTTTCTGGTGACAACGTCACAAAATAGCGGTCGTCAATCGTGACGAACAGCACAAACGCCCTTTCTCATCGAAGATTTCAATCTGCCAGACCTGGTGACGCGAACCGAGATGCAACGGTTTGCATACGCCGCGCACCCGCCCTTCTCGTGCCGAGCGGACGTGGTTAGCATTGATTTCCAGACCAACCACTTTTTGCTCACCTTCGGTACATAAATAACCGGCAACGGAACCGATACTTTCGGCCAGTACCACAGATGCACCTCCATGCAGCAACCCGAAAGGCTGCTTTGTCCGTGAGTCTACTGGCATTGTCGCTTCAAGGGTGTCATCACCAATATGTTCAAAGCGAATATCCAGCAATCCCACCATGTTTCCTTCCCCCATAGCATTCAGTGCTTCCAGGGTGATTTTTCGTTTCCATATCATTTAATAATCTCCAGTAAAGCCTGCACAGGATGGCGTACCCCTGTGCCTTCAACCCGTTTTACCTGACTACGGCAGGAATATCCGGTCGCCAGACAGCGGTTACGCGGCAGTCGCTGCATAGCCTGATGCCAGGATAATTCATAGATCCTGAGTGAATTTTTATGGTTTTTCGCTTCATGTCCGTAAGTCCCTGCCATGCCGCAGCACCCCACGCTGACATTTTCCAGTTTCTCGCCAAAACGGGCAAATATTGCCGCCCATTGTGCTGGCGCGCCTGGCAAGGCGGTAACTTCGGTACAGTGACCAAAGAAATACCATGATTCACCGCTGACTGTAGCCACTGGCTGTGAGTCAAGTGCGCTTGCCAGCCATTCATTTGCCAGTAAGACGTTAAACTCGCCACGCTCCTCGCCCAGAGCCAGTTTATATTCATCGCGATAACAAAGTACCAGCGCCGGGTCGACGCCTACCATTGGCATACCCAGCTTCGCCATACGGTTGAGGAAATCCGCCGTCTTTTTCGCCGTCTTCGCAAAACGATTAAGAAAACCTTTGATATGCTGGGCTTTTCCATTTGGCGAAAATGGCAGTAACACGGGCTGGAAACCTAATTTTTCGACCAGACGGACAAAATCCGCCACCACTTGAGCATCGTAATAGCTGGTAAAGGGGTCCTGCACCACCAGCACCGTGCGCGCTTTCTGCTCTGCATTGAGAGCTTCAAGCTGTTCCAGCGTCATGTTTGCCGAGCGATGCCCCACCATTTGTTGTTGTAGCGAGGGGACCGACAGCAGCGGCAAATCAACCATGCCGATATGTTTTTCCGAGAGTTTGCGCACCAGCGGCTGGTTAATGAAGAAGTTAAAGGTTTTCGGCGCGCGTGCCATCAGCGGTGCGTAACTCTCAACCGTAGCGACGAGGTGGTCGCGCAGCGGGCGTAAATAACGGGTGTGATAGAGTTGCAGGAAACGAGAGCGAAACTCCGGCACATCAATTTTGATGGGGCACTGAGTCGAACAAGCTTTACAGGCCAGACAGCCCGACATCGCCTCTTTGACTTCGTGTGAGAAGTCATATTCGCCTTTATTCGCATGCCAACTATTGCGCGTGCGGGCAATTAACGTCCGCAAACTGACGCCGGATTCAGGCAGTTCTTGTTCCAGTTTGAGTGGGTCAACGCCGCGATCCGCCAACAAACGCAGCCATTCACGTACCAGCGTTGCGCGCCCTTTCGGTGAATGAATCCGGTTCAGGGTGATCTTCATCGACGGGCACATCGGACTACGAGCATCAAAGTTGAAGCATAAACCGTTGCCGTTACACTCCATTGCACCACGCCACTGCTGGCGTACCGCAATGGGGATCTGTCGATCGAATGTACCGCGCTTCACCGCGTCCACTTTCATCATCGGCGCATCGAGACCTTCTGGCGGGCAAATCTTCCCGGGGTTGAGTCGGTTATACGGATCAAACGCCGCTTTCACTTTACGCAGTTCTGCAAAAAGTTCCTCACCAAAAAACGCCGGGCTGTATTCGGCGCGAAAACCTTTGCCGTGTTCGCCCCACAACAAACCACCGTATTTCGCGGTAAGCGCCACTACATCATCAGAGATTTGCTTCATCAAAATCTCCTGTTGCGGATCGCACATATCCAGTGCTGGACGGACGTGCAAGACACCTGCGTCGACGTGACCGAACATACCGTAGCTTAAGCCGTGGCTGTCGAGCAGCGCGCGAAATTCAGCAATATAATCCGCCAGGTGTTCCGGCGGTACACAGGTATCCTCAGCAAACGGAATTGGCTTAGCAGCACCTTTGGCATTGCCAAGCAGACCAACGGCTTTTTTGCGCATCGCATAGATACGTTCAACACCCGCCAGCTCGCGGCACACCTGCCAGCCGATCACTCCTGCCTGTTGGCTGGCAATCAGCTCATCAAGCCGCACACAGAGTGCATTAACTCGCTCGTCAATCAGTGCCTCATCATCACCGGCAAATTCCACAATGTTCAGCCCGAGCATCTCTTTATCAGGCACATCGGTAATCAACTCGCTGACGGAATGCCAGACAATATCTTCCCGCGCAAGGTTGAGCACTTTTGAGTCCACCGTCTCTACCGAAAGCGCCCGCGCCTCAACCATAAACGGCGCGTTACGCAGCGCGGAGTCAAAAGAGTCATATTTGACGTTCACCAGACGGCGTACTTTAGGCAAGCGCGTAATATCCAGTCGCGCTTCGGTAATAAAGGCCAGCGTCCCTTCTGAACCCGTCAGAATGCGCGTCAGGTCGAACTCGGTCATCTCATCGTTAAAGACATGACGCAGATCGTAACCGGTAAGAAAGCGGTTAAGCTTGGGGAAGTTGTCGATGATTAACTGGCGTTGCTGACGGCAACGTTGATAAACCGTGTTATAAATTCGCCCGATTGTGGTATTGGATTTACCCAGCGTTTCCGCCAGTTCGACGGGTAAAGGTTGCGTATCGAGAATATCGCCCCCCAACAACACCGCGCGTACGCCAAGTACGTGATCTGACGTTTTGCCATAGACCAGCGATCCCTGACCGGATGCATCGGTATTGATCATCCCGCCGAGCGTTGCCCGGTTGCTGGTCGAAAGTTCTGGCGCAAAAAAGTAGCCAAAGGGTTTCAGGTACTGATTGAGTTGGTCTTTAATCACCCCGGCCTCAACGCGCACCCAGCCCTCTTCAGGGTTAATTTCGATGATGCGGTTCATATGGCGGGACATATCAACAATAATCCCCTGGTTGAGCGCCTGTCCGTTAGTGCCGGTGCCGCCGCCGCGGGGGGTAAAGATCAACGATGAATAGCGTTCCTGCGCGGCAAGACGGGCGATCAGCGCTACATCTGCGGTTGAACGCGGAAATACCACCGCATCGGGGAGAAGTTGGTAAATACTGTTGTCAGTCGACATTGTCAGACGATCGGCATAACTTGTCGCCGTATCGCCGGTAAAACCCTGTTGCTCCAGCTCTTGCAAAAAATTAAGCACCAGTTGAACGACGCCGGGTGCCTGGGAAATCTGTGGAATCATTATATTGACCCTTTCCTGCGGTCTGTGATGAGAGATTAATCGTTTGCGTGTTGCCTGAGTTGTTGTACCACATTTTTTTCTTACACGCCCATCAGAATTAAGGGCAGAATCGACCTGTTAAAAACCGCTGAAATTGCTCATCATTATGCAGGTGAGTTTCGCGTGTTCACGTCGCGTCGACGATTTGACGCACAAAAAAGGTGAAAAGTAGTTATGGTAAATGTTCGTCAGCCCAGGGATGTCGCACAAATTCTGCTTTCGGTGCTGTTTTTAGCCATCATGATTGTGGCATGTCTGTGGATTGTACAACCCTTTATTCTCGGCTTTGCATGGGCCGGTACAGTGGTTATCGCCACCTGGCCGGTATTGTTACGTTTGCAAAAGATCATGTTTGGTCGCCGCTCTCTCGCCGTTCTGGTGATGACGCTGTTATTAGTGATGGTGTTTATCATCCCTATTGCTTTGCTGGTTAACAGTATCGTCGACGGCAGCGGCCCGCTAATTAAAGCCATTTCCAGTGGTGACATGACGTTACCCGATCTGGCGTGGCTTAATACCATTCCGGTGATTGGCGCGAAGCTATATGCAGGCTGGCACAATTTGCTGGATATGGGGGGGACGGCGATCATGGCGAAAGTCCGTCCTTATATTGGCACCACCACCACCTGGTTCGTTGGGCAGGCGGCGCATATCGGGCGCTTTATGGTGCATTGTGCGCTGATGCTTCTCTTCAGCGCCCTGCTGTACTGGCGCGGTGAACAGGTGGCACAAGGCATTCGCCATTTTGCAACCCGTCTGGCAGGCGTTCGCGGAGATGCCGCCGTGCTGCTGGCGGCACAGGCTATCCGCGCGGTGGCGCTGGGTGTGGTGGTGACGGCGTTAGTACAGGCAGTGCTTGGCGGTATCGGCCTCGCCGTATCCGGCGTACCTTATGCAACTTTGCTAACGGTGTTAATGATCCTCTCCTGCCTTGTCCAGCTTGGACCGTTGCCGGTACTGATTCCGGCGATTATCTGGCTCTACTGGACTGGCGATACCACCTGGGGAACGGTATTGTTAGTTTGGAGCGGTGTGGTTGGCACGCTCGATAACGTCATCCGCCCAATGTTAATTCGCATGGGTGCCGATTTACCGCTGATCCTGATCCTCTCTGGCGTTATTGGTGGTTTGATTGCTTTCGGGATGATCGGTCTGTTTATTGGTCCGGTTCTGTTAGCCGTTTCCTGGCGTCTGTTTGCCGCGTGGGTGGAAGAAGTCCCACCGCCGACGGACCAACCGGAAGAAATTCTCGAAGAACTTGGCGAAATCGAGAAACCGAATAAGTAATTTCTCATCAGGCGGCTCTGCCGCCTGATTGTTAACCCCTGCTAATTGATATTTGCTTGCTCTTCCCCATATTTTCCTGCTTACCGCTATTCAGCTGGTAGTACCTGTCGCAAATTCTTTACAGTTTTTAAACTAATGAGACGAATCTGATCGACGCAAAAAGTCCGTATGCCTACTATTAGCTCACGGTTATAAATCAACATATTGATTTATAAGCATGGAAATCCCCTGAGTGAAACAACGAATTGCTGTGTGTAGTCTTTGCCCATCTCCCACGATGGGCTTTTTTTTAACATTTTTCCGCTTCGCTACCTCGCCCCTCACTCTTTCCAATAATGTTGCACAAGATACTGTGACTCTCTTCAAGCCGTCAGCAGGCTGATAATGTTATTTATATTTTATTGTTTATTTCATGCAGCCATTACACGATGAACGCTTATGAACTCCAGGCACTTCGCCATATTTTTGCCATGACTATTGATGAATGCGCGACCTGGATTGCCCAGACCGGTAACAGTGAAAGCTGGCGTCAGTGGGAAAATGGCAAATGCGCCATTCCTGATTGTGTAGTCGAGCAACTGTTGGCTATGCGTCAGCAACGAAAAAAACATCTTCATGCCATCATAGAGAAAATAAATAACCGCATCGGCAACAACACCATGCGTTTTTTCCCCGACTTAACCGCGTTTCAACAAGTCTACCCTGATGGCAATTTTATTGACTGGAAGATCTATCAATCGGTAGCCGCTGAATTATATGCACACGATCTGGAGCGGCTTTGTTAATTTCTCCACAGAAAGGAATTGTCGTTGTTACAACAATAATGAACGGATACTGACACAACATCGCTACACTTTTTAAAGCACCTTTGCTAAGTAGAACCTATGAAAAATCCCTATTACCCTACCGCACTTGGGTTGTATTTTAATTACCTGGTGCATGGTATGGGCGTCATTTTGATGAGCCTGAATATGGCCTCGCTGGAGACGCTTTGGCAGACTAATGCCGCGGGCGTCTCGATAGTTATCTCATCACTGGGCATTGGTCGATTAAGTGTCTTGCTTTTTGCAGGATTATTATCCGATCGCTTTGGTCGCCGCCCTTTTATCATGCTCGGGATGTGCTGCTATATGGCCTTCTTTTTTGGCATCCTGCACACCAATAACATCATTATCGCTTATGTTTTTGGCTTTCTGGCGGGAATGGCAAACAGTTTTCTCGATGCAGGCACCTATCCCAGTTTGATGGAAGCTTTTCCACGCTCACCGGGTACAGCCAATATTTTAATTAAAGCATTTGTTTCCAGCGGACAATTTTTATTACCGCTAATTATCAGCCTGTTAGTGTGGGCTGAACTGTGGTTCGGTTGGTCCTTTATGATTGCCGCAGGCATTATGTTTATTAACGCTCTGTTTTTATACCGTTGTACGTTCCCACCCCATCCGGGTCGTCACTTACCTGTCATAAAGAAAACCACCAGCTCTACGGAACATCGCTGTTCAATTATCGATTTAGCCAGTTATTCCCTATATGGCTATATCTCAATGGCAACGTTTTATCTGGTTAGCCAGTGGCTGGCACAATACGGACAATTTGTCGCTGGCATGTCATACACCATGTCGATCAAATTACTCAGTATCTACACCGTGGGTTCGCTGCTGTGTGTATTTATTACTGCTCCACTCATTCGTAATACCGTTCGCCCAACAACATTACTGATGCTGTACACCTTTATCTCATTTATCGCCCTGCTCACCGTCTGCCTGCATCCCACATTTTATGTGGTGATAATATTTGCTTTCGTCATCGGTTTTACCTCCGCAGGCGGTGTTGTACAAATTGGCCTGACGTTAATGGCGGAACGTTTTCCCTACGCTAAAGGAAAAGCAACGGGGATCTATTACAGTGCGGGCAGCATTGCAACATTTACCATTCCGTTGATTACGGCTCATCTTTCGCAAAGAAGTATTGCCGATATTATGTGGTTCGATACCGCCATCGCTGCTATCGGCTTTATACTGGCACTGTTTATTGGCTTACGCAGTCGCAAAGAAACGCGGCATCACACGCTAAAGGAAAATATCGCTCCGGGTGGGTAATGCAATATTCTTTTCAGGTTATGCAAGATCTTACGGATAAATAACTCTTTCTGCGCTAACTAAGGAAAATCGCGATCAAAAACAAACTATGACATGCAATATTCCTGGAAACATAAACTTTATGCCATGTACCCAGGGAAAATCATCTTCAGTATAGTAATTATGTAAACCGTCGGAGAACAATACGTACGGTAACGAAATTATCTTTCAGCAAGGAGCTGTGAAAATGTCTCAAAATAAGGCTTTCAGCACGCCATTTATCCTGGCTGTTCTTTGTATTTACTTCAGCTATTTCCTGCACGGCATTAGTGTTATTACGCTTGCCCAAAACATGACATCTTTGGCAGAAAAGTTTTCCACTGACAACGCGGGCATTGCCTATTTAATTTCCGGTATCGGATTGGGGCGATTGATCAGTATTTTATTCTTCGGAGTGATCTCCGATAAGTTTGGTCGTCGGGCGGTGATATTAATGGCAGTAATAATGTATCTGCTATTCTTCTTTGGTATTCCTGCTTGCCCGAATTTAACTCTCGCCTACTGTCTGGCAGTGTGCGTAGGTATCGCTAACTCAGCGCTGGATACGGGTGGCTACCCCGCGCTCATGGAATGCTTTCCGAAAGCCTCTGGTTCGGCGGTCATACTGGTTAAAGCGATGGTGTCATTCGGGCAAATGTTCTACCCAATGCTGGTGAGCTATATGTTGCTCAATAACATCTGGTACGGCTATGGGCTGATTATTCCGGGTATTCTGTTTGTACTGATCACGCTGATGCTGTTGAAAAGCAAATTCCCCAGCCAGTTGGTGGACGCCAGCGTAGCTAATGAATTACCGCAAATGAACAGCAAACCGTTAGTCTGGCTGGAAGGTGTTTCATCAGTACTGTTCGGTGTAGCCGCATTCTCGACC
>OLZN01000238.1_pt1 | contig 9094 bp, 3 predicted proteins | sample 1644441 | NCBI WGS metagenome assembly OLZN01 (sample SAMEA103958148, study PRJEB25191) | human gut metagenome
TTTCCGACCGATACGATAAAATTTTAATATTTTGCAAAATTTTTTTAATAAATTGTTGAAATTACCGTAGTCCTGTGTTATACTATAGTTAATTAATTGATTAGTTATCAAAAGGAAGCGAACATTATGAGAACAACAGAGGAACAACACAACGAGCGTAAGCGGGAAATGATGGAAAAATGCTTTGAATGTTATGCTGAAAACGGGCTGACCGGTACGGGTATCAAGGCTTTGGCGGCAGCGTGTGGGTGTACAACGGGAAATCTGTATTCCTATTTCAATAGTGTGGATGAACTGATTATTGAATCAACTGCATACTGTATGGAAAAGGTTGAGGATGATTTTATGGAAAAAGCTCCCACCGACCCGAATGATGTTGTCCGATTTGTGAGAGAGGTTCCGTATTGGACCGCAAAGAAGCACGGCAAAAAATATCGGCTGATGTATCAGGTCTATACTCATCCGAAATATATTGAGCACGGCAAGAAATTCTTTGAGGGAGTGAATGAGCGCTATACCGAATATGCCAAGCAGTTGGAGCCGAAAATCGGTATTCCGTACACGGTGATTACACCGCTGATTTTTATATTTGTTCGTGCCTGTGTACACTATGCTATGTTTGAGGATGAATATTATTTAAAAACCCAAATGGAGGTCTTAAAACAGGGTGTCGCTCTGTTTGCGGATAAATACCGTTCACAATATTTGAAGGGAGGAAACGGAAAATGAAAAAACGAATACTCTGTACCCTGCTCACCCTATGTATGGTGATGTGTGTTGCTTTACCTATTATGAGCTATGCCACTATGGGAGTATCGGCATCCGACTCGAGTGCATACGGCACACTGCTCACACCCGACACAACCCCACCGATCGGATGGTCAGAGGATGAAAGCAACCCGTACGGCACAAAAAAGGGTCAGCCCTTTGCCATCACCCCATGGTATGAGCCGATCATTTACAGCTATCGCAACGCAGAGGGGCAGGCTGCGCAGGATCATACCAAGGTATACAGTAAGTGGAATTTCGGTATCAACATTGCCGAATGTACACCGAGTGCCCATCGGGTTTCTGCTGTCGATAATGTTGCATTTGCTGTTGGAACAGCTTACGACCCACTCGGCACGGGCAGAAACGATCATGCCATCTTTGTCGGTCTTTGCGATATGGATAATTCCAAGAACACTGCGAAGATCTGCTACTGGGTACAAAACCTTGTAAACAACAAGCGCTCCGAGCTTCAGAAAATTGCCGACGCTCCGATGTGGGCGTGCAAGAAACCCGGTTACGGCGAGCTGGAATACCAGGAATTCCGCCACTATTTCAATGTTACGGCGGGCGACTATGATGGTGACGGAAAGATGACCGCCGTTATCACCTACGTCGGCAATGATGATTTATGGGGAATCGCCGGCACGGGAATTGCCGGAGAGCAGGGACTTTCAAGAAAATCGTTTGTCAAATCCAAGGGCAGCGGCAATGCCTATTTCGACGGCTGGAACACGACTCTGTATGAGCGCGACCAGATCACAAAGTCGCTTGTCTCGGCGGATATTGACCGTGACGGCTGCGATGAGCTTATCGTGTACGCAGGCATTGCCGAGCCGGATAAGATCGACGGCAGGGACAAGGAGATTTCCGGCGATTCCTTCCGTAAGGCTGTTTCAAAGCTCTCGGTATACAAAGCCGAAAACGGAAACCTCAAAAGAGTGGATCAGAAGTCCCTGATGACCCTGAACCGCGAGGATGAAAAAGCGGACGGCAGCCGTTACTACGATCATATCCGCTACGGAAACCTTGCCGCGGGAGACATCAACGGCGACGGTTGGCAGGAAATCATAATTGCCGGATATTTCCGTGAAGTCAGGGAAGAAAAGAAGAAGGGCTTTATCTGGGACAAGAAAACCGACAACGAAAACATGGGCTTTGCCGTTTATTACGGTCAGAACAAGTCAATAACGAATGTGCAGAAAACCACCATGAGCGGTTATACCGCAAACGGAACAAATGATCTGGGCGTGAAGCCGAAGCCTGCCATGACAAGCGTTGCGATCAACGGCAGAGGTACGCCGGAGCAAGTATGGATCGCAGGCGGACTGTATGAGGTGCAGCAGAACGGCGCGCTTAATCTTCTGCGCGACACCGCGCGCGAAAAGAATTCAAGCGCGAGATGGTGGTGGTATCAGGATGTCATCGCAGGCAATTTTGACCACAACACGGAAGGCCGCGAGCAGGTGATCGCGCTTGCCGCCGAAAGGCAAAAGGGAAGCGGTTCGGCGCGTAAATTCGACCTGTTCACCGATGTTTTCTACGGCGAGGATTTCGGCAGCGGCACGCTGTCGGTCGCCGGCAAGTATACAGTGACAGCCGAGAAGGATGAGTTTTCCAAGCTCTGCCACGATGCCGACCTTGCATGGGATATGCCGTATAACTGCATACTGCTTGCGGCTGACGTGAACAAGGACGGTCTGTTTGCTCGCTATGAGGGCAAGGGCTACGGATATTCCGATGCACAGGTGCAGGCGGTGCTCCAGGCGGCTCCGTATTTCTCGGAGCTCGGTGACTATGATCTTGATTTCTCCGACGGCTCAACCACCTACACCTTCTCCTCAGGCTATTCGGACACGAAATCCTCATCGCACAACACCTCCTTCGGTGCGTCCATCGTCGCGCAGGGAGATCTGAAGGTGTGGAGATACGAGGCGACCCTCGGATACACCATGGATTTTACAAAGAGCACCGAGGATACCCTTTCTAAGGAATACAGTGCCTCATTCAATGCCGGCGGCAACGATTCTGTGGTGCTGTACCGCGTGCCGGCAACAACCTATTATTACTCGCTTTATGACCCGCAAAAGGGCGATTTTGACCTCAGCGAGCGAAATACCATTGCCCTGATGATCCCCGGGCAACCGGTTTACACCATGCTCGACCGGGAGTATTACGATGAGTTTGCGGTACTGTACAACGAAACCTACAAGAAAGACATTGCAGCGGGAAAGGCAAAGGCTTTGCCGATACTGAACAGCCATGTACTGCCGGAAAACGCCGAGGGCGACCCGTTCGCCTATTGGTCGAATACCGCTACTACCGCCGACTATGTTTCGAAATTTGAGTCGCTGAGTAAGCAAAAATATGAGCTTGGCTTCGGTGCAAGCAGTATCACGAACGACTGGACTACCACATCTGAGCATGCCGAGGGAGTTGAGATGGCTCACGGCTTCTCCGCTTCGATGAAAAGCACATGGGGCGTAGACGCATTCAATATGGGTTTTGTAATCGATTTGAGCTACAGCAAAGCAACAGGTACGGTCTACACCACGACGGAAAGCAACGGCGCCAGCGGTACGGTAAACAACATCGACCGCCGTTCGCTCCTTGCCTCCTACGGAATCGACTACGATGTTTCAAACAAATACGGCTTTACCTGGGATTTTGGTATGCGTACATGGACGGCAGGAGATCAGAAGATTCCTGTGTTCGGATATGTGCTGACCAATCTTCGTGCCGCACCGCCCGTACCTACACTTACAGGCGTATCCGTAACAGACAATCAAAGTGCAAAAATCACCTGGAAGGCACCGACTGCAGACAGCAGACGCCCCTATACAGGGTATCATATCTGGATGCGTATGGATGACGGCGATTTTGTGCGTGTGACTGATGCTCCTCTGTCAGACACGACCTTTGAATATACATACGATACTCTGGAAGAGGATACCACCTACACCTTTGCGGTTTCCTCTGTCGGCAATAACGGAACGGTATCGGCATTATCCAATACCAAAACCTTCTCAACCTTTACGGGATCGGACGGCAGAGAAATAGAATTACGCAGTGACGGCAGCAGTATCCAGTGGCGATATGTGGGCGAAAGTGACGACGCTTACCGTGTTCTTGTATCACTTTCCGAGTTGAAGGGAAATGACGGCGCAGATGGAAAGCAAATTGAACTGAATGTATATAATGGATTTATACAGTGGAAGTACAGTGATGATTCTGCCTGGAATAATTTGATTGCTTTGTCGGAGCTGACGGGCGATAAAGGTGACAAAGGCGACAAGGGTGACAAGGGAGAAACAGGTGCGCCCGGTCAGGACGGAAAAGACGGTGTAACGCCAAAGCTTAAAATAGGTGATGATAACTTCTGGTATATCTCCTATGACGACGGACAGACATGGGTATCCCTCGGTGTGAAAGCCACCGGAGAGAAGGGTGATACCGGTGAAACCGGACAACAGGGCGAAAAGGGCGATACCGGTGAAGCCGGACGACAAGGCGAAAAGGGCGATACCGGTAAAGCCGGACAACAAGGCAAAAAGGGCGACACCGGAGAGACAGGTGCATCGGGACAGAACGGCAAGGACGGAACAAATGGAACAAATGGAACAAACGGTGCAAATGGCTCTGACGGCAAAGACGGTAAGGACGGCATCGGAATAGCCAAAGCGGAGATCAACGCAGACGGCGAGCTTGTTATCACCTATACCGACGGCAAGGTAGTCAATCTTGGTAAAGTTGTCGGTGCGGACGGCAAGGACGGTCTTACCCCATTTATCGGTGAAAACGGCAACTGGTGGATTGGTGAGAAAGACACCGGTGTGAAAGCGGTGGCAGATGTAGCCGTTCCCGCAGGCTTCGGAAACATATCCGAAGGAAACATATCCGAACCCGCATCTTCACCTGCTTTGGTTGCAATAGGCTCTGTTGCAGGAGTTGCGCTGCTTGGCAACCTCGGCTTAATCTTATACATTGTACTGAAAAAGAAAAAAGTATAGTTTGAGATTGCAAAACGGAGGTAACAGAATATGAAAAAACGAATACTTAGTATCCTGCTGACTTTATGCATGACGCTCTGCCTTACGCCGATAAGCGTATTCGCCGAGGAGGTTGGGACAGAGGGCTCTGCTGCGATACAGCTTGGTGCAGATGCACTAAGTGTGTTAAGTAAAAATGTAAACACAGCGACCGCACCGACTGTGTATTTCGGGCAAAACCATGAAAATGATTCCGGTGCATGGCGAGTTATCGGCTATGACGGAAGCGGTGTTACAAGCGCACAAGGGGATATTACCCTGCTTGCGGCAGGCGCTATGGGAGTTATACCATTTGCCGATATCATATTATACAACGATTACGCACCGAGTAATTTGAAAACCGCGATAGATGCGCTTGCAGCAAAGCTGACGACAGAAGAAAATGCTGCCGTAAAGAAACGGGCGCTTACAAGCGGAAGTTACAACGGAGAAAATACCGACTGTGTAGCGGGAGGGCAGGTGGATAACGCTGTATTTTGGCCGCTTTCCACAAAAGAGGCTATTGCGGTAAACAACGATCTGCGTGCCTTGGATCCTGCGCATCCGAATTGGGTGGAAAGCAGTTGGTGGCTGCGCTCCCCTGGCTCCAAGACTTTTTATGTCGCCATCGTGAGTAGTGATGGTTCTGTCCAATACTCTGGGATCTCTATCCGCAAGCAAAATAATCATCTGACTGTTCGTCCCGCTTTTAACTTAAATCTGAACTCTGTCCTCTTCACATCCGCCGCTGTGGGCGGAAAGCCTGACGGAGGATTGACCGAAGTCCCCGAATACAGCGGAAACGAGTGGAAATTGACACTTTTAGATAGCAGCCGCAATTTTGCTGTAACGGAAAAAGCTGTCAGCGCCGACCCCAACGATACCATTACGCTGAATTACAGCGGAGCGACCACAGGGGCAAATGAATATATCTCCGCCATCATTGCGGATAACAACGGCGCACAGTATTATGGCAGAGTAGCACAGCCTACTGCCGAAAGCGGAACGGTTGAAATCAAAATTCCGTCTGATATTGCACCCGGCAACTATACCTTAAAAGTTTTCAGCGAGCAGTACAACGGCGATTATAAAACCGACTACGCAAGCAATTTCACAGACATTGCGCTGACGGTGGAAAAGCAGGTGGAAGAGCAGTTTTCCCTCACCCACGGCGGCACCTATTACTTTGACCTCTCTGGCGTGAGCATTCCCGGTACAGCAAACAGCGGAACCTCATTTGGAGCGGTTTCTCTGCCGGATACGTCGCTGCACTATGTTCCCTTTACTTATGCCGGAACGATAGAAGCCTACAAACTCACGTCTGCGACGGCAACCACCGAGGAGTATGCACAGCGGGAAAAATATCCCCACAGCCTGTTTATAGCGGACTATGCCGTAACGCATAAGGTAAACTGGAATAACTTAGATACTGCGAGTCTGATTTTCGGCAAGGACTATGTCGCCGGCGGCGTGGACTATACCCTGCGCGCACCGTCTGTGGGAAGTAACTATACAGGTTCGGGCAATTCCGAACGCGGCGTGCCCCAAAGCAACGAATGGGACACGATGTTGAATAAGGACAGCGGATATATCCAAAACTGGAATGGAATGTATTCGTGGGGACAGGATGCTTTTTCTGGCGGCGCGTCGTACCGTGCGATTCGCGGGTACAATTCGGCCCGCATCTGGGTCAGCATCAATGCTGCGTACTCCTCCAGCCCGGACGTCGGTTTCCGCCCCGTCCTTGAAGTCCTGAACGCTGACACACTGGGTCCTGACGGACTGAAGGTCGTTACCCTTGACCTTGGCGGCGGAACGCTCGGCGGCAGCTCCGATGCTATTCAAATCATCGTGAAAAACGGCAGCGAGTTTACCGCGCCTGCGTCCGACGGCATGACCCGCCCGGACGGAAATACAGGCAGCTACTTCATGTGGCTCGGAAGCAACGGTAAGCTCTACGCGCCCGGTGCCAGTGTTCCTGCTGATGTGACGGAACTGACGGTGCAGTGGACAGCCCCGACCTATGCCGTAACCTTGAATACGAACGGCGGCACGATCAACAACGGCAATGTCACCGAATACACCTACGGCGTGGGTGCAACACTCCCGACAGATGTGACGCGCACCGGGTACACCTTCAAGGGCTGGTATTACAACGAAAATCTGACCGGCTCTCCTGTTACGGCAATCGGCGACACCGAAACGGGCAACAAGGAATATTGGGCGAAGTGGGAAATCAATCAATATACCGTCACAGTCAAGCCCGAAAACGGCGAAGCGGATATTACCATAACGCAGGATTACGGCACACCAATTACCGCTCCTGCCGACCCGATAAGAGAGGGCTACACCTTTATCGGCTGGGACAGGGATATTCCCAAAACAATGCCCGCCGAGAATATTACTGTCACGGCACAGTGGGAAATCAATCAGTACACAATAACCTTTGATACCAACGGCGGAAGTGAGATTGCACCCATTACTCAGGACTACGGTACGGAAATTACCGCCCCTGACAACCCAACAAGAAAAGGTTATACCTTTAAGGGCTGGGATAAGGAAATCCCCGAAACCATGCCGGCGGAGAATATAACGGTTAAAGCACAATGGGAAATCAATCGGTACACAATCACCTTTGACACCGCAGGCGGCAGCGAGATTGCTCCGATCACGCAGGACTACGGCACGAATATTACCGCCCCTGCCGACCCGACAAGAGAGGGCTACGCCTTTATCGGCTGGGATAAAGCGATTCCCACAACCATGCCTGCGGAGAATATAACTGTCACCGCGCAGTGGAAAGACAGCGAAAAGCCCACGGGCGAAATTAAAATCAACGAGAACAGTTGGAAAGCGTTCCTCAACAATATCACCTTCGGGCTGTTCTTTAAGGACACGCAAACGGTGACGATAAACGCCGCCGACAACAGCGGCGAAACGGTAACGGTTGAATATCTGCTGTCAGATAAGGAATTGACAAAAGCGGAGTTTGACGGCATGGCCTTCACAGCGTACACCGCACCGTTCGGCATTGACCCCGATAACGAATACATTATCTATGTCAGACTGACCGATAATGCAGGCAATACGGACTACATCTGCTCGGACGGCATTGTGCTTGACGGCACAAGCCCGGTGATCACCGGCATTGAGGACGGAAAAATCTATTGCGAAGCGCAGACCGTAACGATTGACGAGAAATATGTAGATACCGTCACCGTAAACGGCACAGAGGTCACGCTTGACGAAAACAACAGCTTTACCCTCGCTCCCGCAGACGGCGAGCAGAAAATCGTTGTCACCGACAAGGCGGGCAACACCGCAGAAATGACCGTAACGGTCAACGACGGGCATACTTTCGGCGAATGGACATCAAACGGCGACGGCACACACACCCGCCAATGCACGGTAGACGGCTGTACGGAAGGCATCGAAACGGATAATTGCACCGATGAGGATAAAAACCACATATGCGACATTTGCGGAAATATAATCTCCAACCATGAGGATGCGAATCAGGATCACGTCTGTGACCTCTGTGGCAAAGTGATTTCCAACCATGAGGATGCGGATAAGGATCACGTCTGCGATCACTGTGGCAAAGTGATTTCCAATCATGAGGATGCGGACAACAACCATATCTGCGACTATTGCGGAAAGGTATTCTCCAACCACGAGGACGCGGATAAGGATCATGTCTGCGATTACTGTGGAAAGGTGATCACAAACCACATCGGTGGTAAGGAAACCTGCAGGGATAAGGCAGTATGCGAAGTCTGCGGCAAATCCTACGGTAAGCTTGACCCGAAGAACCACACCGACTTAAAGCATTTCCCGACCAAGGCGGCGACCGAGGATTCCGAGGGCAATATCGAGTATTGGTACTGTAGCGGATGTAATAAGTATTACAGTGACAAGGACGGCACTAAGGAAATCGCCAAGGCCGACACCGTAACGGCTAAGTTGCCGAAGTCTCCCCAGACCGGCGATACAAGCAACCTCATGCTGTGGATCGCACTGCTGTTTGTCAGCGGCGGTGTTCTGACAGGTGTAACGGTATTTGATAAGAGGAAAAGGCATTCCGTCAAATAATCAGAGATAAGTAACAATTAACGATCCATCACGGAAACATCGCAAATACGGCACAGAGGGCATAAAAACCGCTGTGCCGTATTTCTTTCCTTGGCGACTGATTTTGAAAAACTTGGCGAGTATCTTAAAAATCTCTTTTTATACAGACGGCTGCAAGGCAGTCAGAAATTTTACATTTTTTAGATGGTATAATTACATTGTATATT
>OLZN01000253.1_pt1 | contig 8914 bp, 7 predicted proteins | sample 1644441 | NCBI WGS metagenome assembly OLZN01 (sample SAMEA103958148, study PRJEB25191) | human gut metagenome
TACCAAAGTAATGACCCTTGGTCTTGCCTGCGAAAAGGCGCAGGGAGACTGGGATGACGTAAAGCTGACCGTGAGCCACGAGGACGTCTACTCGCTGGCGGGCACGGATTCCAGCCATATCGCCCTGCGGGAAGGGGAAGAAGTCCCCTTGGTGGATGCACTGTACGCCACCCAGATGGCCAGCGCCAACGACGGTGCCAACCTGCTGGCGGAGTATTTCGGCGGTGGCACCATCGCGGACGGCGTGGCGGCCATGAATGCACAGGTGGAGGAGCTTGGCCTTGCCCACACCCACTTTTCAAACCCCCACGGCATCAGCGACGACGACCACTACACCAGCTGCTACGATATGGCACAGATTTTGCGCTGGGCGCTGCAGCAGCCGGGGTTTGAGGACCTGTTCACCCGCAACGAGATGTACACCATGCAGCCCACCAACATCCAGCCGGTGACCCGCTACTTCTCCCAGCAGGATAAGATCCGCATCGGCTCCAGCCGCTACCATATCGACAGTGTGCTGGGCTCCAAGCTGGGCTATACCAACACCGCCCGGTACAGCTATGTCTGTCTGGCGGAGCAGGACGGGGTGCGGCTGATCTGCGCGACCATGCAAAGCCAGCTGAGCACCGATAAATATAACGATATGCGCACCCTGCTGGACTACGCCTTTTCCACCTATAAAAGCTACACCCAGCTGCCCGGCGGCACGGTCACCGCACAGCTGGCTGTGGCGGGCGGCGGGCAGAGCCTTGGCACCGTTACCGTAGCCGACCCCGGGGTGAAGCTGCTGCTGGCCGAGGGCTTATCCGCGCAGGATGTGACCGTGGACCTGGAGCTGCCGGAGCAGTATCTGCTGGGCGCAGAGCCCGCCGTGTATGCGGTGTACACCCTGAACGGCGGCGCGCAGCAGGAGAGCACCAGCGTGCGGGTAAAGGCGGAGATCACAGGCCTGGCGGAACTGCTGGAGCAGAGCGTCGGCACAAAGCTGGAAGCCGCCAGGGACGTGGAACCGGGCAGCAGCGCATGGCTGCTGGCGGGCATCTCGGTGGGGTGCACCATAGGTGCAGCCGTGGTTACCGTACTGGTGCTGCGGGTACATTCCCGCCTGAAAAAGCGCCGCAAAACGGCAAGGCACCATAAAAAAGCGTAAAAGCCTGTTCAAAACCAGACTTTTCCAGATAAAGAAAAAGCTTTCAGAAAAAAAGAGAGGTACAATATCATGGGTAAGTTCATTTTTACGCAGACCGAGATCCCCGGCGTGGTGGTCATTGAGCCGCAGGTGTTCGGCGACGACCGTGGCTATTTTATGGAGACCTACCAGAAGGACCAGTTCGCAGAGGCCGGTATCGACAAGGAATTTGTGCAGGACAACCAGAGCCGCTCCACCCGGGGCGTGCTGCGCGGGCTGCACTTCCAGAAGAACCACACCCAGGGCAAGCTGGTGCGCGTGACCAAGGGCGAGGTGTACGATGTGGCCGTGGACTGCCGCCCCCACAGCGCCACCTTTGGCAAGTGGGTGGGCGTGACCCTGAGCGAGGAGAACAAGAAGATGTTCTATATCCCCGAGGGCTTTGCCCACGGCTTCCTGGTGCTGAGCGATGTGGCAGAGTTCTGCTACAAGTGCACCGATGTCTACGACCCCACCAGCGAGGGCGGCATCCCCTACGATGACCCCACCGTCAACGTGCAGTGGCCGGACTGCGGCTGTGAGCACAAGACCAGCGCAAAGGACAAGCTGCATGAGCCCTTTGCAGCCCAGAAGTTTGAATTCTTTGAAAAGTGGTGATAGCCCGTGGCGAAACTGAAAGGAATGTTCAACGGCTTCTGGCGCTACCGCTATCTGTTGTGGAATCTGGTCAGCCGTGATTTCAAGCTGAAATACCGCCGCAGCGTGCTGGGTGTGCTGTGGAGCGTGCTGAACCCCCTGCTGATGTGCCTGGTCTACTGGGCTGTGTTCAGCAGCCTGATGGATATGCGGGGCAGCGGCATCGACAACTTCCCGGTGTTCCTGATGTGCGGTCAGCTGCTCTTCAACTTCTTCAACGAGGCCACCTCCTCCAGCATGAGCAGCGTGCTCAGCGCCGCCCCGCTGCTGAAAAAGGTGTATATCCCCAAGTATATCTTCCCGCTGGAAAAGTGCTGCTTTGCCATGGTGAACTGCATCTTCAGCTTTGTGGCGCTGCTGCTGGTCATGATCTTTACCGGCGCACCTTTCCACCTGACCATTTTTGAGGCGCTGTACCCGCTGGTGACCTTGTTCTTCTTCAGCCTCGGGGTCAGTATGTTCTTAGCGGCGGCTACCGTGTTCTTCCGGGATATCATGCATATCTGGAGCGTGTTCGTCACCGCGCTGCTGTATTTCTCCGCCATCTTCTACGACCCCACCCAGATGACCTTTTCCATCGGCGGGTTCAACATGCAGCAGATCATCAAGCTGAACCCCATGTACTGGTATATCACCGGCTTCCGCCGCACCCTGATGTGGGGCATCCCGCTGGACCTCAACATGTTTGCGGTCTGCGGCATCTGTGCAGTGGTCTCCATGTGGGTGGGCGTGCACATGTTCCGCAAAACGCAGGATCGTTTTGTGCTGCATATTTAAGGAGGGGAGAAGAATGGAACCGATCATCAAAGTGGACAACGTGTCCATGTGCTTCAACCTCTCCACCGAAAAGCACGAGAGCCTGAAGGAATATCTGCTGGCCATGGTGCAGGGCCGCCTGCAGTACGACGAGTTTTACGCCCTGAAGGACGTGAGCCTGGACATCATGCCCGGCGATTTTTACGGTCTGGTGGGCCTGAACGGCTCGGGCAAATCCACCCTGCTCAAGACCATTGCGGGCGTGTACAAGCCCACCAAGGGCAAGGTCACCGTCAACGGCACCATCGCCCCGCTCATCGAGCTGGGTGCGGGCTTTGATATGGACCTGACCGCCCGGGAGAACATCTACCTCAACGGCACGGTGCTGGGGTTCTCGCCCAAGTATCTGGACGAGAAGTTCGACGAGATCGTGGAGTTCAGCGAGCTGCAGAACTTCCTGGATGTACCGCTGAAAAACTATTCCTCCGGCATGGTGGCCCGCATCGGCTTTGCCATTGCCACCATCACCAAGCCCGATATCCTGATCGCGGACGAGGTGCTCTCGGTGGGCGACTTCCTGTTCCAGCAGAAATGCGAAAAACGGATGAAGGAGCTGATGGCAGGCGGCACCACCGTCATTCTGGTGTCCCACTCCATCGAGCAGATCGAGCGGATGTGCAGCAAGGTGGCATGGCTGAGCCACGGCCATCTGAAAATGAACGGCGATACCGAGACAGTCTGCGCGGCCTACAAGGCCACCCAGCGCGGCGAGGCCTGAGCCATGAATGTGCGATTGAAACGTGCCAGAGAGCTGGCAGGCTATGCGGTCCAGCTGACAAAGGACGAGGGACTGGGCACCATGCTGGCCCGGGGCGCGGGCTTTGTCAGGCGGCGGTGCTTTGGCAAAAAGGCCCGCTACCTGCCCGCAAAAAAGGTGCTGGAAGCCCAAAGAGCCGAAATGGCAGGAAAAAATTTTGAAAACTGCCAACTTTCGACGATTTCCGTGTTGACACCGTTGTATAATACTCCTGAGGTGTTTCTGCGGCAGTTTCTGGATTCCTTCGTGAACCAGACAGCCCCCAATGGGGAGCTCTGCCTGGCGGATGCCTCGGATGCAGCCCACAGCAGTGTGGGAGATATCGTAAGGGAATATCGGGCAAAATATCAACACATCGTATACAAAAAGATCGAAAACAAGGGCATTGCGGCCAACACCAACGCCGCCGCTGAACTGGCATCGGGGGAATATCTGGCGCTGGCCGACCACGATGACATCCTTGCGCCCCACGCCATGTACACCATGGGTCAGGCGATCCGGCAGCTGCGTGAGGCAGGGGAGCCGGACGGCTTCCTGTACAGCGACGAGGCCCTCTTCACCAAAAAGATCGAAAAGCCGCTGGTGGCCCACTTCAAGCCCGATTACGCCCCGGATTACCTGCTCTGCTGCAACTACATCTGCCATCTGGCCGTGTTCCGGCGGGAGCTGTTCGAGCAGGTAGGCGGGGAACGCCCCGAATGTGATGGCAGTCAGGACCACGACCTCTTCCTCCGGCTCATTGAGCAGGTGGGCGGCGCGGCCCATGTGCCGCAGGTGCTCTACTACTGGCGGGGGCACGAAGGCTCGACCTCCGGCGGCACCGATGCCAAGCCTTACGTTGCCAAAGCGGCAAAGAAGGCGCTGGCCGACCATCTGGAGCGCACCGGCCGCACCGGCACCATAGAGGATGGCCTGTACCCCAGCACCTATCGGGTCAGGTGGGACATTGTGGGGGAGCCGAAGGTGAGCATCCTCATCCCCAACAAGGATCACACCGAGGATCTGGAAAAGTGCCTGCAGAGCATCTGGAAAAAGACCACCTGGGACCGGTTCGAGGTCATTGTCATTGAGAACAACTCCACAGACCCGGCCACCTTTGCCTATTACGAGAAGGCCCGGCAGCGGTACGATGGCCTGAAGGTGGTCACCTACCCGGACAAGGGCTTTAACTTCTCGGCCATCAACAACTTTGGCCGGAAAGCGGCAGAGGGCGACTACCTGCTGCTGCTCAACAACGATGTGGAAGTGGTAAACGGCGACTGGCTCACGGAACTGCTCCGGCAGTGTGCCCACCCCGGCGGTGCGGCGATCTGCGGTGCCATGCTCTGGTACCCGGATGAGACCATCCAGCACGCCGGGATCGTGACTGGTCTGGGCGGCTACGCGGGCCACAGCCACAAGTATAAGAAGAAGGGCGGCAGCGGCTACATGTTCCGCGCCGCCACCGTGCAGGACTTCTCCGGTGTGACCGGTGCCTGCCTGCTGGTAAAGACCGCCGTCTATGACGAGATGCACGGGCTGGACGAGCAGTTCGCCGTGGCCTTCAACGATGTGGACTTCTGCCTGCGGGTGCGGGATGCGGGCTACCGCATTGCCTGGACCCCCTACGCCGAGCTCATCCACTATGAGAGCAAGAGCCGGGGCGGGGATGAAAAAGACCCCGTCAAGGCGGCCCGCTTTGCGGCGGAACAGCAGCGGCTCTACACCATCCACGGCAAGGAAAACATTCTGGATGACCCCTACTACAACCCCAACCTGACCCGCGACCGGGAGGATTTTTCGGAGAGCGACGATCTGCGCAGGTTGAAAGAGGGCAGGGTAACGGTAAGATTCCGGGGAGGTACCCTCCAATGAACATCAAGGGACACTTTGAGACCATCACCCGGCATAAACTGCTGGTGATGAAGTATTGCTTTGAATGCGGCCTTTATCAGCAGGGCCTGACCCATGACCTGAGCAAGTACAGCCCAACCGAGTTCATCCCGGGCTGCATCTACTATCAGGGCGACCACAGCCCCAACGAGGCGGAGCGCGCAGCCAAGGGCTACACCTCGGCGTGGCTGCACCACAAGGGGCGCAACAAGCATCATCTGGAATACTGGATCGATTACAGCACCACCAAGACCGGCCTGACCGGCATGAAGATCCCCCTGCGGTACGTCTGCGAGATGGTGTGCGACCGGGTGGCGGCAAGCCAGATCTATCTGGGCGACAAGTACACCGATGCCTCCGCGTGGGAGTACTACCAGCGCAGCAAGGATCACTACCTGATGCACCCGGAGACCCGGGCACTGCTGGAAAAGCTGCTGTGCATGGTGCGGGACCTCGGGCGGGAGCGCACCTTTGCCTACATGAAATTCCTGCTTGGCTGCGAAAACGATTACTGAGCATTTTTGCGCAAATGCCGCTGACGGAAAGTCGGCGGCGTTTTTGTGTGGTTTGCCGGATAGCGCAAAAACACCCCGGCCGGGCGGTTTTACCGCTTGGCCGGGGTGCTGTTTTGCAAGAAAAATATTACTGCTCGTTTTCGTAGATCTTGATATAGCGCGGGGCGCTTTTATCCTGCCAGAGCAGCAGAATGGCGGTCAGGGCGACAGCCAGTGTGGTGAGGACGGCGAGCAGAGCTTTGAGAACTTTCATGGTTTGGTGCCTCCTTGTGAAGTTCGGGAGCGGAGCGGGGGACGTTCCGCCTGTCATGTTAGGTATAGTATAGCATATTCCCACAGTAAAGGCAAACGGCAGAAGAGGGAGAACAAAAAGAAAAATACGGTGGTTAGTTAAAACTAATCTGCGAAAACGAATAAGAAAGTTCAGGAAAATTCATCATTTGAGCCGTGATGTCGTTGACTTCCCGCGCCAAAATGATACAATAAGTGTGTTAAGCAGCTGCTGTCCCTGTACCAGTGCGCCTGCATGGGCGTGGGGATGGCAATTCAAGCAGAATGGGGGATTTATTCCATGTTGAACAAGCTGAAACGTGCGGCGCTTGGCGCGCATACGCCGCATGACAAGGCAACCGCTGCAAGCAAACCAGTTCCGATGCCTCTGCCCGCGCAGGTACGCATCCTGATGAGCCAGCACATCGGCGCTCCGGCGAAAGCCCTGGTCAAAAAGGGCGACGAAGTGTTTGTTGGCACCAAGATCGGTGAGGCAGGCGGTTTTGTCTCTGCAAATATCCACTCCAGTGTTTCTGGTACTGTGGCCGCTGTGGAACCCTTCCGTCTCTCCAATGGCCGGATGTGCGACTCTGTTGTCATCAAGACCGATGGCAAGCAGACCGTGGACCCTGCCGTGAAGGCACCCGAGGTCACCGACAAGGCCAGCTTCCTGGCAGCCGTGCGTGAGTGCGGTCTGGTGGGTCTGGGCGGCGCAGGCTTCCCGACCGATGTCAAGCTGCAGCCCAAGCAGACCGTGGACACCCTGCTCATCAACGCTTCCGAGTGTGAAGTCTGGCTGACCAGCGACACGCAGGAGATGCTGAACTGCAGCGATGATATCGTCCGCGGCATCGAGGCCGTGCTGAAGTACACCGGCATCCCGAAGTGCATCATCGGCATTGAGAACAACAAGCCCGAGTGCATCGAGCTGTTGAACCAGAAGACCAAAGACAAGCCCGCCATCGAGGTCAAGGCACTGCCCAGTGTTTACGGCACCGGCGCAGAGCTGATCCTGATCGAGAAGTGCCTGGGCCGCGAGGTTCCGCACGGCGGTCTGCCCGCAGATGCAGGTGCCATTGTGATGAACGTGACCTCTGTTTCTACCCTGGGCAAGTACCTGGCTACCGGTATGCCGGTGGTCAGCCGCTGCATCACCGTGGACGGCGATGCCTGCGCAAAGCCCCAGAACGTTGTTGTGCCTGTGGGCACCGCTTATCAGGACATTCTGGACTATGTGGGCGTCAAGGGCGAGCTGGGCAAGGTGGTTGCCGGCGGTGCCATGATGGGCCCCGCTGTGGAGAACCTGAGCTACCCCACCACCAAGACCACTTCCGGCCTGATCATGCTCAGCGCCGCTGCTGCAGAGCCCCCGCAGGTCAACCCCTGCATCCGCTGCGGCCGCTGCGTGGAGTACTGCCCCATGGGTCTGGAGCCCGTGGAGGTCAATCAGGCCTACGCCGCCCGCGATGTGCAGGAGCTGGGCAAGCTGCACGCTGACTACTGCTTCAACTGCGGCAGCTGCTCCTTCGTCTGCCCGGCAAAGCGCCCGGTCACCCAGATGATGAGTCTGGCCAAGGCCTTCTATCTTGGCGAAATCAAAAAAGGAGGCAATAAGTAATGGATACGAAGCTTATTGTTTCGGCTTCCCCGCACGTCCGCAGTGACGAGACCACCCAGAGCCTGATGGCTAACGTGATCGTTGCACTGTGCCCCTGCGTGGTTGCCTCTGCGATCATTTTCGGCGTGCGCGCCCTGCTGGTCACCGCCGTTTCCGTGGTGGCCTGTGTGGTTTTTGAGTGGCTGTACTGCAAGCTGCTGAAGCGTGCAAACCCCATCAGCGACCTGTCCGCTGTGGTCACCGGCATCATTCTGGCCATGAACGTGCCCGTGGGCATGCCCATCGGCCAGCTCATCATCGGCGACCTGGTTGCCATTGTCGTGGTCAAGCAGCTGTTCGGCGGCATCGGCATGAACTTTGCAAACCCCGCTCTGGTGGGCCGTATCGTGCTGTTTATCAGCTTTGCCGGTTCCATGAACAATTGGGTGTTCCCCGATGCAGCGGTTGACCAGCTGTCCAGCGCTACCCCGCTGGCTGTGGCTGACACCAGCAAGCTGAGCCTGCTGGATCTGTTCATGGGCGTGCACGGCGGTGTTCTGGGCGAGACCTGCGCTCTGGCCATCCTGCTGGGCCTGATTTATCTGGTGGCCACCAAGACCATCAGCATCGCCATCCCCGCTTCTTACATCGGCAGCATGTTTATCTTCTACCTGATCTCCACCGGCAGCCTGCACGGCGCACTGGTCGGCATCCTGTCCGGCGGCCTGATGTTCGGTGCTGTGTTCATGGCAACGGACTACGTTACCAGCCCCTTTACCCTGAAGGGCAAGCTGATCTACGGCCTGTGCCTGGGCATCGTCACCTTCGCCATCCGTCAGTGGGGCAGCTACGCCGAGGGCGCTTTCTACCTGTCCCCCTTCAACGATGCCATCATCGCCGACGGCACCAAGGAAGCCATCGAGAAGGCCGCTGCCGGCCTGGCTGCCTTTACTGGGGCCGGCCGCCGCTTTGAGGTGCTGGGCAAAACGCATAAAGGCGCTACCGTTGCCGATGACTACGCCCACCACCCGGCGGAGCTGCGCGCCACCCTCACCGCCGCCAAGGAGCTGGACTTTAAGCGTGTATGGGCCGTGTTCCAGCCCTTCACCTTTAGCCGCACCTATATGCTGCTGGAGGACTTTGTCTCCGCCTTGTCCATCGCCGACCGCGTGGTGCTTTCGCCCATCATGGGCAGCCGGGAGGTCAATACCTACCACATCACCTCGGAGGATCTGGGCGAAAAGATCCCCGGCTGTGTCTGC
>OLZN01000270.1_pt1 | contig 8563 bp, 7 predicted proteins | sample 1644441 | NCBI WGS metagenome assembly OLZN01 (sample SAMEA103958148, study PRJEB25191) | human gut metagenome
GTGTAACTCCTTCGGCTTCGGTGGCACTAATGGTTCTTTGATCTTTAAAAAGATCTAAGTTGTCATTTTCCACCCTTATAAAAGGTCCGCTTGCGGGCCTTTTTTCTTAGCTTTTATTCCGACTTGTTCCGTAGTGAACATGCTGCCACACTAACAATTCTCTGATAAGGAGCCGGTATGTTCTTAATTAACGGTCATAAGCAGGAATCGCTGGCAGTAAGCGATCGGGCAACGCAGTTTGGTGATGGTTGTTTTACCACCGCCAGAGTTATCGACGGTAAAGTCAGTTTGTTATCGGCGCATATCCAGCGACTACAGGATGCTTGTCAGCGGTTGATGATTTCCTGTGACTTCTGGCCTCAGCTTGAACAAGAGATGAAAACGCTGGCAGCAGAACAGCAAAATGGTGTACTGAAAGTCGTGATCAGTCGCGGTAGTGGCGGGCGAGGGTACAGCACATTGAACAGTGGACCGGCAACGCGGATTCTCTCCGTTACGGCTTATCCTGCACATTACGACCGTTTGCGTAACGAAGGGATGACGTTGGCGCTAAGCCCGGTGCGGCTGGGGCGCAATCCTCATCTTGCAGGTATTAAACATCTTAATCGGCTTGAGCAAGTATTGATCCGCTCTCATCTTGAGCAGACAAACGCTGATGAGGCGCTGGTCCTTGACAGCGAAGGGTGGGTTACGGAATGCTGTGCGGCTAATTTGTTCTGGCGGAAGGGCAACGTAGTTTATACGCCGCGACTGGATCAGGCAGGTGTTAACGGCATTATGCGACAATTCTGTATCCGTTTGCTGGCACAATCCTCTTATCAGCTTGTCGAAGTGCAAGCCTCTCTGGAAGAGGCGTTGCAGGCAGATGAGATGGTTATTTGTAATGCGTTAATGCCAGTGATGCCCGTACGTGCCTGTGGCGATGTCTCCTTTTCGTCAGCAACGTTATATGAATATTTAGCCCCACTTTGTGAGCGCCCGAATTAGTCATGAAAAAAGTGTTATTGATAATCTTGTTATTGCTGGTGGTACTGGGTATCGCCGCTGGTGTGGGCGTCTGGAAGGTTCGCCATCTTGCCGACAGCAAATTGCTTATCAAAGAAGAGACGATATTTACCCTTAAGCCAGGGACCGGACGTCTGGCGCTAGGTGAACAGCTTTATGCCGATAAGATCATCAATCGCCCACGGGTTTTTCAATGGTTGCTGCGTATCGAACCGGATCTTTCTCACTTTAAAGCCGGGACTTACCGCTTTACACCGCAGATGACCGTGCGCGAGATGCTGAAATTGTTGGAAAGCGGTAAAGAAGCACAGTTCCCGCTGCGACTGGTAGAAGGGATGCGTCTGAGCGACTACCTCAAGCAATTGCGTGAGGCTCCGTATATCAAGCACACGCTGAGCGACGATAAGTACGCCACCGTAGCGCAGGCACTTGAACTGGAAAACCCGGAGTGGATTGAAGGTTGGTTCTGGCCAGACACCTGGATGTATACCGCCAATACCACCGATGTCGCGTTACTCAAGCGAGCGCACAAGAAAATGGTGAAAGCGGTCGATAGCGCCTGGGAAGGGCGTGCGGACGGTCTGCCTTATAAAGATAAAAACCAGTTGGTGACGATGGCATCAATTATCGAAAAAGAAACCGCCGTTGCCAGTGAACGCGATCAGGTTGCCTCAGTATTTATCAACCGTTTACGCATTGGTATGCGCCTGCAGACCGACCCGACCGTGATTTACGGGATGGGAGAGCGTTATAATGGCAAACTTTCTCGTGCAGACCTGGAAACGCCGACAGCGTATAACACCTATACCATTACCGGTCTGCCGCCAGGTGCGATAGCGACGCCGGGGGCGGATTCGCTGAAGGCTGCTGCGCATCCGGCAAAAACGCCGTATCTCTATTTTGTGGCCGATGGTAAAGGTGGTCACACGTTTAATACCAATCTTGCCAGTCATAACAAGTCTGTGCAGGATTATCTGAAAGTGCTTAAGGAAAAAAATGCGCAGTAAGTATATCGTCATTGAGGGGCTGGAAGGCGCAGGCAAAACTACCGCGCGTAACGTGGTGGTTGAGACGCTTGAGCAACTGGGTATCCGCGACATGGTTTTCACTCGGGAACCTGGCGGTACGCAACTTGCCGAAAAGTTAAGAAGCCTTGTGCTGGATATCAAATCGGTAGGCGATGAAGTCATTACCGATAAAGCCGAAGTTCTGATGTTTTATGCCGCGCGCGTTCAACTGGTAGAAACGGTCATCAAACCTGCGCTGGCTAACGGCACCTGGGTGATTGGCGATCGCCACGATCTCTCCACTCAAGCCTATCAGGGTGGAGGACGAGGTATTGACCAACATATGCTGGCAACACTGCGTGATGCTGTTCTCGGGGGGTTTCGCCCCGACTTAACGCTCTATCTCGATGTTACCCCGGAGGTTGGCTTAAAACGCGCGCGTGCGCGCGGCGAGCTGGATCGTATTGAGCAAGAATCTTTCGATTTCTTTAATCGCACCCGCGCCCGCTATCTGGAACTGGCAGCACAAGATAAAAGCATTCATACCATTGATGCCACCCAGCCGCTGGAGGCCGTGATGGATGCAATCCGCACCACCGTGACCAACTGGGTGAAGGAGTTGGACGCATGAGATGGTATCCATGGTTACGACCTGATTTCGAAAAACTGGTAGCCAGCTATCAGGCCGGAAGAGGTCACCATGCGCTACTCATTCAGGCGTTACCGGGCATGGGCGATGATGCTTTAATCTACGCCCTGAGCCGTTATTTACTCTGCCAACAACCGCAGGGCCACAAAAGTTGCGGTCACTGTCGTGGATGTCAGTTGATGCAGGCTGGCACACATCCCGATTACTACACCCTGACTCCCGAAAAAGGGAAAAATGCGCTGGGCATTGATGCGGTACGTGAGGTCACCGAAAAGCTGAATGAGCACGCACGCTTAGGTGGTGCGAAAGTTGTCTGGGTAACCGATGCTGCCTTACTAACCGACGCCGCGGCTAACGCATTGCTGAAAACGCTTGAAGAGCCACCAGCAGAGACGTGGTTTTTCCTTGCTACCCGCGAGCCAGAACGTTTACTGGCAACATTACGTAGTCGTTGTCGGTTACATTACCTTGCGCCGCCGCCGGAACAGTACGCCGTGACCTGGCTTTCACGCGAAGTGACAATGTCACAGGCTGCACTACTTGCCGCATTGCGCTTAAGCGCCGGTTCGCCTGGGGCGGCACTGGCGTTGTTTCAGGGAGATAACTGGCAGGCTCGTGAAACATTGTGTCAGGCGCTGGCATATAGCGTGCAATCGGGCGACTGGTATTCGCTGCTAGCGGCCCTTAATCATGAACAAGCTCCGGCACGTTTACACTGGCTGGCAACGTTGCTGATGGATGCGCTAAAACGCCATCATGGCGCTGCGCAGGTGACCAATGTTGATGTGCCGGGCCTGGTCGTCGAACTGGCAAACCATCTTTCTCCCTCGCGCCTGCAGGCTATACTGGGGGATGTTTGCCACATTCGTGAACAGTTAATGTCTGTCACAGGCATCAACCGCGAGCTTCTCATCACCGATCTTTTACTGCGTATTGAGCATTACCTGCAACCGGGCGTTGTGCTACCGGTTCCTCATCTTTAAGAGAGACATCATGTTTTTAGTCGACTCACACTGCCATCTCGATGGTCTGGATTATGAATCTTTGCATAAGGACGTGGATGACGTTCTGGCGAAAGCCGCCGCACGCGATGTGAAATTTTGTCTGGCAGTCGCCACAACATTACCGGGTTATTTACACATGCGGGATCTGGTAGGCGAACGCGACAACGTCGTATTTTCTTGTGGCGTGCATCCACTCAACCAGAATGATCCCTACGATGTAGAAGATTTACGTCGTCTGGCGGCAGAAGAGGGCGTTGTAGCGCTGGGTGAAACCGGGCTGGATTATTATTACACGCCGGAAACTAAAGTACGTCAGCAAGAGTCCTTCATCCATCATATCCAGATTGGTCGTGAACTGAACAAGCCGGTTATCGTCCACACCCGTGACGCCCGCGCCGATACGCTGGCAATTCTGCGCGAAGAAAAAGTGACGGATTGCGGTGGCGTACTACACTGTTTTACAGAGGACAGAGAAACGGCGGGCAAATTACTGGATCTCGGATTTTACATCTCCTTTTCCGGCATTGTGACCTTCCGTAATGCGGAGCAACTGCGCGATGCTGCGCGTTATGTCCCCCTGGATCGGTTACTGGTGGAAACTGACTCACCTTACCTTGCGCCAGTACCGCATCGAGGAAAAGAGAATCAACCTGCGATGGTTCGTGACGTTGCAGAATACATGGCTGTGTTGAAAGGTGTTGCCGTTGAAGAACTGGCGCAGGTAACCACCGATAACTTCGCCCGTCTGTTTCACATCGACGCTTCCCGCCTTCAATCCATCCGTTGAATGAGTTTTTTTAAAGCTCGTAATTAATGGCTAAAACGAGTAAAGTTCACCGCCGAAAATCGGGCGGTGAATAACCACGTTTGAAATATTGTGACATATGTTTTGTCAAAATGTGCAACTTCTCCAATGATCTGAAGTTGAAACGTGATAGCCGTCAAACAAATCGGCACTGAATTATTTTACTCTGTGTAATAAATAAAGGGCGCTTAGATGCCCTGTACACGGCGAGGCACTCCCCCCTTGCCACGCGTGAGAACGTAAAAAAAGCACCCATACTCAGGAGCACTCTCAATTATGTTTAAGAATGCATTTGCTAACCTGCAAAAGGTCGGTAAATCGCTGATGCTGCCGGTATCCGTACTGCCTATCGCAGGTATTCTGCTGGGCGTCGGTTCCGCGAATTTCAGCTGGCTGCCCGCCGTTGTATCGCATGTTATGGCAGAAGCAGGCGGTTCCGTCTTTGCAAACATGCCACTGATTTTTGCGATCGGTGTCGCCCTCGGCTTTACCAATAACGATGGCGTATCCGCGCTGGCCGCAGTTGTTGCCTATGGCATCATGGTTAAAACCATGGCCGTGGTTGCGCCACTGGTACTGCATTTACCTGCTGAAGAAATCGCCTCTAAACACCTGGCGGATACTGGCGTACTCGGGGGGATTATCTCCGGTGCGATCGCAGCGTACATGTTTAACCGTTTCTACCGTATTAAGCTGCCTGAGTATCTTGGCTTCTTTGCCGGTAAACGCTTTGTGCCGATCATTTCAGGCCTGGCTGCCATCTTTACTGGCGTTGTGCTGTCCTTCATTTGGCCGCCGATTGGTTCTGCAATCCAGACCTTCTCTCAGTGGGCTGCTTACCAGAACCCGGTAGTTGCGTTTGGCATTTACGGTTTCATCGAACGTTGCCTGGTACCGTTTGGTCTGCACCACATCTGGAACGTACCTTTCCAGATGCAGATTGGTGAATACACCAACGCAGCAGGTCAGGTTTTCCACGGCGACATTCCGCGTTATATGGCGGGTGACCCGACTGCGGGTAAACTGTCTGGTGGCTTCCTGTTCAAAATGTACGGTCTGCCAGCTGCCGCAATTGCTATCTGGCACTCTGCTAAACCAGAAAACCGCGCGAAAGTGGGCGGTATTATGATCTCCGCGGCGCTGACCTCGTTCCTGACCGGTATCACCGAGCCGATCGAGTTCTCCTTCATGTTCGTTGCGCCGATCCTGTACATCATCCACGCGATTCTGGCAGGCCTGGCATTCCCAATCTGTATTCTTCTGGGGATGCGTGACGGTACGTCGTTCTCGCACGGTCTGATCGACTTCATCGTTCTGTCTGGTAACAGCAGCAAACTGTGGCTGTTCCCGATCGTCGGTATCGGTTATGCCATTGTTTACTACACCATCTTCCGCGTGCTGATTAAAGCACTGGATCTGAAAACGCCGGGTCGTGAAGATGCGACTGAAGATGCAAAAGCGACAGGTACCAGCGAAATGGCACCGGCTCTGGTTGCTGCATTTGGTGGTAAAGAAAACATTACTAACCTCGACGCATGTATTACCCGTCTGCGCGTCAGCGTTGCTGATGTGTCTAAAGTGGATCAGGCTGGCCTGAAGAAACTGGGCGCAGCGGGCGTAGTGGTTGCTGGTTCTGGTGTTCAGGCGATTTTCGGTACTAAATCCGATAACCTGAAAACCGAGATGGATGAGTACATCCGTAACCACTAATCCGTAAGACGTTGGGGAGACTAAGGCAGCCAGATGGCTGCCTTTTTTACAGGTGTTATTCAGAATTGATACGTGCCGGTAATGCTGAAATTACGCGGTGCGCCGTAGACGATAGAACCTTCCACGTTGGTATCGTAGGTTTTGTCGAACAGGTTATTGACGTTCCCCTGTAACGAGAAGTTTTTCGTCACCTGGTAGCGGGTGAAGAGATCCACCAGCGCGTAGCTACCTTGCTCGGCGCGGAAGGTGCCATACGGTGTCACGGTGTCGGTATACACGCGATTTTGCCAGTTAACACCACCGCCGACCGTCAACTCTGGCATGACAGGCAACCGGTAGCTGGTGAACATTTTAACCGTGGTGCGTGGCAGATTAGGATTAACGGCGTTTCCTTCGTTATCTTCTGCAATATAGCGCGTTGCGCCAAACGTCAGCTGCCAGTTGTCGGTAATTGCGCCGTTGAGTTCAAATTCCACACCTTTACTGACTGTCCCATCCACCGCTTTATAGGCGGTTTCGCCGTTGCTGCCGGGGATAGGTGTACCGGTGGACTGAGCGACATTATCCTGCTCAATACGGAAGATGGCTAACGTGGTGGTCAGACGGCTATTCATCCAGTCCGATTTCAGACCCAGCTCGTAGTTGTTACCGGTGATTGGAGTCAGATATTTGCCTGAACTGTCACGATCATTTTGCGGCTGGAAAATAGAGGTATAGCTGGCGTAGGTCGACCAGTTGTCATTGATGTCAAACACCAGACCAGCGTAAGGCGTGGTGTGGTTTTTCTCCATGCTGTAAGTCAGCGTATCAACCCGCCAGTTGGTATAACGTGCGCCGAGGATCAGATGCAGCGGATCGGCAAGGGTGACACGAGTGGCAGCATATAACGATTTCATATGTGTGGTATCGTCCTGCGCCAGGCTCTGTGGTGACCAGTCGGTTTGTGGGAAATTGCCATTAAAGTTGTAGAAACTGCCAATTTCATCCGGGAAGATGTTGGCCCATGAACTGAAGTAACGATTGTTTTGTTTGCTGTAACTGCCACCAAACATTAGATTGTGCTGACGACCAAACAATTCATAACTACCGTCAGCGAACAAATCCAGCGCATCAACTTTACGTTTGCCGCTGTTCCAACCGGTGCCGCCGACATAATCAAAACCAGGTCCATAATTACTGTATGGCCCAACCAGCATACCATCCGCTTTGTTTACATAGGCATCGACATACATCATTTTGCTGTCAAATTCGACTTCAGAGTGGGTGGCATTCAGCGTCGCTTGCCAGGTATCAGCAAACCGCTGCTTCAGGGTCATAAAGACCTTGTTGATCTCTTTATCGTTGTACGCCCAGTCAGGTGCGGTACTGCGTGCGCGATCGTAACTGTTGCTGCTGCCATCAGTATTCCAGCGCGGTAAACCACCCCAGGTTGGGCTATTAACATCAAGACGCTGATATTCGTAACCGGCTGAAAGCATCGTAAGATCGCCTAAATCAGCATCGACAATGCCGGAGAAGAAGGTCTTTTCACTGTTGTAGCGGTCCAGCCATGAGTCGTTATTCTGGTAGCCGCCGACAATTCGTGCGCGGATTTTACCATCTTCGGTGAGTGGGCTTTGTAAATCCGCCACATACCGTTCTTTGTTCCAGCTACCGTATTCCGCCGAGACATCGCCTTTAAATTCACGACTGGTCGCGTGTTTTCGAACCATATTAATTGCCGCAGATGGATTACCCGTCCCGGTCATGAGGCCTGTCGCGCCACGCACTACTTCTACGCGTTCAAACAGTGCCATATCAGAAAGTGCGTCGCCCAGATTCCAGCGCGATTCAAAATAGGTGGGGATACCATCAACCATATAGTTATCGATCTGGAATCCGCGGGAATAATAAAGAGCACGATCGGAATCCGCCTGACTTTTGCTGATCCCCAGCGTGTTTTCCATCACTTCGCCCAGCGTTTGTAACTGCTGATCTTCCATCCGCTGCTGGCTAACAATAGTGACCGACTGAGGAATATCACGTTGAGTCATCTGCATTTTTGTACCCGCAGAGGTAGACGTTACGTTGTAATCATTTTCGCCATCATCTGGGGCTGTGGCTGAACCCTCAACAATCACCGTTTCTTCAGTGACTGGTGCAGCAAAAGCGGCGGAAGGTAATAGTGCCAGTGCTATGCAACCGGCAAGGAGTGACGGTTTGATGATAGCTTGATGTTGATTATCCCTGTTAAATTGTGTCGAAAGCATTTGAAATCTCTTGGTTTATGTTGGCGTCAGGCTCATGCCGGAGCAGGGTGATGAGCGGTTATATTTAGTGTGCGAATAATTTTGTATGTAAATGCAAATGAGAAATATACGCATTCATATTTAGTGTGTAAACC
>OLZN01000277.1_pt1 | contig 8425 bp, 4 predicted proteins | sample 1644441 | NCBI WGS metagenome assembly OLZN01 (sample SAMEA103958148, study PRJEB25191) | human gut metagenome
GTGCAGGGGCCCTCGTTCACCAGCGACACCTGCATATGGGCGCCGAACTCGCCGTGCTGCACGTCCTTGAGGCCGTGCTTCGCCATCTCGGCAAGGAACAGCTCATAGGCATCCACCGAGAGGGGCGGCTTTGCAGCCTTGATAAAGCTGGGACGGTAGCCCTTTTTGGTGTCGCCGTAAAGGGTGAACTGGCTGACCACCAGCGCGGAATAGCCCAGATCCCGGGCGCTCAGGTTCAGCTTGCCCTCCGCATCCGGGAAAATGCGCAGACCCGCGCATTTATCGGCAAGCTTGGGCACAATGTCCAGCGTGTCGGTATCCTTGACTCCCAACAGGATCATGATTCCCGGCCCGATAGCGCGGGGTTCGCCGCCTTCCACCCGCACACTGGCGGAGGATACGGCCTGAATAACTGCTCGCATTGCGTTAACTCCTTGTCACCTTGAGCACGTCCCGCACCTTGGAAAGGCGCGCCACCACACGGTTGAGGTGCTCGGTATTGTTGATGCCGATGGTCAGGCTGACCACGGCGCAGTTGTTTTCCACCTGACGGGCGTTCATGGTGTAGATGGGCACCCGGATATCGGCCAGTGCGCTGAGCACGTCCTGCAGCAGCTCGTTGCGGTTCAGGGCAATGATCTCCAGCCCGGCCTTGTAGCTGTCCTTCACGCTGTCTGCCCAGTAGGCCTTGACCCAGCGGGGAGCGTTGGAGGGGTCCTTCATGCTGGCAACGGCGTTGGCGCAGGTCTGCTTGTGGATGGAAACGCCGAAGCCGCGTGTGATAAAGCCCACGATGGGGTCGCCGGGCAGCGGACTGCAGCATTTGGCGAACTTGATGGGGGTGTTGTCGAAGCCCTCCACCACCACACCGTCGGTGGCGTGGACCTTGCTCAGATCCACCTTGGCCAGCTGCTCGTTCTTGCCCTCCTCGCTCTTCCGCTTCTGCCACTCTTCCTTCAGCTTGGGCAGGCAGTTGGCAATGGTGATGCCGCCGTAGCCGATGGCGGCATACAGCTCCTCGGCGTTGTTCTGGCGCAGGCGGCGGCAGCAGCTGCCGATGAACTCATCCAGCTCGTCGTCCGGGATGAAGATCATCTCCCGGCGCAGCTCCCGGGCCAGCGTGTCGCGGCCCTCCTGGATATTCTCCTCCCGGCGCATCTTCTTGAACCAGTTGCGGATCTTGCTCTTGGCCTCGCTGGTACGCACGATCTTCAGCCAGTCGCGGCTGGGGCCCTTGTCTGCCGGGCCGAGGATGACTTCAATGATCTCGCCGGTGGAAACAACGTGGTCAATGGGCACCATCCGGTTGTTGACCTTGCAGCCCACCATCCGGTTGCCGACGGCGGAGTGGATGGCATAGGCAAAGTCGATGCAGGTGGCACCCGTGGGCAGGTTGATGACATCGCCCTTGGGGGTAAAGGCAAAGACCTCCTCGGGCAGCAGGTCGCTTTTCAGGTCATGGAGCAGGTTGCCGGAATCCTCGCTCAGGCGCTGGTTTTCCAGCAGCTGGCTGACCCATGCCAGACGGTCGTCCAGCTTATCGTGGCCTTCGCGGCCCTCCTTGTACTTCCAGTGGGCGGCAACGCCGTACTCGGCCTGCTCGTCCATTTTGCGGGTGCGGATCTGCACCTCAAAGGGGATGCCCTCGTGCCCGATAACGGTGGTGTGCAGGCTCTGGTAGCCGTTGGGCTTGGGGGTGGAGATATAGTCCTTGAAGCGGTTGGGCAGCGGGTGGTACATATCATGGATGAGGCCAAGGGTGCTGTAACACTCGGCCAGAGAATCCAGAATGACACGGACTGCGTAGATATCGTAGATCTCGTCGAAGGACTTATTCTGCATGATGGTCTTGCGGTAGATGCCGTAGATACTCTTGACCCGGCGCTTGATGGTGGCACCCTCGATGCCGCTCTCCTTCAGCCGCAGCTCGATGACACCGGACACTCTGGCAAGAAACTCCTCCCCTGCACGCTCGCTCAGCATCTTGCTGATCTCCTCGTAGCCCACAGGGTCAAGGTAGTGCAGGCTGCGGTCCTCCAGCTCCTCCTTGACGTTCAGGATGCCCAGACGGTTGGCGATGGGGGCATAGACCTCCATCGTCTCACGGGCCTTGTCGCGGCGCTTCTGCTCAGGCCAGGCATCGCCGGTGCGCATATTGTGGAGCCGGTCGCAGAGCTTGATGATCATGACCCGGACATCCCGGCTCATGGCCAGCAGCATCTTGCGCAGGTTCTCGGCCTGCAGTTCCTCAATATTGGAGAACTGGATCTTGGTCAGCTTGGTCACGCCGTCCACCAGCAGGGCCACTTCCTCGCCAAAGGCGGCTTTCAGGTCGTCCAGCGTGGTGGGGGTATCCTCCACTACGTCATGCAGCAGGGCGGCGGCGATGCTCTCGGAGTCCATGCCCAGATCCAGCACCAGCCGGGCGACTGCCAACGGGTGGCAGATATAGGGCTCGCCGCTGCGGCGGCAGACGCCCTTGTGGGCGTCGTTGGCCATGTTGTAGGCCTTATCGATCATCTCCATGTTGTAAGCCTTGCCGCTGGCCTTGATGGCCTCGCAGAGCTTCTCCCAGGTAACGATCTCAGGCCGCACCTCGCTGGGCAGGGCACCCTCGGGCGCGTCGGCCGGCAGGGCCGTGGCGTTCACGGTAGATACCTCCGGCACCGGCTGATGCAGATGCGTTTTTGCGGAGTAAAGATCCTCCGCTGGTTTCTTTCCCTCTGGCATATTTTCATTCCTCCAGACATTTCAGGATGGGGGCATCGGCCAGGTTCTTCTTGCCTGCCGTGGGAACCAGCTCCCAGAACTTTGCCCCGCCGCGCTCCACGGCGGCGATCAGGCCCACCTGTTCCAGGGCCGTCAGGGCCACCAGCGTTTTGCCGGTGTGCTCCTCCCCCAGCTTTGCAAACAGGGGCTGCATATCCTCGGCGTGCCAGCGCCGGGCCTGCAGTTCCCGGTAAACGGTAATGATATCACTGCGCTCCGGTGCGATCAGGGCGCGCTGCTGGGCAGTCAGCGGGCTGCCGCGGCGCAAAGCCTGCACCAGCGCGGTCTGCTGGGCGGCGGCGTTGCCAAAGCCCGCCGGGTGCAGCTCCAGAATGCGTCCCGAAAGCTGTGCGCCCCGGGCAGCCTCGTAAACAGAGAGGCTCAGGGCCGCGTCCACCACATCGCCGGTGGCATAGGGCAGCTGCTCCGGGTGCATCCCGAACCAGACCGCATAGATGCAGGCATTGCCCTGCCGCAGGCGCAGGCGGCAGTGCCGCCCCTCCGAGACAGGGTAGACTCCCTCCACCACGGCCTTTTCCAGCAGGAACACCGGGGCGGGGTTCTCGGCACCGTAGGGAGCCAGCTGGTCCAGCCGCCGGACAGATTCCACGGTGATGCGGTCGAGATGGATGGACAGGTCGCATTCCAGCGGCGGAGTCACCAGCACCGGGCACTCCCGGGCAGCCCACTCGTTCAGGCGGCGGCGCAGCTCCGGCAGGTTCTCCTCCCGTACCGAAAGGCCCGCCGCCATGGCGTGGCCGCCGAAGCGGAGGAGAAGATCCTCGCAGGAGGCAATGCAGGCGTGCAGGTTGAAGCCCTGCACACTGCGTCCGCTGCCCTTGCCCTCGCCGTGCTCATCAATGGACACCACGATGACGGGGCGGCCGGTCTTTTCCACCAGCCGGGATGCCACGATGCCAATGACACCGGGGTGCCAGTCCCGGCCCCAGATCAGGATGACCCGGTCCTCCAGAATGGCAGGCTCGGCCTCCAGCTGGGCCTGCGCGGCCTTGGCGATCTCGCCCTCGGTCTCCTGCCGGGCGGCGTTGATCTCGTTCAGTTTATGTGCCAGCTCGGCAGCGCGTTCCTCATCCTCACACAGCACCAGCTGCAGGGCGGTCACAGCGCTGTCCATCCGGCCCGCCGCGTTGATGCGGGGGGCAATGGCATAGCTGACATTCTCGGCGGTCACGGGCTTGCCGCCCAGCCCCACCTCATCCAGCAGGGCCAGAAGGCCAGGCCGGTCGGAGTGCTGCAGCAGGTGCAGGCCCGCTTTGACCAGGGTGCGGTTCTCGCCGGTCAGGGGCATCACGTCTGCCACGGTGCCCACGGCAGCAAGGTCGCCGCAGTAATCCAGCATCTCCTCAGGCGGGCAGCCGTCCAGCGCGGCACAGAGCTTGAAGGCCACACCTGCGCCGCACAGGCCCTTGAAGGGGCTGGTATCATCAGCGCGGCGGGGGTCCACCACGGCAACGGCCTTAGGCAGGGTATCATGGGGCAGATGGTGATCGGTGACGATCAGGTCCACCCCCAGTGAAGCCGCAAACTCAGCTTCCTCCAGCGCGGAGATGCCGTTGTCCACCGTCACGATGAGCTGGCAGCCCTTATCGTGGATGGACTGGATGGCATTTTTGGAAAGGCCGTAGCCATCCCCTTCACGGCTGGGCAGCATACACTTGACGTTGGCTCCCATCCCCTTGAGGTGCTGGTAGAGCAGGGCGGTGGCGGTCACGCCGTCCACATCGTAGTCACCAAAGACAACAATGGTCTCTTCCCGGTCAATGGCATCGAGGATGCGGGCACAGGCCTTGTCCATGTCGGTCAGGAGCATGGGGTCGGTCAGTTCTTCCTCGCCCGACAGCAGGGTCAGGGCCTCGGCGGGGTCGGTAATGCCGCGCGCGGCCAGAATGCCTGCCAGCAGGCCCGCCTCCTTCTGCTGGGCGGCCAGCGTCATCTGATATTTTTCCTCGCTCCACGGCTCCCCATCCATCGTTTCCATGGCGCGGTTTTCCAGCTCCTCGGTGCTCTGCTGGGCAATGGCCGCGGTCAGCTCTTTCAGGGCAGAGCGGTCCAGCGGCTTCAGGTTCCAGGCCCGGTAGGTCGTCATAACAGTCCCTCCCCGGTCAGGCCGTCATTGGCCAGCATTCCCTGCAGCGCGGCAATCTCGCTGGAGACATCCATGGCAACGTCAGAAAGCAGGTTATCATACAGGTTGCTGTAAGCCTGATTCAGGGTGTGCAGGATGCCCGCGATGTCCCGGCGGATGGTCTCTGCATTTTCGCCCTGCTGGCCCTGCACATCGTTGTAGGTGTGCAGCAGCTTCAGGGTGGTGGGGATATAGTATTCCGCAAAGCGGCGGGCCTTGGGCAGGCTTTCCGGGTGCGCTTCCAGCCACTCGCAGATGGCGGTGGTGGTCTTTTGCATCGTTTCCAGCTCTTCCCGGCCCTGCGCGTCCTGCATGAGCTGCTGCTCCTGCTCCAGCACCTTGGCAAAGCGGCGGGCCGTTTCGAGGTTCAGGGGCGTTTCCGGCGCGGCCTCCTGCTCCGGCTGCGGAGCCGGGCGGGCGTGCTCTGCGGCGAGGGCCTCCTGTGCGGCGCGGTAATCCTCCGCCGTCAGGTACACAGTCTCCGTTTTCTCATCCAGCCATGCATTCAGCCAGCCCTTGCGGATGCTTTTTTTCAGCCGCTTGAGCGTTTTTTTCTTTTTCTGGTGGGTCAGGTCGGCCAGCATCTCTACCGGCAGGCCCTTGCCGCCATCCATGCTGTTGGCAAGGTCGGCCAGCTGGCCCATCTGCCTGCCCGATTCCCTCTGGGAAACGCCGCAGGCCGCCATCCAGCCAAAGCCCGCCGTTGCAAGGCCCAGCACGCTGCTGATGATGCCAAGCACGTTGTAGGCGGTGTTCATAACGTAGTCCGTGCCCGTCATCAGGATGCCGCCGCCCTCAGTAGCCGACACCACAACGTCACCCAAAGCAGCCGGCGAAATAGTGCCCAGCCCGATGAGGCAGCCCAGCGTCCCCAGCCCGAAGATCACCGCAAAGGTGATGCCCACCGCCAGCAGCGTGCAGCCTGCGCTATGGCGTTTTTTTGCGCTGATACGGATACTTTCCACCGGGGTCGGCTCCGGCTTTGCAAAAATCTGCCGGAACCAGCCGGGCATCCCGGCGGGGTCGGCAGCACCTTCGTGGAAAGACTGCTTTGCATCCCCGTAGGGATAACCTCTGCGCCCCTGCCGGAAAGCCTTTGCGGCCTCTCCGATGCCGTAGTTGGCTGCATAAGCCACAGGATCGAGTCCATCGTTCAGGGCTGCCTGAGCCATCGCAGTAGCATACTGGCTGGAGTTCATCAGCTTCATCTTCGACTGGTTGGAATAGAACTGTGCAGTTAGGTTGGCAGAGAAGTCAACAGCAACCTTGCTACCCTTCTTACCTTTCTTGGTGGTGATGATGATGACACCATTCGATGCACGGGAACCATAGATAGAAGCCGAAGCGGCATCCTTTAAAACCTGCATACTCTCGATATCATTCGTATTGAGGGTATTCAATGCCATATTGGTAGGCACACCATCTATGATATAAAGAGGATCCTGAGAAGAGTTGAAAGAACCGATACCACGAATACGCACGGTTCCAGAACCAATAGGAGAACCATCAGTAGTAACAGTCATACCAGGAACACGACCCTGCAAAGCACGCATCGGGTCTGTCTCTGAACTTGTCTTCAAGTTCTTGGTTGAAACCACAGCCACGGAACCGGTCAAGTCTGCCTTCTTCTGAGTGGTATAACCTGTTACAACTACTTCCTGCAAGTCGTTGGCATCTTCCTGAAGTGTTACCTCCATATTGTCTGAAGCCTTTACTTCTTGCGTCTTATATCCAATATAAGATATAACAAGTGTGGAACCAGGAGCACATTCTACATGAAAGTTACCATCAAAGTCGGTAACAGTACCAGTCTTTGTGCCTTTCACCATAATAGATGCGCCAATGACTGTCTCACCGGCAGCATCCTTTACGATGCCATTTACATTTACCTGTTGTGCACTAGCTACGGTGCAAACAGCACAGAGCGCAGAGCTCATTAGTAATTTTGAAAGATTGTTCATACTATTATAACGTTTTAAGTTTCAAAAATTGTTATTGCTTGATTTCTGCCGCAAAATTAGAGAAAAGACTGTTATATAAATAGAAAAAATCGTTCCTGTAACAGTAATTATGTTACATGAAACGATTTTCAAATCTTTCGTCAAGATTTTAAAGTACTTATTGTAAAGGAGTTAGAAAACTATTCCTTATTAGATGCCTGTTCATTTCTAAAATCGGTAGGAAGTACACCAAACTGCTTCTTGAAGCATGATGAAAAATAGCCAGGAGCAGCAAAGCCTACTTCTGCCGAAACTTCAGAGATTGTCTTGTCTGTTTGCTGCAAGAGAGTATAGGCTCTCTGCAGGCGCATCTCTTTCAGGAGCTCGGCAGGCGTTTTTCCTGTCATAGCCTTCACCTTGCGATAGAGCTGCACCTTGCTCAACTGCATCTGGGCTCCCAAATCATCCATCTTCATATCAGCATTGCCCATATTCTCAAGTATCTTCTTCTTGAAACGGTCCATAAAGTAACGATCACTCTCATCCAGGTGATTCAGTTCAGCAGCCCAGCCCTCCTTGTTCTCGATGAAGCCACGAGCCACAACTTTCTGTTTCTGCAGCTTCTTTCTATATACCTTATACATATAGTAGATGACAAAGAACAGAATCAGAACTACAATAAAGGCGACCACAAGCATCCATTTCTGGATGCGGGATACCTCTGAATAAGAATCAAGACTGTCAGAAATCTGATCCAGATTCTTCATCTTGGCTTCCAGATCCTGATATTGTAGGGCGATGGCATCGCAGTTTTCAGGGGTAGCAAGGAATGATTTCATCACGTTATCCTTCCTATAGGGTTTACCCTGAAGGATATTCATCGCCAATTCCATAATCTTTTCGCCCTGGGTAGGATAGACATAAGAAGCAGCAAACTGCCCTCTCTTCACTCTATCCACTCCTTCCCATTCTCCAGGCAATCCATCAATGCCTACTATCAGCATCTGCTTATCAATGCCTCGTCTCTCTGCTTCCAGAAAGGCTCCTATGGCTCCCAGGTCGCTATGTCCAAACACGCCATCTGCATGTCCGCCCTTATCCAGATATTGCTTCATCAACTCCTGGGCTCGCTCCAACTTCCAGTTACTGTCCAGGGTAACCACCTTGATTCCCGGACAATTCTTCATCTCCTCGTGGAAACCACGATGGCGCTCAATGACAGGAGAAGCATCTTTCAAGCCCGTAATCTCAACAATGGTACCTTTTCCATCCAGTTTACTGGCAAGAAAGCGGGCTACTTCCCTACCCGCTTCTACATTATCGCCACCGATGGAAGCTGTATAATGGGGTGTCTTTACCTTTCTGTCGAAGAGAATAACCGGGATATGCGCACGATAAGCTCGCTCGATGGCAGGTGTTACATCATTCACGTTATCAGGGGCAACAACGATCAAATCTACCTTTTTGGCTATCATACTGTCTATCTGACGAGCCTGGCGTTGCCCGTCATTCTCTGCTGTAGTAAACAGCAAATCCACATTCTTATATTGATACTGCGCCAGTCGCATCT
>OLZN01000286.1_pt1 | contig 8317 bp, 11 predicted proteins | sample 1644441 | NCBI WGS metagenome assembly OLZN01 (sample SAMEA103958148, study PRJEB25191) | human gut metagenome
CAGTCTCGCAAGAGACTGCTCTTTTTCAGTGCATTTCAGGCAATGCCGACGCGGCGAGATTAGTCGCTGACGTAGGGCATCAGAGCAACGTGACGAGCACGCTTGATGGCGGTGGTCAGTGCGCGCTGATGATAAGCGCAGGTGCCGGTCACACGGCGGGGAATGATCTTAGCACGCTCAGAGACGTACTTACGCAGACGGGGCACGTCCTTGTAATCGATGGTGTCGATGCGATCGACACAGAAGCTGCAAACCTTCTTGCGGCCGCGACGCATGGGGCGTGCGGGGCGAGAGCCTTCGGTTCTTTCAAAAGCCATTGCTTATTACCTCCTATAAGAATTGAACGGTCGGACCGTTACGGAATCAGAACGGCAGGTCATCACTGTCATCAATGACAGCAAAATCATCTGCACTGCCGGCAGAATAGCTGGGAGCTGCCTCCACAGCAGCCGGACGGGCAGGCGCTGCGTTCTGGTAGGACGGAGCGGCATTCTGATAGCCGTTTCCGTCACCTGCATTGCTGCTCTTGGGGCCTGCAAAGTTGATGTTGTTGGCAACCACTTCAACGGCAGTGCGGTTTGCGCCGGTCTTATCCTGATACTGACGGGACTGCAAACGGCCGTCCACAACGATCAGGGAACCTTTCTGGAAATAGCGGCAGACGAATTCGGCCTGCCGATCCCATGCAACCACATCGATCCAGTCCGCCACGCTCTGCCCATTGGCATCGCGGCGCCCGCGGTCGCAGGCAATGCGGAAGCTGCACACATTGGTGCCCTGGGGCGTGGTGCGGAGTTCAGGATCCGCCACAAGACGGCCCATGATAGCAACAACATTCAACATTTTACGGTCTCCCTTTCTGTCACGAAAAGATTACTCCTCGTGGGCAACGATCAGGCTGCGCATAACACCTTCAGTGATCTTGTACACACGGTCCAGCTCAGCGGGGAAGCTGGGCTCGCTGGTGAAGTTGATCACAGTGTAAACGCCTTCCTCCTCGTCGTTGATGGGGTAGGCCAGACGGCGCTTGCCCCACTCGTCGATGGAATCGATCGTACCGTTGTTCTCGATCAGGGTCTTGAACTTACCAACCAGAGCGGCGGTAGCCTCCTCGTCGAGAGCGGCGCTGGTAATCAGCATGGTTTCGTACTTTGCCATTTTGTAGCACCTCCTTTTGGACTTAAGGGCCTCAAGGTTATGAGGCCAAGGGTACACACGACATGCGGCATCGCCTGCCGTGTGCGGCGTGTCTGTTCAGACAGCAATTTATTATAGCAAGCTTCTTTACTTCTGTCAAGCTTTTTTGACAAAAAGAACGATAAAAAATGTTTTGCATTTTTTGGTAAAAAGGACTATAATGTAAACGCTTTCCCTGCAATATGGCAGGGCCGGGGCTCCGGCAGTGGCAGGGAAGCGGGAAAAATTAAAGGAGGATAATCCATGTATTCGTTGTTTCGAGATCTGGCAATCATAATCCTGAGCGCGAAATTCTTCGGACTGGTGGCGCGTAAGTGCAAGGCTCCGCAGGTGGTGGGCGAGATCATCGCCGGTCTGCTGATCGGCCCCTGCGTGCTGAACTTGGTGCAGATCAGCGACTCCATCTCCATCTTCGCAGAGATCGGCGTTGTGATGCTCATGTTTACCACCGGCCTCGGCACCAACCTGAAAGAGCTGATCAAGGCAGGCCCCATCGCCACCCTGATCGCTACCGTTGGCGTGGCTGTGCCTCTGGTGGGCGGCACCTTATTATATGGTGCGTTCTACGGCTTTGCCGCAGTTGGCAGCCCGGAGTTCTACCGGGCGCTGTTCATCGGCACCATTATGACCGCTACCAGTGTGTCCATCACGGTGGCCACCCTGCAGGAGCTGGGCCATTTGAAGAGCTTTCTCGGGACCACCATCGTCAGTGCCGCTGTCATTGATGATGTCATCGGCATCGTGGTGCTGACCTGTGTGCTGGGAGCAAGCTCCGGCACCGGCACAGGGCTGGGTAAGGTGCTGATGAACACCGTGCTGTTCTTCGCTACCGCCATCGGCGTGGGCCTCATTGCCCATTTCGCCATGAAGTGGCTGGACAAGCGCAATCCCCACACCCAGCGCATCACCATCGTCAGTATGGCGTTCTGCTTTGCCATGGCTTACATTGCCGAGGCCTACTTCGGCATTGCAGACATCACCGGTGCCTACATCGCGGGCATCGTCCTGTGCACTCTGGAGGATGCCCCCTATGTGGAGCGCCGGGTGGATATCAGCAACCGCTTGCCCAGCCGTTCCGCCAGAGCGCGGCCCAGGGTGGATTTGCCCGAGGAGGGCATCCCGATGAGGGCAATGTTCAGCTGTTCCCGCCGCAGTTCGCTGGTCACACGGGCGATCTCGGCACCGGCATCCTCAAACTTGCGGTCGAGGAAAAATTCTGCCGCGTACACTGCCTGCGCCACCAGCATTTCCAGACCGCCGACGGCAACGGGCACCCCCAGCTCCTCGGCCCGGAGGATGAGCTCGGTCTTATCGGGATTATAGATGACATCGATCACGGCTTCCAGCCCGGGCATGGAGGTGATATCCAGGGCGCTCACGCCCACATTGGGGTACATGCCCACCGGCGTGGTGTTGATGATGATCTGCGCCCCGGTGGTCAGGGCCTGAGCATAAGTCAGCTCTCCCTTTTCGGGGTCGGGATGGCGGCTGACGGTATAGATCTGTTTCGCGCCCCGGTCATGGGCCACCGCCCATGTGGTGTTGTGGGTGCCGCCGGTGCCCAGAATGAGCACGGTCCTGTCCTTGAACTCCACCCCGTGTGCATCGCACAGGTAGGAGAAGCCGGGGTAATCGGTGTTGTAGCCGTAGAGCAGGCCGTTCCTGTTGACGATGGTGTTCACGGCGTTGATGGCCTTGGCGTGGGGGTCGATGTAGGAGCAGTACTCCATGACCACCAGCTTATAGGGGATGGTGACATTGATGGCCCTGAACTGCCGCCGGGTCATAAAGGCCCGGACTTCCTCTTCCGTGGGCAGGGGGCACAGGTCGTACCGGTAGCCGCAGAGCATCTCATGGATGACCTTGGAGTAGGAGTGGCCCAGCCGCCCGCCGATGAGTCCGTATTCCATTTACAGCACCTCCTTGCGGTAGCCGGTGGGGTCCTCCATCCAGGCCATGCCGTATTTTGCGGTGAGCAGGTCGCCCACGGCCAGCGCGGCGGCGCAGGTCTGCACAATGGTGGCCCGGGGCACGATGCAGGGGTCGTGGCGGCCCTGAATGGACAGCTCCGCGTCCTTCTTTGCGATATAATCCACCGTGTCCTGCGTTTTGTAGATGCTGGGGGTAGGTTTGACCGCCGTGCGGAACACCACGGGCATCCCGTTGGAGATGCCGCCGTTCAGGCCCGCATTGTGGTTGGTGGCGGTGACGATGCGCTCCCCCTGCATCCGGAAGGCATCGTTGGCCTCCGAGCCCTTCTGGTCCGCAAAGCCGAAGCCGGAACCGAACTCGATGCCCTTGACCGCCGGGATGGAGAAGGCCAGATGGGAGAGCTTGCTCTCCACACTGTCGAAATAGGGTTCACCCACGCCTGCGGGCAGGCCCAGAATGGCGGTCTCCAGCACGCCGCCCACACTGTCGCCCTCGGCACCGGCGGCACGGATGGCGGCTTTCATGGGTTCCTCCACACTGCCGTCCAGCAGGGCAAAGCCCTCGGACTTGTTCAGCAGTGCCTCGGCCTGCGCCGCCAGCGCGGCGGGATCATCCAGCGCAAAGGGGGCATCGCTGATCCCGGCACACCGCCCGATGTGAGTCACGATCTCGATCCCGGCCCGGTTCAGGGCTCCCAGCACCAGAGCGCCGCCCGCCACCAGCGCGGCGGTGACGCGGCCCGAAAAGTGGCCGCCGCCCCGGGCATCCTGATAGCCGTGGTACTTGGCGTAGGCGGTGTAATCCGCGTGGCCGGGCCGCAGCAGGTCAGCTGTTTTGGCATAGTCGCCGCTGCGGGTGTTCTGGTTTTCGATCATCAGGGCAATGGCGGTGCCAGTGGTGCGGCCGTTGACCACACCGGATAAAAACTGCACCGCATCCCCCTCCACACGGGGGGTGGAAAGGCCGTCGCCCCGGGCACGGCGCTTGTCCATGCAGGCAGCAAGAAAGGCTTCCTCCACAGGCACGCCCGCCGCCATGCCGTCCAGCACCGCGCCGACAGCCCTGCCGTGGCTCTCGCCAAAAATGGTCAGCGAAAGGTCGCTGCCAAAGGTGTTTTTCATGGCTTACTCCTCCACACCCAGCAGGGGGCGCAGGCCCTCCACGGGGATGGTCTCGGCCCGCCAGCAGCCCAGACCCGGCACCTTGATCACCGTGATCTGGCCGCCCTGGGCCTTTTTATCGTGCAGCATCTCGGCCAGCACCTTTTCCTTGTTATAGGTGGTGCGGGTGGGCAGGCCAATGCGGCGGTAGACCGCCCGCACCCGCTTCTGCAGCGCCTTGGATTCGATCATGGGCAGCATCCCCAGCGCCACGCACTCGCCGTGGAACAGGCCGGTGGTGCGGCGTCCCTTGATGCCCTTCACGGCCTCGATGCCGTGGCCGATGGTGTGGCCGAAGTTCAGCGCCTTGCGCATCCCCTGCTCGGTCTCGTCCTGCTCCACGATGCTCTTTTTAAAGCGCAGGCTGCGGCAGATGATGTCGCCGATGCGGTCATCCACGTCCTCTTTTTCAAAGATGGAGAACAGCTCCGGGTCGGCCAGAAGCCCGGCCTTGACGGCCTCGGCCAGACCGTTGATGAAGTGGCGGCGGGGCAGGGTGGACAGGGTGTCCGGGTCCACGATGACCAGCTTTGGCTGCCAGAAGGAACCCACGATGTTCTTGGTGTCGCCCAGATCCACGGCGGTCTTGCCGCCGATGGAGGAATCGATCATGGAAAGGGTGGTGGTGGGGCAGTTGATAAAGTCGATGCCGCGCATATAGATGGAAGCGGCAAACCCGGCAAGGTCGCCCACTACGCCGCCGCCTACGGCCACCACAAGGTCGCCGCGGCCCATGCCGAAGTCCAGCATCTGCCGCAGCACGGTCTCCAGAATTTTAAAGCTCTTGCTGGCTTCGCCCTGCGGCACGGTGATGATGGTGGCATCCTTGCACTGGTCAGCTACCATCTGGGCGTACTGTGCAGGCACACCGCTGTCGGTGACCACCGCCACCCGGCGGTCCAGCCGGGCAAACTGGTACAGGTTTTCCAGTGCGCCGTTCTTCAGGATGATGTCATAGCTGCGCTCGCCCAGATTCATGGTCAGCTTGGTTCCGATAAAATCACTCATTTTGTATACACTCCTAACAGCCGCACCGTCCGGCAGGTGCGGTCAAGCTCGCGCAGCAGCGCGGCGGTCTCGCCGGCGGCGGCATCGCCCACCAGCTCTACATAAAAATAATATTCAAAGGGGACGTGCGGCATGGGGCGGCTCTTGATGGACTCCATATTGAAGCCGCTTGCACCGATGACCTGAATGACCTCCGCCAGCTTGCCGGGCTTGTTATCCACCGTGAAAAGCAGGGAGAACCGGTTGCCCGCCGTGGGCTTTTCGCGGCTGAGCACGATAAAGCGGGTGGTGTTGTCGCCGTCGGTGTTGATGCTGGGCACCAGCACCTCCAGCCCGTACAGGGCGGCCGTTTCCACGCTGGCAATGGCCGCCTTGGTCCGGTCGCCGCTCTCCGCCACGTACTTTGCCGCCATGGCCGTGTTGGGCATGGCCGTGGCAGGCAGGCCGAACTGCTTCAGGAAGGTCTCGCTCTGGGCAATGGCCTGCTGGTGGCTGTACACACGGGTCAGGTCGGAAAGCTGGGTGCCGGGCAGCACCAGCAAGTTCTGGGAGATGGGCAGGTCGTAGACATCCACCACCCACAGATTCGGGTGGTTGTAGCACAGATCCAGCACAGCGGAAACATCGCCTGCGTGGCTGTTTTCAAAGGGCACCACGCCATGGGCGGCATCGCCCTTTTCCACGGCATCGAACACCTCATCCCAGGTGGGGCAGCTCAAAGCCTCGGCATGGGGAAAGAGCGCCCGGAGCGCGATGTGGGCAAAGGCACCCTCCACACCCTGATAGGCGGCGCGGTTGCGGCCCAGCACCTCGGCCTCGTACTGCTTGGCCACGTCCATCATGTTCTGCACATGGTCCCGGTAATAGGGGCGCAGGGCCGGGTCCCCGATCCGCGCTTCGGCCTTGTCCAGCACCACCTTTTCGCGGGCGGCATCAAAGATGGGCAGGCCGTGGGCCTTTTTGTATTCCGCCACGCTGAGCACCGCCTTCATCCGCCGCTCAAACAGGGCAGCCAGCTGGGCATCCACCGTGTCGATCTCCCGGCGGGCCTGTTCCAGTGCGTCCATCATTCCACATCCTTTGCATTTCGTGATACTGGATTAGTATACCATAACTCGGACACAGAAACAACAAAGGGCGCACTGTTTCAGGGTGGATAACTTTTCAACTAGCACCTGCAAGAAGCGAATAGAATTGAAGAGGTGCCGCCCGTGGCAGCACCTCTTCAGCGTTTCAGATCTTCCCGGCTCCGCGCCGTTCCATAGTATCTCCCATAGGGGTTTTCCAGCTCAGCGGCACGGGGCGGAGTGGGCGCGGCCGCCGGCTCCGGCGCGGGGGCCGGGCGGCGGGGCGCGCCTTTTTCCCGGCGCAGGATACGGAACCGCATCGGTTCACCCCTCCGCTTCCACGGTGGAGACTGCCCCGGCGGTCAGTGCCTGCCAGAGCTCCTCGCCGCCCGCAAGGTTCTCCTCAGTGCCGGTGTTCCAGGCCCCGCGCATCCCGACATAGAAATCCGCGAGACAGGCCTGGCTGTCGCCGCCCCGGGCGTGGGTAGTGTCGGCGCGGTACTCGCCCAGGTCAAGCCCGGTCAGCACCGGGCAGTCCGTCCAGCGGTAGACCATGTTCCACCAGTCGCTGTCGGCATCGGACTTGGGCAGATGGCCGTCCAGATACCGCAGGGTGCCGGTGGTCTGCTGGAAGCCTGCGGGGTCATATAGGATAAAGATGGAGCTGAGGGAGCTTTGGATATCGGTGGAAAGCTTGGTGGTGCCTGCCATATCCAGATAGGCGTCCGAGTCCTCACTGTTGAAAGCCATGGTGTATTGGTTCAGCTTCACCACCACCTTGCCGTCCCCGTTGCAGTCCTCGCCGTAGGCGGCAAGCTGCTCTTGCAGGGCGGTGACGGTAGCTTCGGGCAGGTAGTAGGGGCTGACCACCGCCACGTTATAATCCGGGTGGGTGGTCAGGAAATACTGCCCGATAAAGCAGTACGCCACGAACGCACCCGCAATGCCGAAGAGGAGCACCCATTTCAGGTTGTAGTCCCACCAGTTTGCCCAGCGCTCCCTGCGGCTGTACTGCCGCTGTTTGCGGGGCTTGAGGTCCTTGGGGTCGATGTCGCGTTCGTAACGGTAGCTTGCCATAAAATAGTTCTCCTGTGTGATGAAACGGGCGGGAAAGGCTGTTACTTCAGGGCAGCCAGAATGCTCTGGCGCACGGCGTCGGGCAGCTGTTTCTGCTCGGCCTTGCTCATGCCGGCGGTCTGGATGGGCGACATGATCTTGATGCGCACACTGCCCGGGCGGCAGCGGTTGCCGTTTGTCTCGAACAGGGCGCGGGCACCGGTCACAGCCACAGGCACCACAGGGGCACCGGTCTTGACCGCAATGCGGAAAGCACCGGCCTTGAACTCGCCTGCGCCGCCCTCTTCGCCCTTGTAGCGGGTGCCCTCGGGGAAGATGACGAAGCTGCGGCCGCCCTCCACGATGGCGGTGGCATCGTTCAGCGCCCGCACCGAGGCGCGCACATCATCACGCTGCACGAACACGCAGCCCAGCAGCTTCATCCAGCGGTTGAGCAGGGGGATCTTTTCCAGCTCCTCCTTGGCAAGGATGCCGTGGGGCTTTTCCAGCCCGGCCAGCAGCAAAGGAATGTCGTAGTAGCTGCGGTGGTTCGCCACGAACACGCAGGGGCGGTCTTTGGGGATGTTCTCCAGCCCTTCTACCGACAGGGAAACACCGGTCACCTTCAGGATGCCCCGGCTCCAGCGGGGGATATGCTGGTTCACGATCTGCTCCACGGCGGCGGTATCTCCGGCGGCTGCGGCGCGCTCGGCGCGGCGCAGGATGCCGTAATGCAGGATCATGTACCCGAACAGATAAATAAACATCGCAATGGTGCGAAGAATGCTCATAATAGTTTCCTCCTATTGCAAAAAATGCCATTGTCATTGTAGCACATTTTGCGTAAAAAAGGGAGAGATAAATATTTTTTTACAATTAGCCCCGGTTGTATCTTGC
>OLZN01000287.1_pt1 | contig 8264 bp, 8 predicted proteins | sample 1644441 | NCBI WGS metagenome assembly OLZN01 (sample SAMEA103958148, study PRJEB25191) | human gut metagenome
AAAAGACTTCGGAACTATTATCTTCCAAAGTCTCTAACTGAATTTAGTCTTCCAATTCGGCAAGTACTTGCTCTGCCACTTCGCAAAGCTCATCATACCATTCCTTGCCGAACTTCTCTACAAGCGGACCCTCCAGGAACTTATAAACCGGAAGCTTCAACTCCTCACCCTTCTTGATGGCATCCTTGCAGATGCGCCACTTGTTATAGTTGATGCCATACACCTCGTTGCCGAAATCCTTGGCACGGATTGGATACAAAGCACAGGAGATAGGCTTCTTGAACTTCGACTTTCCTTCGCGATAAGCACGCTCCAGAGCACAGAGACAACAGTTAGGAATCGTATGTCCATCGCCCAGGTCTTTCAAATCCTGGTAGCAGGTAAACACGCAATCCTTACCATTCACGATGCTCGTCACCAAATCGCCTTCAATATCGGTATAAGCCACGCCCTGCTTATCAATGATAGCCTGGGCAGAAGCTGAGAGATCATCCCAAACTACATCCAGCGCATTCTCAATCTCCATAATCTCATCCAGGGTAACAGGAGCTCCCGCATCGCCTTCGATGCAGCACTCGCCCTTGCAGGCATCAAGGTCGCAACAGAATTTTTCGGTGATAATATCAGGTGAAACCAACACGTTGCCCACCTGCAGAATACGCAGTTCGTCTTTCTTCATAATGTTTTTGAGATGAATAAATTTCTTTGAGTGTATAATAAAAATAATGATAGCTACCCATGAGTGGATAGCTATATATTAATAGGTGTACCTACCATTGGATAGGCGTAATTCCGTTCTGCTGCAGATACGCATTGCAGCGGGAGAAATGATGATTGCCAAACCATCCGCCACGGTTGGCAGATAATGGCGATGGATGCACACTTTCCAATATCAGATGCTTGCTTGTATCGATGAGCTTCGCCTTGCTCCGGGCATAACCGCCCCAAAGGATAAACACCAGGTGCTCCTTATCCTTGCTGAGCGCCTTGATGGCAGCATCGGTAAACTCCTCCCAGCCTTTGCGCTGATGGCTCGCAGCCTGATGGGCACGAACGGTCAACGTGGCGTTGAGCAACAATACTCCCTGCTTTGCCCAGCGGGTTAAATCGCCCGTGGCTGGCATCGGAGTACCGAGATCCATCTGAATCTCCTTGAATATATTAATCAATGATGGTGGGAAAGTGATTCCGTCCGGCACAGAGAAACTCAGTCCCATCGCCTGACCCGGCTCATGGTATGGATCCTGTCCGATAATTACTACCTTCACATCATCAAAAGGACAGAGATTGAAGGCATTGAAAATCAAGCGGCCAGGAGGATAACAGGGCGTACGCAGGTATTCCTCTTTCACGAAGTTGGTGAGGTCAACAAAATACTGCTTGTCGAACTCTTCTCCTATATGCTGTTTCCAACTTTCTTCTATCTTTACGTTCATGCTTAATATAAATTCAAAAGTATCCTAAGATACTTACGCAAGTATCTTAGGATACTTTTTTGAGGTATATAAAATCGTTTTTACTTGTTGTCAGAAATCAAGTTCTCACCTGTCATATCTGCAGGCTTCTCCAAGCCCATGATATGGAGGATAGAAGGAGCTACGTCTGCCAAACGACCATCCTTAACGGTAGCTGAGTTATTGTCAGTTACGTAGATGAATGGAACAGGGTTCAAAGAGTGAGCAGTGTTTGGTGTACCGTCCTCGTTGATAGCGTGGTCTGCATTACCGTGGTCAGCGATGATGATAGCCTCATAATCGTTAGCCTTAGCAGCCTCGATAACGTCCTTTACGCAGTTGTCAACAGCGTGAACAGCCTTAGCGATAGCGTTGTAGATACCTGTGTGACCTACCATATCACCATTAGCGAAGTTTACAACGATGAAGTCGTACTCCTGAGTGTTGATTGCACCCACCAACTTATCCTTTACCTCGTAAGCGCTCATCTCTGGCTTCAAGTCGTAAGTAGCCACTTTCGGAGATGGAACCAAGATACGCTCTTCGGCATCATACGGAGTTTCACGACCACCATTGAAGAAGAAAGTCACGTGAGCATACTTTTCCGTTTCTGCAATGTGTAACTGAGTCTTACCGTTAGCAGCCAGATATTCACCCAACGTATTTTGAACATTTTCCTTGTCGAACAGAATATGAACACCCTTGAAAGACGCATCATACGGAGTCATGCAATAAAACTGCAAGCCCGGAATAGTATGCATACCTTGTTCCGGCATATCCTGTTGAGTCAGCACAACAGTCAATTCCTTGGCACGGTCGTTACGGTAGTTGATGAAGATAACAACATCACCCTCCTGGATAGTACCGTCAACCTTTGAGTTATTGATTGGCTTGATGAACTCGTCTGTTACGTCCTCATCATAGCTCTCCTGCATTGCCTTCACCATATCGTCAGCCTGCTTACCCTTACCCTCAACGAGCAAGTCGTATGCTTCCTTCACACGTTCCCAACGTTTGTCGCGGTCCATTGCATAGAAACGACCGACGATGGATGCGATCTTTCCGGCAGACTGTGCACAGTGGGCCGTCAGTTGTTCGATAAATCCTTTACCGCTCTTCGGGTCTGTGTCGCGACCGTCCATGAAGCAGTGGATGCGCACCGGCACACCGGCGGCGAAAGCCATGGCGCACAGGGCCACCAGATGGTTGATGTGGCTGTGCACACCGCCGTCGGAGAGCAGGCCCGCCAGATGCAGACGGCCGCCGCTGCGGCGTGTTTTTTCCAGCACGTCCTGCAGCACGGGGTTGTGGAACAGGGAGCCGTCCTCAAGGGCCACGTCGATGCGCGTCATGTCCTGATAGACGATGCGTCCCGCACCGATATTGAGGTGTCCCACTTCTGAGTTACCCATCTGGCCATCGGGCAAACCAACGTTTTCACCGCTGGCGAGCAATTCAGAATGAGGATATTTTGCGTTCAAACTGTCCATGAACGGAGTCGGCGTCTGGAAAATCACATCGCCTTTGCCATGTGAACCAATGCCCCATCCGTCGAGAATCATCAATAAAGCTTTCTTTGCCATAATCTTACAATTACTTTTGGTTTCTATTTGGGTGCAAAGTTAACGCAAAATCCTTGTCTGATGCACAAGGATGGTCAAATATTTTGCAGCGGCACAAGAAATGGGTTTAGTAATGGGTTACTTATGCCAGAGCCCGCCCATCGCCGCAATGCACCTAAACGCAAGAAAGACCAACAGATTCGGGAATCTATTGGTCTTTTATGTTTCTTGCTAATTCGTTTCTGATAATTAAGCGAGCTTGTTCACGTGAAGCATGAGGCTTGACTTGATGTTAGCTGCTTTGTTCTTGTGAATTGAATTATTCTTGGCGAGCTTGTCCAGCATCTTCTGCACCTTCGGCAGAAGTTCTACGGCAGCTGCTTTGTCGGTCGTAGCACGGAGCTTACGAACTGCGTTACGCATCGTTTTAGCGTAATATCTGTTATGCAGTCTGCGAGTCGCCGTCTGACGAATTCTTTTTACAGATGATTTGTGGTTTGCCATTTTCTATTTTTTCTTTTTATTTGTAGTCCCTAGCGGAATCGAACCGCTCTTTAGAGAATGAAAATCTCTCGTCCTAACCGATAGACGAAGGGACCATTGCTTATTTGCGGGTGCAAAGTTACTACTTTTATTTGAATCTAGCAAATTTTTCATAGAAAATTTTCGCTAAATGCGCATTTTTTTGTATTTTTGCCCTGTTTTTCACTAATATTAGGCAAAATGGAGATAAAAACTAGTGCTATCGTATTGCAAACCATCAAGTATGGGGACTCTCAACTTATCGTGGATTTCTTCACCGAAAAGTTGGGGAGACTCTCCTTTATGGTACGTGTGCCTAAGTCATCTAAGGGGAAGATGAAACGGCAGCTTTTCCAACCGCTCATGGTCTTGAATTTAGAATTTGATTATCGTCTCAAGTCAAATCTGCAGCGCCTTAGGGATGTTTCGATTCAGATTCCATTCTCTGATATCCCTTTTTCTCCATACAAACTTGGCATTTCCATGTTCTTGGCAGAACTGCTTTCATATGCTACCCGTCATGAGCAGGCTAATGGTGCGCTCTATCTTTTCATACAGGACAGTATCGAATGGTTAGACCATGCTAAAGGTGCTATTGCCAATTTCCATATAGTCTTTATGATTCAGCTCTCTTTTCATTTGGGTTTTATGCCCAATATAGAGAGCGGTATGTCTGGCGATTATTTTGATTTGGTAGATGGATGTTTTGCAGCTCATGTTCCTTCGCATGTACATTATTTAAATAAGGAAGATTCTATGCGGCTTGTGTCTTTGTTCCGTTTAGACTATAAAACAATGCACCTCTACACAATGTCCCGTATCGAACGGAACAGGTGTGTAGAGGTGATATTGGAGTATTATAAACTTCATTTGCCGGATTTTCCTGAAATGAAGAGCTTTTCAGTCCTTCAGGAACTTTTTGCTTAGTCATTTCTGGTTTCCTCGCTTACTTGACGTAAACCTGAAATAGACCTAGCCTGTATTCTCTGTTTAGGCAAAACTGATGACGCCCTGTACAGAAGAAGCATCATCGTTATTGTCTTCTTTCGGTTCTGTATTACCGGAAGCTATATTACGGATTTCTTCCAGAGTCTGTCGGGTACGCTTATAGGTAGGCGTGTTTTCTACCTGAAGGATGACATCCTCGTTATCCAAATCTTCCTGGCGGAACAGGAATATGTGTGGATGACGCTTATACTGTGTCGTATTGCCGTCGCTGCCATAATAGCGCTTGCGGCGGTCTTCTCTTTCAGCACGTTTCTCCTCTTCTTCAGCGAGACGGCGAGATTCTTCCTCAGTATGTTTCTTGAGGTGGCGGTTCATTCCCTCTACATCTTCGAGTCCGAAACCTGTTGCGAGAACGGTTACCTTTACGCGGCTTCCCAATTCAGGGTCAATGGCAAGACCCCATTTCAGTTCGAAGTCGTCACCGAATTTCTCCATAAAGTCGTTGACATCATTCATCTCGTCCATGGTCAGGCCAGGATTATCTTTCTTCTCGCTTGCAAATGCGATGCTGAGCAGAATCTTCTTAGAGTTGAATACGTCATTATCGTTAAGGAGTGGTGAGTTCAAGGCATCTTCTATCGCTTTCTTTACTCTTCCTTCTCCCTCACCGTAACCTGTACTCATGATAGCTACACCGCCATCTTTCAGTACGGTCTTCACATCATTGAAGTCAAGGTTGATGAGACCATGTACGGTAATGATTTCAGCGATACTTTTAGCAGCTACACTCAAGGTGTCGTCAGCTTTGCCGAAGGCATCGAGAACGGCAAGGTCTGGATAAATCTGGCGGAGACGTTCATTGTTGATTACCAGTAAGGCATCTACATGCTTCGACATTTCCTCTACACCATCCAATGCCTGGTCAATCTTCTTAGGACCTTCAAAACGGAAAGGGATGGTTACGATACCAACGGTAAGAATACCTAACTCCTTACTTACTCTGGCGATGACAGGTGCTGCACCTGTACCGGTACCGCCACCCATACCCGCTGTGATGAATGCCATTTTTGTTCCATCGTTGAGCATGTTCTTGATATCTTCAAGAGTCTCTTCGGCAGCCTGGCGTGCCTTGGCAGGTTTGTTTCCTGCACCCAGACCTTCCTTACCTAGCTGCAGGTGTACAGGCACAGGTGAGTCGTTAAGTGCCTGGTTGTCTGTGTTGCAGAGTACGAATGTTACATCGTGTATACCTTCGCGGTACATGTGGTTGACGGCATTTCCACCGCCACCACCAACACCAATCACCTTGATGATGCTATTTTCTTTTTCAGGTTCCCCAAAGTCAAGAATATGAGGAGCGTTTCCATTATCTAGCATAGTCGTATAATCTTTATAGGGTTTATCTATCTGATTTTTTATTTAACCTGTTGTGAAATCTGTTTTCTGATAGCCTGGTCTTTGGCATCTTATTCTTCTTCTGAAATGGTATCTTTCACAAACTTCTTGAAACCTCTCATCATTTTATGGATGAGACTGTTTTCTTTGCGTCTCTTTTCTTCTTCTTCGGCTTTTTTTTCTGCCAGAAGTCTTGCCTCAGCTTCTTCCAGTTCTTTTTGCTTGCGGGCAGCCTCGTCAGCAGCCGCTTTTTCTGCCGCAGTAAGAACAACGCCCTTGCCGGCAGTCTCGTTAGGGTTTCTAGGAGCCTTGTGCTGCTCGGCTGCTACTGGCTTTTCTGCAGAATTGCTGAAGAGATCAGTGCCGATTTCGTCACCTGCACAGTTCATGTCTCCCTTTGCCAGGAGTCCCAATACGGTGTTCATTGTACCATCGTGATTGGTAATCTTAGGATCCTTGGAGTTGACTGTTTGAGAAACAAACTTGGCAATGCGTACTTTGTCGATGTGGGTATGTGTCTTGAAAACCTTATCGATTTCAGGCATGTTGCTGCCGCCACCTGTAAGGATGATACCCCCCAACAGCTTATCTGAGAATTCCACAGGAATCTGGAACCATGCGTTTTCTACGATTTCCTCTACGCGTGCTTCTACGATTTCGATGAACTTCTTGCTTTCAACCACTCTATCCTTGTCGATAGGGTAGTTCAGGGTCGGGTCGATATTGTTGATATCGGTATAAGCCTTGGCATACTTGAGTTTCATCTTTTCAGCATCAGGCTCTTCAATCTGAAGACAAGTTAAGTCTTTGGTCACGTTGCCGCCGCCCAATGGGATGACAGAGAGATGACGAAGTATACCTTTATAATATACAGAAACGGTTGTCGTATCGGCACCCAAGTCAACAAGCATACAGCCTGCACGCTTTTCTGAGTCTGTCAAAACGCTGTCAGCCATAGCTAAAGGAGCCAGGTACATTTCTGCAATAGGAATGTTGGCATTTTCAAAACAGGTATTGATATTGTTATAGAAGTTCTTGCGCCAAAGTATATTCAGGAAGATGCCTTCCAGATGGTTACACTGTATTCCTACAGGGTCTATCTGGTATTGGTTGTCTATCTTGTATTCCTGAGTTGCAGCATCCAGGATTTCCTGGTCCGGATAGGTCATGTTGCGGTTGATATCCATCAGTTCATTGATCATCTCTTGTGAGATGATGGTGTTACCTGGGAGATCCTTGACAATGACGTTCTTGATACTGCGTATAGAGCGACCGCCCACGCCTACATAGACCTGGGTAATATCCTGTTTCAGTATATTCTTCAACTTCTTGATGATGTTGGTCAAGCATTGGCAGGTTTTGTCAATGTTATAGATCACACCCTTTCTGATGCAAGAAGATGAATCTTCCTCTACGGTGGCAAGTACGGTGATGCTGCCGTCCAAATTCTTCTGACCTGCTATACCTGTCATCTTAGATGAGCCAAGTTCGATAGCTACAATAAATTCCTTTGGCATAGTTCTTATATGTTATCTTAATCTGTTTCTATTTTCTAATTAGCTATTTTGATGCTTTTTACATATGATCTGGTTGTCGAATTCGATATTGATATACGAATACTTGTTCCAGCCAGCTTGTGAGAGTCCATACTTATAGAATTTCTCTAATCGATTCATCTTCTTGTTGACGAAATCGTTGATGGCTTGCTCTCGTTTGTCGATGAGGTTGGTCTCTGGCAGGTTACCTATATATATAATGTGGTTGCCTACTCGCGGTACCAGTTCTATTCCTCTATCAGGCAGGACATGGATCTGTTCTATCTGGTTTCGCCAGAGTTCATTCGTCATCAGCGCTTTGCTTAGTAATGAGATGTATTTTTTAGCATACCACTTGTTGATGTAGCCCGTTGCGATGATAATGTCGCATGTATAGTTCGTGTTGGGCATGATCTGATTGTGGTCATCAATATAGTAGTCCTCGTTGCTGATGCTTTTGATTCTGACGATTGGCATGCGTTGGGTGAGGTAGATGTCAACAAGACCATCCTGAGTCTTTGAACATTCTGCCGTCTTGACGAAAGGACTGGTCTTCAAGGTTTCTTCTATCATGCGGGCGTTCACCTCTTTGAGCGGTTCCCCCAGCGGATAGAGTTTCCTGGCTTCCAGTCGTTTCTTGATTTCCTTCGCATTCGGAAAGCCATTCGTCATCTCATCTTGAATGTTGATGTTCACCTTGGTGCATACCAACTTCGTTTCATCAGGTTTGTTAAACCTGGTGAAAGCGAATACCAGATAAGTACCGAGTACTAAATCCAGTGCGATGATGATGGTTTTCTTCCAATTGATATGCATTTATTTCTCTTCAAGTATTTTGGTAATTTGTG
>OLZN01000297.1_pt1 | contig 8094 bp, 14 predicted proteins | sample 1644441 | NCBI WGS metagenome assembly OLZN01 (sample SAMEA103958148, study PRJEB25191) | human gut metagenome
AAATCAAGGAAGTTGTGCTTGCTGAAAGCCCACACATCAGAATATATATGGAACTTCGCAGTCACAAGTTTTTCATTTATGATAACTTCACAGTTGAAAAATCCAGCTGGAACAAAGATCTCGCCGTTTGTGATAGTCTCAACACAATAATCTTTATTGATATCGACATTGCGAATTGTTGAGTTTTTCACGGAGCAGTTGATAAGTTTGCAACTCTCAATAGTTGAGTGCTTTATATCAACATCTCCACAGATCTTTACATCTTTCAGTTCGCTCATGTCGTGGATATGCACCTTTGACCAATCGCCAATAGAGGAGTCGCGTATCACGCCATTCTCTATTTTGAAGTCAGCCTTTTCGCTGACTTTTGTGTTAATAATCTTAGCCATTTTATCTTTGTTTTTTATTGTTTTATCTTTATGAGTTAAAGTTTGAATTTATACATTGTTTGCCTGTATCCATTCACCGATTGTCTGAAGACATTGAATTCCGGGAAATACTTTTTAATAGTCTTTCCTCCTTGCCAACTAATCTTGACATTTTTGAATTCGTCTTTAAACATATCGTATAACTCCTCAAGTGAGAATGTGTCTTTACTCTATTCTCTCAGTTTGTTATATACAAAATACAAGCCTTTGTACGTAGACACAACATTTGAAACATTTGAATCGCAAGAATTTTTCTCACATTCCATCATCACACTAATACCTGAGTTATAAATCTCAGAAACTAGCTTGTAGTTATAGGTGTCCATATTCTTCAAATTCTAATCGTAAAATATCGAATCATTGAATTTGTTGATATATAGACCGCTATATGTATCTTGTGAATATAGTTTCACTGCTGTTTGCATTCTGTCTTGTGAGTAGTTTTCTATTTCTCGTTGTAACTCCAAACCTCGCCTTTCGTTATCTTTTACTTGATTATCGAAAGCACATTGAGACAATCCTGCGTATCTATGGTGTCGTGTGTTAACAATAAATACACACTCATTTTTATATTTTGAGTCTCGAAGTCTTCCACAGATCTATCTGACTTTTGTCGAAATATCCAATATGGTTGTCGATATTTTCGTATCGGACACTATGACGCACTTCCCGATTGGGTCGTATATATCAGTACCTTCAAATGCGCAGGATGTGTAAAAGTTATATTTGCAAACCGGCGAGTTGATAGGCATGATATTTTTGAGTTTTCGCTTGTTGTTTTCAGAACATACGATACGATAGTCATCTATACCTGTATTTTTTATTAACTGCTATATTGTAGTCAGTGAATTAATGAATATATGCCAATTACAATCCGACTCTTCTATTAAATGTGTGAGTTGTCGCTATATGAAACACGTATCCAAAATCTTCATATTTACAGGTACAGCATTATCCCATTCGATAGTTATCTTATCAATACCTTCTAATTCTTTGAGTTCGCAATCTTTAGATAATGGTGTTGCTGTCATAAAACACCAATCTTTGAACTCTCTGAAACTATTAAGTATTGGAATGATAGCATCAGACCTAAATCCGTAATCATTAAATAATAAATGATATTCATCAATCAAAAGAAACCAATCCTTCGGATCTATTAGCTACATAATTCTTGGCAAGGCGTTGTATGTTGCTATAATCTTTCTGTATTGTTTTTCAGAATTGAGATAATCCTATATGTCTTGTGTGCTTGTTGCACTTGTTACAGGAAATACAAGCTCTGAAGTTTTCGATATTACGAGATTGCGAGTTGGGCACAAAATGATACTATCTCGTTTTGATGTAATCTCTAACGTCGTACCTCCGCATCCTGTTATGCCTTTATTTAAAATACACTATCCAGGAAGGAAGTCCATAAAGTCGCTGAGATATCGCGCGTTTATTGGTGCTTTCATATTGTTTGATTTTTATTTGCTGCCACGGAAAAATGCTCTTCTTATATATATACTGCCCTAGTTGGCAACTTTACCTAGGTAAAGTGCCGTGCAAGGCAGATCATCTAGGTAAAGTGCCGCGAAGGACGACCCAATTATAATATTTTTTTTTGAAATAAAAATCAGGTATTTGGCGCATTTTCTTCTTGGCAGAAACCCCCACCTGTTGCATTACGCAACAAGGCAGGGGAAGAAACATGAAAAAACACTTGCTCCATCGTAGGGAATCGAACCCTATAAAAACCATTATGGAAAACCAATGCTATTCTCGCGAACCACATTGGGAACTGTCTAAAAAAGAAGTAAAAAACGTGTTCCATTACGAGGAATCGAACCTCGAAAAAACCATTATGGAAAATCAACGCTATCCTCACGGACTGCGTTGAATAATACCATTATGAATCAAACAATCAATCATCTAATTAATCAACGCTATCCTCACGGACTGCGTTGAGACAATACATTCACAATCTTTATCAACAAGAACAAAATCTTGTCCCTGTGCAGGGAGTCGAACCCTGCGCAAGGTAAAAAAAATTGATACTATCCTCACGGACGGTATCAATACAACCATGAAAAACACATATGTGGCACGGCTCTCACGAGTGATGCCACAACATTCCAATAAAAAAAAGATCAAATAATGAATAATCGTATACTTGCAAATCTTGTTCCTATGTGTGGATTCGAACCACTTACTCCGTATAGCATAGAATAAACCCACACTATTCTCACGAACCGTGTAGGAAATCCTTTCATCAAAATATAACTAAAAACAACAAAGTATCAAAGTTGTTTAAAGACGAGATATCCTCTCTTTTTCAAACGAGCGATTGCTCGCTGATCTTCGAGGAGTTCCTTTTCTTCAAGTTTCACCGCTTTTGTACGGTGACATGATTTCAGCTCGTAGGTCTTCTTGATGACCTCAGCTGTCACTGGTCGAATTCTACGAATCCGCTTGTTATTATTGCCGACTTGTCTTTCTTCAAAGCAAGTTGAACACTGGCGGATAATGTAAGCGGTCATGCCGCTATATTTCAGGCCACATTCAATGAGTGTAGCCATAAAAGAACTCGGAGACAACTCCACGTCTGGGAGCATCGCCGAATTGATACGGTCGGCTATTTCCTTATTCGTCATGGCCATCCTCCTTTAAAAGTTCTTCAATGGTGAACTCTTGGTATATAATCCCTATAAACAGGGAAATCAAAAGTCCAACCATGATTGCGAACACCAGCCAGAAAATATCGTTGTACTTTCTGGCTATCTCTACACCGTAAATCGCAGACCCTGTTGCTACGGCGTAAGCAAGCAGGATAGTGATGAAGGCACCACACTGGTGCCACCAGGTTATTATCTTCTGTTTCATGTCTCTATCTTTTTTACACTCCGAATACATTAAAGAAGTTTTCGGCAGCACGCTGTGCCAGCTTAGTCTCCTTAAACTTCTTCTCGTAATCCTTTATCTCTTTTCTCTCGCTCTCGTTTAAACCAGCGAGGAGCTTTTTATACTCCTCGCCAGTCTTGCCCTCAATGATCATTTTGATCAGGGCCTGGTATGTCTTACTCATTATCGCTATCTTCGATGAGGCGAACATAAACACCAACAACAAAGAATGTTGCGGCAAGAGTTAATACAAACAAGGCAGATGCCGAGTTGATTCCAAGCACGCTACCAAAGAAAAGACCGCTAGCTACACATATAACAGCGGCAAGCACGGCGATTATTGTCATGCGTACAACAGGATTAAGGCTCCTGATGGCCTTTTTCACTTTATTCATGTTTCTTAATGTTAAATGTTGCCCCGCCGTAATACACGGCAGGGCTTATAGGATTAGAAGAGGCGTGAAGCAATTTCAGACACCTCTTCAGAGCTCAACATAGCAGCAACGCCTGAGTTATCACCCATAGAGCGAAAACACTTTTCGGCATCACGAAACAGCGAGTCTTCGCTCGCATCAGAGACAGCTTTTGCCATCTCCTCTTTGGACATAGTAGTTCTTGGAAGCACCTTGTCCAGAAATTCGTTTGTGTTCATCTTTGTTTTTTTTGTTTGTTTTTAACCTCTCTATGCGTTTATATACACTGTTTTTGCTTCTGCCCAATATTGAGCAGATAGCATTGACAGTGTAGTGATGACTTCACAACTCGAGGAGTCATCGGAAGTGGACCATATCATACACGATGGAATTTGAGCGCAATTAGCAGCTCTTCTGGTGAACACACATCAAATTCCCACACGTTCTTGTCGGAAATAAAGAGCATGTTTATACGGTCGTTGTCTATCGTTACTGCATAGTTCTTGTAGGCTTTTGGCACACATGCCATTTGGCCTAATTTCAAGCTAACACAGCATTCTGTGCCATTTATTATTGCATTACGAAGAACAGAAGCCTTCACAGTACAATTTCTAATCACACAATCGTTAATAATGCAATTGCAGACTGTCGAATTAACGATGTTGAAAATGCCTCCTATACGAGACTCTCTAAAAATAGAGTTGTGTGTAGACACATCATTAACATCAACAATCTTGCACTCGTGAATTTTCGAATTTTTCATCTCCTTTGTTTTTATAATTCGTTCCCCTGCCAGGATTCGAACCTGGTTATACCACTCAGGGAATTAAAACCACACTATCTTCACAGACCGTGTGGACCATGACAATATGATACAAAAGTGCCTGTGACATAACTCGAATATGTCGTTTTCCATAACACAGGCTATAAATGTATCCCAAGTTGGGACGCAATTTCCAAAATACGAAGTTGGTACGCTAAACCTGTACTGTCATATTCACGACGTAAGGCAACACGTACCAACTCCGCATCATTACATTCGAGACCAGAACCAGTGCAATAGATTATTCCACCGTTACTAAAGTGCTGATACTCAACCATGGCGACGTACAAATTTGAGAATACAATCCCTGTCAAGTAGAAACCACCCGTATACATTCACGGGACAGCTATTCTGCCTGACAGGGATTTTTGTGCCATCAAAGAGGACTATGCAGTTCTCACTGCATAGCCTCCCGAATACAGTTCTCAACGGCGTGAACGGCTACCACTTGAGGGACGAGTAGGAGCCGCACCAGGCACAGGAACAAACTCGATAGTCCAACTGTTGGTATCACGAAGGTCGTTGGTACCGAAACGAACTGTTGTGTAGTCCTTGAGCTTGGTGAATTTGATGGCCTTACCATACAGCTGCTCCATAGCCTTAGCAACAGTGGGACAGTTCTTGACTGTATCCACTACATCTCCCTCGTTGGGGAATGTGTTGCCAGTGCGGTGAGCAATAGCACCCTCGAAGTCAGCCTTAGTATACTCCTGGCCAACACGGCAAAGTGAGTTGGGCCAAAATTCAACCACCTTCTCTGCGTCACCGTTGAACGCACGGCACATGATGCTCTGCGCATTGCGCAAATTCTTGTGCGTGATGATCTTGCCATCCAACTCTTCAAGAGAGGCAGGCATGACAATAACATCGCCATCCAGCACATTTAACATCTCTCCACTGCGCATTGCGCCAGTGAATGAAGAACCCTTCACGTTATCGGGGTTCTCAAGAGCTCGTGTGAGCTCGATCTCAGGATCAATCATGATCGTAATCTTTTAATTTTTGGCGTTAATACATTTATAGACGGAACGCCAGATACCGTCTTTGTGGTGCTAATACATTTAACGACGGAGCACCAGATACCGTCAAGGACAGACAGCCGAATACACTTGACTATTTTGACGTTTACATGTCGGAGACATGTTGGTTTTGCGTGGTTTGTATGTGATAGGCAAGCACCCCCTTGCCCACATAGGAGCAAAGGGGTGCGAGTATAGAGAAAAGGTACGGCTTATGTCGGTATTGCTGCCGACTCCAAGTTGACATAAATTGCAGGGTATCGTCTGCCATCTCGTGTTAACTTGGCGCAATCGTTGGGTTTCAGCACCCAACACTTGCCCTCGTCTTGCATGGCATAAATAGCCTTGCAGACGCGAACAAGAGCCTTCTCGTTCGTGTCGTTAGCAGCCTGCGCTGCACGTGCCGCATCAGCAGCAACGCCAGTATGCTGTATGCGCACAAATTGGTTCGACTCGTCCACCGCGTCGCGCACGTCGCGCGTAATGGTTGACAGAAACAAGGTATCACTGACCACTCCGTCCTCTGTTGGAATGGTTGCGGTAACTACCTCAGCGGGGTAGTGTTGCTTGTTGGTGGGTGTCTTGTTCGATGCGCATTTGGTTGGTGCGCTGTCTCCTTTCTTCGCAAAGCGAATAAGGAGTGCGGGGAACGGCATGGGGTTTCCGTCTCTGTTCATAATCATCTCCCCTTTATCATTTTTAAGGGAAACGATAGAACTACCGACCACGAAAAACGGCTTGTTGACAGGCAGCCGTGTTGCGTTTAATGCAAATGTGGCATTGAGCACTGCTGCGAAGGCATCGCCTTCAAAAACTCCTTGTATCATATTGTTAGAAATTTTTACCAATAGCCCCTAATTGGTGTACAACATTAAGCAATCCTGAGGGCTACCCCGAAAGGGCAGGACGCTTATTGACGAAGTCAATAAAATACAGACGATTTTAGGACTATTTTAACGTTTAAAAAATATACTATACAGATGACTATTTTGACGTTTTGGATTTTACAAAAAGCCCATTGGCAAGAAGAGGTAATGTTACCACTCCTTGCACAAAGGGCATAGCCCCTACTTGTCAGTAGTAAGGGCTATCTCGCAGAACACGTTGAAAATGTATTCTGCGATATTCTCGAATTCTTCCCTATCAATGGGAAACAGCTCCGAACGGACATCGTTAAAACGCGTCCGTCTTATTGCTTTAAGCGTCTGAATGGCGCTATATCGTGTCATCTCTTGGAGATTTCCACGCTCAAGCGCCTCCTCCATGGCTGTATATGCAGGAATGGAGAAATATCCATCTTCCCACTCTACAACCATATCGGTCACTCTTGTTGCCTCTCCAACATTTTTTGTAAGAGAAGAAAGGCACCTCTCTATTCTTGCCTTTAGCGCAATTATGGCAAATTTTGCAGCATTGCCATCAAAAGCGCTAAAGAAACGCATTGTTGTACGAGGTTCACCCTCCTTGAAGGGAACCTCTGTCATGATGAGGAGTTTGCCCTCACTGACAATAACGCGCCTTGGGCGCTGTGTTGTTTTTTCTTCCATGTTTCTTGTTTTTAGAAGAACAACAAAAACTATCCCCTGCCCACCTTGCACTCAATCAGCAAAGTTTCGTGGGATAGTACGCAGTCAGTCCAAATAGTGGACGTCTATGCGCAAGCATATACAGACGTATATTGACGACTACTTTTACGTTTTAAAAATTAAAAAGCGCGAGCGACCTTGTGTGGTCACTCGCGCATTTGAGGAGATTACTGCAAAATTCTTCCTGCTATCTCCTTGAATATCGGACATGCTTTTTCCAAAAGCGTGTCTAATTCTTTCCTGCTCTTGACGCGCCTAATATTAGCGCGGTCGAGGGCGTCATATTTCACCCTCGATATATCTCGAAGCACCCTGTTAGCCACCATTTTTAAGTGGCTAACAATAAATTCTCTCTTTTCTTTTTGAGAAGAGAGAATTCTTATCAACTTATGTTCCGCATCTATTGGGATGCGGACGGTTTTTTCAACGAGACGGCAACAACTGCCGTCTTTATCCTCAACGGTACAATGACCGTCAAAGATGATGTTGATTGCATAACAAGCAAAGGGGATATCGAAAGTAATCATAACTAAATATGGGTCTCTCACCCACTCCCTGCAATGGTTGTCGGTCTCACTCCTTGCAGTGCAAAGTGAGCCGTAAAGTTAAAAATGTCAGTTTCTTATTTTAGGTGCTGAACCAACTTCAAGTCGCACCGACCGAAACCATGAACGTTCACGTTTCGTCAGAAACTTACATACGACTTGAAAGACTATTTTTTTTGTGGACACCCCCGGGGGTGGACACATATGGTCTCCACTCATGTTCGAAATAAATAATAAAATTGCGAAAAATGAATTCGAAAAATAGTCTCTCGCTCTCTTCGTGAGCTTTTGGGTTTATCTAAGGAGGCTTATGGTTCTTTGAACAAATTTCAGCGTGCTGCTTTGCAGGATTATGAGAAATGGATTTCTACTTAGTCTAAGGCAGACAAGTTTTTATTTG
>OLZN01000312.1_pt1 | contig 7914 bp, 7 predicted proteins | sample 1644441 | NCBI WGS metagenome assembly OLZN01 (sample SAMEA103958148, study PRJEB25191) | human gut metagenome
TTGAGGATATGTTCCAGCATATTTCCATAAGGCAGCATATTCTGGATAGCTACCTGAGCATGATGCAACTTACTGGAAGCCACCATCTTCATCGCACTCGTAATCTTACGGGTACTGTTAACGCTGGCTATGCGAGTTTTAATCTCTTTTAATGACGGCATAGGCTATTACGCTTTATATTGTCCTGCAACATTAGCCATGGTCTCCTCGACTGCCTTAATGGCATCATCGGTGAGTTTACCATCGCCCAAAGTTTCAATCACATCAGCGTGCTGGCTGCGCATTGCATCGAGGAACAGATCCTGACAGTCGCGAACCTTATCCATTGGCACGTCGTGCATCAATCCGTGAACACCACAATAGAGAATAGCTACCTGCTCGCCTACCGGCATTGGGCGGTACTGAGGCTGAACCAGCAACTGGTCGTTCTTACGGCCACGGTCCAGAGTCATCGCTGTTACGGCATCCATATCGCTAGAGAACTTAGAGAAGGACTCCAACTCGCGATACTGAGCCATATCAATCTTCAGTGTACCAGCCACCTTCTTCATACTCTTGATCTGGGCAGAACCACCTACACGGGATACGGAGATACCTACGTTGATAGCTGGACGGAAGCCCTGGTTGAAGAGGTCGGTCTCAAGGAAGATCTGACCGTCGGTGATGGAAATCACGTTGGTTGGGATGTATGCTGATACGTCACCTGCCTGTGTTTCGATGATAGGAAGGGCTGTCAAAGAACCACCACCCTTAACGTGACCCTTCATGCACTCTGGAAGGTCGTTCATCTGCTCGGCTACCTCCTGCTGGTCGTTGATACGAGCGGCACGCTCCAACAGACGAGAGTGGAGATAGAACACATCACCAGGATAAGCCTCACGTCCGGATGGACGGCGGAGGATCAGAGATACCTCACGGTAAGCCACAGCCTGCTTACTCAAGTCATCGTATACGACGAGAGCTGAGTAACCGCGGTCGCGGAAGTACTCACCGATAGCTGCACCGGCAAATGGTGCGTAATACTGCATGGCTGCAGGATCGGCAGCGGTAGCACTTACGATGATGGTATATGGCAGGGCGCCATGCTCCTTGAGGTTCTGTACCAATGCTGCAACGGTAGATGCTTTCTGACCGATAGCTACATAGATACAATATACTGGCTTGCCAGCCTCATAGAAACTCTTCTGGTTGATGATGGTATCCACTGCGATGGCAGTCTTACCGGTCTGACGGTCACCGATGATCAATTCACGCTGACCACGACCGATTGGGATCATGGAGTCAACGGCTTTATAACCGGTCTGTACCGGCTGATCTACGGACTGACGTTCGATAACGCCCGGAGCGATTGCTTCTACAGCAGAGAAGCCGTCGTGATCCAGCGGACCTTTACCGTCGATTGGTGCACCCAGAGTGTTAACCACACGGCCCAGCAGGCCACGGCCAACCGGAACTTCCAGGATACGGCCAGTACACTTAACTTTCATGCCTTCGGCAAGGTCAGCGTACGGCCCCATAACAACCGCACCTACAGAGTCGCGCTCGAGGTTCAGTGCGATAGCGTAACGGTTACCCGGCAGGGAGATCATTTCACCCTGCATACAATCGGCCAGGCCGTGAATGCGGATAACACCGTCACTTACAGAAACAATAGTACCTTCGTTGTGAGCTTCACTCACAACATTGAACTGAGCAATGCGCTGCTTGATCAGTTCGCTGATTTCGGTGGAATTCAGTTGCATGCTCCAGTCCCCTTAAGACTGCAAGACGTCTGCAAGGCGCTCAAGACGACCGCGTACGCTGCCATCAATGACCATATCACCCGCTCGGATGATAACGCCTGCCATTACAGACTTATCGATTTTGCAATTCAGCTTAACTTTGCGTGACAGACGTTTTTCCATCGCAGCAGAAATTTTCGCGAGCTGTTGTTCACTCAGTGCGGCAGCGGAAATGACGTCTACCTCAGCGGTAGCCTCACTCACGGCACGCAGGTGAATAAACTGCTCCAGAACATCCGGGAGCGCGTTAAGACGACCATTTTCAGCCATTACCCGAATCAGGTTCTGACCGTTTTCGTCCAGTTGCTCACCACAAACTGCGATAAACGACTCGGCGAGCGTTTCTGGCGCAAGCGCGCCAGAGAGAAGCTCTGCCATTTGTTCGTTTTTGGTTACCTCGGCGGCAAACGCCAGCATGTCCTGCCAGCGTTCTACACTTTGGTGTTCGACGGCAAAGTCAAAAGCTGCTTTGGCGTAGGGGCGAGCTACCGTAATAAATTCAGACATCAGCCCCTCCCTCCTTACAGTTCAGCGACAAGTTTATCCACGATGTCGCTGTTAGCAGCTTCATCCACGGAACGTTCGATGATCTTCTCGGCGCCAGCAACAGCCAGGATAGCAACTTGCTTACGCAGCTCTTCACGGGCACGTTTACGCTCGGCTTCAATTTCCGCCTGCGCCTGGGCCACGATTTTAGTACGTTCCTGTTCTGCCTCAGCTTTCGCTTCGTCCAGAATCTGCGAGCGGCGTTTGTTAGCCTGCTCGATGATTACCTGGGCTTCCGCTTTCGCTTTTTTCAGCTGGTCGGTCGCGCTGGCCTTTGCAAGGTCAAGGTCCTTATGTGCTCGTTCTGCGGAAGCAAGGCCGTCAGCAATTTCTTTTTGACGTTTTTCGATGGCTGCCATTAATGGCGGCCATACGTACTTCATGCAGAACAGAACGAACAGGACAAACGCGATGGCCTGGCCGAGGATTGTTGCGTTAAGATTCACAGCACAATGCCTCTATTTAGTTAACGTTCTGATATTGCTCTTTAAATAAAAGCAACGCTTACTACGCGACAGCGAACATCACGTACAGACCCAGACCTACAGCGATCATCGGGATAGCATCCACCAGACCCATAACGATAAAGAACTGAGTACGCAGCAGAGGAATCAGATCAGGTTGACGCGCTGCGCCTTCCAGGAATTTACCCCCGAGGATGCCGATACCGATCGCAGCACCGATTGCCGCCAGACCCATCATCACAGCGGCAGCCATGTACAGCAGATCCATATTCAGGTTTTCCATGACAGTCTCCAGTTTGTTTCAGTTAAAACGTAGTAGTGTTGGTAAATTAATGTTCTTCAGACGCCATCGACAGATAGACGATCGTCAGAACCATGAAGATGAAGGCTTGCAGCGTAATGATCAGGATGTGGAAAATGGCCCACGGCACATTCAGGATCCACTGTGACCACCACGGCAACAGACCAGCAATCAGAATGAAAATCAGCTCACCGGCATACATGTTACCGAACAGTCGCAAACCGAGTGAAACTGGTTTGGACAGCAGGCTTACCCCTTCAAGGATTAAGTTGACAGGAATGAACGCCCAGTGATTGAACGGCTGCAGCGTCAACTCTTTCGTGAAGCCGCCGATGCCTTTCATTTTGATGCTGTAGAACAGAATCAGGATAAATACGCCCAGTGCCATAGACAGCGTTACGTTCACGTCAGCAGACGGAACCACACGCAGTGCAGGCAGACCCAGTACATGTTCAGCAATGTACGGCAGCAGGTCGATAGGCAGTAAATCCATCAGGTTCATCAGGAATACCCAGACGAAGATCGTCAGGGCCAGCGGAGCAATCAGCTTGCTTTTGCCATGGTACATGTCTTTCACGCTACCATTAACAAAGCCGATCACCAGCTCAATCGCGGTCTGAAACTTACCTGGCACGCCGCTGGTTGCCTTTTTGGCTACACTACGGAATAAAACCAGGAACAACAGACCCAGCACCACCGAGAAGAACATGGAGTCAATATTGATTGTCCAGAAGGTGGCTGGGGGGTTATGTGGATCCACCAGCGAGAATGTACGCAGGTCCAGCTGAAGGTTATTCAGGTGGTGTCCTATGTAATCCTGCGGCGTCATATTTTCTGAAGCCATGATGCCTTTTACCCTTTGTTGTTAATTACAGCCGGTGCCAGTATCTGAACCACCAGCACCAAAACCCACGTAACGATCAGCGGCAAGAATACCGCCTTTAAAACCGCCAACGCCACCACCAGTAACACCAACATCGCCAGAACTTTGAAAGCTTCGCCAAATGCGAATGTCCAGGCCACCCGGCCTTTCGCTGGTGTATGCGCCTGGTGACGCCAGGCAAATATCATAAACAAAACGTTAGGCAGAAAGACTGCCAGGCCCCCGCTTATTGCAGAGACGCCCCAGAAGGGGTCTTTGAGGCTGAACAGCAATCCACTTGCTATCACCACCAGTAACTGAACGAGCAGAAGCTTCCGAGCAACGTTTCGACTCACGAGCGACACAGACATCACGTTTTTCACTCCTGCTCCCTTCGAGGTATGCCGCGTGTCGTATAAAACTTTCTTTAAGGCTTAGAGTCAAGCATCAAAAAGCGGTCAAATTATACGGTGCGCCCCCGTGATTTCAAACAATAAGTAGCCAAAAGGTGAATAAATGTTTAAATATTTTTCCAGTGCATACAATTGCGACTTTTCTGCAAACCCTGTTCGATCATGAAAAACTGTAAATAACGCGTAAACACTGGTGATAAAGCGTGCTTCAGATCACATATTGCGCATGTTCGCGCACAGCATATTTATTTACTTGGCAAATGATGCCTTTGCAAGTTTATGATATTTCAGTCTAAAAACAGATACTGTTTTAATAAATGACATTTACATAACAAAAACCACCCATTGACATTTTTAATAATGTTTTAACAGTCAATGATGATTCTTAGCGCCGATTTTTAGCAGACTGATATTTTCACTTATGACTTATTTTCTGCTTACCAAAAAAAGCCACGTTATCTTGTTGATACAAAAGAGTGAACGTGGCGTTAAATGTAACCAGTTATATCAGTAGAAAACCTGGTTGTTGTTAACAGTCTAACCGGTCAATTTTTTATGATTTTTTTGATAAAAATTAAATTTTATTTGCTTTAATCACCACCAGATGACGTTCGCCATCCAGGGCTGGAACCTGAAGTTTAACCACTGATTCGACCTGATATTCCTCGGGCAACAAAGCGATTTCATCTTCCGGCATTTGCCCTTTCAGCGCGTAGAAACGGCCTTGCTCACCAGGAAGATGGTGGCACCAGCTCACCATATCGTTCAGAGAGGCAAAAGCGCGGCTAATTACGCCATCAAATGGCGGCTCTGACGGAAACTCTTCTACCCTGCTCTGTACTGGCTCAATATTCTCCAGTTTAAGCTCATGTTGCACCTGACGAAGGAAACGCACGCGTTTACCAAGGCTATCCAACAACGTGAAATGAGCTTCAGGACGCACGATAGAGAGTGGAATGCCAGGCAGTCCCGGTCCGGTGCCGACATCGATAAACCGTTCACCTTGCAGATACGGTGCCACCACAATGCTATCGAGAATATGGCGTACCAGCATCTCATTAGGATCGCGGACCGAAGTCAGGTTGTACGCTTTATTCCATTTATGCAGCATATTCACGTAGGCAATAAGCTGGTTTTTCTGGTGATCGGTAAGCGAAATACCTGCGTCTTTCAGCAGTAAGGAGAGTTTGTTGAGCACGGTGATTACCTGTTCTTGATGCGTTGCCTGGTAAGCGGGTGCTTACCAGGCATTTTTAATGCGTTATGCGCTACGACGCAGCATACCCTGTTTTTTCAGCCACACCAGCAGAATGGAGATAGCCGCAGGCGTGACGCCAGAAATACGCGAAGCCTGGCCAATAGAGGCCGGTTTGTGATCGTTAAGTTTGGCGATCACTTCGTTAGAAAGACCGGATACCTGGCGGTAATCCAGCGTCGCTGGTAGCAGGGTATTCTCGTTACGCAGCTGCTTTTCGATCTCATCTTGCTGGCGCGCGATATAACCTTCGTATTTAACCTGAATCTCAACCTGTTCCGCAGCCTGTTCATCTGTCAACGCAGGGGCAAACGGTGTCAGCGTGGTTAATTTTTCATAAGTCATTTCAGGACGACGTAGCAGATCTTCACCACTGGCTTCACGGGAAAGCGGCGCAGTCAGGTGAGCATTCACTTCGGCTGCAGCTTCCGCCGACGGGGTTACCCAGGTCGATTTCAGACGCTGACGCTCACGCTCGATATTCTCAAGTTTCTCGTTAAAGCGCGCCCAACGTTCGTCATCCACCAGGCCCAGTTCGCGACCGATTTCAGTCAAACGCAGATCAGCATTATCTTCGCGCAGCATCAGACGATATTCTGCGCGCGAGGTAAACATACGATACGGTTCTTTGGTTCCTAAAGTGCACAGGTCATCAACCAGTACGCCGAGATATGCCTGAGAACGCGCCGGAGCCCAACCTTCTTTGTCAGCAGACAGACGGGCAGCGTTAAGACCAGCCAGCAAACCTTGCGCAGCGGCTTCTTCGTAACCGGTAGTGCCGTTAATCTGACCAGCAAAGAACAGCCCCTGGATAAACTTGCTCTCCAGCGTCGGTTTCAGGTCGCGTGGATCGAAGAAGTCATACTCAATGGCATAACCCGGACGCACGATCTTCGCGTTTTCCATCCCCTGCATGGAGCGGACGATTTGCATCTGCACATCGAACGGCAGGCTGGTGGAGATACCGTTCGGATAAATTTCGTTTGAGGTCAGCCCTTCCGGTTCAAGGAAGATCTGATGCTGATTTCTTTCGGCGAAGCGCATGACTTTGTCTTCGATCGACGGGCAGTAGCGTGGGCCGACACCTTCGATCACCCCTGCATACATTGGGCTACGATCGAGGTTACTGCGGATCACATCATGGGTTTTCTCGTTGGTATGGGTGATATAACACGGCACCTGCTGTGGATGCTGGGACGCATTACCCATAAACGAGAATACCGGCATTGGGTTATCGCCATGCTGTTGCGCCAGCACGCTGAAGTCGATAGTACGTGCATCAATACGCGGCGGTGTCCCGGTTTTCAGACGACCAACGCGCAGCGGCAGTTCACGCAAACGGCGAGAGAGCGGAATGGACGGCGGATCACCAGCACGGCCACCGCTGTAATTATCCAGACCGATATGAATTTTACCGTCGAGGAACGTCCCAACGGTGAGCACGACAGCTTTGGCACGGAACTTCAGTCCCATTTGGGTAACGGCACCGACCACGCGATCGTTTTCGACAATAAGATCTTCAACCGCCTGCTGGAAGATCATCAGGTTCGGTTGGTTCTCCAGCGCCGTACGTACCGCCTGACGGTAGAGCACACGATCTGCCTGAGCTCGGGTAGCGCGAACCGCCGGTCCCTTGCTTGCGTTTAGTATCCTAAACTGGATACCCGCCTGATCGATCGCTTTCGCCATCAGACCGCCGAGTGCATCCACTTCTTTTACCAGATGTCCCTTCCCAATACCGCCGATCGCCGGGTTGCAGCTCATCTGCCCCAGAGTGTCGATATTGTGTGTCAAAAGCAGAGTCTGTTGACCCATACGCGCCGCGGCCATCGCGGCCTCGGTGCCTGCATGACCCCCGCCAATGATGATGACGTCAAAAGGATCCGGATAAAACATGGTGATTGCCTCGCATAAAGCGGTATGAAAATGGATTGAAGCCCGGGCCGTGGATTCTACTCAACTTTGTCGGCTTGAGAAAGACCTGGGATCCTGGGTATTAAAAAGAAGATCTATTTATTTAGAGATCTGTTCTATTGTGATCTCTTATTAGGATCGCACTGCCCTGTGGATAACAAGGATCCGGCTTTTAAGATCAACAACCTGGAAAGGATCATTAACTGTGAATGATCGGTGATCCTGGGCCGTATAAGCTGGGATCAGAATGAGGGGTTATACACAACTCAAAAACTGAACAACCGTTGTTCTTTGGATAACTACCGTTTGATCCAAGCTTCCTGACAGAGTTATCCACAGTAGATCGCACGATCTGTATACTTATTTGAGTAAATTAAT
>OLZN01000319.1_pt1 | contig 7770 bp, 5 predicted proteins | sample 1644441 | NCBI WGS metagenome assembly OLZN01 (sample SAMEA103958148, study PRJEB25191) | human gut metagenome
GGTTCATCGGTCAAACTCCATCTTGAAGCTGACGTATTTGCCGCCGCTGTCATCCAGCCGGATCACCGCATCGTAGAGCTGGGGCTTCTTCGGCGTGTAAAGCCCGGTCACGCGGCACCAGCCTTTGTCCAGCAGCTCCTTTGCAATCCTCTTGGTCAGCTTCTTTTTCTTGCTGGAAAAGAACTTGTTGTCTTCCCACAGGCAGAAGGAGCAAGCCTTGTTCGAGCAGTAGAAGTTGCCTTTGCCGACATAGACCGGAGAACCACAGCGGGGACACTTGCCGATTTCCTCCTTGCCCGTGCCGAAATGCTGGGCTTCGGCATCGGAGAGAAACGGGTAGGCTTTCACAAGATCCCCGGTCATCCGGACAATGCCGCTGAGAAATGCGTCTGCATCCGCATTGCCGCGCTCAATCTCCATGAGCGTGTTTTCCCATTCCGCAGTCATTGCGGGAGACGTGATCTGTTCCGGCAGAACACAGACGAGGTTGCAGCCGTCCTTTGTGGGAATGAGGGATTTGCCTTTGCGCTCTGCAAAGCCGGACTTCACCAGCTTTTCAATGATACCGGCACGGGTCGCGGGTGTTCCAAGACCTTTCTTCTCGGTGTCATCGTCAAACTGATCGTTTCCGGCAGTCTCCATCGCAGACAGGAGCGTGTCTTCCGTGTACTGCTTCGGGGGTGTCGTAAAGTGTTCGGTGACGCTGGCGGACACACCATCCAGAACATCGCCCTCATGGACTTCGGGCAGGGACTTCATGGGATCGTCCTTTTCCTTCGTCTTGAGGGAAGCCTTGAACAGCTCTTCGATGGCTTTCCATCCGTTTTGAATGACGGTCTTCCCCTTGGTTTTGAACTCGTAGCCCTCGCAGGAGAGCGTGATCTGCGTTTCCGCGTAGGTGTGCTTCTCGCCGGTCGCACACAGAAGGCGCATCCCGACAAGATTGAGGATTTTCTGCTCCGACTGAGGAAGTGCCGAAACATCCTGCTTTTCAAGCTGGACGGTCGGGAGAATGGCATGGTGATCTGTGACCTTGCTGTTGTCGGTTACGCGGGAAATGTCCGGAGTGACCGAAACGCCGGAGAAAAGCGGAAGCTGGCGGCAGACAATAGAAATGACCTGACGGGCGGTGTCCTCCATATCATCCGTAATAAACTGGCTGTCCGTGCGCGGATAGGTCAGGAGCTTCTTTTCGTAGAGTGTCTGAACGAGATCGAGCGTCTGCTGGGCGGTGAAGCCGTAGTAGCGGTTAGCCTCGCGCTGCAAGGTGGTCAGATCATAGAGCTTCGGAGGGTTGACCGTCTTCGTTTCCTGCTTGAGAGAAGAAACGACGGCTTGCTTTTTCTCGCAAGCCGCCGCAATCTTCTTTGCTTCCTCTTCGGTTTTGACCTTTTCCAGATCAGCGGTCAAATCGCCCTTGCCGACGTGGACATTGAAATACTTTTCCTTCTGGAACGTGGAGATTTTCCCGTCACGCTCCACCAGCATTGCAAGGGTCGGCGTCTGGACGCGCCCGACCACCAGTTTCTTGTGATAGAGCGTGGTAAACAGGCGGGTGCCGTTGATACCGACAATCCAGTCCGCCTTCGAGCGGCTGAGTGCCGCTTCATAGAGACGGTCATATTCCTTGCCATCCCGGAGATGCTGGAAGCCTTCGCGGATGGCGGAGTCCTCCAACGAGCTGATCCACAGACGCTTGAAGGGCTTGGTGCATCCGGCTTTGTTGTAGACCAGCCGGAAGATCAGCTCACCCTCACGCCCTGCATCGGTTGCGCAGACAAGCTCGGTGACGCGCTTGTCCTTCATGAGAGAAGACAGCACCTTGAACTGCTGGGCTTTGTCCTTCGTGACCTCAAACATCCAGCTTTCCGGAACAATGGGCAGATCGTCATACCGCCACTTGGCATACCGCTCATCATAGGAGCTGGCGTCTGCCAGCTCCACCAGATGACCGAAACACCACGAAACGATGTAATTGCCGCCCTCCATGTAGCCGTCCTTGCGGGACGTCGCGCCCAGAACCTTTGCGATGGACTGGGCAACGCTGGGCTTTTCAGCAATGACTAAGATCAATCTTCATCACCTTCCGTTTCGGCATCCTCTGCAATCTGCGGTTCTTCATCCTCGTTGATGTACGGCTCTTCCTCGTAGCCTTCATCGTCGAAGAAGTCCATGTCCTCATCCTTGGGCTTTCTGCCCTTGACGAACTTGATATAGTAATAAGCTGCACCCGCAGCACCGGCAAGGGCAAAGATGACGAGGATCATGCCGATGTTGGATTTCTTTTCGGGTTTAGGGGCGGGGACATCGGTTTCCGCATCCTTGTCCGGCTCAGGTGTAACGGAGGCTGTGCCGGTGCATTCGCTCATGTTGGTCTTGCAGACCGGGCAGTCGGTATTGACTTGACCGGCAACGCATTTTTCCTTGCAGTTACAGGTGGTCAGAGCCGCCGCAGTGTCATCATCCAGCAGCGCAAGCAGATCGCTCTCATCGACCATGTTCAGGAAGTACGTCTGATACTGTTCCTCATCCTCGTTGATGGGTGCATCGTAGTCGATGACAATGAAAAAGGTGTTGCCGCTTTTCGTCTGGATAGTGATGAACTGCTTGTTGGTTGCCTTGTCATAGAGTAAGTCACGGGTGTAGGCGTTGCCCTCATCGTCAATCGGCTCACCCTTCGGCTTTTCCGGTGCGGGAGTGGTTTCAGGCTGCTGTTCCGGCTGAGTTGCCTCCGTAACCGGAAGGTTCTGTTCGGTATCGTCAGCGTAGGCAAACGCCGTCACCGAGAAGCAGGACAGAACCATGACACAGACCGCAAGGACGGTCAAAAAACGAAACTTCTTATGCATTGTCGATTACCTCCGTATTTTCAGCGGTCTTGGTGCCGCCCTTCATGGAAGACAGGAACGCCATGATCTGATCCTTGTCCATCACCATAGAACGCACGGTATTGATGATTTCAAGGTTTTCCAGCTCCGTCTTCTTGTCGTACAGCTCCTTGAGCTGCCCTTCGATTTCGGACTTCTTCTTTTCAGCCTTCTCAATGTCGGAGAGGACTTTCTGATACTTGGGATTCATGCAAAACTCCTTTCTTTTAATAGGCGGGTCTTCCGAAGGCGTAGAAATGCTGCTGCCAGTAGGAAGAGTTGATGGATGTGTACTGAATGGGGTCGCCGCAGTGGAGCATGACCCCATCACCAACGTAGATGCCGACGTGTGACACGCCGGGGGTGTCATACGTCCCGACGAAAAAGATGAGATCACCGGGCTGTGCGTTTGCCTTTGAAACCGGCGTACAGACGTTGTAAAGCCCCTGTGCGCCAAGCCGCCCGGTATTCACAAGTCCGCTGTTCGTGAGAACGTAGCTGACGAAGCCGGAGCAGTCAAAGGACGTGTCGGGATTGGAGCCGCCCCAAACATACGGATAACCGAGATACTTTTCCGCCTCGGTAATCAGCGTTGCAAACTTCTCATCGTTCAGGTATTCCGGGTTGACATCGTAGTCAGCGGGCGGATTTGTGATGTACTTGTCCACATAGGGAGAGTCACCGAACAGATCCTCGCGGTTGCCCAGCACCGACATATACGTTGCGTACATGGAAAGCTGTTCCTGAGACATGATGTAGACCGGGACGTGGGAGAGATTGAAGTTTTCGAGCTTCACGTTGCAGATGTAGTAGTCATACGGGACGCGATAGGTTTCCGTGTGCGTGTTGCCGTCTGCGTCCGTCCATATGTCGGTTTCCGTGCGGTATCTGGTTTCGACGATAACCTCTTCGGTGAGGATGTACTGCTTTTCAAACAGCATTTGGAGCGTACCCTGCACCTCATCCAGCGTGAACTCGCCCTCGTGGAGAGCCGAGAGAATGGAGATCAGCACATACGGGTCATGCTCAATATCATCCAGATCGAAGTGGTATTCATCGTAGTTGTGAGTGCTTTCGTAGGTGTCGAGATAGCGTTGCAGCTCCTGCTCCATTTGGCAATACTGCGCTTCTGCGCCCAGCATCGAGTCATCCTCGCTGAGATAAGAGGAAGCGATAACCGACGAACCGGTAGAGGTGAGCATCGAACACGAGCTGATTCCGGCACCGAGCAAAACGAGAAGGGCAATTCCGACGCCGATCCAGATGAAGACCTTCTTGTTCTTCTCAAAGAACTCCTTAATCTTGTCGGACACCTTCTCACCGAGCTTCTTGCCGGTATTCTTTGTGGCAGTCCCGGCAGTCTGAGAACCGGCATTTCGAGCGGCGGCATATTCCTTTTTAATGTTCTGCTTCTGGTAGTGCTTGTTCATGTTCTGCTTCTTCATCTCAGGATGCTCCTGCTGATTTCGCTCATATTGCAGCTTCGCATCAGCGACATCCGCCTTATGTTCCAGCTTGGAGACCTTCTCATAAGGCTTGTTGACGCTGTTTTCCCGATGATGGCTGAAATGCCGAGCGGCAGTCTCAGCGGCGATCTCCGTTTTATGCGCCGCCTCAACCGCTGAGTTTTCCTGCTCGACCTCATGAATTTTGCCGTGAATGCCGGAAGCGAGGGTGTCACCGACCTTGCGGACGGTTTTGTCCGCCTCAAATTGCAGTTTCCCTTTGCCCTTGGGCTTTTTCAGCTCATCCTCAAAATGAAGGCGGGTTTTGCCCTTGCCGGTTTCCTCATCAAAGACGCGCTCTTTCTTGAGAACCTTGTGCGTGGGCAGCTTTTCACGGGCAGCATCCAGACGCTCATGTGCCTTCTCAGACTTCCTTTCGAGCTTCTGCATCCACTTCGTGGGCGGGACGGCATCGTCCGAGAGCGGCTTTGCAGAGGCAGTCTCCGCCGCTTGAGTGAGAACGGCATCTGCATCAACGGCTTCAACCGCAGAGGTCTTGCGCAGCTTGTGCGTGACAACCGTTTCGGCAATTACCGTGCCGGTATGAGAAGAAACGCCGCGCTGCTCCAAAACAGGAGGCTTGAACGGCGTTTCCGATGAGGGCAGCGGTTCCGATACATTCCGGGGTGGATTATCTGCCCTTTTCTCTTCTGTGACGGACGTTTCAGAGAGCGGCTGTGTGTCATTATCCTCGGCGTGTTCCGCTTGAAACTGACGCTGCTGACGGCGCATCTGCACCTTTTTCTGTTCCTCCGCAGAAAGAGCTTCGGAAGGCTCGGCTGTCTCAGCGGGCTTAACCAACTTTGCATCTTCCAGCCGTTTTGACACACGCTGCTCGGTGCCAGCCGTCAGGTTTTCCTCAACCGCGCCCTCCCGCTTCATCCGCAGAACAACCTTGTCGCGGGCTTTAAGTTCCGGTTCCTTGGGCATCAGATTTCACCTCCGATCCGCTTGTAGGCAAGCTCGGTGTATTCAGGATTCAGCTCGATGCCGACGAAATTCCGCCCCATCTGCGCGGCAACCATGCCGGTTGTGCCGCTTCCCATAAAGGGGTCAAGCACAATGCCGCCTTCTGGACAACCGGCAAGAAGACAGGTTTCAACCAGCTTCGGAGGGTAGGCGGCATAGTGACCGCCCTTGAAGGGGACGGTGTTGATCTTCCAGACATCGCGCTTGTTGCGAAGCGGATTGATGTCACTGTCCTTGATCTCACCATGCTCACGGGGGCGGTTGATGGACTGCGGCTGAGGCTGACCGGGAACGGGCTTTCCGTATTTGTTACCGCCCTTCATGCCGCGCTTGAGGCGTTCTGCCGTTGCAGGGGTAATCGGCTCGGAGATTGCCTTGTAGTCGAAGAAATACTTCTTGGACTTGGAGAACAGGAAAATATGCTCGTAGCAGCGGGCGCAGCGGTCTTTCACGCTCTCCGGCATGGGGTTGTCCTTCATCCAGATGATGTCGTTGCGCAGATACCAGCCGGTATCGCGGAGGGCAAAAGCCAGCATCCACGGAATACCGATCATGTCCTTCGGCTTGCAGCCCTCAACCTTGTTGTTGAGAGCCACAGCCTGACCGTTTCTGCCGTTGGGGTTCTTCGGATCAACAAAATCACCCTGATTGCCCTTCCCGGCGTAGGTGTCCGAGATGTTCAGCCAGAGCGTTCCATCCGGACGCAAAACGCGCCTGACTTCGGTAAACACTTCCGTCAGGCGCGAGATATATTCCTTCGGCGTTGTCTCTCTGCCGATCTGAGCCTCCATGCCGTAATCGCGGAGCGCATAATACGGCGGGGATGTCACACAGCAATGAACGCTGTCATCGGGCAGGGTTTTCAGGATTTCAAGGCAATCGCCGGTATGAATGATGTCAAGTTGTATGGTGGTGTACCTCCTGTTCTGTTGGATTTGTGTTCCATTGAAATGTTGGCTGCAAAACCCGACAACATTTCAATGGGCATCAGTCGGAGTAATACTCGTCCGGCTCATAGTCCTCATCTTCCATGAAGTCCTCGTCGAGATCGTCAATCTCGTCTGCCAAACGGTCGAAGATTTCCTCGGCTTCCTTAGCCGCCTCACGATAGAGGCTCAGGCGGTTCTTCTCAAAGGCGGCAAAGGCGGGGACGAACTTGCCGAACTCGCGGATTGCCTTCACATCCTGCGTGCGCATATCTGCGACGCACTGAATGATTTCGGACATCGTGAGCAGATCGTCGATCATCAGCTCATACTCATCCTTGGGGATAGATACGGTTTCATCATCCGCCACGTCAGCGAAAGGGGTATTCTCATCGCTGTTGCTGCACTTGGGAACATCAACCTTGAAGTAGAAACCGATCATATCCACAGATACCTTGGTCATAATCTGACGCGCCTCCTTGACCTTTTCGTCGATGTCCTCCCTCACATGGAGGTAGGCGCGGTGATGCTTCTTGAGGTCGCTTTCCAGTCGGATCAGATCGGTCAGCTCCCACAGAGCCTTAAACAGCGCGGAGGTGTTCTCTCCGTATTCGATAGCGTCCGCGTAGGGAATGGTAATCATCTTGTTGTTCATATTCAAAAATCCTCCTTAGTTCTGTACGGTTTCTTCTAAACGGGTGGTCATGATGCGGTAGAGCTGGGTGTCCTTCGGGAAATCGTCCTTGAAGGGAACGATGGTCGAGCCGTAGAAGATCAGTCCCTCACCGGCGTTGGAATTGGTGATGTAGTTCTGCTGGCTGGGCGAGATGTTCAGCGCCTTCGAGAGAATCTGTCGGTCACCGGATGCCTGATTCAGAAGGTAGACAAAATCCGAGTTTTCAAAGATATTCTCTACCTCGCGGGACGCAAGCAGATCCTTGACATTCTGCGTGATTCCGGTCGGAATGCCGCCCCATTTTCTGAAACGCTTCCAGATTTCCACGCTGTATGCGGCGGTCTGTTCCTCCTTCAGCAAAAGGTGGAACTCGTCCATGTAGTAGCGCGTTGCCTTGTGCTGGGCGCGGTTGATGGTAACTCTGTTCCACACCTGATCCTGCACGATCAGCATACCGAGCTTTTTGAGCTGCTTGCCGAGTTCGCGGATGTCATAGCAGACAAAGCGGTTGTTGACATCCACATTCGTTCTGTGATTGAAGACGTTCAGAGAGCCGTGAACATAGATTTCAAGGGCAGTTGCGATGCGCTGTGCCTCCGGCTCCTTCTGATTTCTCAGAATGTTGTAGAGGTCTTCGAGGATCGGCATTTTCTCCGGTTTGGGGTCTGCAAGAAACTCCTGATAGACCATGCGAACACTGCGGTCAATGATGGTCTTCTCAACCGGCTGCAAGCCGTCCTTGCCGCCGACAATCAGCTCACACATGGAGAGGATGAAGTCGGATTTCAGCGTCAGCGGGTTTTCCTCTTCGGAGTAGTTCGTGTTGA
>OLZN01000336.1_pt1 | contig 7528 bp, 7 predicted proteins | sample 1644441 | NCBI WGS metagenome assembly OLZN01 (sample SAMEA103958148, study PRJEB25191) | human gut metagenome
GGTGGAAGTTCATTCAAAAATAGAACTGCAGCCACTCAATAAAGATGGCTTCCAGACCATAGAAATCCCGGAAGATAATGAAGCCAAGATTGCTACCATCGGCATCTTGAAATACATTATCCGTTAAAGATAAAAGGGCAAGAGCATTACCTTGTCAATATATGATATGATGCTTTTGCCCTTTCTTTCTGTATGTCTTTTATTCCACTTTCTTTTATTCCGTTTTATTTATTCCACCTCCTCGCACATCGCCATCTCTGCTCCCCGGTAAATCACAACGAGCTGATGAAGCTTCGTGGTTTTCACGGATTTGTGCACGATGTCGCTATTGGCGTAGCGCCTTATCTGGGCTGAGGCTTCCTCGAAGAGATGGTTCAGCTGCTCATCGCTGGTGCCCGGCTTGCAATATTTCAATTCCACGATGTAGGAATCTTCTATGTCCTTATAGATGTCGCAGAGGGGCAGCAGGAAGATGTCGGCATAACCGCCATCGTTGTCAAGTTCAGAAATAGGACGGTAGAACTTGCATTGGCTCGTCATCGCCAGAGTGAAACCATGAACGTAGGCTTCGCCCTTCTGCTTGTCGCGCTGGGAGGAGAAGCGCTTCAGACAATCGGCTATGTAGGCAAAGTAGGGCTTGAATGCGCCTTCGTAAGCCAACTTGCTCTCCAGCTGGGTCTTGTCGTATTGCTCAAAGGTGAGGTCGTCCTCTTTGTAAGTATCCAGCAGATAGGTGTACATCTGGTCGCGCACCACCTCGTTGGGAACCACAAAGCGGGTATTGCCCTGGTAGGTGCCGTCTATCGTTACCATGCCGAAATAGAAGAGCAGACTCAGGAAATTATCTGGGTCGTTGATGCGCTCGGCAGGGAAATTCTCCATCAGGGTTCCCGTGGTGAATCCCCTGGTCACGATATCCTGTATGATGCTGGCATCGTGGGCAAACTCCTTGTCATGGCGGATGAGCATGCGAATCTTGTCGTAGTCGATGCGGATGTTGGTTTCCACCAGTTTCTTCGGAATATCATAATCGTTGCGGATGTAATTATCTACAAAGTAGAGCACCATCACGGAGTTGTACATGGTTGTGTTGCCGTACTTTTCTTCTGAGAAGCAATAATTGTCATACCATGGCTTCATCACTTCTATCAGCTCGTCCACGCTATGGTGAAATGGCAGCACGCTGGCGTAATAAGCCAGCATCTGGCGCACTTCCTCCTCGGTGAATCCCACCATCTCGTTGAACTCCTGAGACAGGGAATAGTTGGTTCCGATGTTGAAACCGCTGGTCAGATCGTCCATGGTTACGGGGCTTACTCCTGTAACAAAAACTCTGCCCAATGAATCTCCTGCGGCTCCCTTGATTGTGTCGAAGAAATGTCGTAGATACCCCTCGCCGTGAGTCTGTTCGCGATATCGGGTTTCATGTTCCCTGTGGGCAAGAATCTGATTGGTAAAGTGGTCGTATTCGTCGATGAAGAGATAAATCTTCAAGCCTGCTTCAGCACATTTGTCGCATAGAAATCCCAGTTGGGCAACGGCATCTTCCTTTTGGTTCATCTCTTCCTTTGTGTGCGGTGGCAAAAGGTGGGCGTATCTGCTACAGAAGGAATTGAACTTGTTGTTGCAATGGGCATCAAGTCCTTTTTTATAATTATCCAATCCTGCTGAAATCATGGCAAAATTCAGGTGAAGGATGAGATAGCTGTTGCGTTCAGGGGTAGGATTCTCTCCGATGTAAAGCTTGCCGAAGAGGCTTTCAAACTTATCCTTCTTGTTGATGTCGTAATAGTTTTCGAGCATGGAGAGGGTAAGGCTCTTGCCGAAACGGCGAGGGCGAATGAAGAAGAAATACATGTTAGATTCTTCTATTTTCTCTATGAATGGGGTCTTGTCAACATAGTAACAATCTCTTTCCATTACATCCTCAAAGTTCTGCATTCCGTAAGGGATGCGCTTGCGATAGATTCGCTTTTGTCTTTCTATTTTTGCCATAATCGAAACCTGCTTTTTGTTTTTATGCCGCAAAGTTAAGATTATTATTTGGAATAAGCAAAGTTTTCGGGGCTTTTTCTTGGTGGTTTATCAGAAAATGAGTAGTTTTGTGGGCGTGAATCAAATAGATAACGAATAAGATAATGGATAAGACAACGACTCAAATTACGATGCTCGGAACGGGAAATGCTACGGTTTCCCAGATTTATAATACCTGTTTTGTGCTCCAGACTCCCAGCACCCTGATGCTGGTGGATGCGGGCGGAGGAAACGGAATTCTTTCGCAGCTGAAGAAGGTGAATGTTCTGATTTCTGACATTCATCACCTCTTCGTTACCCATGCGCATACCGACCATGTGTTGGGTGTAATCTGGGTAATCCGTATGGTGGCACAATGTAAGGGTTATGAGGGATTGCTGCATGTGTATGGAAACGATAAGGTGATGAAGGTAATCAAGACCATCATCGACATGATTCTTGCCAAGAAGCAACTGGCTAAGGTGGCTGAAAGGGTGGTGTTCCATCAGCTGGAAGATGGCGATTGTTTCGAGGTGGGGGATATGAAGCTGGAATGCTTTGATATTCAATCTACTAAGGAGAAACAGTTTGGATTCCGTGCGGAATTGCCTGGTGGAGAGGTCTTGGCGTGCCTGGGCGATGAGCCTTATAACGAGCAGAACCGACGCTACATAGTGGGGGCTGACTGGATGATGTGCGAGGCGTTCTGCCTCTATGCCGACCGCGATACGTTCAAGCCTTATGAGAAATGCCACAGTACGGCGCTTGATGCCGGAAAACTGGCGGAGGAACTGGGCGTGAAGAATCTTATCCTGTATCATACGGAGGAGAAAACGCTCGCTAATCGTAAAGAAAATTACACCCGTGAAGCTGCCGAGAACTTCAAGGGTAGAATCTTCGTTCCGGATGATTTGGAGGTGATAGAACTGTAGGATTTTATTTGTCCCACAGATTTCACAGATTTACACAGATTTTTGACCTGTACGGTCGGGGATTTCGCAGATTTTTTTGTTTGGATATTTGGGGAATTTTCCTCCCGATTATGACAAGAATGAATCTGTGTAAATCTGTAGTATCTGTGGGACTTTTGAAGTGGCTCACTTTTTCAGTCTTTTTTAATACGCTTCTCCCTGCTCTATTTCTTCCTGCGTAATGCGCTTGCGGTCGATGGCGCGCCAGGCAAAGACGATGTAGGCGAGCACGAACGGGATGAGGAGGGAAACTATCGCCATGGTGCGGAGCGTGAACTCGCTGCTACAGCTGTTGGCGAGAGTGAGCGAACTCTGAAGGTCGATGTTGGATGGATAGTAGGCGGTATTGTTCCAGCCGGCTATCAGCAGCAGAACCAGCACGGTAAGCACGGTTCCGATGCCCGTAAACCAGATTCCCTTTCTATACTGCACGCTCCTCGATGACTTGAAAATGCCGAAAAGAACGAGTACTACACCTATTAATAATATTACAAGCAGGACTGGCATCTCCAGAAGATTGTGAAGATACTTCATGCTCTCAATCGTAATGCCGGAAGAAGACGTGCTGAATCCATCTTTTATCATTAATCTGATGAGGAATGGCAGGAAGAACAATAGGAAGAGGAGGGCATTCCATGGCAACTGGCGGGTGCAGCGCTCCTGAATCTGCTGGTGCTCGATGTTGTTCTTGATGTAGAGCATGCCCAGAATGCGGGCTAGCATCAGTACGGCAAGTCCCAGCACCACGTTCCATGGGTCGAGCAGGGCATCAAGACCATGGCTGGCATTTGCCCAGCGGCTGATGACGGGTTGCAGACTGTTGGTAATATTGCCCTTGTCTATCAGAAAATTGCTGCCGTTGAAGAAGGTGGCTACGGCTCCGCCAAGAAGCAGCGGACCCATGATGCCGTTGATAATGAGGCAGATCTGAAAGGTCTTCGGTCCAAGAAAATTACCTATCTTGTTCTGGAATTCATAGCTCACGGCTTGAATCACAAACGAGAACAGGATGATCATCCACAGCCAGTAGGCTCCGCCGAAACTGGTGCTGTAGAACAGCGGGAATGAGGCGAAGAAGGCTCCGCCGAAGGTGACGAGCGTGGTGAAGGTGAACTCCCATTTTCGTCCCGTAGAGTTGATGATGAGGCGACGCTCTTCTTCCGTTTTTCCCAAACAGAATATCAAGGTGTTGGCTCCCTGTACAAACATGAGAAACACCAGCAGGGCTCCTAATAATGATACGAGGAACCACCAGTATGATTGCAAAAATTCGTATGTCATAATGCTAATGTCATAAAGTTAATTCATAATCTTAAGTTTATCATCTTAAGTTTTTATTCATATTCCGGTCCTTTCTTAATCTGCTTCACCAGGATGCTGATTTCTACGGCAAGCATGGTGGTGAAGAGTGCCAGGAAGATGAAGAAGGTGGTGGCCACGCTGCCTGCTTCGATGTCGGAGATGGCGGCACTTACTGGCAGCAGGTCTTGGATGGTCCAAGGCTGGCGACCGATTTCTGCTACTATCCAGCCCGATTCTGAGGCGATGTAAGCCAGCGGAATCATGATGATGGCGGAAATGAGGAACCATCGGTATTGGGCGATTTCCTTCTTATAGACCAGGAATAGGCTGAGGGCGAAGAAGAGAATGAGCAGGCAGCCTACTCCCACCATCAGGCGAAAGGCGTAGAAGCAGATCGGGATGCTCGGTACCAGTTCTTTGGCGTCCTTGATGTAACCATATCCGAAGTATTTCATATTCTCCCTGAGGATAGGGAGCTGGTCTTTCGCCTTCGTTTCGCGATAGGTTTTCAGGGCAACTATCGCCTTCTTGCCCCGGGCTATCTTTTCCTGCACGGATGGTTCCCGGGTGCCATCCTCTTTAGTGTAACCCTTGATAATATCGTTTACGCCAGGCACGTAGCCATCGGCTGTGCGGGTGGCTAAGAACGAGAGCATGTTGGGGATGGCGATGCGCATGGCTGGCTCCTGCTCGTTTTCGTAATCGGGCTGCCGGAAGGGGTGAACGGCTGCTATCGCCGTGAGGCTTTCGCCGTTTCCACCATTATATAATGCTTCCATCGCAGCCAGTTTCATCGGCTGCACCTGTGCCACCTGGTAGGCAGAGTTGTCGCCGGTCATCGCAGCCAGCAGGGTGGCGATGAGTCCTACTCCGGCACCCATCTTGATGCTCGCCTTCGCCAGTTGGGTTTCTCTCTTCTTCAGGAGATACCAGCAGCTTACGGCTACTACGAAGGTGGCGCCGATAATCCAGGAGGAAGTAACGGTATGGGTGAACTTGTTGATGGCGAATGGCGAGAGTGCCACATCCATAAACGAAGTCATCTCGAAGCGCATGGTGTCGGGATTAAATTCCTGTCCCACCGGATACTGCATCCAGGCGTTGGCTACGAGAATCCACCAGGCAGAAATGGTGGCGCCAAGTCCCGTGAGCCAGGTGGAGGCAAGGTGGAAGCCCCGGCTCACCTTATCCCAGCCGAAGAACATCACGGCCACGAAGGTGCTCTCCATGAAGAATGCCAGGATGCCTTCGATGGCTAGTGGAGCGCCGAATACGTCGCCCACGAACCAGGAGTAGTTGCTCCAGTTGGTTCCGAATTCAAACTCCAGGATGATTCCCGTGGCAACACCCATGGCGAAGTTGACGCCAAAGAGTTTTTGCCAGAAACGAGTTACGTGCTTCCAGAACGGTTTGTTGGTGCGGTAGTAGCATGTTTCGGCGATGCCCATGATTACTGCCAGTCCCAGGGTGAGTGGCACGAACAGCCAATGGTAGATGGCCGTGAGTGCGAATTGCGCCCTCGACCAGTCGATGGTAGCTGATGTAATGTCTAACAATAAATTTGTCATCATAGTTGAATGGTTTTATAATTGTTATTATATAATGTTTTTGTATTTCTTTCGATGTGAAGGTTGCGGGATTCTGAGCCTTATCTGTTCAGAATTTCCTTGGATACGAAGCCCGCCTTATCTCCGTTCTTGGCATTCGTATTGATAAAATCTGGAAAGAAAAAGAGCTTGAGCACCAGGAAGATGATGGCAAGCTTGATGAGGATGACAGCCCATAACGTCTTGCCCAGGGTCATCGTCCTGAAACCATCGTAATAGAGATGGAATATTTGGGATAGCAGTCCTTGTTTCATCGGTTTTACATCCGTTTTCATCAGGTTTTTATCCTTTTTCTTCTGCATAAGTACTCCTTCTTAAAAAAATCTGCTGCAAATCTACAATAAAATTATGTAACTACCAAATATTTTCTTGAAAAAGTTACAAAAAGGTTGCTTTCAGGTATCCCATAAGGGAGTTATTTTAAAGTTTTTCTTTTTTTTTTTATGGAATAAGTCTTGCCGTTTCATCAGAATTTATTATCTTTGTCCCCTAAAACATAGAAACATTTTAATCAGAAATAATCAGAAGAAATGATGAATATAGAATCTGTTAGAGAGTATTGCCTCTCGCTTCCCCTCGTAGCCGAGGCTTTTCCTTTTGATGAGCAGACCTTGGTGTTTCGCATTTTGGGCAAGATCTTTGCCTGTGTTGACCTGGAGCGCCCCGAGTGGGTTACGATGAAATGTAATGCCGATTACGCCCTCGAACTCCGGGAAGTGCATCCCGAAATAGAAGGCGCATGGCATTGGAATAAGAAATACTGGAATCAGGTAAACCTTTATGGCACGCTGGAAGATGATTTCATCCAGGCCCTGATTCGCCACAGTTATTCCGAAGTAGTGAAGAAGCTCAAGAAACAGGAAAAGCTTGAGCATCCTGAAATCATGGAGGTTGTGGAGTAGTTTCTACCACTCCACCTTATCGTTGAGAATCACGCCGTCGGTTGCATCTTCGGCTGTAAAGGTTTCGGCTTTATACTGCACGCAGAGCATCACGAGTGGTTCTGTACCGTTGTTGCGAACAGAGCGCTTGCCGGCTGGTGCTACTCTCACCACGCTTCCCTCCTGAATAGGGAATACCTTGCCATCTACCTGGAACTCGCCCTTGCCGCTGAGGAAGAAATACAGTTCCTCGTGGTTCTTGTGGGTGTGGAGGAAACCTGTCTCTGTGCCAGGAGCAAAGCTTTGGAATGAGAACTCACCACCAGTAGCGTTCACGCTCTGACCTCCGAATACCTTTCCGGGAATCTTAATCTCAGGCCCCATCTCTAAGGTGTAATCCTTGATTTCACTCATCTTGCCAAAATCTGTGGCTGTGAAGTTTTCAGCCTTTGCAATAATCTTTGTTTCTTTCATCTTGTCTGTTATTTTTAAATGTTTATATTTCTTTTTTCTTTCTTTTTGTGAATACTTCTGTTTTCAGCTTTCATTTCTGAATTGCGCTGCAAAGATACTGCGAAAAACCGGTTCCTGCAAGAGGGCACTTGGGGGTAAGATGGTTACCGGGAGGTAACTATTGCGTGGGAATGGGAGAAAGAAAAATGAAGCGTTAACTTAGATTAACTTGGTATGTTTGGTATCTTTTCGGATATTAGTTACTTTTGTAGCCTATTGCAGAATATTGTAGAGTTTTGCA